>Ga0207952_1000151_pt1 | contig 70415 bp, 67 predicted proteins | sample SubbioR12Aug_8Ca_FD_184831 | JGI IMG/M metagenome (GOLD analysis project Ga0207952, IMG submission 184831) | Serpentinite rock and fluid subsurface biosphere microbial communities from McLaughlin Reserve, California, USA - CR12Aug_8Ca (SPAdes) | ecosystem: Environmental > Terrestrial > Deep...
TGGTTGAATCGCTGATCGAACTGGAAAACGCCATTCGGGTATTGGTGATCGGCGTACGCGGCAAGGTGCATGACAATCAGCCGGATAAAATCGGCGCCAAACTGGAAGCCATCATCCGCTCGCTGCATAAACCGATTTTGGTGGTCAACACCGAATTCAAACAGCCCGAACGCATCATGCTGGCATACGACGGCAGCCAGGCCGCCGAGAAAGCCTTGGAGATGGTCGTCAACAGCCCACTGTATAAAGGCCTGACGTGCCATTTGGTATGCGTCAGCAAAGACGAAGGCAAAGGCCAATTACTCGAAGTGGCCGCCAACAAGCTCAAGTTGGCGGGCGGGATCGAGGTTATCGCCAAAAAACTGATCGGCAAACCAGAACAAGTCCTATCCGAATATCAAGATCAAAAAGGTATCGACATGATTGTGATGGGGGCTTTCGGCCATACCCGCGTGCGCGATTGGTTGCTCGGCAGTTTTACCGTGAAAATGTTGACCCATAGCCATAAACCTTTGCTGCTGCTGCGTTGACGCGGATTATAGGTGCGTCTGCCCGGAAGACTGGAAAATCGGGCCGGGCGCTTCCGCAATGCCCCCCATGGGGTTATTCGCGCTTTTTATCGAGACGCCGTAGCGCCCAGGCGGCATGTTCCCGCACTAACTCATGACCATGCCGCAATTTGGCCGTTAACGCGGTTCGGCTGGCTTCCGTCGGCGGGCCGTTGCCCAGCGCCACGGCGATATTCCGCAACCAACGCTGATGGCCGATACGCCGAATCGCCGAGCCTTCGGTTTTTTGCAGAAACCCGCTTTCCGTCCAGCTAAACAATTCCAGTAGAGTGCTGTTGTCCAGCTTATGGCGGGGTTTGAAATCGGCTTCCGCGCCGAGTTTGGCAAAGCGGTTCCATGGGCAGACCAGTTGGCAATCGTCGCAACCGTAGATACGGTTGCCTAGTAGCGGCCGTAGCTCTTCCGGAATACTGCCGTGTAATTCGATGGTTAAATAGGATACGCAGCGGCGGGCATCGACTCGATACGGGGCGACGATGGCTTGGGTGGGGCATATGTCCAGACAGGCCCGGCATTGGCCGCAATGATTGTCGGCGGCGGCATCGGTGGGCAAGGGCAGGTCGGTATAAATTTCCCCCAGAAAAAACCAGGAGCCGGCGCGGCGGTTAATCAGATTGCTGTGTTTGCCTATCCAGCCTAAACCGGCTTTTTCGGCGATGGCTTTTTCCAGTACCGGCGCGCTGTCGACAAAAGCCCGGTAGCCGAAGGGGCCGATTTCGGCGGCGATTTTATCGGCCAGTTTTTGCAGGCGGTTGCGCAGCAGTTTGTGGTAATCGCGGCCCAGCGCATAGCGGGACACGAAAGCCGCGGCTGGATTATCCAGCAACGCGTGGCTGTGGGCAGGGTTTTCCGGCAGGTAATCCATGCGGGCGCTGATGATGCTGCGGGTGCCGGCTTGCAACAAAGCCGGGCGGCTGCGTTTCAAACCGTGCGCGGCCATGTATTGCATCTCGCCGTGCCTGTTTTCCGTCAACCATTGCCGCAGGTAATCTTCGGCGGTGCTTAAGTCGGTATCGCTGATGCCGATTTGCTGAAAGCCCAATTCGGCACCCCAGGCCTTGATTTGTCGGGCAAGCTGTTGAAAATCCGGCGTTTCGATTGGGCGCATGGCGGGCTTGCAATATAATGAAGGTGTCCTGGTTATTTTACACAACAACGCCATGCAAACATCATCACAAGCGCTGTATCGCGTAGCGCAGATTCGCGAGGCGGAGCATATCGCCATTCATAATCTGCAAATGCCGGGCTTGCAACTAATGCGCAGCGCCGGCATGGCGGCATTTAACGCCTTGCGGCAACGCTGGCCCGGGCAGAGCCGCATTACGGTGTTTTGCGGCGCCGGCAATAATGCCGGCGACGGTTATGTGCTGGCTAAACTGGCCTTGGCGGCCGGTTTCGGCGTTTCGGTTTATACCCTGGTTCCCGTCGGCCAGCTTGGGGGCGATGCACTGACCGTGTACCGGGACTTTATTCAGGCCGGCGGCCGCGTGTCGGCGTTCGATGCGCGCGCGCAAACGGCGGGTATTATTGTCGATGCCTTGCTGGGCACCGGTTTGAGCCGGCCGGTCGGCGAGGAATACGCGCATGCGATTTCGCATATCAACCGTGCCGATTGCCCTGTCTTGAGCATCGACGTGCCGTCGGGTTTGCACGCCGATACCGGTTGCGTGTTGGGTTGCGCGGTCAAGGCCGATCTCACCGTCACTTTTATTGCGTTGAAATGCGGGCTGTTTACCGGGGAAGCCGGCGATTATTGCGGCGATATCGTCTGTTCGAGCTTGAATGTGCCCGATGCGGTGTTGGCCCAGTTGCCGGCGACCGCCCATCTATCGAGCAAGCCGGTTTTAAAGCCCCGTCCGCGCAGTGCCCATAAAGGCCATTTCGGCCATGTGCTGTTGATAGGCGGTAACCGCGGATTCAGCGGTGCAATCCGTCTGGCCGGCGAAGCCGCATTGTTCGGCGGCGCCGGCTTGGTCAGCATTGCCAGCCGGGCCGGGCATGTCGATTTGTTGAATATCGGCCGGCCCGAATTGATGTGCCACGCGGCGGAAACCGCCTGCGATCTGCATCCTCTGCTGAAGAGGGCGAGCGTGATTGTCATCGGTCCGGGCCTGGGGCAGGATAGCTGGGCGCAAGACATGCTTCGCCATGCCCTGGCAAGCGAGAAACCCTGCGTGGCCGATGCCGATGCGTTAAATTTATTGGCGCGGCATCCCGTCCGCCGGCCGAACTGGGTGTTAACGCCGCATCCTGGAGAAGCGGCGCGCCTTTTGGGTTGCAATACCCACGATATTGCCGCCGACCGCTTTGCGGCGGTCAAAAAACTGCAAAATCAGTACGCGGGCGTCTGCGTGTTAAAAGGGGCCGGCAGCCTGATTGCGGATGACGGCAACCTTCTGGTCAATACCACCGGCAATCCGGGCATGGCTAGCGGCGGCATGGGCGATGTATTGGCGGGCGTTACCGGGGCATTGCTGGCGCAGGGTTTATCGTTGACGGATGCGGCAAGACTGGCTGTCCATGTGCATGGCGAGGCGGCCGACGGCATGGCGGCAACGCAGGGCGAGCGCGGCATGTTGGCCGGCGATTTGTTGCCGAAAATCAGGGAGCTTTTGAATTAATGAAAATCGAATTAAGCGATAGCGGCGAAACCGAATTGTTAGGGGCGGCTTTGGGCAAAGTTTTGCCGCCAAAATGTCTGCTGTATTTATACGGCGACTTGGGCGCGGGTAAAACCACCTTGGTGCGCGGGCTTTTGCGGGCGATGGGCCACAAGGGCGCCGTGAAAAGCCCCACCTACAGTTTGGTGGAGGAATACCGCTTCGGCGAACGCAACGTGTTCCATTTTGATTTGTACCGGCTCAAAGACCCGGAAGAACTGGAATGGCTGGGCATCGACGATTATTTGCGGCAACAGGCCTTGGTTTGCGTCGAATGGCCGCAAATGGGCGCCGGACATTTACCGCCGGCCGATTTGGAAATCGCGCTGGATTACCAAAACACCGGAAGATCGATAAAAATCAACATACTAGCGGAATCGCTAAAAGATTCGTTGATAATTGACTGGAAAAACAAAGACCTGCTGCTATAATCTCAGAACGTTTTTAATTTCTCCTCGGTTGGCCGGCTTATGAGACAGATCGTTAAATTTTTCTGGATAATGGGTTTGTCTTTGTTGGCGATGCCGATTCACGCCGCGCCCGCCAAAATCGAAGGCTTAAGCTTCCAGCCGGGCGGCGGCGTAGTGTTCGAATTGAATGCCGTTCCCCGTTATCGCTACTTCACGCTGAAAAATCCCAGCCGCTTGGTGGTGGATTTCGAAAACACCGCCGCGTCTCAGTCCATGCCGCAACCGCCCTCCGAGCACCCCTTGGTGGTGGGAGTACGTTCGGCGATACGCAATAAATCCGATCTGCGGGTGGTGATGGAATTAAACGCCGACGCCGCAGCCGTGGCGGTTAGCAAGGGACAAAGCGTACAACTGCAATTCGATGTTTCCGCCCGTACCGCGCCCGCCGAACGGCTTGCCGCGCCGGCGGCCGTTGTCGCCAAAAAACAAAAAACCGCTGACGCGGCTTCTCCGGCACTTGCCAAACCAACCAAGGCCAAGGGGCGGGATATTGTGATTGCCATCGATGCCGGGCACGGCGGCAAGGATGTCGGCGCCCAGGGCGGACACGGCACCCAGGAAAAAGACGTGGTACTGGCGATTGCCAAGCGTCTGGAAAGCGCGGTAAACCGGCAGCCCGGCATGAAAGCCGTGATGATCCGTAACGGCGATTATTTCGTGAAATTACGCGAACGGGTGCGGATTGCCCAAGCCGCCAAGGCCGATTTGTTTATTTCCATCCATGCCGATGCGTTCGACGATCCGAGCGCACACGGCGCTTCCGTGTATACGCTGGCCAACAAGGGCGCCTCCAGCGAGATTGCGCAATATTTGGCTAACAGCGAAAATGCCTCGGATGGGGCCGCGGGTATTGACGAGCATGACGATATACTGTCATCCGTATTAATGGATTTGTCCAATAAAGCCGCCAAGGAAGCCAGTCAGCATGTCGGTAACAAGGTGTTAAGGAGCGTAAAAACAACCGGGCATCTGCATCGTGCCAATGTGCAAAAAGCCGGTTTTGTGGTATTGAAATCGCCCATCCCTTCCATCCTGGTGGAAACCGCTTTCATATCCAACCCGGAGGAAGAACGCCGCCTGAATACCCGTGCTTATCAGGATAAAATGGCATCCGCCGTATTTAACGGCATCATGGCGCATTTTAAACAATACGCGCCGGCCAACACCTTGTTTGCGCAATTGCAAAAATCCGGCAAATCCGCGCTCCGGCTGGCGGCCGTGGAAACGGACGCCAAACCGGTTGCCGAGAAAACCGCCGTATCCGCAAAGGTTAGCGATAGCGTGGTTACCGCCGGCGCCTCCGCCACCCGGCACGTAATCGGCCGCGGCGACACCTTGTCCGGGATCGCCCGCCAATACGGGGTTTCCATGCGCGAGTTGCGGCATGCCAACGGCATGGAAGATGGCCAGGTCAAAGTCGGCCAGGTGCTGCAAATTCCGCGCAGCAGTTAGCTTTAATTCCGCCGCGGCGGTGAATTGATTCAGCGCCGGCCGGCGTCATCCGCTAAAATACGCGCTTTTTTCGCGAGCGTAGCCGATGCGGATCCATGCTTTACCCACTCAACTGATCAATCAAATCGCCGCCGGCGAAGTGGTCGAGCGCCCGGCTTCCGTGGTGAAGGAATTGGTGGAAAATTGTTTCGACGCCGGCGCCAGCCAAATTTATGTCGATATCGAACAAGGTGGAGTCAAGCAAATCAAGATACGCGACAACGGTTGCGGCATCGACAAGGACGATCTGGCGTTGGCGCTGTCGCGGCATGCCACCAGTAAAATTGCCTCGTTGGACGATCTGGAACATGTGTCCAGCATGGGCTTCAGGGGTGAAGCGCTGCCCAGTATCAGCTCGGTGGCGCGGTTAACCCTAATTTCCCGCACTGTCGATGCCGAATGCGCCTGGCAGGTCAGCGCCGACGGCAGCGAAAAAAACTTCGATCCTCAGCCCGATCCGCATCCGCCCGGTACCACGGTGGATGTGCGGGACTTGTTTTACAACACCCCGGCCCGCCGCAAGTTTCTAAAGGCCGAGAAAACCGAATTCGGCCATATCGAAAACCTGATTCAAAAATTGGCGCTGAGCCGTTTCGACGTGGGTTTTTCGTTACAGCATAACCAGCGCGAGGTGCTGCATCTAAAACCGGCCGCGACCCGAGCCAAGCAGGAAAAACGCATCGCGGCGATTTGCGGTTCGGCGTTTGTCGATAACGCGGTTACAATCGATTATGCCGCCTCCGGCCTGCATTTGCACGGTTGGGTGGGTTTGCCGACGTTTTCCCGCAGCCAGCAGGATATGCAGTTTTTTTACGTCAACGGCCGTTTGATTAAGGACAGGCTGGTGGCGCATGCCGTGAAACAGGCCTATCAGGATGTGCTGTACCACGGCCGCCACCCGGTGTTCGTATTGTATTTGACGCTCGACCCGGCGCTGGTGGACGTGAATGCGCACCCCACCAAACTGGAAGTGCGCTTCCGGGAAGGGCGCATGGTGCACGATTTCCTGTTTCAGGCCTTGCACCGCGGTTTGGCCGAGCAAAGGCCCGGGCAAGCACCGGCGCATACTATCGAGATGCAAACCGTGCCGGCGCCAACGATCCAAACCCGGCCTGGTTTGAACCTGCAAGCGTCCTTGCCCTTGAGTCTGGCGGAAGAGGCGGATTCGGTAGAGAGCCGGGTCAAGCCGGCCATAAAACCCGATTCCGCGGCACAGGTAGCTGCCGGCGGCAATCCCGCGCGAGGGTTTAGTTATCCGGGCCGGCCGAACATACCGGCCAACGTGGCCGACCAAATCCAGGCCTACGCCAAACTCTATCCGCAAACCCAGCCGAATTCGGCCGACCAGGCCATGCCGCCGCTGGGTTTTGCGCTGGCGCATATCCACAACATTTACATCCTGGCGGAAACCGCGGGCGGCATCATCCTGGTGGATGCCCACGCCGCGCATGAGCGGGTGACTTACGAACGCCTGAAGCAGCATTACCATAACCGCGCCATCGTCTCCCAGCCCTTGTTGTTGCCGATCAAGATTCAGGTGACGGCGGCGGAGGCCGATTTGGCCGAACAGGAGCATGCGTTTTTCCTGGGCTTGGGCTTCGAACTGAACCGTTCCGGCCCTGAAACCGTGGTATTGCGCGCTACGCCGGCCCTGCTGGCCAAAACCGATGTCGATCAGCTGGTGCGCGATATTCTGGCCGACTTGGCCACCCACGGCGTTAGCCGGAAAGCCGAGGAAAGCATAAACGCTATTTTGGCCACCATGGCTTGCCATGGCTCGGTACGCGCCAAACGCAAACTCAGTATCGAAGAAATGAATGCCCTGTTGCGGGACATGGAACAAACCGAGCGTATCGGCCAATGCAATCACGGCCGGCCGACCTGGGTGGCGCTCAGTCATCAGGACTTGGACCGTTTTTTTATGCGCGGGCAATAAATGACGGCAGCCAAACCTAACGCTATTTTATTGATGGGGCCGACCGCCTCAGGCAAAACCGCTTTGTCCATAGCCATGGCGCAAGCCCTGAATGCGGAAATTATCAGCGTCGATTCGGCCTTGGTCTATAAAGGTATGGACATCGGCACCGCCAAGCCCGCCCTGGACGAACGCGGCGGCATTCCGCATCATTTGATCGACATACTCGACCCCGGCGAAGCGTTTTCCACCGGCCAGTTTCGCGCCCGGGCCTTGGCGTTGATGGAAGACATCGCCCGGCGCGGCAAACTGCCGTTATTGGTCGGCGGCACCATGCTGTATTTCAGCGCCTTGACCCAAGGTTTGGCCAAACTGCCCGCGGCCGACGCCGGCATCAGGCAACGGCTGGACCGGGAGCTATCGGAATTGGGCAAGGAAGTCTTGCATGCCCGCTTGGCGCAAATCGATCCGCAAGCCGCCGCCCGGATACATGTCAACGACCCGCAGCGCATTCAGCGCGCGCTGGAAGTCTATGAAATCAGCGGCCGGCCGCTATCGAGTTTTTTCGGCGCCGATCAGCAAACCGAGCAGCCGTTTGCTTACCTCAAACTGATCGTAGCCCCCGAACAACGCTCTACCTTGCACGCCAAAATTGCCGCACGCTTCGAATCGATGCTGGCCCGGGGTTTTCTGGACGAAGTCCGGGGCTTGCGGGCGCGCGGCGATCTGGACGAAAGCATGCCGTCCATCCGTTGCGTCGGTTACCGGCAGGCCTGGTCGTATTTGAACGGCGAATACGATTTCGACACTCTGCGGGACAAGGCCATCGCCGCCACCCGGCAGCTGGCCAAACGGCAATTCACCTGGCTGCGCCGGGAAGAAAACGCCCTGCATCTGTTCAGCGAGGCGCCGGACTTGCTCGAAACCGCCCTGCGCCATTGCAAGCAGCATGGATAAACGGCAACAGCGGCAAATCGCTTATGCCGCCCGCAATGCGCAAGCCGATAAGGACATCGTCAGTGCCGAGATATGTCGGCGGGTTGTTTCGCAGTCTTGGTATGCGGAAGCCGAAACCATACTTTGGTACCTGCATTGCCGTTCCGAGGTGCGTACCTTGCCGGCTGTATTAGGGCAACTGGCGGGCGGCAAACGTATTGCGGTGCCTTATTGCACCGCCGATGCGCGGGGCGTCAAATGCCTGGGATTATGGCATTTGCAGTCTATCGATGAATTGCAAGCCGGCATGTGGAATATCCTGGAGCCGCCGCCGGAACGCTGGCGGGAAGCGGATAAACGGATCAACCCGGCGGAGCTGGACGCGGTGATCGTGCCCGGCGTGGCCTTCGACCGTTTGGGCGGACGCTTGGGCAACGGCGCCGGCTATTACGACCGGCTGTTGTCGCAAGTACGGCCGGATACGGTTTTGGCCGGTATTGGTTACGAATCGCAATTGCTGAACCGTGTCGATATGCAAGGGCACGATGTCTACATGAATCTGGTGGCGACCGAACTGAAACTTTATCCCGGCAAGCGGCGGGCGTCATGACCGGTGCCGACGAACTGAAGCGCCGGGTCGAACACAGTCCGGCGTTTATTCTGGATATGCCGCAAGTGCATGCCAATTTGCAGCCCTTGCAACGCATCAAACAAGCCAGCGGTTGCCGGGTTTTGTATTCCATGAAGGCCTTGCCGCTGGGGCCTTTACTGGCCGACCTTAAACAGCGGGTAGACGGCATTTCCGTCAGTTCGCTGTTCGAAGCCCGTTTGGCAAACGCGGTACTGGGCGGGCAGGGCAGTCTGCATTTGACCACCCCGGGCCTGAGGCCCGAAGAGTTTGCCGAGCTGGGCGGGCTATGCTCGCATATCAGTTTCAATTCCTTGCCGCAGTATCGGCGTTTGCACGACTCGAGCGCCGGTTATAGCAAAGGCCTGCGCGTCAATCCGAAACTGTCGTTCGCCGACGACGAACGTTACGATCCGTGCCGCAAACATTCCAAATTGGGCGTGGACATAGCCTTGCTGCAACAAGGTTTGCCGGCCGGCATCGAAGGCCTGCACATTCACACCGTATTCGGCCAAACCGATTTTCAGCCGTTACAGGCCGTCATCGCCGAGTTAAAGCCGCTGTTGACGCCGCAATCCGGCCTGAAATGGCTGAATCTGGGCGGCGGTTATTTGTACCACCGGATTGCCGGCCTAAACCCCATCATAGAAGCCATCCGTTATTTGAAAACCCACATTGCCGAACAGGTGTATCTGGAGCCGGGCAAGGCGCTGGTGGGTAACGCCGGTTATTTGCTGACCACCGTGTTGGATAGCTTCGACAGCGACGGTAAAACCGTGCTGGTGTTGGACAGCTCGGTGAATCATCATCCGGAGATATTCGAATACCGGCGCCGGCCGCTGTTATTGGATGAAGACATACAAGGCGGCCGTGCCGCCATTCTAGCCGGATCGACTTGTCTGGCCGGCGATATCTTCGGCGAATACCGCTTCGATAACATCCCGGCCGTCGGCGATAAACTGGTGTTTGCGGATGTCGGCGCTTACAGCCTGATCAAAGCCCAGCGTTTCAACGGATATGCCCTACCCGCCGTGTACTTGAAACAAAATGACGAGTGCGGTCTGTTAAAGCAGGATGATTACGCCGAGTATTCCCGGCAGTGGCTGGGGTAGGAAAAAATAGTCGTCGCCTGGGTTGTAAGGCTTTAACCATACGATAGTCGGCCACATCGCAAACCGGCCCCGGACATCCACGCCACGGCACCGAAAGCCATTGCGCAAACGTTTGAGGTTGGTAAAAAATCCCCCCCGGAAATAGTAAGTTAGCGATAAGTTGGCCCTGGAAGGTTGGAGTAACGCGGGTGCTGTGTGATAATCCAGGCACTACCCATTGGACAACCAGATAGGATGTAGAGATAACGCCATGGCAAATGACTCGTTGCAGATAACGCACACCGGTACCGGCAAGCAGGTCGAATACCCACTTTTGAAAAGCACGCTGGGCGCGGATACCGTTGAGATTCGCAATCTTTATAGGGACTTGGGCTGTTTTACCCATGACCCCGGCTTTGTCGCCACGGCCAGCTGCACCAGTAAAATCACCTATATCGACGGCGATAACGGTATCTTGCTGTACCGGGGTTATCCTATCGAGCAACTGGCCGAACAGTGCCAGTTCACCGAAGTGGCGTATTTGCTGATGCACGGCGAGTTGCCCAACGAAAAGCAATTGTTCGATTTCAATCTGGAGATCAGCGACCGCGCCATCATTCACGAATCGCTACGTAAATTCTTCGACGGTTTTCATTACGACGCCCACCCGATGGCCATGCTGGTAGGCGTGGTGGGTTCGCTGTCCGCCTTCTATCATAGCGAAATGAATATCAAGGATCCGATGCAGCGCCTTCGGGCCGCCACCCGCATGATAGGCAAAATGCCGACCATCGCCGCCGCATCCTACCGCCACTCGGTCGGCAGGCCGTTCGTGTATCCGCGCATGGACTTGAGCTATTGCGAAAACTTTTTGAACATGATGTTTTCGCGTTCGTCGCAAAACTATATCGACCAGGACCACTATATCGACCAGGATTTCGTCAAGGCCCTGAACCTGTTGTTCATCCTGCACGCCGACCACGAACAGAACGCCAGTACCTCCACCGTGCGGCTGGCCGCCAGCACCGGCGCCAATCCTTACGCCTGCGTGGCGGCGGGTATTGCCGCCCTGTGGGGGCCGGCGCACGGCGGCGCCAATGAAGCGGTATTGAACATGCTGGCGGAAATCGGCAGCGTGGAAAACGTGCCTAAATATATTGCCAAGGCCAAGGATCATGACGATCCCTTCCGTCTGATGGGCTTTGGCCACCGCGTCTACAAAAATTTCGACCCCCGCGCCACCATCATCCGCAAAACCTGCCACGAAGTGTTGAGCAAGACCCAGAAAAACGATCCGCTGTTCGAATTGGCCTTGGCCGTGGAAGAGCATGCCTTGAAAGACGAATATTTCATCGAGAAAAAACTCTATCCCAACGTGGATTTTTATTCCGGCATCATTTACAAAGCCTTGGGTATTCCGGTGGACATGTTCACGGTGATGTTTGCGATTGCCAGAACCTCGGGCTGGGTGGCGCATTGGCTGGAAATGATGGCGGAACCGACCACGCCCATCAGCCGTCCCCGCCAGCTGTACGTCGGTTCGCCGCAACGCGATCTGCCGGCGATTAAAAATCGTTGAAACCTAACCGGCGTATGACGAACAACCGAACTCAACCCGAAAACGGTAGCGGCCCGGCGAAACCCGAGCCGCCGGTTGCGGATGCCAATCGGCAAGATCAACCCGAGGTCGCGGAAATTAATGGTCCGAAAGGTCCGGAGCCCACGCGCTACGGCGATTGGGAACGAAAGGGGCGCTGCGTCGATTTCTAGGCAGCGTTTTTCAAATCAAGTATATAGGGTAAACCATGTCAGCCAACCGACCGCTCTCTCCCCACCTGCAAGTTTATCGTTTGCCCTTAACCGGATTGATTTCCATCACGCACCGCATGACCGGCGTGCTGCTATCGATGGGTTTGGTGTTATTCGTCTATGTGCTGTTTGCTATGGCCGCCGGCGAGGCGAGTTACCTGGCCATGCAGGCTTTTATGTCGTTCTGGCTGTTCAAAGCGGTGTACTGGGGGTTTATTTATGCCCTGTTCTTTCATTTATGCCACGGCACCCGCCATTTGATTTGGGATATCGGTAAAACCTTCGATCGCGCCACCTTGGACAAATACGCACTGATCGAACTGGCCTGTTCCGCACTCTTCACCCTCATTACATTTTTATTGTCCTAATCGGAGTACGCCATGTCTTTCGCCAAAATCGCCGATTGTTTTTCCATACATAATGCGACTGGGCATTTCTGGTATCAGCGGGTCACGGCGGTTGCCCTCATTCCTTTGTCGGTTTGGTTGCTGGTCTTGCTGAATAAAGCCCTTACCGCGCCCTATGCGGATACCGTGGTCTGGTTGACATCGCCCATCAACGCGGCGGCCATCATCGCCTGGACAGCGGCCGTCATTTTTCACGCCGCCCTAGGCGTGCAGGTCGTCATCGAAGATTACGTTTCCACGCTGTCTACCCGGCAGCTGGCGATTCGCGCCACTAATTTAATTTTTCTCGCATTGGGCGTTGCAGCTTTAACTGCAATTTTCTTTATTCTTATGGACAGGTAACCCATGGCCTCAGCGTATAACATCATCGAACACCAACACGACGTGGTCGTGGTTGGCGCCGGCGGCGCCGGATTGCGGGCCACCTTCGGCATGGTGGAAAAAGGCCTTAAAACCGCCTGCATCAGCAAGGTTTTTCCCACCCGCAGCCACACCGTGGCCGCCCAGGGCGGTATCAGCGCGGCATTGGGTAACATGGGCGAAGACGACTGGCGTTTTCACATGTACGACACCATCAAGGGTTCCGACTGGCTGGGCGACCAGGATGCCATAGAATACATGTGCCGCGAGGCGATTCCGGCGGTTATCGAGCTGGAACATTACGGGGTACCGTTTTCCAGAACCGCGGACGGCAAGATTTACCAACGCGCCTTCGGCGGCATGTCCACCCATTTCGGCAAGGGCCAGGCGCAACGCACCTGCGCGGCCGCCGACGTGACCGGCCACGCCATTTTGCATACCTTGTATCAGCAGGCCTTGAAGCATAAAGCGGAATTCTTCGTCGAATACATCGCGCTGGATTTGCTTATGCAGGACGGCGAATGCCGGGGGGTATTGGCTTGGTGCCTGGACGACGGGACTATCCATCTATTTCGCGGCCATCAGACCGTGCTGGCGACCGGCGGTTACGGCCGTACCTACCTGTCCTGCACCTCGGCCCATACCGTCACCGGCGACGGTAACGGCATGGCCTTGCGGGCCGGTTTGCCGTTGCAGGACATGGAATTCGTGCAATTTCACCCTACCGGCATATACGGCTCCGGCTGCCTGATGACCGAGGGCGCGCGCGGGGAGGGCGGTTATCTGACCAACTCGGAAGGCGAAGCCTTCATGGTGCGTTACGCGCCGCATGTCAAGGATCTGGCGTCCCGCGATGTTGTCAGCCGCGCCATCACCGTCGAGCTTAACGCCGGCCGTGGGGTAGGGCCCAAGAAAGATCACGTGTATTTGCATCTGGAGCATCTCGACCCGGCCATCATCCACGAGCGCTTGCCGGGTATTACCGAAACCGCGCGGATTTTCGCCGGCGTCGACGCCACTAAGCAACCCATCCCGGTACTGCCGACCGTGCATTACAACATGGGCGGCATTCCGACCAATTACAAAGCCGAAGTGGTGACCTTGAAGGACGGCAACCCGGATTACGTGGTGCCGGGTCTGATGGCCATCGGCGAAACCGCCTGCGTATCGGTGCACGGCGCCAACCGATTGGGTTCCAATTCTTTGCTGGATTTGGTGGTGTTCGGGCGGGCGGCGGCGATTCGTTGCACCGAATTGATCAAACCCGGCATGCCGCATAAACCCATGGCAAAAGATGCCGCCGACCAAGCCTTGACCCGGTTCGACAAAATCCGCCACGCCAACGGCAGCCGTTCCACCGCCGAGATACGGCTGGACATGCAGACCACCATGCAGTCCAAGGCGGCGGTGTTCAGGACCGAAACCACGCTGCGGGAAGGCATACAACGTATCGGCGAGGTGGCGGCCTCCTTCGAGGATGTCAGAGTCGGCGACAAATCCCTGATCTGGAACACCGATCTGGTGGAGACGCTGGAACTGGACAATCTGCTGGGACAGGCCCACGTCACTATTTCGGCGGCCGGCAATCGCCAGGAAAGCCGCGGCGGCCATGCCCGCGAGGATTTCCCCAAACGCGACGACGAAAACTGGCTGAAACATACGCTGACCTGGCGGGAAAACAATCAAGTCAAAATCGATTATCGGCCCGTCCATCTGTATACATTGACCGACGAAGTCGACGTTGTTGCGCCAAAAGAGAGGGTTTACTAATGGTTGAATTTACCTTGCCGCAAAATTCGGTGGTTAAAAAAGGCAAAACCTTTAAAGCCGCCGGCGCCGCCAATATCCGCAAATTCGAAGTGTACCGCTGGGACCCGGATACAAACGAAAACCCGCGTATCGATAGCTATGAAATCGATATGGATCATTGCGGGCCCATGGTGCTTGACGCCATTTTAAAAATCAAAAACGAAATCGATACCACGCTGAGCTTTCGGCGTTCCTGCCGGGAAGGGGTCTGCGGTTCCTGCGCCATGAACATCAACGGCAAAAACACCCTGGCCTGCACCAAGGCAATTGCCGATTACAAAGGCACGGTGAAGATTTTCCCGCTGCCGCACATGGCGGTGGTGAAAGATCTGGTGGCGGACATGAGCCACTTCTTCGAGCAATACGCGTCCATCAAACCCTGGCTGACTAACGATACCGAAGCGCCGGCAGCCGCCGAGCGCCTGCAAAGCCGGGACGAGCGCGCCAAGCTGGACGGCCTGTACGAGTGCGTGCTGTGCGCCTGCTGTTCGACCAGTTGCCCCAGCTATTGGTGGAACAGCGACAAATACCTGGGCCCGGCCATATTGTTGCAGGCTTACCGTTGGCTGGCCGATAGCCGCGACACCGACGATCAGGCCCGCCTGGAGGAGTTGAACGAGTCGTTCAAATTGTACCGTTGTCATACCATCATGAACTGCACCGACACCTGCCCGAAAGGTCTGAATCCGGCCAAAGCCATTGCCGAAGTCAAGAAAATGCTGGTGCGGCGCGAGCATACATGAGCGAACTCAACAAGCTGCGCTGGCGCTGCCGGCGCGGCGCGCTGGAACTGGACTTGCTGCTTGTCCGCTATCTGGAAAATGGGTTTATAGCCGCGGCCCCCGCGGAACGCCAAGCTTTTTTACTACTATTGGATTGCGAAGATACCGATTTAATGCGCTATTTGATGGGGGAGTCCGCGCCCCGCAACGCCGCGCTCGCCGATATTGTCGCCAAGATCAGGTCCTTGCCAGCCTAAGCCCATGCCGCTACCGTGGACGTCGGAAATTACACGCGCAACTTTCATGAACCGGGGCGGTGCGCGGGTTTCAATATCGTTATACCTTTTTGCGCATCGAATTTCGGCACCTTAATATCCTCTCCCGCGGGAGAGGGTCGGGGCGAGGAGAATCGAAAACCGAAATTTGCCGTGCGATGACTATAGTTTGGGAGACTTGCCATGCCGACACCGCCATTCGCCGCCAGCATTCTGATTTTGTCGCTTTTCATGCTGCTACCGGGCTGCGGCAGCGTGGAAACGCCGGCCCGTCTCGGCCAACTGGAGGAAAGCCTGGGCGACTTTCAGCTACCTTTAGCCGTAACGCCATCGGTCGATCCGGTTGAATTTGCCGGCTGCATGGCCCCGGAAACGGCAAAATTAAAGCTGGGTTTCGGCCAATTGGTCGGCAAGCTAAAATCGCAAGCGGAAAACGGCTTATTGCTGAACCCATTAGGTTTATTGGACGGCGCCAATCTTACGGAGCATGCCTTGCAAGCCCGGGCGCATTTACAAACGTTGATTGACCGTTTCGAGGCCAATCCCATGGCCGATTTGGCCGGGATGCCGGCTAGCGGCATTAGCGAAAACATCCGCCGAAAAGCCGAAGAAATCGTAGCTAACATGCGGCAGCACCCGCTCGCCGCGCAGCAAGATGTGCAATTGCTGAAAAAGCTTGGCCGCGCTTATTTAACAACCTATTTCACCAAGCCCGTGAACGTCGATGAGCGGCGGAATGAAGCCGACAATACCTTGCGCGAGGAAATTGCGGCCATTTTGAAACGCAATCCCAACGATCAAAAAATTACCGCCTTGCTGGATATGCTGCAACCCAGGTTAAAACCTTCCTGGTCGAACGTGGCGGGATTTATCGATCGCGACGGCAGCCGGTTTGGTTTTACCGGTCTGTCGGCGTCCGGCGCGGACGGTTCGAAAGTGGACCATAGTCAAATCGGCGCCGATGTAATGCGCATCTTTCTGGATGCCCTGCGCGATACCCTGGCGCCGCTGCCGGTGTTGGCGTATTCCACGGCCGGCGAATTCCCGGCGGAATTCGACGTCCTGACCTTTCAAGACGCGGACCGGCCCATGGGTGTCGATTGGCATATCGATAGGCACGATCCCGCTAAAGCGATCCGCTTAAGCCTGAGCGCTCGGCAATTCGAGTACATACAGGCCACGGCCAAACAAGCCGAGGCGTCGGCGGCCAGCAGCGTCGGCAAAGCCATTCGCGGCGGCGCCGCGGGTTCGCTGAATAACGAAGCCCTGGCTCGGCAACTCGAAACGGCCGCCGGCGTATTGGCCAGGCACGCGGTCGAGCGTTTGCAGTGGTGCTTGCTGGCCCAGGGAAAGCTTTAGGCGATTTACCGCGAAAAATATAGCCGTCGATCAGGTAGATTTATTCTTGGCAATCGCCTTTCATCGCTTTTATTAGGTTCCCTAAACGATTCAAAAGGCTTATAGTTAATCCCCGTTCCATTCTGAGACAGGAGGCTATCATGGCTAACACCGGAATCGATCAAGACGCCGTCGTCCAGGTATTGAATAATATCTTGGAAGCCGAATTGGCCGGCGTTGTGCGTTACACTCACTATGCGCTTATGGTTTTCGGCTATAACCGCATCCCTATCGTGTCCTGGATGCGGGGCCAAGCCAATGAATCCTTGTTGCATGCCAACGAGGCCGGCGAACTGATCACCCATTTGGGCGGCCATCCTTCGCTGGGTATCGGGCCGTTATTGGAAACCCATAAGCACGACATCGGCGATATTCTGCGCGAATCTCTCGAACACGAAACCCAGGCTCTGGCCGAATACTACAGCCTGTTGGAACTGGTGAATGGCCGCAATGTATTGCTGGAAGAGTACGCCCGCAGGATGTGCGCACTGGAGGAAACCCACGTCGGCGAGGTGCGTAAGATGCTGTTAAAGCCGGGCGGCTAACTCGCCGCTGTTGCCGAGTCGAAATCCATGGATAAGGCGCCCGCCACCCGCATCGAAACCGACTCGCTGGGTAGCGTGGCCGTGCCCGCCGATAAATACTGGGGCGCGCAAACCCAGCGTTCGGTGCTGTATTTCCGGATAGGCGAGGAACGTCTGCCGCGGCCGTTGATCCGGGCTCTGGGCATGGTCAAATATTGCGCGGCGCTGGTTAATGTTGACCTGCATAACCTGGATGAACGCATGGGGCGGGCGATTGCCGAGGCGGCGCAACGCGTCATGGATGGCGAAATGGATGCGCATTTTCCGCTGGTAATCTGGCAAACCGGTTCCGGTACCCAATCCAACATGAACGCCAACGAGGTGATCGCCAATTTGGCCAATCTCAGTCTTGGCGGCGCACTCGGCGCGAAATCGCCGGTACACCCCAACGATCATTGCAACCGCGGCCAATCCAGTAACGACGTATTTCCAAGTGCCATGCATATTGCCGCCGTAGAGCAGGTGCAGGCTTTACTGATCCCGGCCTTACGGCATTTACGGCAAACCTTGCGGGATAAATCCGTAGCCTGGGCCGATATTATCAAGGTCGGACGCACGCATCTGCAGGACGCCACGCCGTTAACCCTGGGCCAGGAGTTTTCCGCTTATGCCACCCAGTTGCAACTGAGCTTGGCGCGTATCGACGACAGTTTGAAGCGGCTTTATCCCTTGGCCCAGGGCGGCACCGCGGTCGGCACCGGCCTGAATAGCAAACCGGAATTCGCCGAACATTTCGCGGCGCGGGCGGCACAGGCGACCGGTTTGCCGTTCGTTTCGGCCGCCAACAAGTTCGAAGCCATGGCCAGCCACGACGCGCTGGTCGAATTGTCCGGCGTTTTGAATTGCATCGCCGTCAGCCTGAATAAGATCGCCAACGACATTCGATTATTGGCTTCCGGGCCGCGCGCCGGGCTGGGCGAGCTGATGCTGCCGGAAAACGAGCCCGGTTCCTCCATCATGCCCGGTAAAGTCAATCCGACCCAGTGCGAAGCGATGACCATGGTATGCGCGCAGGTCATGGGCAATCACGTCACCGTTACCATCGCCGGCGCTCAGGGACAACTAGAACTCAATGTCTTTAAGCCGGTGATCATTTTCAACGTACTGCAATCCATCCGGCTATTGGCCGAGGCGATCAACAGCTTTGACGAACATTGCGTTGCGGGGATTACGCCGAATCGGGACCGTATCGCCGAACTGATGAAAAATTCGTTGATGCTGGTGACCGCGCTGGTGCCGCATATCGGTTATGACAACGCGGCGCGCATCGCGCACGCGGCTTTAAAAAATCAAATTACTCTGCGCGAAGCGGCCATTGCCAGCGGCCTGATTGGCGCGGAGGCATTCGATGCCATTGTCAGACCGGAACGCATGGTTTCGCCGGACCGCAGTGAGCCGCTGCTAGGGGCAAGCAATGAATAATTCCGATACCTTTAACTTACCCGACGAATCGCAGTGGGTTTGTTTGCAATGCGGCTACAACATGATAGGCGAAATGCCCGATATTTGCCCATTTTGCGGCGCCCGGTACGACCGATTCATGGCGTGGGAGGAGGCGGAAGCCACATATCGAGTGACCGGTTACGCCGTAAACGATACGGTCAGCCAGTTGCTGTCGGTACCCAAGCTGGGATTGGAGCACGCGGCCTATCGTATCGAAACCGAGTCCGCTGCGGTCTGGATCGATTCGCCGTCGGCATTTAACCGCGATTTGGCGCCGGTGAAGGTTATTTTGTTCACCCACCGCCACTTCATGGGCGCATCCAATCAATACCGGCGGCTATGGCGCGCCGAAGTCTATTTGCATGAGCTGGACGCCCGCCACCGGCTGGCGGCAGCGTTCGACATCGACCGGCGCTTCGACGGCGATTTTACCGTCCAAGGCATAGAGGCTTTCCATACCGGCGGCCATATGCCCGGATTTACGTTTTATATTTACCGGGACACTTTGTTTATTTGCGACTATGTATTCCTGAGCAACACCGGCATGGAATTCAATCCATACGGGCCCGCGGCGGAAACGGTAAAACAAGCCAAACGCGTTCTGGAAATCGTTAGCGGCAGAGATTTAAAAACCGTGTGCGGCTATAACTATGTTGCAGAATTTGCCGACTGGTTGCCCAATTTCGAAACGCTGGTACTGAAAGGTTGAACGCATGCGCCCCGAAAATCCGGAAAATTCGCTCGAGATGAAAGCTGATTCGCAAAAGTTGACGGTTTTTTACGATGGCGCTTGCCCTAAATGCAGGCGCGATCGGGCGACTTACGAAAAATTGGCGGGTGGCGAGGCCGAACTTGTGTGTTGGTTCGATATTACCGGCCAGGAAAACCGCCTGCGGGAGCTGGGTATCGAGCCGCGCAAGGCTTTATCGGAACTGCATGTCCGCGATACCGACAGCCGCATCGTTTCCGAACTCGACGCCTACATTCTGTTGATGAATAAAGTGCCGCGTTTGAAACTCTTTGCCCGCGTGATGGGTCTGCCGTTTGTCCGGCCCTGGTTGGCCAAGCTCTATCATTGGCAGGTAAACCGGCGGCTGCGAAAGCGCGGTGTACCGGCCGAGTAAGCATTGAGCTTGACCAGGCATGCAACATTTCGATGTTCCGACGTTTTAACGGCGATTTTTATGGCTTATGCCGCCAATCGGCGCCATTAAAAAATCATTCAATAACTTACGGAGAATAACAATGAACAGAATCAATTCAGTGTGTAGAACAATAGAAACCATACTGATAACCGCCGTTTTGCTGGTTTTTGCACCGGCGGCACATGCCAAGGATAAGGATTGTTGGGTGGAGTTCTTTCAGGGCAGCCAATATAGCGGCGATCGTTTTCGTCTCGACGGGCCCATCCGGCTGGACAATCTGCGTACGGTCCAGGGGAAAAACTGGGAACTGGAGATCAGCAGCCTTAAAACCGGTCCCCGGGCCAAGGTAACGGTGTTTGAGAATACCAACTTTAAATTAACCCTAAAAGAAATGGAGAAATACCCGGAACTGCTTCATTCGTTGGGGTTGACGGAAAAGGACGCCATGGAGGACAAGGAACTTATCTTCGGTGCTAACTCCAACATACACGATCTTAGCGATTTTAATTTTCGGAAAAAAATTCGTTCCTTAAAAATCGACTGCGAATCGCGATCTTGAGCGGCGGGATGGGTTTGCACGGTTAATCGCCAATCAAATGGCCTTGCAGGCTTTCCCGCAGCCGGGCTATGTGGATTTCGGCCTCTTGTTCGGTATAGGCGCTGGCCGCGAATTTGCCCCAGACCGGGCCCGGCCAGGCAATATCGGTCCGGTAGCGCGCCACATGGTGAAGGTGCAGTTGCGGCACCAGATTGCCGATGGCGGCGATATTCAGCTTGTCCGGATGGTAAAGCGCAACCAGCGCTTCCGCCAGTCGGCACGACTCCTCCAGCAATTGTTGCCTGTCGCCGGGCTCCAGTTGATAAATTTCCGTGATGTCGGGCCGTTGCGGCACCAGAATTGCCCAAGGATAGTGCTTGTCGTTCATCAACAGGATTTTACACAAGGCGAAATGGCCCACAAGAAAGGTATCTTGATGCAGGCGCGGGTGTAGATGAAAAAAGCTCATGACGGGGTCGGCGGCGACTAAATGAGGCGGTATTTTACCGGACGCGCCCGCATTTAACCATGCCGGATGAAAGTGCGCCGAGCAAGCAGTTGAAACATAAGGCGGATTGAGGATAATAACCGCCCACAACTATAACAATAAAGGTGGCACCATGTCGGCCCAGGCAATTCTTGCTCCGTATCAGATCGGCGATCTCAAGCTTTCGGTTTCCTTTCGTTTTTTGTTAAGCCTGTATGCCATCGTTCCGCTGTGCGTGCTGGTGCTGTGGCTGGACCGATACGGCTTTCAACACGCCTTACGCGACATGCTGCCCAGCAGTCCCAGCCATTTTCTGTTGTTTCAGATTTTGTTCGGCACCCCGCATATTATCGCCAGCAATTTGCTGCTGTTCGGGCACGCCGATTACGTCGGCACGTTTAAAAACAAGCTGCTGGGCATGACCTTGTTTATCGCCGTATTCTTCGGGATAGGCAGTTTGTTTATTCCTTACCGGGCGCTGTACATCATTAGCGCTGCCTGGACCGTGTACCACGTGTTAAAGCAGCAACACGGGGTTGCCAAGGCGGTGTGCCGTTTACCGGATTGGGCATTTTATCTGCAATTGTGGTTGAGCGTCAGCGCGGGTATTTTTATTTACATGGGGATTTTTTTAAAAAACAGCCTGACGCCATTGCAGGCGGATATCGTCTTGCAGATTGCCGGCGTATTGACCGCGGCTTTGCTGATTTCCACGCTGGTTTGCCAAAAATACGTGCCGAGCCGCTTCGGGGTGTACTTTTTATGGGCCAACACCTTATTGGTGGCGGCCAGCTGGTATGTGTACAGTCAGCAGTATTATTTCTTGGCGATCCTGATGCCGCGCCTGGTACACGATATTACCGCCTATAGTTTTTATGTCAGCCATGATGTCAATCGGCACGGCGACCGGCCGCAAAACACGCTGTTCAGACTGGCGGCATTCTGTCATGTGCCGGTGGCCGTCGTGTTGCCGGCGCTGTCGTTTTTATTGACCTATTTATTGCAGGTTTACGGCGACGGTTTGGTCAATGCAATCCTGCAAACGCTGTTTTCCACCCGAATTTACAAGGCGGTCACTTTAGGCTTGATAGGTTATCTGGCCTTGATGCATTACTACACCGAGGCCTTTGTTTGGGCGGCGGGTTCGCCGTTGCGGCGCTATATACGCTTTAGCGGGATTTGATCACTGTTTCGGCTGACTGTTTTGCTCAAGCCGTTCGCGGGTCAAAAATTCCGGATACGCTTGGCCGTACCAGCTTGTGACATGCAAAAAACGGCGAACCGGGGTTTTTATCAGCAGCAACAGCAGGCCTATCGAATATAAACACCATACCGCCGCCCATTCGTTCATGTTGTTGGTGGTCAAATAAGCCAATAAGGGCCCGGTATTGAGGTGGTAAAGCACCAGCTTCCAGGAACCGTATAACAGCGGCAGCACAAACGCCGCGTAAACATAACTGTTGGCCATGGCTATGCTGCCGCTGGCCGGAATGGCCCAGGCGATATGCCATTGGCCGGAGGTCGAGCAGATTTGCTTGCCGCAAAACGGCATGCTGAATTTGATGTCGGTGCCCGGCAAAAACCGGTAAAACCGGTCGAAGCACAAGCTGGCCCAGTCGAAAGGGTAAATGCGCATCATGAAGATGGTGGCCGCGCCAAAACACAAGCCGTACACATAAGGCGCAATGCGCCGCCGCAAGGGTTGCGGAATGAAATGCATGGTCACCGCATTGACGAAAAACGGTTGAAAAGCGATATGCATGTAGCCCAGGAAGGTGGCAATCTGATTGTTCGGGTTGAAACATTCGTCAATCACCGTGTAGGTATAGGCCTGCAGCAATTCCATCAAGGAAAAATAAGCCAGCGCCATGCACAGTACCTTGGATTCCCCCCGGCGATAAAAATAAACCGTACTCGCAAAGCCGGTAACCGCAAGCGCGGCCGAGGCCTCTCCACTCCAACACATAAACCCCTCCGGGTATCGAAACTTTTATAAACTAGAATCCGATGCAAACTCGGACTCTGTGTCGGAGTTTGAAATAAGACGATGTAATGCGGCTTGATAGCCGATTGCTGTTTTGGGATTGGGGGCGGCCCAGTGCGCCAAAGGCGAGCAATTATTTGCTTTGCTCAGACGCCTGGAAAACGGATGGAGGCGGCCAGGGGTGGGTAGGGTGGCGAGATTTACAAAGCGTGGTTCTCGCCACTTTAGGAATAAATGAACGGATTGTTAATCTTCGACGGTAAAGCCTACCTTGATGGTAACCTGCCAATGCGCGACCTTGCCGTTTTCGATATGGCCGCGCGTCTCCACCACTTCAAACCAACGCATGTTTTTAACGGTTTGACCGGCCTTGGCGATGGCGGTTTCGATGGCGTGTTGGATGCCGGCGCTGGATGAGCCGGTCAGTTCGATTTTTTTATAGACATGTTCCGACATAATAATCTCCTTGATTTAGGAATGAAATAGGGCTTGATAGGCCTGAGCCGCCGCTTGCGGTTCGCGGTCGAAGACGCCGCCTATAACCGCCAGTAAGTCTGCACCCGCGGCAATTATCTGTCCACCGTTTTCCGGCAGAATGCCGCCAATCGCCACAATCGGCAGGTTTAACAATTGTTTGGCGCGGGTCAGGGTGGATAACTCGGCCGGCGCCGCCAGCGGTTTGGAGCCGGATGCAAAGAAGCGGCCGAACGCCACGTAATCCGCGCCGTTCCCGGTCGCGGCACGGGCTTTTTGTACATCGTTATAACAGGACACGCCGATAATCGCCTCGGCGCCCAGCCGTTGTCTGGCGTCGGCGATGTCGCCGTCATCCTTGCCCAGATGCACGCCGTCGGCACCGACTTTCAATGCCAGCTCCACGCTATCGTTGATCAGCAAAGGCGCTCGATACGCATGGCACAGCGTCAACAATTGCCGGGCCAAACCGACTGCATCTAGCGGCTGTTTGTCCCGGTATTGAACCGCCACGGCGCCGCCTTTTAGCGCCGCTTCCACCTCGCGCAGGATTTGTTCGAGAGTTTTGCGTTCGGGTTGGGTAATAGCATACAGGCCGCGTTGCGGAAATTTCATGCATCCATCCAGAATAAACGCTGGGGATTGTATTGGCCCTTGCCGGGCAGATAGGCGGCCGCCAGACTTTGCCAGGTATATTCCTGGGCTTCATTGACCGCCGTAAACACATCCAGGCCTTGAGCGAGCAGGGCGGCAATGGCGCTGGCCAGCGTACAGCCGGAGCCGTGGTAATGCTGCGGCAGCCTTTCCCAGTTAAAAGTTTCGTTCAAATTGTCCGGCATGAACAAACGGTTATGCACCAGTAGGGAATTTTCGTGGCTGCCGGTGATTAACACGTTTTGGGCGCCTTTGGCCAGCAATAGGCGGGCGCAATCGGTTAAATCGTCCTTACCCGCCAATTTGCGGGCTTCCTGGCTGTTCGGCGTCAAGACAGCGGTCAACGGCAGCAGCTTGTCGACGATGGCGGCTATCAGTTGTTGTCCGGCCAGCTCGGTGCCGCCGCCGGCAGCCAGGACCGGGTCGAGTACCACCGGTATATCCGGACATTGCCGCAAAATGTCATGAATGGCCAGCGCGGTATCCGGATGGCCCAGCAAACCGATCTTGATCGCCGAGACTTTGAAATCGTTCAGCACGGTTTCCGCCTGGCCGATAATGTCGGCGGGATTTTGCGGCAGCAGTTTTTTAACGTTGCGGCTGTCCTGTTCGGTCAAGGCGGTAATGACGCTGGCGGCGTGGCAGCGGTGGCTGACGATGGCTTCTATGTCGGCCTGTATGCCGGCGCCGCCGCTGGGGTCGTGGCCGGAAAAGCACAGCACGATAGGAGGGCGGACACTCATGCGCCGGCCCCGTTCAGCAACCGCAGAAACTCCTGTTCGTTGATGATGCTAACGCCTTTGTCGCGGGCGGCATTCAGCTTGTTGGCGCCCACGTTGTCGCCGGCCACCAGATAATCGGTTTTGGCCGATACCGAGGAGCCGACCTTGGCACCCTTGGCCTTGGCTTGTTTGCCGAGTTCGTCGCGGCTGCCGCTGTGCAGGGTGCCGGTGAATACCAGGGTTTTTCCGGCCAAGGGATGGGATGCGTTATCGGCTGGCTGTTGGCTGCTTTGCAGATTGAATCCCAGCCCCATCAGCTTATTGAACAAGGGTTTGATGTTGGCAAAGCCTTCGGTAATCACCGCGGCGGTTTTTTCGGCAAAGCCCTCTATCGCCACGATTTCATCCTCGCCGAGCGAAAAAATATCCGTCAAGGCATAGTGTTGCAATAAGCGTTCGCAATTGCCCAAGCCCATTCTGAACACGCCGAAAGCAGCCAAAAAGCGCCAGTCTTCCACGGCTTCGCTGCGGCTGCGCAGCAATTGATCGACCAGATTTTGCGATTGCTTGGGGCCGAAACCCATGCTTTCGAATTGCTCGGCCGTCAGCGCATAAATTTCATCGACCCGGCGAATACCGTTTTCATACAGTTTTTTGATGCTGGCGGCACCGAAGCCGTCGTTGTTTTTCAGCACCCGGAAAAAATGCTCCATGCTGTTGCTGATCTGGGCCGGACAAGCCAGGTTATTGGGACAGATCAGGTAATCGTTGTCCCAAATCAATTCGTGGCCGCAACTGGGGCAGCGCTCGGGCACTTGCGGTTCGGCGGGCCGGATCACCTGCTCGATTTTAGGAATTACTTCGCCGGAGCGGGCCAGCCGGATAATCGCGCCGGGGCCTATGCCTTTCTCCAGCACCATTTTGTAATGATGAGCCGTAGCCCGCGACAACAGGGCGCCGCTAAGACGCACCGGTTCCAGTTCGGCGACCGGGGTAATGCGTCCGGAGCGCGACGTTTGCGGCGTCACCCTCAGCACTTCGACTTCGGCGGTTTGCAAATTTTCTTTGTAGGCCAATTGCCAGCGATGATGGTGGCGGGTGGCGCCCATGCGGTTTTTCAGCTCTTCGTCGACGATTTCCAGAATCACGCCGTCGACATCGTAATCCACCCGATGCCATACGGTTTTAACAATGTTTTCGAAGCCGGCGATGAGGGTTTGCCACGGGCCTTCCCAGCACGGCAGCAGGGCGAAGGGGTAAAACACCGCCGCCTGCTTCTTGATGGCGCATTCGGCATATTCGTCCAGTTCTTTTTCCTTGATGACGCTGGCCTGAAAGTTACGGGCGTTATCGAAATGCTCGGCAAGATGTGCATCGAAATAACTGCGCGACACCACGATCTCGCCGGCACCCAAACCGCGCTGTCCATGGCCGGCAACCCGCAGGCCGCGTTCGAACACCCGGCTGATGTCCTGGCCCTTGCGGCCGTCGCCTCGAGTGTAGAGCATGTCACCGTCGTCGTAGGCAGCGTAGCCGTCCAGTTTCGGAGTGACTTTAAAGCTCAATTCGGCAAAATTTTTTCCCAATTCTTGCGCGGCTTTTTCGATACGGCCGGCCCAGCGTTCCACGTCATCCATACTATAGGCCTTGTCGGTGGACAGCATGACGACCGGTAAATCCACAGTTTTGCCGGCAAAGGCCGGTTCGGGTTCTACCGCTTGTAATAAGGGATGTTCCGGCTGGCGTTTTCCGAGTTCCGCCAGATAGATAAAGTCGTAGTCGGCATCGCTGACAATCGGTTCGCCGCCACGGTACAGGGCATTGGCAAGTTGTAAAAAAGCCTGCAATTCGCTGTCGCTGGCCGAGGCAATCGAGTCCGGGTGTTTACAGAGTTGGCAAAAACGCTGTTCGCTCAGGATGTCGAAGTTTAGGGCGGCTTGTGCGATAAGTTTTTTTTGGGAGGCGGTCAGCATGTCGGCCCGGGCAAAATCAGTCAGGCCGGAATTATAGAGGATTTGGGGTAAAAAAAGGGCGGATGGATAAATTCATCCGCCCTGAGACCTATCTTTCAAGAGGATATGCCAACGGTAGGAAAGCAATTGACATGGGTTGTATTTTAGGGAGGAACGCTCCGCGAATATTGATTTAGGTCAATGTTTAAACGGGTTTCGAAACTTTATTCGGCGCGGCAGCTTTTGCACAGGCCGTGGATCTCGATGGTCTTACGCTGCGGACTGAACAAGGCGCTTTGCATTTCCTCGGCCAGCGCTAAAAACACCTGCGGCGCCGAACGCTCTTCCACGTTATGGCAAACGGTGCAGATCAATAAAAGTTGGTCGTGCCGGGTGCCGGAGCTGCGGCAACCTACGAAGGCATTCAAGCTTTCCACCCGATGAATCAAGCCTTGCTCTAGTAAAAAATCCAAAGCGCGATACACTGTAGCGGGTTTCGCGGCGTCATTGCTGGGGCGTATCAAATCCAGCAAATCGTAGGCTTTGACGGCCTTGTGGCTGTTCCAGATCAATTCCAGAATTTTGTGGCGGATCGGCGTTAATTGCACACCGCGGCTGATACACAAGTCTTCGGCGGTTGCAATGGCGTTTCGGATGCACTGATTGTGGTCGTGCTCGGCTGTTTGATCGGATAGTGTAAATCGGGCAGTCATTTTAAAAGAGTGATCAAGTTCATCAACAACCTCGGGAAATCGCTTTATAGTGAAACCCAGCACCGTCGGCCGGGTTTTCGCTAAAGCGTAATCTGAGGGAATTTCGTGAAATTTCGGGCAAATTCTTGATATTGATTATAATCAATCCTATGAAGGTCACATCTATTTAATTGCAAAAAATAGGGAATGTTTAATGTTTAGAGTGCACTGCCGCTTTTGTTCCGGGTATGGGAGTTGTACATGAAAGCCACCAGCTTTCTATTGTTTAGCATGCTTTGGCTGATGTTGATTGGCTTGTCTTTTTATTATCAGGTGGAAGACGACAAAAAATACGGCCAAAAAATCGCCTATACGCAAGCGGAGATGTTTTTTCGGCATATTGTGCTGATGAGGCAATGGAATGCCGGACATGGTGGCGTTTATGCCCCGGTTACCGAACAGAACCCACCCAACCCCTACCTGAATACGCCCGACCGCGACGTTACCACCAGCACGGGCCAAAAACTGACCTTGATCAACCCCGCTCTGATGACCCGGCAGCTGGCCGACATGGAGAAAAGCCACAGCGGTATCCGATTTCATATCACCAGCTTAACGCCCATACGGCCGGAAAATAAAGCCGATGCCTGGGAAACCAAGGCGCTGCAAGCGTTTGTCCAAGGCCGGCAATCCTACGAAGAATTGAGCGACATCGGGGGGCAAAGTTTTTATCGTTACATGGGGGCTTTGGTTTTAGAGCCGTCCTGCCTGAAATGCCATAACGGCCCCGAGCATAAAGTCGGCGATGTGCGCGGCGGCATCAGCGTCAGCATACCGAGTTCCAGTATCGACGATTTTCTTTCCGTGCGCTTGCAATGGCTGCAGCAATCCCATCTATTGATTGCGGCGATCGGATTAATGGCTTTATTGGTTGCCTATTGGGCTCAGGAAAGGCTCAATAAGCGGCTGACGAAGGCCCGCAGCCATTTACAACTGGCCTATCTGGATTCGTTGACCTTGCTGCCTAACCGGCGTTATTACGACGCTTTCGTCAGACGCGAATGGAAACGCGCCACCCGGCACCATTATCCGCTGTCGATGATCATGATCGATATCGACTTCTTTAAAGCGTACAACGATAGCCTGGGGCACGTGGAAGGCGACCAATGCCTGCGGCAAGTGGCCCGCACCTTACGTCGCTATTTCAGGCGTTCCGGCGACTTGATCGCCCGTTACGGCGGCGAGGAGTTTTGCGTGGTGGCGGCCTGCGATTCCTTGCAAATCATGCAATTGGCCGAAATTTTACGGACGGCTGTCGAAAGCATGAAATTGCCGCACCCCGAGTCCAAAATTTCGCAATACGTCACCATCAGCCTGGGCGTGGCGACGCTGATACCGCGGGAAAATATCGAGTTCGGCGATTTGCTATTGCATGCGGACCGCGCCTTATACGACGCCAAGCATTCCGGCAGAAACCGGGTCGAGAAATATAGGGGCTGACACGGCGAATCCCCGCCGGCTCTGCGGCCGGCGGGTGGTTTATAGGTTAGGATTTTTCCAGCAATTGCGCATGGGCCGCCGCCAAGCGGGCTACCGGAATGCGCGGCGCGGAGCAAGATACGTAATTCAAGCCCAAACCATGCACAAACCGTATGGATTTCGGATGGCCGCCGTGTTCGCCGCAAATACCCACTTTCAAATCCGGGCGTTGTTGCCGGCCCCATTCCACCGCCATTTTCATCAGTTTGCCCAAGCCTTGAATATCCAGGGTTTCGAAGGGATTGTCCTGCAATAAACCGGAATCCTCATACAGCGGCAAAAATTTGTTTTCCGCATCTTCTCTTGAGAATGAGAAGGTTGCTTGTGTCAAATCGTTGGTGCCGAAGGAGAAAAATTCGGCGGTTTCCGCCAGATTGTCCGCGCGGGTGCAGGCGCGCACGGTTTCTATCATGGTGCCGAATTTGAATTTCAGGCTGATTTTGTATTGCGCTTCCACTTCGGCCTGAATCTCGTCCACGAACTGTTTTACCTTTTTCAGTTCCTGCGCGGTGATGACTTGCGGCACCATGATTTCCGGTTCCACCGGAATACGCTGTTTAACGCAACGGGCGGCGGCCTCCAGAATCGAGCGGATCTGCATTTTGTAGATTTCCGGATAGCTCATGCCCAAACGCACGCCGCGATGGCCCAGCATGGGGTTGACTTCGTACAGTTCCAATACCTTGTCCAGCATCATTTGCTTTTTGGCAATGGCTTCCACGATGACTTCTTCGTTCAGCAAATTGAACGGGGCGGGCAGTTCGGCGTGGCCGGCCAGGGTATCCAAGGTAACGCGCTGACCCTTGACGATAGTCAGATAATGTTTCAGCGCATCCAGTTCGTCCAGCAACTGGTGTTCGTTCGGCAAAAACTCGTGCATGGGCGGATCGAGCAAACGCACGGTGACGGGATACGGCGACATGGCTTCGAACAACTGCTCGAAATCGTCGCGTTGGATAGGGAACAGCTTTGCCAGGGCGGCTTCGCGTTCCTCGGTGCCGTTGGCCAGTATCATGTCGATAACCAACGGCAGGCGATCGACGGCATTAAACATCCGCTCGGTGCGGCACAAGCCGATGCCTTTGGCGCCATATTCAGCCGCCAATCTGGCCATGGCGGGTGTGTCGGCATTGGCATGCACGCGCAGACGGGCGTTTTCGTCCGCCCAGCTCAACAGGGTTTTCAGGTCCTGCGAAAAAGTGGCTTTGATGGTCGGAATGCGGCCCAAAAAGATATCGCCGGTGCTGCCGTCGATAGTGATTAAATCGCCTTCCTTGATATGAATATCGCCGACGATGGCCAAGCGTGCCCGCACGTCGACCCGAATATCTTCCGCGCCGGCCACGCAGGCTTTGCCCATGCCGCGCGCCACCACGGCGGCATGCGAGGTCTTGCCGCCGCGGCTGGTCAAAATGCCTTGGGCGGCGAAAAAGCCGTGAATGTCTTCGGGTTTGGTTTCCTCGCGCAATAAAATCAGGTCGGCGCCGGTTTTACCCAGGCGCACCGCGGTATCCGCATCGAAGACGCATTTGCCGCAGGCGGCGCCCGGCGAGGCGGGCAGGCCCTGGGCGATGGCTTGTTGACCGTGATCGAGCGCCAATTGCGGATGCAGCAGTTGTTCCAGTAATTCGGGGTTGATGCGCAGCAGGGCGCGTTCCTTGCTGATTAAGCCTTCGTTGACCATGTCGATCGAGGTTTTTACCATCGCCGCCGCGTTCATTTTACCGTTACGGGTTTGCAGGCAATACAGCACGCCGCGCTCGATGGTGTATTCGTAATCCTGCACTTCCTGGTAATGCGCTTCCAGTTTGTTGCGCAGTTCGACGAGCTGGCGATATTGCTCAGGCATTTCTCTGGCCATTTCGTGCACCGGTTTGGGGGTGCGGATGCCGGCTACCACGTCTTCGCCCTGGGCATTGACCAGATACTCGCCGTACATTTCGTTTTCGCCGGTACCGGGGTTGCGGGTAAAGCCCACGCCGGTAGCGCAGTCGTCGCCCATATTGCCGAACACCATGGTAACGATATTCACCGCAGTGCCGTTGGCGACATCCGGCGTAATATGAAATTCGCGCCGGTAATCCACCGCCCGGCGGCCCAGCCAGGAATTGAATACCGCCTTGATGGCGATTTCCAGTTGCTCGTAAACGTCTTCCGGAAAAGGCCGGCCGGTTTCGTCCTTGACAACTTGCAGGAACAGCTCGCTGATTTCCTGCAGCTGATCCGCGCTCAGCGCCACATCGGCCTTGATGCCGGCATTGCGTTTGACGGTTTGAAAATGCACGTCGAATTTTTCATCGTCGATGCCGAGTGCCACCTTGCCGAATAACTGAATGAAACGCCGGTAAGCATCGTAAACGAAGCGGGCGTCGTCGGTCATTTCGATCAGGCCGGCCAGGGTTTGCTTGTTCAAACCCAGGTTGAGGATAGTGTCCATCATGCCGGGCATGGAAATGGCGGAGCCGGAGCGCACCGACACCAACAGCGGGTTGGCGGCGCCGCCGAATTGCTTGCCGGTGGTCTGTTCAATGGCGCTGATTTGTTGACCGACTTCGTCCATCAGGCCGGCCGGCAGCTGTTTGTTTTCCAGATATTGCAGACAGGTGGCGGTGGTAATCACAAAGCCCGGCGGTACGTTGAGCCCCATTTGCGTCATTTCGCACAGGTTGGCACCCTTGCCGCCCAATAACGCCTTGTTTTTACCGTCGCCTTTATCAAATGAGAAGCTGTATTTTGGGTCCATTGCGTATCTTGTGAGTGTTGTGGAAAGGTGGTCCGATTATAAACGCACTGAATCGGCTTGTTTGATTTTGTTTAGCGTTACCGCTGTTTGGGCCGCGCCGATCTCAACACGTCAACCGTTGCCATTGGCAACCATCGACATCCCGAGTAATCCGCCCTTAAACCCGCCAATCTTGAGGACGTTACCCCGCCCAAGCGGCGGGCTATTTCTCGGTGACCGAGCGATCCGTCAGATTGACGATAAACCGTTTTTCCAGTTCGTTCTCGATAAGAAGTTCCTGTTCGCCCGGCAATAGTTCCAGGCGAGTAAAGAATACTTCCTGCACGTCGGTTTCCTTGCCTTCGACGTAATGAATCGGGTAGACGATAACATGCCAAAGCATTTCCCCGGTTTTTTGATCGAGCGCGACCAAAAAGCCGCTTTTTTGTTCGTACCCTAATTTATTACCCTGGCGTAACTCCTTGTAGACCACGCCGTTGACTGTGATGGGTTCGAGTTCCGGCGGTAGGCGCCGGCGTCTGCTGCCGATTGTATTCATGGTTTTGCTCTCCGCTTGCTTGAGTTCGGGCTCGCCGGCCGTGGTTTGCTGGTGCCCGCCGGTGTCAAAATAGTTGTCGGAACAGGCGGACGTGGAACCCAGAACCGTCAAAAAGAAAATATAGAAAAAATGCTTGAAACTTAGCACAATGATTTTCCCCGATAGTTGCTTGCCGGCGTCTGTCTACGGCTCTTTCAGAACTGCCTGGATTTTCCCCTTGGTGAGGGCGCCGTTGACATTCGCGGCATAAAAGCCCCAGTTATCGGCATTCTCCAGCGCTTTGTCGGAGGGAAAACTGCCGGCGTTCGGTTTCAGGCCGGATTCGCTGTAAAAGTGATCCTTGGTCTTGATTTCCCGGTGGGAAAGCTCGTGCACAATGGTAATCGCCCATTCCAGCTTGGTTCCGGACCGGCCAAGCAAGACTTTTTCCACATAGATGACGTGCAGTTTTTCGTCGTGTACCAAGGCGTAAGTGGTTTTCCACAGATTGGGTTGGGTGCTGCGGTCCACGGTATCGTCCGAAAACACCAGTTGATTGGAATTGCAGACGTCGCGTATTTTCTTGAAGCCCGCCGTCAATTTTTCGATTAACGCGTCCAGTTTGGCGTCGTCGGTATTTTCGTCCGCGAACCATCGGCTCACCAAGTCCCGGTCTTTTTTAACCTTATTTTTGGCCGAAGCCAGACTGATCAGGACTTTTTGGCACCATGCCAGCGCGTCCTGGGTGCCGGCAGACATTTTGTTCATGTTGCCCGTGCTGAAAATCTCGGTCGTATGAGCCAACCTGGATTTAAGGTGCACCTTATTCAGTCCCGCGAACTCGTCGTAAGTCCAGTTGGCGTAACGTTTCGGCGGCGAGCAGACCCAAATGCTTTGCGCGCCGCGTTTGCTAATGAAGTAAACATGCCTGAGAAATTTAAGCGCCGCGGCCCGGTCCTGCAGCTTGTTGGCATCGTCTTGTTTGGCGGCTTCCAGAATCGCATCCGCTTCCACGCTGCGGCTGGTTTTGGCGGCGCCCTTGGGGTACTTGATGTCGTTTTGCAGTTTGGTCAGGCTGGCCGCTTCGGCATCGTTCAAGCCGTCGTCGCCCATCAGTTTCTTGATTTTAGTCTTCAGGAAACTGTCCCAATCCTTTTCGAAGGTTTCTTTCGTGATGACATCCTGAGTTTTGCGATAAGCGTCGGTAAAGGTTTCTATCATGGCCAACCCCTCAACAATCCGTTAGATAATGCTGGAAATACCGCATCGACTCGCTCGCGGCATACCAGATGAACATAGACGCATTGCCGGATAAAGTCAAAGCCGTTGCGGTAAGAGACAGGGCAACCGCACTTAAGCGCGATTGCCCTTTTTGGCGCACCTTATCGCGTTGAACAACGTGACACCCAGCGATATAAGCTTTTAAGCTGGGTGTCGCTAACGTTCAGCCCTGCATTTGCTGTTATGTCTTATGATTTGTGAGGAAATCGATCAGAATATTTTTACGGAACTCAATCGAAGATGAATCATTGGGGGGATTGAATCAATCGGTCATATTCGAGCCTTAGCGATCAAAAGCCTCTATCTTGGGACGACTAAGCAAGTAGCCTGGATTGGAGCTTTGCGGAATCCGGGCTTGGGTCGCCCGCAAACTTGATTCCCGTATTCCGCTGTGCTGCACATACGGGCTACTGAGCTAGAGCTTCATCGAGGCATTGAAAGTTGGCTTTTCACTGGTTCCAACAGACATTCATATTTTCAATCCACCAAACTTTAAGTTTCAACATTCAATTCCGATTACTCAGTGGCCAAAGCTATGTCAGCCTGTTTGAAGATGTAAACGCCTGTCTTAACTCATTTGGTTTTGCGGAGTTTAGTGGGCGATGATTTTGTCTTGATGCCGTTATATTTGGTCGTAAAGGGACGTTTATTCGGCTGTTGCCTGTCCAGCGGATTATCGGCGGTTTTGGGTTGAAAGCTTGGAACCAAATGCTGCTTGCCGTTACCGATCAAATCGGCGCGGCCCATGTCCTTCAAGGCTTCGCGCAGCAGCGGCCAGTTTTTCGGGTCGTGGTAACGCAAAAAGGCTTTATGCAGGCGGCGTTGTTTGATGCTCTTGGGGATGGCGATATCCGGGCTGCCGCGGGCGACTTTGTGCAATGTGTCTTTACCCGAATGGTACATGGCGGTGGCGATGGACATCGGCGACGGCAAAAAGGCCTGTACCTGGTCGGCGCGAAAACCGTTGCGTTTCAACCATAAAGCCAGATTCAGCATGTCCTGGTCTTCAGTGCCGGGGTGGGCGGCGATGAAATAAGGAATCAGATATTGTTCCTTGCCGGCTTCCTTGGAATATTTGTCGAACATGGTCTTGAAGCGGTCGTAGGTGCCCATGCCCGGTTTCATCATTTTCGACAGCGGGCCTTGCTCGGTGTGTTCCGGGGCGATTTTTAAGTAACCGCCGACATGATGCGTGACCAATTCCTTGACGTATTCCGGCGTCTCGACGGCGATGTCGTAACGCAGGCCGGAGGCGATGAAGATTTTTTTGATGCCGGGCAGTTTGCGGGCACGACGGTAGAGTTTCACCAGCGGCGTCTGGTCGGTATTCAGGTTGTGGCAGATGCCGGGATAGACGCAAGACGGTTTGCGGCAGGAGGCCTCAATGTCCGGATCCTTGCAGGCCAGCCGCCACATATTGGCGGTCGGGCCGCCCAGGTCGGAAATATGGCCGGTGAAATTAGGCGAAGTGTCGCGAATGGCTTCGATCTCGCGAATAATCGAATCTTCCGAGCGATTTTGAATGATGCGGCCTTCGTGTTCGGTAATCGAGCAAAAGCTGCAGCCGCCGAAACAGCCGCGCATGATCAAAACGGAATGCTGGATCATTTCAAAGGCCGGAATATTGGCCTTGCCGTAGGCATGGTGCGGCAGGCGCGAGTAGGGCAGGTCGAACACGCCGTCCATTTCCGGGGTGGTCAATGGCAGCGGCGGCGGATTGATCCACACTTCGCGGTTACCGTGGCGTTGAATCAATGCGCGGGCGTTGCCGGGGTTGGTTTCGCCGTGCATCACCCGCGAGGCGTGGGCATATAAAATCGGGTCGTCCTTGACGGCGTCGTAATCCGGCAAACGAATCACGGTTTGCGCGCGTTGTTTGTTGGCGATGGGTTTGAACTGGATGACTTTTTCATCAGGCGATGATTCGGGCTTATTGTCGGCAGCACGGGTTCCCGACCCGTTGCTGCACTCCGACCCTCCCTGGTCGTCGCACGCCGGCATTTCCTGATAAGGACTTTGATGCACAATCACCGCGCCGGGTTTGTCGATGTCGGTGGAGTCTTTTTCCATCCAGCCGACGGGCACCTGTTTAACGAAATGCACGGTACCGCGTATGCCTTTAAGATCGGCCACGGTTTCGCCCTTGGCCAGCCTGTGGGCAATTTCCACCACTTGCCGCTCGGCGTTGCCGTAGACCAGCAGATCGGCTTTGGAGTCCAGCAAAATCGATTTACGCACCTTGTCCGACCAGTAGTCGTAATGGGCAATGCGGCGCAAACTGGCTTCGATGCCGCCAATAATGATGGGCACGTTTTTAAAGGCTTCCCGGCAACGGTGCGAATAGACATTCACGGCCCGATCGGGCCGCTTGCCGGCCTCGCCATCGGCGGTATAAGCGTCATTGGAACGGATTTTTTTGTCCGAGGTGTAGCGGTTAACCATGGAATCCATGTTGCCGCCGGTGACGCCGAAAAACAGTTTCGGCTGGCCGAGTTTTCTGAAATCCTCGGCACTGTGCCAATCCGGTTGCGAAATAATGCCGACCCGGAAGCCCTGCGCTTCCAGCACCCGGCCTATCACCGCCATGCCGAAGCTGGGATGGTCGACATAGGCATCGCCGGTCACCAAAATAATGTCGCAGGCGTCCCAACCCAATTGCTGCATTTCTTCCAGGCTCATCGGCAATTCCGGGGCCGGTCCGAAACGTTGGGCCCAGTATTTTTTATAGCCGAAAATGTTGGCGGCGTTGTGATTCACTGATTGATTATCCGGTTAATGGCGCGGGTGTTGCTGCGCTTTAGGTCTTGGAGAAAGGTGGGGAATTCCAGTTGATACTGCAGTTCCAGTTGTTGGGCTTTTTCGATCAAGTCTTTCATGCCTGGCTTGGGAAAACCGTCGGCAAAAGCAAAACCGATGATGTTGCCGCGCGTGCGCACCGGCAGAAACAATATCCGCCAACCGAACACCCGGCCCAAATTCCAGCTGACCTGCTTGAACAAGTCTTTATCGGTACCCCATAAATTGATGACCAACAGACCGGTTTTGGTCATTAAGGTTCGGCAATTGTCGAAAAACAGTTCGCTGCTGACTTCCGGAGCCATGCCGGCGTGGTCGTAGGCGTCTATCATGGCCAGATCGTAAAGCCCCGAATGGCTGCGGCTTTGTTGCAACACGTGCTGGGCGCCGCAGCCGATTTTGATTTTCAGGCGCGGGTCGAAAGGCAGGCCGAAATGGCTGCGGGCCACTTTCAACACTCCGCTGCGGTATTCCACAACCTTCAGCCGGCAATCGGCAAACTGATGCAACATGAATTTGGCGATGGTACCGCCGCCCAAGCCTATCATCAACACGTCTTGCGGCTTGTCGTTAAACAACAACAAGGCCATCATGGCCCGCGCATACAGGGAATGCAGGCGGTTGGGTTCGTTGATCAGCATACTGCTTTGCCGCGAGTGGGAACCGAAATGCAGCGCCCGCTCGCCGTTTTTGTCGACGATTTCGATAATGCCTTCGTCATCGTGGGTTTGGTGTACCACCAGACCGTCGTATTTGTACATGCGATACGGCGAAAGAAAAATTGCGCTATTTTCCTTGAAAATCCGCCGTTTGTCTTGTTATTCGTTTTATTGCGCAGGCTCTTGCAAGGTTACGGAGGCTGATTTTTAGTAAGTTGCCTGGATGAAGCCTTGCGGAATCCAGCTTGGCAGCGGCCCGCAAGCTTGATCTCCGTATTTCGCCGCGTAGCATGCGGGCTGCCTGGTTGAACGCTTCAAAGCGTCGCCCGATTAGAAAGGCGATTCGGCTAATCCTAAAACTCCGTCATGCATCGCAGGGATGCGGGCATCTTAATCGGTAAGCGTCAACGCTTTATTCACCCGCTCGGCGGCTTCGAGCGCGCCTTCCAGTATGCGGGGCGGGGCGGCCAATACCACTTGGCGGGCCCGCAGCTGCCGGTCGCCGTTGGCGGTGGCAAACACCAAATCGATGTGAGTTTGGCGGTCGGTAAGGCTTAGCAGGCGATGCTGCAAATGCAACATGCCGTCCGGCAGCCGCTTTAATAAACCGTCAATCAACCGCCCGCAGCCGCCCTCGATGCGCCGGGAGCCGGCATGAGTTTCGACATCGATATACAAGGACGGCACCTGCCTGGGGTCGATTTGATATAGGCTGTGGCCGCCGTCCCATTGCCGAAATAGTTTTAATCCCAAGCGTGCGGCCAGTCCGGCGATGCGGGGTTGCCGGTCCGGCCATAACCAGGTGGGGCCTAAATCCAATGCCAACTCCGGCTCTGGCAAAGTATGAGTCAGAATGCGGCCGCCGCAACGTTCGCGGGCTTCGAAAATGGCGACGTTGCGTCGGCCGTCTTGCAGTTGCTCGGCCAGCGCCAAACCCGACAAGCCGGCCCCGATAATCGCTACATCCAGCATCGGTGTCATATTTCCGCGCCGTTGCGGCAGCGCAGAGTGTTGGTCCGCCAACGCGGCAACGCCGGCGCCTCGGTGGACGGGGTCGGCATGATCAGCTTTCTGCGAAAAACATCCCAAACGCCGTCATAGCGTTGTTGCACCCGGATGCTCCAGCCCCAAACGATGGGTAAATACACCGGCACCCAGATATACCTGTCCGGCTGCAGCGGGTCGGCGTTTTGCATGAAATACAAAGTATATTTTTCCAGCACGCTGAGCGAGGCTACGGCTTGTCCGTCAATTTCGGCCGGAATGCCTTGCGAGGCGGTATGACAGAATTCAAAGCGTTGTTGCCGGCCTTGGGGTTGAAAACCGCACACAGGTTTAACTGCGGCGGAATCGGCCGGGTCGTTGAGCAGCAATACCGGGCCGTTGCCGCCGCTTTCGGTATCCAGTAATGCCACCGACTCGCCATTTGCCAGCACGGCAGTCCGGGTTGACTCAACCAGTTGCACGACACCGAGCTGACCGGCATGGGCTGGGGTCTGCCATTCCAATTCAAAACGGGGACAAATAATCAGGGTGGGGAGATTTTGGATCAAGCGCACTTCCGGTGCGGCCATGCGGGTGTCCAGCAGATTCAAATGGTTGAAATCCGCGCCGCGCGGTTGACCGGCTTCGCCTTGCAACGCTTGGCGTATTCGCGGAGGCAGCAAATCCGCGTCCCAGACAAAGCCCAGCGTGGGTTGGCCAAATATATTGATAGCCTCGATTTCCGAGGCGTCCGGAGCGAGCCGGTAAGCGCCGACTAGGCCATGCTGTAGGGCATAATCCGGCTCCGCAAGCGGGTTGAGCTCGGCCTCGGGTAACTCGATACGGTAGCAATGGCCTGGAAACACTCGAATATCGCGAACGACAGGCGGGTGCCGCGGCGGAAGCGGCAACTGGAAAATATAATCCATGGGAAGGCTGTGATCGGCTTAAATGGTAAATACCATTCAATAATGAGGCCAATTCGACTACCAAGTCTTGATAAAGCATAAGGGCCGGTTTTTTACGGCTTAATTCATGTCGGATCATGCGATGGCCGGCGCGGAATAAGCCAATGGATGTCATAAATGCGACAAATGCCGCTGTTCGCAGGCTTGTTTATCCGCTTGCTTGTCGGTCTTCAGCGGCCAATTTGTCGGCTGAATGGCCTTAATTTAGCTGCCGCCGCCGCGCTTGGTTGTCGCTTATTGCCTGCTTCGCGTAAAATCCATGTCAAACGATGTTTAACCCATGGAGTAATGCAATGAAATATTCTTTAATCGCCGTGCTGTTGCTAGTCGGCAAGCTGGCTTTCGCCGAAGAAGCGGCCAAGGACGAGTGGAACGAAACCACCCTGAAAGAAGAAACCATTCAAAAGATTCAGCAAGCTCAATATACCTATAAAAAATGCGTGGTCGACACCATGCAAAAACCCGACTTTGCCAAGCTGGAAAGCCGAAATGCCACCGATGCCATTATCAAATTGTGCGAACCCACCTTAGCCGATATGCGCAAGGTCTATACCGATGCCGAAGTGCCCGGCGTGATTGCCGATCGGCATCTGAAAAAATTGCGCATCCAGGTTACCCGCAATTTGTTGCAGGAATTGATGTATGCCGAAGCCGCGAAAAAAGCCGGCCAACCTTAATCAACCTTATCGGAAACAATGAATACCTATACCATCGATCTGGCTTTGCGCCCGACCACGTTCGATTTATGGCACGTTTGCCTGGCCGGCACGGTTGCCGTATTGGCTTTGCTGCTAATTGTCGTGCTGATCTCGGTGTTGCTGGGCATGCGCCGTTGTAAACGCCATGTTCCGGCGGCACCTGTCGCGCCGGCTATTGCCCCGCAACCTGAAATCAAAGTCGTCGAGAAAATCGTCGAAGTGGAAAAAATCGTCCACGCACCCGCGCCCGAACCGGTAATCCTGAAAGAGGCAACCCCCGACGCGGCCCTGCAATTATTGAGTCTGTTGCAAAAGGAAGCCCGCTTCATCGACTTTATCAAGGAAGATGTCGGCGCTTATTCCGATGCTGACATCGGCGCGGCGGCACGGGTGGTGCATCAGGGTTGCAGCAAGGCCATCAACGAGCATTTCACGCTGGCGCCGGTCAGCCAGGATCGGGAAGGCAGCCGGGTAAGCTTGAACAAGGGCTTCGATGCCGCCAGCTACCGTTTGACCGGCAATATCGTCGGCGAAGCCCCGTTTAACGGCACCCTGGTGCATAAAGGCTGGCAAGTGACCGATCTGCGTTTGCCCAAGTTGACGGAGGGGCACAACGCCAAAATCATCGCCGCCGCCGAGGTTGAATTATGAGTACGGAAGCCCGTTATTCGGTCGGCATCGATTTGGGCACCACCCATTGCGTGATTTCGTACGTGGATTTGCAGCATAGCGGCGACGAGGTGGCATTGATGGTTTTAGCCATTCCGCAATTGACCGCTCCCGGCACCATCGAAGAAAAACCGCAATTGCCGTCGTTTACCTATTTACCGCATGCCGCGGAAATTGTCGAAGGCGCAACAGCGCTGCCCTGGGCCGCAAAACCCGAATATCTGGTCGGCGAGATTGCCCGTAATCTGGGCAGCAAAACCCCGATTCGCTTGGTAGCCAGCGCCAAAAGCTGGCTGTGCCACGCCGGCGTCGATTGCAAGCAGGCCATTTTACCGGTCGATGCCCCCGAGGAAATCGAGCGTATCTCGCCTTTTTCCGCCAGCATGGCTTATCTGCAACATTTGCGGGATGCCTGGAACCATCGGTTTCCGGAACATCGTCTGGAACAACAGGACGTCACCCTCACCGTGCCGGCGTCCTTCGACCCCGCCGCGCGGGAATTGACCGTGGAGGCGGCGCGTGCCGTCGGCTTGCATCAGGCCGTGCTGCTGGAGGAGCCGCAAGCCGCCTTATATAGCTGGATAGAAAATAGCGAGGGCGATTGGCGCAACCACGTGCATGTCGGCGATGTGATTTTGGTGATCGACGTCGGCGGCGGTACCACCGACTTGTCGCTGATCGCGGTGACCGAACAGGACGGCAATTTGCAACTGACCCGGGTGGCGGTCGGCGACCATATCCTGCTGGGCGGCGACAATATGGATTTGGCTCTGGCCTACACCGTCAAGGCCAAAATGGAACAGGAAAGCGGCAAGCGTCTTGAATCCTGGCAGTTGCAGGCACTGACCCATGCCTGCCGGGAAGCCAAGGAAAAATTGTTCAACCAGCCCGAATTGGGCAGCATGCCCATCGTGGTGGCCGGCCGCGGCTCGTCGTTAATCGGCGGCACGCTGCGCACCGAGTTAAGCCGCGACGAGCTGAATCGGGTGCTGGTGGACGGTTTTCTGCCGCAGGTAGCCGTCAGCGAAAGACCCGTGGTCAAGCCGCGCGGCGGTTTGCGCGCGGCCGGTTTGCCTTATGTCCAGGACGCCGGCATTACCCGCCATTTGGCGGCTTTTTTAGCCAAACAAAAACAGGCCACCCATGAATTGGGTCATGCGGCGCCAGCCGAAAACGCCAGTTTCCTGCATCCGACTGCGGTATTGTTCAACGGCGGCGTGTTAAAAGCCGCCGGTTTAGCCGAACGTTTGATGGGGATTTTAAACGGCTGGTTGCAGGCTGAACAGGCACCGGAAGCCCGGCTGTTGAGCGGCGCCGATTTGGATTTGGCCGTGGCGCGCGGAGCGGCCTATTACGGCTTTGTGCGCAAGGGTAAAGGCGTGCGCATCAAGGGCGGCACGGCGGCCTCGTATTATGTCGGCGTGGAAAGCGCCATGCCGGCGGTGCCCGGACTGCCGCCGGAAATCGAGGCCTTGTGCATCGCGCCGTTCGGCATGGAAGAGGGCAGCGAACAAGCCTTGCCTAATGACGAATTCGGCCTGATTATCGGCGAGCCGGTACGCTTCAGGTTTTTTGCCTCCAAAATCCGCAGGGAAGACCAAGTCGGAACGCGCCTGGAAACCTGGGACGGCGAGGAGTTGGAAGAGCTGGATGAAATAGAAATCACGCTGCCGGAAGAAGGCAAACATCCCGGCGAAATCGTGCCGGTGCATTTGTCGGCCGCCGTTACTGAAGTCGGTACCTTGGAACTGAAAGCAGTATCCAATCGGGACGACAAACGCTGGAAAATCGAATTCGATGTGCGGGCCGGCGACAATTAAACCCGGCTAAGAAGAACGGTTGGGCATGGTTTACATGCCCAACCGTGCCCATATTTATTGATAATATGGGTTGGTTTGTTGCGGGTAGCCTTGCTGCGGATATTGCTGATAAGGCTGCTGCTGCGGATACTGTTGTTGCGGATATTGCTGCTGGTAAGGCTGTTGCTGCTGCGGATACTGTTGTTGCGGGTATTGCTGCTGGTAAGGCTGTTGCTGTTGAGGATATTGTTGTTGCGGGTAACCTTGAGGTTGCTGCTGAGGCTGTTGGCCGGCGCCCGCGTTTTGGTTGGCGATGATGGAAATTTCCACCCGGCGGTTGATGGCGCGGTTGGCATCGCTGGTGTTGGGCACTTTGGGTTGGCTCTCGCCCATGCCTTGCTTGGCAATCCGAATCGGATTGACGCCGCGTTGCGCCAAATAATTAGCCACGCTGATGGCGCGGGCTTCCGATAAACGCTGATTGTCGGCATCGGAGCCGACGTCATCGGTATGACCCGTAACCATAAGGTTGGAATCGGGATAGTTGTTTAGCACTTGCGCAACCGAATTCAGCGCATTTTGGGCATCGAAATTCAAATCGGATTTGGCGAAGGCAAAATTCACGCTGCTGTTGCTGGGCATGTTCAACGTCAGCGTGTTTTCCGCGGTACGCTGCACTTGGATGCCGGTACCCTGCAGCGACTGCTGCATCTCTTGTTCCTGTTTATCCATGTAATAACCGATGCCGGCGCCCACGGCGGCACCCGCCAAGGCGCCCAAGCCGGCGTTTTTCCAGTCGTTGCCGCCGAACAGCGTGCCGGCGCCGGCGCCGACGGCCGCGCCGATACCCGCGCCCGCGCCGGTTTTATTGATACCTGATTGGCCGGTATAAGGGTTGGTGGCGCAGCCGGACAGCACGCCTATCCCGATTCCCAATGCTATAAGTTTTTTATTCATGGCTTCATTCCTTTTGTCGATTTTAATAGTCGTTTATTTACAGTCTATGTTCGCGGCCCGAAGCCGCGGAGTTTGCCGGTATTTACCGCTGAGGCAATCTTGCATCCGCTGGCTTAAAGCGGCCTTAATTTTCAGGCGGCCGGCTCTTCAAGATAAAGGCGGTTGTTTGTCGCCGGCTTCCAGAATATCAACCCGGTCGCCTACCGCCAACTTGCCGGCGCGGTCATGCAAGGCGTTTTGGCCGAAATACACCTTGCCGTCCCACCGCCGCGCGCGGTTTAGCGCGGCCAGCGGCTCTTTGTTTCTGACGGCGGTTTCCGGGTCGATACCGGGTACCGCGCAACGGGAACAGGGTTTCGGCAGTCTGAAATCGATTTGGTTTATTTTGATCCGCCGCCAGCGGTCTTCGGCATAGCTCTCGCAATCGGCTACGACCAAATTGGGACGGAAACGTTGCATGCTAACCGGCGTTTCCAATAATCGATTTAACGCATTCAGGGAATTTTCGGAGACGACCAGAAAAGGAAAACCGTCGGAAAATGCCGTTTGGTCCGGCGCTTGGGCGTAGCGTTGATCGACTTGGCGTATTTGATCGTCCGGGTGGTAAACCAATCGGCAGTCGGTTTGTAAAAATCGGCCCAACCATTCGTCGGCCGCGGAAGAAACGGTTTTGGCCAGACAGCGGTCATGCCATATGCCCACTTCGATCCCATCGCCGCCGCTAGGATGCAGTGGCAATACGAGCGGCGGTTGACCGGGGGCGGACAAAATCAACTCGTCCGGTTCGATACGGGTTTTAATCAACGCCATCTTCGGCAGGCTGCGTTGACTTAAAAATTGTTGTTGCGCATCGACCAGCATCCATTTTCGGTCGAAGCGGAGGCCGTTGTTGTTGACCGGCCATTCCGTCACGGCTATGCCGGCCAGGGATTTGACAGGGTACACATAAATCTGGCTAAGGATAGGCATAAATGCTAGTAAATCAGCTGAACAATAGGTCGGTTTGGGTGGACAGCAGATGGTCGGCCAGTTCGGTCTGGTAGGTATCGAACTTCAGTCCGTAGCGCGGCGCCGCTTGATTATTGGCCACAATCGCCTGAATGGTGAATCGGCGGCCGTCTTGAAACTTTAAAAAAAAGCTGACCCGGCTTTTCGGTTTTAATTTTTTATTGCATTGTATGGCGGCGCCTTTACTGCTGATGTCCAGCAGAACAACTTTGATCAGGCGCGGAAACAGCAAACTGCGGGTTTTGACGATGGCTTTGATGTCGTTCCGGCGATAACGCACCGAGATGCGTTTATTGACTAAAGCGTCCAGTTCCACTTCCTGGTCCAGTTCATCAAAAAAGATATCCTCCAAGAAATCCGTATTCCCCATGAAATCGTTATTTGCCATTTTGAATGAACCGAAAAATATACCCGCTTAAGTATTGTCGTTAAGCGTGGAAAATTCAATAGCAGCTTAGCGGATTATTCGCCGAGCCGGCGGCCGATTTATCCGCTAAAATCGTACTTTTGCAGTTTTAACGTAACGATCATGAAAAAGTTTTCGCCCCGGCAGATGGAAGTTGCGTCCCAAGACGCGATTGCTTGCCTCGCTTACGTCCCTCGCTCGATGGCGGGCGGCGCTGTTCGGCAAGCAGCCGTATCCCGCTCATTTTTTCTTACAGAGTAACGGAAATAATGTTTAAAAGAATCCAATACTTCGCAGGGCTGATGCTGCTATTCGCCGTTGTTAATGCAACAGCGGCCGGTAAGCAAAGCATTAAAATCGCCTATATTTCCCAGGAGCGCGCCGTGCCGGCCGCGCTGTCCAATCTGGACGCCTTCATTCAAAACAAGGGCCAACTCGGCGCCGAGTTGGCCATTAGCGATAACAACACCACCGGGCAATTTACCCAACAGCAGTACGAACTTACAAAAATCGCGGTGCCCGTGGGCGGCGACTTGATCCAGGCTTTCAATGCATTGGGCGACGATACCGGGCTGGTGGTTTTAAATGTCCACCCGGCGCAAGTCAACCAATTGGCCGATCTGCCGGCCGCGCAAAACAAATTATTGTTCGATGCCGCAACCAGCGACGATGAGTTGCGCGGCGTTCAATGCCGGCGCCATGTGCTGCATATATTGCCCAGCCGGGCCATGCGCGCCGACGCACTGGCGCAATACATGCTTAAAAAACGCTGGCGCGAATGGTTTTTGGTGGTTGGGCAAACAGCGGAAGACCAATTATATGCCGCCGCCATCAAACGGGCAGCCAAGCGTTACGGTATGAAGCTGGTGGCCGAAAAAGCCTGGGACAACACTTACGATGTCCGCCGTACCGCGCAATCCGACGTACCGCAATTCACCCAAGGCGAGGATTACGATGTACTGGTGGCCGCCGACGAACAAGGCTTGTTCGGCGAATACCTGGATTACCGCACCTGGCTGCCCAGGCCCGTGATAGGCACGCAGGGTCTGATTGCCACCGCCTGGCACCGCACCCATGAGCAATGGGGGGCGGTGCAACTGCAAAACCGCTTTAAGGAACAGGCCGGGCGCTGGATGGAAGAGGAAGATTACGCGGCTTATCTGGCGGTCAGGGCCATAGGCGAATCCAGCGTGCGGACCAAATCCAACCAGGTGCAGGCCATCAAGGACTACATGCTGTCCGACGCATTCGCCTTGCAAGGTTACAAAGGCAAACCCATGTCGTTCCGGCCCTGGGACGGCCAATTGCGCCAACCCGTCTTGCTGGCCGCCCCCCGTTCCCTGGTGAGCGTGGCGCCGCTAGAGGGTTTTTTACACCCTAAGTCCGAACTCGATACCTTGGGATACGACCAGCCGGAAACCGCCTGCAAATAATTTTTTCAGCAAAATTTTGGGCGCTTGGACTTGCGGCTTATAAAACCGGCAAGGCCGGCCCGGAGGTTGGGATTTAATCCCGCTGCCGTTCGGGTTACACTTTTCGCCGCAAATTTAGGTTAGTCCGGTTGCATTAGACCGGGCGTTGCAGTAATTCGACGTAAGGAATGCATTATGCAAAAAATAACAATAAGCGGTTTCTGCGCGGCCGCGCTGTTCACGGCCGCCGCGCATGCGGAAACCGTCTTCGTCAGCCTGGAAAAAGACAATGCCATTGCGGTTGTCGATCCGGTGGAAGCCAAGTTGCTCAAAACGCTGCCGGTCGGGCAACGGCCGCGCGGCATCGCGCTGAGTCGGGACGGCAAGACTTTGTTCGTCGCCACAAGCGACGACGATACCATCCGCATGTTCGACGCGGAAACGCTCAAGGAAACCGGCAAACTGCCGTCCGGCGAAGATCCGGAAACCTTTGCCTTGAGCCCCGACGACAAGCTGATGTATGTATCCAACGAAGACGACAGCGAAGTCACCGTGATCGACATTGCCGCCCAAAAAGCCGTGGCCAAAATCAAGGTGGGGGTCGAACCGGAAGGTATCGCCGTCAGTCCGGACAACCGATGGGCCATCAGCGCATCGGAAACCACCAACATGCTGCACTGGATCGATACCAAAACCCGCCAGATCGTCGAAAATACCCTGGTCGACCCGCGACCGCGCGCCGCCAGCTTTACCGCCGATAGCCAGCAGCTTTGGGCGACTTCGGAAATGGCCGGCACCGTGATGGTATTGGATAGCGCCAGCAAGCAAATCGTGCAGACGATTAAACTGGAGGTGCAGGGCGTTACCGGCGACTTGATTCAGCCGGTCGGGGTGGCGATCGACAAGGATAGACGCTACGCCTATGTCGCCATGGGGCCGGCCAACCGGGTAGCGGTGATCAACGCCCAAACCTACCAAGTGGAAAAGTATTTGCTGGTCGGCCAGCGGGTCTGGAACCTGGCTTTTTCGCCGGATCAAAGCCGCCTCTATACCACCAACGGCATCAGCAACGATATTTCCATCATCGATCTGGCCGAACATAAAGTCACCAAGTCGTTGGCGGTAGGCCGTTATCCCTGGGGCGTTGCGGTCAAACCATGACGGATATCGCTTTACACATCGAAAACCTCAGCTTTGCGTACGGCGCCACAAAGGCGCTGGATCGGGTAGGCTTTAACGTCCGCTGCGGCGAATGCACCATTTTATTGGGTCCCAACGGCGCCGGCAAAAGCACCTTGTTTTCGCTGATCACCCGGCTTTACGACGCCAGGGAAGGGCGCATCGAACTGTGCGGCTTCGATATCAAGCGGCAAAGCCTGAAAGCCTTGGCGAACCTGGGTGTGGTGTTTCAGCAAACCACTTTGGATCCGGACTTGTCGGTCACGCAGAATTTGCGCTACCACGCCGCCTTGCACGGCATGGGCCGCAAAGCGGCCGACCTGCGCATCCGGGAAGAGCTGGAACGTTTGCATATGTTCGAGCGGCGCGGAGAAAAAGTTCGCCAGCTCAACGGCGGCCACAAGCGGCGGGTGGAAATCGCCCGCGCCCTGTTGCACAATCCCCGTTTGCTGCTGCTGGACGAACCTACCGTCGGTTTGGACGTGCCCAGCCGGCAAGCCATCGTCGAGCACGTGCATGATCTGGTCAAACAACAGAATTTGGCGGTATTGTGGGCCACGCATCTGATCGACGAAATCGCCGACCAGGACAGCCTGATCGTATTGCATAAAGGCCAGGTCAAGGCCGAGGGCAAGCTGGCCGATGTACTGCAAGCCACGGGTTGCAGCGATGCCGGCCAAGTGTTTCAGAAGTTTACCCAGGGAGGAGGGCAGCCATGAGAGCGTTACATTACTGGCGCGCCATGGCCGGCATCGTCGGCCGCGAATTGCTGCGTTTTTTACACCAGCGCGAGCGCTTCGTGTCCGCCTTGGTGCGGCCACTGGTGTGGCTATTCGTGTTCGCCGCCGGCTTTCGCGCCGCGCTGGGCATCGCCATCAGCCCGCCCTACGAAACCTATATCTTGTATGAGGTGTATATCACCCCCGGCCTGCTCGGCATGATCCTGCTGTTCAACGGCATGCAAAGCTCGCTGTCCATGGTCTACGACCGGGAAATGGGCAGCATGCGCATGCTGATGGTGTGCCCGCTGCCGCGCTGGTTTTTATTGTGCAGCAAACTGATCGCCGGTACCGCGGTCGGGGTGTTGCAGTGTTACGCCTTCCTCGGCATCGCCTGGCTGTACGACATTCAGGCGCCGTTGATGGGCTATGCCTGGATACTGCCGGCCTTGGTGCTGGCCGGTATGATGCTGGGCGCGCTGGGCTTGCTGCTGTCGTCCTTCATCAAGCAACTGGAGAATTTCGCGGGGGTGATGAACTTCGTCATCTTCCCGCTGTTCTTCATGTCCACGGCATTATATCCGCTGTGGAAAATCAAGGAATCCAGCGAAATCCTCTACACACTGGCCCAATACAACCCGTTCTCGCAAGCCGTGGAACTGATTCGCTTCGCCTTATACGAACAATTCAACCAGCAAGCGCTGATCTTTACCGGCGCGGCGTTTTTGTTGTTTATGGGCGCGGCGATAATGGGGTATAACCCAAGCAAGGGAATGATGGTTAAGAAGGGTGGGGGAGCTTAGTCGATTAAATATGAATAAACCGGCGAATTCCGACAAAGAACCTAAATAAACCGTGTGGGTACGATTGGCTTGGTGCAATCGCACGAACAAAATTAGTCTGCTCAAATATTTGGAACCACCTGTGTGTTTCGTTTTAGGATTAATAAATGACTTCTAAGCTCAAGCTATCAATAAATTTAGAACCTTACACGTGTATTTCGACGACTATAGGTGAACTGTGCATATTTTCTATCACGGTAGGAAATCAAATAGAGTTACATAGTGATCTTGGAAAACCAATCAGCGAATGTGACCCAATAGAGTATGTGAAAAACCTAACTCGATATATATGCTTTCCTAAAAATGTATTGATAAATGGAAAATACAAACCAGAAAAGCCAATTTTGACAAGTAAAGATGTTGACTGTTTGACTAATTACGACCTCGAGCAAATTTCAAAATCTTACATTCAGAACAATGAGTATTTAACAAAGGAGTTGATTTTAAAACGTAAAGAAAATGAAGAAAAAACAATCAGTAGCGAGTATGGTGACGTCAAGTTACCCCAAGGAGATGGCGAATCATTTATAGATTATCTAACCAGAGCGGCTAGAATTTATGACGAAAAGCAAATGAGTAGATTCGACAATATTTACTCATCTTTTCCAAAAATAACAGCATTTTCAAGTCCATTGGAAGGCGGAATAAACAACATATCATCTTTAGGACAATCTATAAGAAAAACATTGGATGGTATATATCCATCACATAGCACTTTAAATACATTAAAAACCCCGGATATAAACATAGCCGATCTGGAAAAATCCATTACAGATTCAGCTAGAAAAAACGAAGAAAGGCGATTAGCCCCGTTTAATGAATTAAACTTTCGTCTTGATCAGCTTTTAGACGCATCATCACAAACTGTCAATTTTTTGGTCTCAGCCAATGAGATAAACACACGAATTGCGGAGGAAATTAAATCATCAAGTGATGAATCAACCAAACTTACAAAACAAAATATAAGATTAACAGTTTTCGTAATAACATTAACCACAATTAGCGTTATTACTCCAATTTATACATTTCACGCATCAAACAGTGACAGCAATATTCAAGACGAAAAAAATCATAGATACGTTGAAATATTATCAAATGAGCTAATAGAAATTAATAAAACCATAGGCTATTCAAATTCTGCATTACAATCGGAAAACGAGATGCTAAAAATAAAATCGAAACAGCAAGAGACCGAGGTTATGGAGTTAAATATTAAAATTGAGCATCAAGATAAAAGGTTAAAAGAACTTGAAACTAGACTAAAAAGAAGTAATTCACATTTGCCAAAGAGTCAGCCAAGATCGGGTCGGGGTGACGGGATTACGCCCGTCACCTCTCCCACACCACCGGACATGCGGTTTTCCGCATCCGGCGGTTGAACCCGGCAACTTCTTATAACGTCGCAAAATCTGATGGCACCCACAGTCCCCAGCGCTTGAGTCTGGCATTGTTCAGCACGGTTTGCAGCATCGGGCTATAGGCATTTCGCCATGCCCCTACCGAACCGCTCGCCTGTTTTAGGTGATACGGTTTGGCCTTCAGGCGCCTCAAGGCATTCAGCCGGCCTTTCCGGTTGTGCCAGCGCTGCCAGAAGTATTTGCGCATATGCCGACGCATCCAGCTTTCCAGCACCTTGACCGACCGCCAAAGCTGGCAAATGCTAAAGTAGTTCCACCAGCCGCGGATGTAACGCTGCCAGCTCAGAACGCGCTCTTCCAGTTTTACGCTGGTTTGCGCGTCCCAGTGGCGGCGCACTTGCGCTTTCAGCTTGTCCAGGCTGGCTTGTGCCGGCCCGATGCGTCCGTCACTGGTAATCCTGAAGCCCAGGAACTTGCCATCCCATGGCCGGTTAACGCCACTTTTGTTGACGTTGACCCGCAGTTTTAGGCGCTTGGCTATCCAGGTGGTCAGGCTTTCCAGTATTCGTTCTCCGCTGCGTTCGCTTCCGACAAAGATCACGACGTCATCGGCGTATCGGCAGAAACTCAAGCCTCGCTGTTCCAGGGCCGTAGGTCCGATTAGCGCAGCGTAATCGGACGAATGTTTGTTAAGGTCGCGGTTCCCCTCGATTACGCAATCGTTAATCGAGGCTACGCGGGTTAAGCGCGGTAGGTCACGTTGCCGCGATAGCGGTTACGTGACATTCGCGGTCTGGCTTCGAAATTGTCAGGGAACGCTACGCGCACCCTGACCTACATGCTCCACTTCAATACGATTTTTTAGCTAAATTTATGCGCACGTTAAAGTTTGTTTCACTAACCGCGCTATTGACGGTGTTAATTGCCATCGGCTTGGTTTTCCTGCTGCTCGCAGCTTCCTTGCCGAGGGCCGTAGGTCCGATTAGCGCCGCGTAATCGGACGAATGTTGTTAAGGACGCGGTTCCCCTCGATTTTGCAATCGCTAATCTCGAGGTTACGCGGGTTAAGCCAAGTAGGCCGGAATAAGCATAAGCGTTTCCGGCAAGACAAGGCTTAAAATTGCCGGGAACGCCTATCGGCTTATTCCGGTCTACAAAATCAACGCCAGTTGCGTAGTGCGCAGGATGGGTAGAGTCCTTGTAGGCCACGGGACTTAAATGCGGTTGAAAACAGCGTTCGAGATAATCCATTCGGTTAAGGAATGGCCGTTTTCAAGTTTTCGATAGTGAAAAAGTAGCCGTCACCTGGGTTGTAAGGCTTTAACCATGCGATAGTCGTCCATCGCAAACCCGCCGCCGATATCCTGAACCACCTCCCCGCTGTTAAGAAAGCCGTTGCGCAAATAAAAATCGATGGCGGACCGGTTATGGCGATTGACCGTCAACCAGATTTGCCGCAAACCTTTTGCTTGGCAATACTGTTCGGTAACCGCGATGATGCGGCTGCCCAATCCGGAGCGCTGCCGGGTTTTATCGACATACAGTTTGCTTATATGCAGCGATCGGTCGGCAGTGTCGGCCAACCAGGCAAAATAGCCTGCCGGCCGGAGATCGCGGAACAGCAAAAAATATTGGTAACCCGCTACGATTTGTTGGCCTATGGCTGCTGGACTTTGAAAACGATTCAGCATATATTCGACCTGCCCGTCCCCGATTATCGGCATATAATGATCTCGCCAAATATTGCCGGCAAGCCCGCTGACGGTTTCGATCGCAGCAGGTTCCGTTACCCGCCGGATATCCAAACCCATGACCTCGGCATGCCGTTCGCTTATGTCATTGATAGCTTGCATAAATTATTACTCGTTTAAAACCCATCGCCTGACGCTATGGCTATTGTTGGCCGGCTTGTTTACGGCCGGTTGCGCGCCCGTCATGAAAGCGCCGGGCCCCAGCATAGGCGCGCCGCAATTGACGGCGGACAGCTTCATCGCCGCCGATGGCGTTCAACTGCGTCTCAGCCGCTGGCCCGCGGATAATCCCAAAGCCGTTATCATAGCCTTGCATGGCTTTAATGACTATCGGCGCTTTTTCGGGGCTCCCGCCGACTACTTGCAAAAGCAGCGGATTTATTGTTATGCCTACGATCAGCGCGGCTTCGGCGAAAGCGCCACTCCCGGTATTTGGGCGGGCAGCGATGCGTATGCCGGAGATTTGCGGCAAATCGCGGCGCTGATACAAGCCGAACATCCCGGTATCCCCATCTACCTGTTGGGCGAGAGCATGGGCGGTGCGGTAATAATCGACGCCATGAGCCGCCGGGAAAAACCGGATGCGGCCGGGGTGATACTTTCCGCGCCGGCGGTTTGGGGGCGGGAAACCATGCCCTGGTATCAGACTTCATTGTTATGGACGCTGTCGCATACCGTGCCCTGGATGGCGCTGACCGGTAGGGATTTGGGGATTGTCCCGTCCGATAATATCGAGATGTTGAGAGCTTTGGGCCGCGATCCGCTAGTAATCAAGGAAACCCGGGTCGATGCCATTTACGGGTTGACCAATTTGATGGATAGCGCACTGAATGCGGCCGATAAATTGAACGCCGATACCCTGCTGCTTTACGGCGAAAAAGACCAGATCGTGCCGCGCGAACCCACCCGCCGCTTCGTGCATGAGCTATTGGGCAGCCATCCCGGCAAGAACACCGTCGGTTATTATCGAAACGGTTACCACATGCTGTTGAGAGACTTGCAGGCGCCGGTGATTTGGCAAGATATCGCGCATTGGATACTGGATAATAAAGCCGAGCTGCCTTCCGGGGCGGACCGTAATCTGGATAAATTGGTTCGGCGGCAAACCGAATATACGGATGAAATCGTGGGACAACTCAACTCGAGCCGTTGAGGGAAGGGTGTATAGCTTACACCCCGTTTCGATACCGTGGATTCAGCTATTCCACATCCTGGCAACCAAAATGGTATTGGTAGTCCGCCATGGAGCGCCTGATCACTTCGTGGGCCTCTTCGCGGCCGTAGACATGGGTGATTTCGCAGATGCTTTTTTCGTGCGGCAGATGTTTGTACGTCAGAAAATAGTGCTTTAAGCGATTGATGTAGGATTCCGGACAATCGGAGACATCGTTCCATTGCCGGTAAAACTCGTCGCCTTTCATGACGGCAATAATTTTATCGTCGGCCTCGCCGCCGTCCAGCAAGCGAAAACCGCCGATAGGAATCGCCTGCACCAAAATATCGCCGTGAGTCACGCTGCGTTCGCTGAGCACGCAAATATCCAGGGGGTCGCCGTCGCCCTTGCTGACGGTTTTGCCGGACATGATTTCCGCGTATTCGGCGGTTTTTTCCGCGCAATACGATTGCGGGATAAAACCGTACAAGGTCGGGATCATGTTGGAAAATTTTTGCGGGCGGTCGATTTTTAAGTAACCGCTTTGCTTGTCGATTTCATATTTCACGGTATCCGAAGGGACGATTTCGATAAAGGCGGTGACGATGTCGGGGGTATTGTCGCCCGGCGAAATGCCGTGCCAGGGGTGTGCTTTATTTTGAATGGTCATGTGGGAGCGTTCGCTGATTCAGATGGCGTTAATTTACCATGCTTCAATCGCCATGTCCCCCGGCTGACGGCGGAAATCAGCCGATTAAACCGGAAAATGGCGTTTGTCCGCAGCGGCGGCGCTCAAAAAATAGTAGCCGCCGCCGTGGTTGACTATTTTTTCATAGGGCAACGCATCCAACTCGGCCATATAGACGATGGCGTGGGTTTTAATCAGACAGTAAATCCAGTCGCCTTCCTGCAATACCATTTCCCGGCAGGCGCCCGGCGTGATTTCGGCCAGCAGGGTACAGCCGCAATCGATCTGCACTAGCACGCTGCCGTCGCCGGGAATCAAGGCGCAGATACGGCCCTTGATTTGGTTCTGGATAGAGATGCCTTCGATAAAGCCGCGCGACAAGGCAATGTCGTTTGCGCGAATCGCTACCTGGGTTAGGCTGCCCGGCATGAATTGCGGACGTAACGGTAAACTGAACGGTTGGCCGAAGCTGTCGGCCAAACTGTATCCGCCGGCAAAATCGTGGCTGCGAATCCTCACCGGTAGAATGTTGTCGATTTGGCGGACGCCCAAATAACGCAGAATGCCTTGTTGCCTGGCGACTTCCCTTAACGGGCCGCTGCGGAGGATTTGGCCGTTTTCCAAGACGATCAGCTGGTCTGTCAGTTCCAGGATTTCCCGCAGCGACTGGCTAGCATAAAGCACCGGCAGGTCGAACTCGGTCTGCAGGCGTTTCAGAATCGGCAGCAATTGCATCCGGTAACTGTCACCGATAGCGGCGAAGGTATCGTCCAGCAACAGCATTTTCGGAGATTTCAATAGCGAACCGGCCAACATGACTTTTTGACGGTCGCCGGCGGAAAGCCGCATTATGCTCCGGTCGAGGATAGGATCGAGTTCCAACAGACGCATCAAATAGTCCGGCTTGAACAATCGCCGTTGCGTCCAACAGCGCCGGTAGATGCCGTGCAGGGTTTCCCTGACGCTGGCGGCCAAATCCAACGAGTCGGTTTGTAGTACCGCGCCGATGGGGCGTTGCTCGCGCGGTACCATGATGCCCTTCTGGCTGTCGAACAAAATCTTGCCGTCCAACGCGATATGTACGCTTTGCGCTTGCGGGGTGTCGGCTATCAAGCCCAGCACGGTACTTTTGCCGGCGCCGGATTGGCCGAACAAGCCGGCGCTGGCGTTTTCCAGGGATATTTGCGTAGACAGGTCGAAATGCCCCCGCCGCAGTTTTACGTTCATTTCCAGCAACATAGCGACCTCTAGATCACTTCGCTCCGGTGGTAACGAATTGTCAATACGCCCGGAGCGGGGATGTTATATCAATCTTTGACCGCCAAAATCACGGCCCCGGCTTTAAAGGCCGCTGTAGCGGTCTTGCCTTTGACCAGGCCCAAGGTCTCAACGCTATCGTTGGTGACGGTGGCGGCGATTTTTTCGCCGCCTTTCAATTCGATATCGATTTCGGCATTGACCTTGCCGGGCTTGACATCGGTTAACAAGCCTTGCAACTGGTTGCGGGCCGACAATTTATAGCCGCCGAAGTCGGTGACGATGATTACTTGCGGGGCCTTGACCAGCGCCAGCACGCCCATGCCCGGCTTGATGCCCAAGGTTTCAATCGAGTCCTTGGTAATCGAAGCGACGATGGTTTCGCCGCCCTTCAAACCGACATGCACTTCGGCGTTAACCGCGCCGACCAGGATTTCGTTGACGGTGCCTTTAAATTGATTGCGTGCGCTTGCTTTCATACTGTTTCTCCTTGGAGTGGTGGTTAATTCAAAATCGATGTGCCTTTGATTTGCACATAAACGTGCATATCGACCCGCAAACCCAGCAATACCGAGGATTTGCGGGTAATGTGGGCCAGTAGCGGCTGATCGCCGATCCGTAAACCCACCACACTCTGGCCGCTGTCATCGTCGGCGATGCCGGTTATGACGGCGGGTAGCACATTAAGAATGCTGGTATCGCTGGGTTTTTGCAGGGTAATGCTGACATCGCGGGCGTAAATCCGTAGCCGTAATGGCGTGCCGATTTCCGCGCTCAGGTGGGTCAGGCTCAGCGTACCGCCACCGAAGCCAACCCGCGTCAGATGGTATTCGGTTTCATGTCCGTCAACCGACACCTGCCAGACAGTCGCAGCGTCTCTGTCCCGAGCCAGCGGCATATCCAGACGGCTCAGGGTTTCAGCCAACGGTCCGGATGCTACAACCCGTCCTTCGTCCATGATTACCAGATGATCGGCCAGTTGCGCGACTTCCTGTTGCGAGTGGGTAACGTACAGCACAGGTATGTTCAATTCCCGGTGCAAACGCCCCAGATAGGGCAGGATTTCCTGCTTGCGTTTGAAATCCAGCGCCGCCAGCGGTTCGTCCATCAGCAGTACTTTGGGGTTCAACGCCAGGGCACGGGCGATGGCCACCCGCTGGCGTTCGCCGCCGGACAGTCCGTCCGGCATGCGTTCCAATAGATGAGCGATGCCCAAGAGTTCCAGGACGTGTGTCAGATCGGCACTGGCTTGGCCGGTGCGCTTCAGGCCAAAATGGAGATTGCCCTTGACCGACAGGTGAGGAAACAGATTGGCTTCTTGGAACACGTAGCCCAACGAACGCTTATGGGTAGGCAGAAACAAGTCACGTTCGCTGTCCTGCCAGACCTCGCCGTTGATTTGTAAAAAACCCTTCGGCGCCTGCTGCAAACCGGCGATGCAGCGCAGCAGCGTGGTCTTGCCGGAACCGGAATGGCCAAACAGCACCGTGACGCCGCTGCCCGGCAAAACCAAGTCTACGTTCAGCCGAAATTTACCATAGTCGAGATCGAATTTTGCGTTGATCGGAGTCTTCATTTCAATTGATGGGCAACGGGGTGAGTCTTCAGCGCGCTGTACAGCACCAGCAACACCGTAAAGGAAAACAGCAGCAAGCCGCCGGCCAGCCAATGGGCTTGTTCGTATTCCAAAGCCTCGACGTGATTGTAGATTTGCACCGACACCACCCGGGTTCTGTCCGGAATGTTGCCGCCCACCATCAACACCACGCCGAATTCGCCGACGGTGTGGGCAAAGCCCAAAATTGCGGCGGTCATGAAGCCGGGTTTAGCCAACGGCATCACCACGCTGAAAAAAGTATCCAACGGCCCGGCGCGCAAGGTGGCTGCCGCCTCCAGCGGTTGTCTGCCGATGGCGGCGAACGAGGTTTGCAAGGGTTGCACCACGAACGGCAGGGAATAAAACACCGAAGCGACCACTAAACCCGGAAAGGTGAATGGCAAGGTGCCCCAGCCCAATTCGCTGGTCAGCCGGCCGATGGGGCCTTTCGGCCCCAGCATTACCAGCAGATAGAAACCCAGCACCGTTGGCGGCAGCACCAGCGGCAAGGCCACCAATGCATTGCAGATGCCTTTCCAACGTGATGTTGTACGCGCCAGCCACCAGGCCAGCGGCGTACCCAGCATCAGCATGATCAGGGTAGCCAAACTGGCCACCTTGAACGTCAGCCACAGCGTGGCAATATCGGCTTCGTTCAACATGGCGTTATCGCCTTACTCAGGTGAACCAAAGCCGTATTTCTTGATTACGGCCCGCGCGGTTGGCGATTTCAGAAAATCCACCAAAGCCTGCGCCGCCGGATTTTCGGCGCCGGTTTGCAACAATACCGCCGTTTGGTTGAACGGGCCGTGCAACTCGTCGGGTATTAGCCAGCCCGAACCGCTGCCGATTTTGCCGGTGTTCAGATCGATCACCTGAGCCAGCGCCACGAAACCCAGTTCGGCATTGCCGGTGGTAACGAATTGGAAGGTTTGCGAAATGTTTTCGCCCATCACGAACAAAGGCCGCAACTTGTCCAACACGCCCAGACTGGTCATGACCTCTTCCGCCACCACGCCATAGGGGGCGTGAGTGGGATCGGCCAATGCGATGTGTTTGAAGTTGCCGGTTCTCAGGATTTCGCCTTTATCGTCGACATAGCCGGGCGTCGCCGACCACAACACCAATTTGCCGATGGCGTAGACGAAACGGCTGCCGGGCACCACCAAGCCGGCTTTTTCCAGTTCAAGGGGGTATTTTTCGCTGGCGGACAGATACACTTCAAACGGCGCGCCGCTCTGGATCTGAGCGAAGGCCTTGCCGGAAGAACCGAAAGACAGCTTGGCCTCGTGGCCGGTGGCTTTCTGGAATTCGGCGGCAATTTCGGTCATCGGTTTGGTGAAGTCGGCGGCGACGGCGACTATGGTAGTTGCGGACCAGGCCGAGGAAGCGGGGAAAATAAACGACGCCAGGACGAGGACGCGGAAAAAACGATGATTAAGCATAAAGTTCTCCAAGGGTTAAAAAGTGTGTGTAGTTCAGTTTTAATCTTTCACGAGGTACGCAGTGCGTACCTCCTAATGTCGTTGAGTAGGTGCGAATTCATTCGCATTTTTGGTCTAAAGGTCGAATAAATTCGACCCTACAGTGGTGTTGATGCGTACCCACTTTATCCATGCCGCCAGACCTTGACCGCCGAGATCGCGAGTATCGCAGCCAACACCGGCAGCAACACATCGGCGGGTATCATGCCGACCAATTGCCCGCCCACGAAGGCGCCGAACAGCGAGCCGGTGGCCATCACCACCACAAAGCTCCGGTTGCGGCCAACAACCGCAAAACTTTGGTCCGCGCTGTAACGGGCGATGCCGGTCAGCATCGTCGGCAAACTAATCGCCAGCGACAGGCTGCCGGCTAGCTTGATGTCGATACCGAACAGCAAAACCAGGGCCGGAATCAGCAATTCGCCGCCCGCCACGCCCATCAATGAGGCAATCAGGCCGATGACCAAACCCGCCGCGATTCCGGCCAGCACCAACGGGCTTCCGCTTAACGCCGACTGATGGCTGTTTGCCGGGTTATGGCCGAATAGCAGCAGCATAGCGATCAATACCAGCAAAACCGCGATCACCCGATACAGGGTTTCACTCTTCAGCCGAAGCGCCCAACCGGCACCGAACCAAGCCCCAAACAGGCTGCCGGCCAGCAGATTCAGGATTACCGGCCAATGCGCAAGCAAATCGGCGAACGGGACGGCGCCGGCCCTGAACGGCAAGGCCGAGGCCACGACGATCAGGCTCATGGTTTTGTTCAATATCACCGCTTCCAGCGAGGCGAATCCGAATAAACCGATCAACAGCGGCAGCCGAAACTCCGCGCCACCCAGACCGATCAAGCCGCCCAATATCCCTATTAATGCGCCGCTGCCGAAAACCGCCGGTTTATGGGGTTTCATCACGATCCCAAACCATTAAAACCGCAGTTGGCTTTGCACGTAAAAATAATCGACGTCTTCCTTGGCCGGTGCATTGGCGGTTCGCTCGGCGAAAGCACCCTTGAACAAATGCGCCCAGCCGGTTTCGAAATTCAAACTGCTGTTGAAATCCCAGCGCGCGGTCATTTCCAGTTGCTGGCCGATGAAGTTATCGGTTCTGCCGCTGGTATCGCGCAGATTGGCCGTGGTCCAGCTGTCCTTGTCTTCCGCCAGCCAATGAATACGATGGCTCAAGCCCAGCAGGACATCGGCAGTGGGTGAGGCGGCGATACGCAGACCGGGACTGTTCAAATTGGCGCGGGCGAAAGCGCCATAACTGCCGGTGGGGCCGAATTCGAAGCGGCGGGCGCCGTACAAGGTATCGAAGCGCTGGTCTTTATTGTCGTTGGGGTCGTGATCGCCGCTGGCATAGTCGTATTCCAGGGCCAGACGCGGCGACCATGGGATGTCGAAGGTGTAGCCGACATCCAGATGCTGATACCAGGCTTCGTGATCCAGATCCCTGCCGTTGGTCGCGGCGGTGCTGGAGCGCACCGTGCCGAACTGGCCTATGGTTTCGGTTTGAAAGTCGAATTGCGCCTTCTTGGGTTTCAGGTAAAAGCGTATGCCGGGCGTGAAATAGCGACGGTTGCGGGTCTGGTTGCGTTGACTGTCGCCTTCGTCCAGATGATACAGATAAACCTCGCTGTTGACGCCCCGGAACAGGTCGCTGACTTCCAGAATACCGCCGGAAAACCAAGTGTGGGTATCCTCCTCGTCGAACTCGTGGGCTTCGTCGAGGATGTCTGCGGAGGCTGTCGGATAACGGATCACCGGCATAGTGACGAAGCCGTTGAATTGCCAATGATTGTAATCCACCAGTCTCAGTCTGACACCGGTAAAGCTGTTGATGGTGTTGCGCATCGCATTTCTGGCGATCAGACGACGGCTGCCGAAATTGAGGGTTTGCCGGCCGGCGATCACTTCAGCGCCGTAGCCGCTGTAAAAAATATTCTGATCGGCCCAGGCCAGATAACCCTGGATGAAATCGGCATTATCGGCGTGGGTGTTATTGACGCCGGAACCGCTGTCGGCGCCCAGAGCGCGCGCATCCAGAAATTCGGCGCCGGCGCGGAGTTTACCCAGACTGGCTTGCAGCCAGAAGTCGGTTTGCAGCGCGATCTGCTGATCGCCGCCCCTGCCGTTGGCCTTGAATTGGCCGTCCTGAGTTTCGTAGCGGGTGCGCTGCTCGACAGACATAGCCAACCATTTCGGCAAACGCAGCGCGTCATGCAGATTCCAGACCGGTTTTTCGTACTTGTCGCTGCCCAGCAAGGCATCCGACATCTGGCTTTCGAAAGCGGCAAACGGCGGTTTGGTGTAACTTTTCTTTTCCGCCGCCTGCACCGCCATGCTGCCGTTTATACAGAACCCGCCAGCGGCAAGCAGTGCGAGGGCTGGCTTGGCGGCACTGCCGGCAAATGATGTTTTTTGAATCATGAATCACCAATAATCCTAAGTATAAAGTTCGCAGCGGCCTTATCCGGCCGCTGCATGAAAAACCGATTCGAAATTGCCAGGGTAATGTTGCTTTGATTCGTAGTATATCAATGTATATAACGATTCGACAACTCCACTAGAGCAATCAACGCGCCAACTCATATTTTTGTCCGTATCCGATTGAAAATAAACAACAGTTGTTCGTGCGGCGGCGTATAAACCTTGTTGCCATTCGGCTATTTTGTGAATTTTTGTAAGCTTTGCGACATCGACTTTGGCAACTGCCGCCATCTCGGCCACCAAGCCTCATAACGATTGCGAGCCGGACTGGCACGCAGTTGCAACTTGTCGGTAATTGAAAAATCGGCCATCCCTTGCGCGGTATTAGGTATCTTTAACGCCGCTGAGCGGTGTACTGGTTGCCTATTTAGAGAAGGATCGGGTCCGGCTTTTAGTTGTCGTTAGGGCAAGCCGATGGATATATTTCAGTAAATGCGGATATGTTTTAATGAATATTGGTTTCTCGATAATGATGCTAAACTTTGGCATCACCTCCAAAGGCAGAGAAACATGCAGCTAGCAATCACCGTGTTAGGGAACAAAACCGATGGCTTAATCACTGAAATCCTCTCGGCGGTTAGCGCGTGCCAATGCAGTGTTTTGGAGCTTAGAACCTCGAATTTAACCGACATTACTTCAATTTATGGTTTGATTGACGGCAACTGGAACCATATCGCCAAACTGGAAGGCTTGCTGGAAGGCTTGCGCCAGCGCTTTCAAGTTCAAATCAGCTTGTTGCGGCCGCAAGAGAACCTGACCGAACCGCTCAATCCGCCCGAAGGCGTGCCCTATACCATGGAAACCATTTCGATGGAAAAAAAGGATTTGTTATACGACATCACCTCTTTTTTAGTCGATCGCGGCATCTTTATCGATGAAATCAGCGCCAGCCTGCATCCGTCCATGCTGTTCAGCAACCCGGTTTTTTCGACCCGCTTTACGCTGCTGGTGCCGCCGAATGTGAGGATTTTGTCGTTACGCGAGGAGTTTTTGGATTTCTGCGACAGTTTGAATATCGACGCCATTCTTGAACCCATCAAACGCTAACCCTATGACTACAGCAACTATCGGCCAAAACCTACCCGATTTCCAATTGCCGGCCACCGGCGATAAGACCCTGTCGCTGGCCGATTTTGCCGGCAAAAAACTGCTGTTGTATTTTTATCCTAAGGACAACACCCCCGGTTGTACGCAGGAAGGGCAGGCGTTCAGGGACCATATACAACAATTCGACGCCTTGAATACCGCGATTCTGGGGGTTTCCCGCGATAGCGTGAAGATGCACGAAGGATTTAAGTGCAAACAGGGATTCCCCTTCGATTTGTTGTCCGATCAGGACGAACGGTTATGCCAGTTGTTCGATGTAATCAAACTGAAAAACATGTACGGTAAGCAGGTGCGCGGCATCGAGCGCAGCACGTTTCTGATCGACGAGACCGGGGTATTGATCCGCGAGTGGCGTAAAGTAAAAGTCAAAACCCATGTCGAAGAGCTGCTGCAATATTTGCAGCAACTTTGACGCCTAGGTTATTGACCGCAGCAACGTTTGAATTTTTTACCGCTCCCGCAGGCGCACAGGCTGTTTCTGCCGGCTGCCTGATGGGTTTCGGCCTTGCCGGCGGCTTTGATAACGCCGTCCAGATACTGCCAGCGCGGGCCGGTTTTTACGAACCGGCTGATTTCGTGCATGAAACAATCCATGCCGTCCTGACTGTAAAAAGCCTTAAATTCGACTATACCCTTGGCGTCCTTGGCCCCGCCTTTCTTACAGGCGATAATCCGTAAGCTTTGCCATTGCGCGGTTTCCTTGGAAAAGTCGATGCCCGCCGGCCGTGTGCTGTCTGCCCAACTGGATAACAAATAATCGGTTTTTCTCAGCGCGTAGGCGGTAAAGCGCGAACGCATCAGCGCTTCCGCGCTCGCCGGCAAGCGGGTGGCGTCGTGAAAGGGCCCGCAGCAATCCGCATAGCTTTGGCCGGACCCGCACAGGCAATCTTCTATTGTGTCTATCGTCATAAGCGTCGATTCTACCGAAATACCGCCCACAATAGCTATGCAACGCGGTTATCATGAGCGGTCAGTTTTCGATAACGCTTTTAATCCCGGAGCCGCGGACATGTCTTTGAATACGCAAATTTTTCTTGGCGCCCTCTTCGGCATCGGGTTGGGCGTGCTGTTTGCCCAACTCGGCCCCGAGGCCGGCGGCGTCAAACAAGGCATTTATCTGTGCGGTATCGTCGGCACGCTGTTTATCGACTTGTTGAAAATGGTGCTGGTGCCATTGGTGTTTACCTCGATTGCGGTCGGGGTGGCCAATTTACGCCAGCATAGCCAATTGCACCGGGTCTGGATTTCGACGCTGGGTTTTTTTCTGCTGTCCATGGCGGCGGCCATCCTATTGGCCCTGGCCGCCGCCAACTGGTTCCAGCCCGGCAAAGGCTTGAGCCTGGAATTGTTTCAAGGGGCAAATCAAAACATTGCCGCCAAGCAGATGAGTTTTGCCGAGTTTGTCGCCAATTTCCTGCACGGCTTGTTTGTCAATCCGTTTACCGCGCTGGCGCAAGGTAATGTGTTGGCGATTGTCATGTTTGCCTTACTGTTGGGTATTGCATTGGTAGTGGGTGGCGAACGTTACAAAAATATTCTGCAGCTTTTGCAGGAAGGCCTGGAATTGATGCTGGGCATGGTGGGCTGGATCATGCGACTGGCGCCGTTCGGCATTTTGGCCTTACTGGCACAGTTGTTGGCGACGCAAAACATTGAAGTATTAAGCAGTCTGGCCCGCTTCGTCGTCGTGGCGATAGGGACTATTCTGGTGCACGGTTTGATAGTGTTGCCGTTACTGCTGTTTTCGATTACCAAAATCCCGCCGCTGAAATTTTTCCACGGGGCCCGCGAAGCGCTGATAACCGCCTTTGCCACCAGTTCCAGTTCCGCGACTTTACCTATCACCTTGCGTTGCGCCGAACAACATTTGCACGTTAAACCCAGCATCGCAGGTTTCGTGATTCCCCTGGGCGCAACGGCCAACATGGACGGTACCGCGTTGTATGAAGCATTTGCGGCGTTATTCGTGGCCAATCTGGCCGGCATAGAGCTGGATATGGCGCAACAACTCATCGTATTTTTTACCACGATGTTGGCGGCGATCGGCGCGCCCGGCATACCCAGCGCGGGCATGGTGACCATGGTGATGGTATTGCAATCGGTCGGCTTGCCGGCCGAGGCGGTTGCAATTTTGTTACCCATCGACCGTTTGTTGGACACCTTTCGAACCATGGTCAATGTGGAAGGCGACATGATAGGCAGTTTAGTGGTGCAGCGTTTGGTGAGGGAGAAATAACCAATTGCCTTTTATGTCGCCCGGCCGCATACGCTTATGCAGTATTTAAGCGCTTGATATTTCGGCAAAATGGCAAACTGTCCGGTGTAAGGCTATGCTTTGCCGGGTTGTTCGATTTTTCGTGAGTCCGGTTTGGGAGACTGCCATGGACGATTTTTGGGGTTTGGTCGTATTTATCGCCGTAATGGTGCCGCTGGCCATGCTGGTTTTGTTGGTGCTGCTGTTGATTAGACAGCAGCGCTTGCATGACGAGCTGAGCCGCTCGCTTAGAAATGTCGCCGAGGCGATTTGCGAACAGCGGACGCTGCTGCGGGCGATGCAGACGCAATTCGACAGCCAACAAATCCCGCCGCAAGCCGTCGAGCACCGGCTAAATCCCGATCCCATTATCGAACCCATCGCCGCGGCCGCCGAAGCGGAGCAGCCCGTTATGGAAGCGGCCGCCGTTGCCGCCGCAACCAGCGTCGAACCGCCTCCCGAGGATCCCTGGCAACATTTCGATTACCAACCCGCCGAGCCCAGCCGATTCGAATTGGCGGCCCGGCAAATCCTGCTGCAAATCTGGAACTGGATCATCGTTGGCGAAGGCCACCGGACGGAAGGCGCCAGCATGGAATACGCGGTGGCCAGCAACTGGTTGTTGCGTATCGGCGTGCTGATATTGGTGACCGGCATCGGTTTTTTCCTGAAATATTCCATCGATAACGGACTGATCGGCGAGCAGGCCAGGGTGGCGTTGACCGTGCTGGCCGGCTTGGGAATGATTATCGGCGGGGTGCGCTTGGCCTTCGGCAAGTATCATTTATTTAGCCAGGGATTATTGGGCGGCGGCATCGCCGTGTTGTATTTCAGCGTGTTTGCCGCCTTCGGTTTTTATCACCTGTTGAGTGTGTACCCGACCTTTGCTCTGATGATCCTGGTCACCGCCAGCGCGGCGACCTTGGCGATTCGCTTGGATTCCATGCTGGTAGCGATTTTTGCCGTCATCGGCGGTTATTGCACGCCGATTTTGCTGTCCACCGGTCAGGTAAATTTTGTCGGTTTGTATGCCTATATGCTGTTGCTCGGTGTCGGCCTACTCGGCATCAACTGGTACAAACAATGGCATTTGCTGAATTTTTTGAGCTTTTTCTTTAATTATCTGCTGTTTTTTGCCGCGCTGGACAAATACCAAAATGAGTTTTTCTGGCAGGTATTTCCGTTTTTAGCCGGTTTTTTCGTGCTGTATTCGACCATGGTGTTCCTGTTTTGTCTGGTCAATCGGGTTAAATCGACCTTGCTGGATTTGCTGGCCTTGATCGTCAACGCCGGCATTTTCTTCGCCACCGCCCAGCATCTGATCGCGGACCAATACGGCCAAATCTGGCTGGCGTTGCTGACCGTCGCGCTGGCCGGATTTTATATCGGCCATGTCTACTATTGTCTGGCGAAACGCATTGCGGATAAGGAGCTGCTGCTGAGTTTTATCGGTCTGGCCGCCTTTTTCATCACCATCACCCTGCCGTTGTTGTTATCCAAGCAATGGCTCACCGTCAGCTGGTCGTTGCAGGCCTTGGTGATGCTGTGGATGGCCGGCAAAATGCGCAGCCGGTTTTTACGCCAGATCGCCTATGGCCTCTACGTAATCGTGATGTTCCGGTTTTGTTTTATCGACTTGGCCGACCAGTACGGCGCCGGCATGGCCGGCGGCGAGCAAAGCTTAACCGGCTTCCTGCTCGGCCTGCTGGAGCGCTCGATCAGTTTCGGCGTGCCCATTACCTCGCTGGGCTTGGCGTATCGGCTGACCGAAAAACCCGCCGAGGCCGGCCCGTTGGCGTGCGATGACGGCACCGATGTGCCGCTTTGGTTGAAGGATAACTGGCTGTTGCAAGCCATTCTGCTTGCGGCCGCCGCCATGCTGTTCGTGGTGTTGCAACTGGAACTGTACCGCAGCTTCGGTTACCTGTATCCGCCGCTGCAAATGCCGATGCTGACCTTGGCGTGGCTGGCGGCGGCTACTTTGTTGCTGTTGCGTTATCTGGCCGCGCCCGGCGACTGGCTATTGCTGGCGTTGCGCTTGCTGGTCGGCGGTGTATTGCTGAAACTGTTGTTTTTCGATCTACCGTCCTGGGATTTAAGCCTGGGTCGGCTCTCGTCGCTGGATAGCGTTTGGACCGTGCGTTACGGCGGCCAATATTCATTTCGGTTTGCCCTGATGCGTTTGCTGGATTTTGCCGCCATCATCGGTTTTTTGTGGTTTGCCTGCCGGCGTTTGCCGGCAACGGACGCACAACAGGCCGCCATCCGCCAAGGCTTTGCCGCCGCCGCCCTGGTGTTGCTGTTTACGTTTTTAAGTCTGGAAATCAACTCCCTGTTATACCAATACGTGCCCGGTTTGCGCTCCGGCGGGGTATCGATTTTGTGGTCGGCGTTTGCCTTGACCTTGGTGTTCCTGGGCATCAAACGCCAAATCGCCATGTTCAGGCTGGTCGGCTTGGGCTTGTTTGCCTTGGTGGCCTGGAAAGTGTTTTTCATAGACCTGGCCCGGCTGGAACAGCTGTACCGGATCCTGGCGTTCATCGTGCTGGGCATGCTGGCCTTGGGCGGGGCGTTTTTTTACATGCGTTATCAACAAACCTTTCTCGGTCAGGCGACCGGCGAGAAATCATCATGATGATCAAGCTTATTTTGCTGTTTTGTTTAATGTTGCCGAGCGCGCGGGCCGAGGAGGGGGCTATTTACCGCTTCAGCCGTGAAGTTATCAGCCCGGGCGGCGCACAGCAAAACCTGCTGGCGATACCTTTGGATGCCGCCGTGTATGCCGCGAGTAATGCCGACTTTAGCGACCTGCGCCTGTTCGATGCGGCCGGCGTGGAAACGCCGTATTTATTGCAAAAAATAGCCGGCCGAAAAACCGTGGTCAGGCGTATACCCAGCCATGGCGAAAAACCCGGCCTACAAACAACCGGCCGCGACAGCATCGTCATCAGCCTGGATTTGACGGACGCTTCGCCCAACATCGACGGTTTCAACGTGGCGACCTCGCAGCGGGATTTCGAGTACAGTCTGCAAGTGCAAGGCTCGGAAGACGGCCGAAACTGGCACACCTTGGTCGAGAATGCCTTGATTTTCGATTATTCGCGTTTCATGCCGGCCGCCAATACCGAAGTGGCGCTGCCGGCAAACCGGGACAGACATTTCAAAATCGCCATAGCCCAGGCTGTCGAAACCCGGGAGGCCGATTTGATGGAATTGAGCCGCACGCTGCAGGGCGAAACGGAATTGCAGCGCAGCGAAAAAACCAGCCTGCAACGCCAGCCGCTGCACGTCGACCGCATCGAACTATGGCACAATCGAACCGAAACCGTGACGGACGCCGAACAACTGTTCGATTATGCATTAACCGGATTCAGCGTCAGCCAGGACGCCGAGCGTAAAACCACGCTAATCGATATTCAAGACCAAAACCAGCCTTTAACCGGCTTTACACTCCAGGTTGCCAGCCCCAATTTCAGCCGCCGGGCCGAAGTGCAAGTTCCGCAACGGCAAGGCGTGGAAACCCGTATGCAAACCTTGGCCCAGGCCGATCTGTCGGCGCTGCATTTTCAAGACATCAACCGGGACGACACCCGCATCGGCTTTGCGGAACAACGCCGGCAAAACTACCGCATCGTCCTCTACAATCAGGACAATCCGCCCTTAAGCATCGGTAATATCGTCGCCAGCGGCCCCGGTTACCAACTGGTGTTTCTGGCCCAGCCCGGCCAAAGCTACCAACTGCGCTACGGCGCGGACATGGCCGCAAAACCGAGCTACGACACACTGCCGATACAGACGCTGTTGAGCGCCGGCTATCAAACCGTTGCCGCCGGTTTGGGCCCTGAAATCGGCGCCGCACACCCGGCCGCCGGTTTCGACTGGTTACAGCTGCTCAACAGCGAACTGTTTTTGGGCTTGGCGATCGGCTTGATGGTATTGGTGCTGGGCTGGAGTTTGTATAAGGTGGCGAAAAAACTTTGACCGCGGCGGTATCCGCTCCCTCGCCCTCCGGAAGGCTGTCGTAAAAGCCAAAATGAAGGTCGGGTTAACGTCCCGAGGAATATATCGATTTACAGGCGCTCAAGTTTAAATCAACCATCGACGCCGCCTAAGAACGGCTCCGGACATGGTCTAAACTGTATCCGGTCTAACTAGAGAACTACAGAGATGAGTGACGAGAAACGCCTATCCACCACCCAACTGGCCAAATTGCGCGGCATGCCCCAGGAGCAAATGTTCGGGCAGTTGACTGCGCTGGGCCTAATCGAAAAACAGGAAGACAAATGGCAGTTAACCGACGCTGGCGCGGCCGCCGGCGGTGTCTATCTGACCGGTAAATACGGCCAATACGTCGCCTGGCCGGAGGATTTCCAAGTACCAACCGCCGCTGCCAAACCGGAAGCGGCTAAGCTGCTGACCGCCACCGTGCTGGGGCAACACTTTGAGCTGTCGGCCAACAAAATGAATTACATCTTGTCGGAACTTGGCTGGATCAAAAAGGGTTTGAAAGGCTGGCTGGTCACCGAACAAGGATTGGCGATGGGCGCCGAGCAAGGCGAAGACAGCCGCTCCGGTATTCCTTACGTGCGCTGGCCGGAAAAAATCGCCCGCAACCGGGCGTTGAAAGACAACGTCGATAACATCAAGGGCGTCGATAAGCCCAAAACCGATACCGACAAAATGGACAGCTTCCGCCACAAATTCGAAGCCACCCACCGCACCACCGACGGCCATTTCGTACGCTCCAAGGCGGAAATGCTGATCGACAACTGGCTGTACATGGCGGAAATCGTCCACGCCTACGAACGTAAACTGCCGATCGAAGAAGAAATGTACTGCGACTTTTACATCCCCACCGGCAAGGTCTATATCGAATTCTGGGGCTACGAAAACGACGCCAAATACCAAGCCCGAAAACAGGAAAAACTCGCAATTTACCGGAAGTATAATTTCAATCTGATTGAGTTGACCGATAAGGATGTGTTGAATTTGGATGATATATTACCGAGGTTGTTGTTGAAGTTTGGGGTGCAGGCATATTGATTTAATGTGGGCTCTGGTTCTAAGCTGGAGCTTTGGAGCTAGCAGAAAGGTGAATCATGTACACAAAAGGTGTATTCGAGGGGTTTTATGTTTCTGAGGATGAGGTAATTGAATTCAGAAATAATCATATTGGCTTTAGCCAAATTGATCTTAGCCGAGTCAGTCAATTTCTCTCGATTCAGCTCGCCTCAATTCATAAGCATAGAGTTTATAACTCGTTTTCTATCACTGATGTAATTCAAGATCTTGAAGGAGTTGGTCGAGGTTGTAAGCGACGAGTCGCGCAGTTCAAACATCCACCTCTTAAAGGCCTTTGGAAAGTTCACTTTTTTGATCCAAGATTCATGGTCAAAAATCTAATCAATCATTGGGGGCTGGAACGTGCAAATAGTCCAAAACTCAATAATTTATTTTTGCGTATAGATGAGGACGAAGAAAAATCACCATCGACCCATGGCTGGCATGGTCGCCTTGCTCATGAAATGACTGTTGTGGGATACGAAGAAAGAGCCAGGAAAAACAATCTAACTGGTGAATGGATTATTTTCTTAAAATATAAAGGCAAAAATTATTACCTTTGCATTTCAAGGCACACATCCCCAGAAGAAGATAGAGATGTTTATGAATTTCTTAAAAATCTTTGTGAGCATGAGTACCCATTTTTACTCCCAATAAATTAATCCGCACATAGAGTGGATCACTTTATAATACCATGCTAGACGTAATCAAAAAATATTTTTCCAAAACCAGCTTGGTTTTCTATATTATAGAATGAATACAAATAAATTAATAACAATCATATTTTTAAGCCAGGCTTATGTTTTCGGCTGTGACGATACTGACCCATCAAAAAAAACTAAAAGCGCTCAGTACCTACCTTTTGAAGTTGAAGGATTAATCGTTCCTGGAACCAAAGACGATGCAATAAAATCAGGCTTTACAGAGTGTAAAGAATCATATCCCGGTTTCGAATGTAAAAGAAAATCTGAGAAACCCTTCTTTGGAGTTACTCCCATTCAGACCAAAATTTACCTGAACGAAGAAAACAATCTTTTGATTGACAAGCTCAGTTCTTCTTCGCCAAATGAAAATAAAGGAACATTCACCTTTCGGACTGTAGAAATTGAATTTCCAGAAAATACTTATGATAAAAAATGCTTAGCAAATACAAACACTGAAGAGTTTTCCTATAACAAGCCTGAAAAATGCATAAATAACCGTGGCATACTTTTTTTTCGGCATGCATTAGAACAATCTGGATGGCTCAAAGAATCAAATAGAGGGTGGGATTATTACATTAAGGAAAATACACCACTCAAAATTTCCTTTAATCGAAATCATGGCACATCCGTTAGTATTTACCCTGAAACACTAGCCAATATTTCGAATTCTATTCGGTACATTAATGAACAGGCAGTGGACAAAGAGAAGCAAGAAAATCGCTCCAAAGAGTTTATTGACGGCATGAAACGTTAGCCATAGCTGTATACGCTGTGTTGATTCAAATATCTGACACAAAACCCTGTATCGCGTACCTTCTTCATCGTTCCCACGCTCCGCGCTCATCGTTATACACATCTCATCGCTACATCTTGTTGCGCCTCTAAAGCGATGACAAAATCGCGCAAGCGCTGTAAGCCAATCCACATGGCCTTGGCACCCGGAGGGCCGTCGTGTTTGCGGCCGAGGTAACCACCCAAACTTGCGACTAACCGAATCACCTCGTTCAGACCCGGCGGCGTGAGCGGCGGTGGGCAGCGCTTGACCACAATATAGGCCGCTCGCCACTCCCGAGGATCGAAAACAATCTCGCAATCCATGTCCGGCGCCGTGCGCGCGAGCA
>Ga0207952_1000152_pt1 | contig 70323 bp, 71 predicted proteins | sample SubbioR12Aug_8Ca_FD_184831 | JGI IMG/M metagenome (GOLD analysis project Ga0207952, IMG submission 184831) | Serpentinite rock and fluid subsurface biosphere microbial communities from McLaughlin Reserve, California, USA - CR12Aug_8Ca (SPAdes) | ecosystem: Environmental > Terrestrial > Deep...
GTTCGGCAAACTCAAGCACTACCGCAGAATTGCTACCCGCTATGAGAAAAAGGCTATCAATTACATGGGGATGCTGTCGTTTGCCTCGGTGCTTTTATGGTTGCGATGAAACGTCAACAGAACCTAGCGTATTTAAGCGGGAATTCTTCCCGATCATCCAAGTCCCTACTGGCCGAAAGCTCATAATAAGTTATTCTCGGCAACTTTGAATCGCGATTCTTCAAATAAAGGGAATCTCTAAAAATGACATTTTAGAAGTTCGCATTAAAGTAAATTCAATACTTTACAAACGTCAAAATGCTTGAATTTTGAATTATTACAGGCTCCCTAAAGATGCTTATTGCAGGTAAAAAGCGAATTTTTGTCGTCACCGTCTGGCTGGTGCTGACGTCTTTGTTTGCCACAGCCGTTAATGCTCAAAATATACCGCAGCCGGCCACGGCGAATCGGCCATCACCCATTACCGATACGTTCGGCGACCGCTTGCGAACGCTCGCCAACGAGAGCATCGCCGGTTTACAAAACCGCGTCGCGGCCGGCGTTCCGTTTCTACCGGCCGAACGTACGTCTAGGCTCGACCGTCTGCGGCAATTGCCGGACGGCAACGATCCCGAATTGACCGAAAAGTACCGGCGCATTCTGGAGGCCTACCGCATCGAACTCGATTACGCGAAGAGCATCGAAACCTATCAGGACCTATTGCATAACGCTGGCAGCCAGCGTCTGGTGGAATTTTTGCGCGTCGGCAGGCTGGGATTGTATTACCAAACCCTTGACGGCCGCGAATCCGGCGTTTGGGACTCTAAACAAGGGCAATGGCGCCGCCTCGCCAGCGAAGACAACGAGGATATCAGTCTGGATTTGCGGATCGCGAAAAAGCTGGAACCGCCGCAATTGATGATGGTGCCGCTGTTCGGCGCCGAGTCGTTGCCAAGGTCCGTCCGGTCAAGCGGCGAAAATCCGCAACCGCCCAGGACTGTTGCAGCGACAGAACCAGCCGAAATGGCTTTGGCCGGCAAGGCAAGCTTGTTCGCCGCGCTGCGCGAATTCGCCGCCAATCTGAAAAGCGATTATCCCTGGCCTTTGCTGGGCCTGACGGGGGTGACTGAAAGCAACTTGCTGGAGCGGTTGGCGGATAGCCGGGCCATGGCCACGCCCGAAGGCGTGGCGGAATTATTCGCGCTGCTGAACAAACTGCTGGATGCGCAATCCCGCAGTCTGAAATTCAACGCGGCGGTTTATGCGCCCACCGGCGTGGCAACCGAGCGGGAAGTGGTGCGGACTGGCGACTTCGGCTTGATCGCCGACGGCCGTTATCTGGCCTATAACCGCGACACCGCCCGTCTCGCTGAAATCCCGCGCCAACCCGGTTCGGCGATACTGGCGCAGGCGAGACAATTTGCCGGGCAGGAATCGGCTTCGTTGTGTCGCGTGGCGATCGACCCGTCTTCCGGGCAGACCTTGCAATTGCTGGTACAGATTCCCAGTCTGGCGGAGCGGATCGACCAGGGCGGTCCGGTCGGTTACCTGATCCTGGTACTCGCCGGTTTGGCGTCGACGCTGAGCGTTTACCGCTTCGCGCAACTGACGCGGGTCGGCAAATGTATGCGCAGGCAATTGTTTGGCGGCAATTGGCAGCCGGACAATCCGCTCGGCCGCATTCTGAGCAAACTGGAGCAGTCGCCGATGAACGACGACGAAGCGTTGTATCTGGTGATCGAAGATGCGCTGGCGGCGGAACAGGCCGATCTGGATTATGGCCTGACCTTTTTGAAACTGATTGCTGCGATCGCGCCGATGCTGGGCTTGCTGGGTACGGTAACCGGCATGATCGAAACCTTTCAGGCTATTGCCCTGCAGGGTTCCGGCGATCCGAAACTGATGTCAGGGGGTATTTCAGAAGCCTTGGTAACCACCGTGGAAGGGCTGGTCACCGCCATTCCCATTTTACTGTTACATAGCCTGCTAAGCGGTAAAAGCCAGGCGTTGGGCGCGCTGCTGGAAGCCCACGCTTCCGCCGCACTTGCGCAACGGTTGGAAGCGCGTCACCCAGTGCCGGGTAACCCCTAATCGACATGCCTGAGTTTTCCGACACGTTGGCGGCATTCCATCGGGCCGAACAACATATCGAAGATCTCATGGCGTTGGGCGGGCCGGTGATGTGGCCACTGCTGGTCGTGTCGATCCTGCTTTGGACCCTGGTGCTGGAGCGTTACTGGTTTATGTTCTCGATTTTGCCGCGATTGATCGCTTATCACCAAACCTGCACACCATCCGCCGCCAGCCGGGTAATTGCCCAAACCGAAACCTTGTTGGCAATCCGGCGGTTTTTAAGGCTGATCAAAACCCTGTCGGGCGTGCTGCCGATGCTGGGGCTGTTGGGCACAGTGACCGGGATTATCGAAACCTTCGATCTGATCCGGGTCTTCGGCAGCGCCGAAACCCGTATCGTTGCCCGCGGCATCTCGCAAGCCTTGATCACCACGCTGGCCGGCCTGGTGATGGGCTTGTTCGGAGTGGGCATCGGCTACGACCTCAACCGGCGCGCCATGGCCGCGGAAGCGAAAATCCATCAGGTACTGAAACCATGAGAAGACGTAAGCGTTTCAATCTAAGGGTACGTCCCGAAGACGACAACAGCGATGCGATCAACCTGACGCCGTTGATCGATATGGTATTCATTCTGTTGATCTTTTTTTTGGTGACCACCTCGTTTATTCGCGAATCGTCGGTAGCGGTGCGCCGCCCGCATGCCGATACCGCGCAGTCGCAAGCCAATGCCGATCTGGTAGTCACTATCAGCGCCGACGAGCAGATCTGGCTAAATAATAGCGCGGTCGATATTCGCCTGTTGCGTGCCAGCGTAGAGGCGCAAAATCCGGCCGGAGGTGGCCGCTCGGCGATCATCCTGGCCGATCAAATGACCAGTACCGGCTTGCTGGTCAAGGTTATGGACCAACTGCGTCTGGCCGGATTCGAGAATATTTCGGTTGCCGCCAGTTCCGGCGATAGTTGATGACGACGGCAAGCGGCACCGCCCGGCCGAACCGGAAAGTTCTCGTGCCCAGCCTGGCTTTGTTGGCCGCCGTGACGGTTAACGTCGGTTTGCTATTATTGATCGGCGCGTTGATCAGCGACCGGCGCATCGAACTGGCGCAACAACCGCAACTGCAACCGATCGATTTCGTGCGAGTGCGCCCCAAGCCGCGGCCGATCGAAACTAAATCGCCGGTCGAGGCTGCCGCCATTCAGCAGGCGCCCGCTCAGCCCCGTCCAACCGTGACAAAGCAGATACCCGCGCCGAGAAAACCGCGACAGGCAAAAACCGAAAAGCGGGTAGCGCCTCAAAAAGAACTTTTCGGGGTTGCAGCGCCGCGGCTGGACATTCCCGCCCTGGGCGACGGTGCGGCATTTCCCAGCGCGCCCGGCAGCGACGCGCGTTTGACCGGGCCGCCCGCGCAATGGAATCCGGACAAACAGCCTGCGCCCGCCGAAAGCGGGGAAACGGAAGGCGGGGCCGGCGGCTCGAGCAAAAGTAAATTGGTGGCCCTATCCAGAACCCTGCCGGATTATCCGCCTAAGGCGCGCGATCGCGGCATTCAGGGCTGGGTGGTTTTGGAAATTAGCGTCACGCCGTCCGGCAAGGTTGGTTCGGCTCAGGTCGTAGCAGCCGATCCAAAGGGAGTCTTCGACGAAGCGGCTCTGGAAGCGGTCAAGCAATGGCGGTTTCAACCGGCTTACAAGGATGGACAAGCCGTCGAGCAACGGGCGCGCCAAATGGTGAAATTCACGCTGAAACAACAATGAGGCTAGCCGCGCGATCTCTGAACACCGACAACGGCGTACCCACCTACGAATTCGACATTAAAGGCAAGGACGGCAAGGAAATGAAAGTTGAAGTGGACGCGGCCAGCGGTAAAATCGTCGAAGCCAACAGCGAGGTTTACCAAATCGATCAGGAATTAGGCCTACCCGCAAACGGCAAGGGGTTCGAATCTGGCTGGGTTTGTATCGATTTGGCGGCAGTTTTGCGATTGGAATGCCCGGTGATTTTGAGGTCGGAACCAGCGGCTGATTTGATCGGAATACGCATCAGGACCCTAGTTCGGTTTCCATCCAGGCGGTGGTTCTTTCGCCCAGCTTGACGGGTTGCGGATATTTCCCGGACTTCACACCGGCCAGGAAGGTAGAGCGGCCAATCGGCAAGATAGGCTCGATGCCGCGTTTCTTGTCACCGACGATTTGCCAGATACGCAAATAGCCGATAGCTAACATGGTGTTGGATGTTACTGACATTGGATGCACCTCGTTGTGCTTGTTGAGATGTCCATAGTCTGTATTGGATTTTCGGCCTGATTTGCGCAGTTTTCCTATTTTAAATTAGCAAATGCCAATGTCATGTAAGCTATTGATATTTATGGAAACAATTTTCAGGGTGAAGCCGATGAAATAACCAAAACCCAGTAAATTCGCGTAAAGCGAGCTAAGTGATTTTTTGGCCGTTTTTGACGATCTGCTGAACTCGTTGACGTGTTAACTTGGTGGCATCGGCCAACTTTCGAAGTGCCGTTTGCTGGTTTTTCAGATTCGGCCCGCCACAATTCTCAATGAGAAAAGCGGTAGCCTTTAGTCGTTCCGGCTTTTCCATAGAGCCGCCGGAGAGATAAAGGTAAGCCCGACAAATCTCTTTGTCGCGCAGCTTGGTTTTGGCTTTCCTGTTCTTTGCGGCTACGCTGGCGGCTTTCTTGGCGCGTTTTGTTCGCGCCCTTGGCGTCGAGTGGCATGTGAATTGAAAAAGGGTTTTTGGTAATAAAAATAACAGGCTGCGCTTGTTGCACTTAGAGGGAGACGGTTAAACTACCTTGCGCTTCATCGCGTTGATTGTTGTCGGACAAGCGACAAAATATTACCACCACGCCCTAAATTGCAAGATCGACTGCTTAATCTGGAACGACGCAACTCGCCCATAAAATGGATTTTCCCCAATGAACCAGTCTTTAAATCCCTTATCGATGCAGCATGGCCCCGTAACCGGCGCACTGCTACGCGGACGCGGCGCATGCTTTGGCCGGACTGAACCGCAACTAGACCAACGGCTTTACCGTTCTTACCCAAAATAATAAAAACATGACCGCAACCCTAAACATCAACACCATCCGTAAACGCGCCGCCGAATTTGCCAAAGATTTTGCCGGAACTACTTACGAGTCCGGCTTCGACCAGAAATTCGTCAATCGCCTGTGCTGGGTATTTGGTATTTCCGACTATCGGCTGGTGGATTTTCAGACCCGTGTTAAAAAAAGTGGTGAAAAAGATGGCCGTATCGATGCCTTTTTGCCAGGCAAACTGCTGGTAGAAATGAAGTCGGGAAACAAGGATTTGGACAAGGCCCACGTGCAAGCTACTGAATACCTGCCCGGCCTGAAAGACGAAGAATTACCGCGCTATATTTTGGTCAGCGATTTTGCCAACCTACACCTATACGACCTGCAAACCAAAGCGCCACGGCTTGAAATAAAGCTAGAGGACTTTCCGCAAAACGTCGAGCCCTTCTTGTTTCTGGCGGATTACGAAGCTATTGCCGTTCAGGAAGAACAAGCCGCCAACGAAAAAGCCGCCGACAAAATGGCTGGCTTGCACGATGCCATCAAGGCTACCGGCTACGAAGGCAAGGATTTGGAAAGCTATCTGGTCAGGCTGCTGTTTTGCTTGTTTGCCGACGATACCGGCTTGTTCGGTCAAAACGGCCAGTTTCTCAATCTGTTAATCAACCACAGCAAAGTGGACGGTTCCGATTTACACGGCGTGCTATCGGCGTTGTTCGACACTCTGAATCGCCCCGAAGACAAGCGCCCGAAAAACCTGCCGGAACATCTTGCGGCCTTTCCTTACATCAATGGCGCTTTGTTTCAGGATGGCTTGGCGCAATGCTATTTCGATGAAGCTGCCCGCCAAACCCTGATCGAATGCGCTCGCATCGACTGGAGCAAAATCAGCCCGGCTATTTTCGGCTCGCTGTTTCAAGCCGTCATGCACTTCGACGACGAAGCCGGCAAGGCCAAAGCCAAAAAGCGCCGCGAATTCGGCGCCCACTACACCAGCGAAGCCAATATTCTGAAAGTGATACGGCCGCTGTTTTTGGATAGCCTGAAAGCCGAGTTCGAAAAAATCCGCAAGGACAAGAAAAAACTGCCCGCCTTTCAACAAAAACTGGCCGGCCTGAATTTCTTCGACCCGGCCTGCGGCTGCGGCAATTTTTTGGTGATTGCTTATCGGGAATTGCGTTTATTGGAAATGGAAGTCATCGAAGCCATCTGGGGCAAGTCGCTGACCGGCCAGCTCGATGTCGATACCTTGATTCATTGCAACGTCAACCAATGCCACGGCATCGAAATCGACCCTTCCGCCGCGCAAATCGCCACCGTCGCGTTGTGGTTGACTGACCATCAAATGAACCTCAGGGTGCAGCGTTTCGGCAACTATTACAGCCGGATTCCGCTAGTCAAGAAAGCCAATATCGTCTGGGCCAATGCGCTGCAAATCGATTGGAACGAGGTGCTGCCGGCGGCGCAATGCAGTTTCGTGATGGGGAATCCGCCGTTTATTGGTGCTAAGTTTTTGAGCGATTCGCAGCGCATTGATTCTGAGCTAGTATTCAAACCGTTGAAAAATGGCGGCCAACTGGATTACGTAGCCGCATGGTATGTTAAGGCTTCTTATTACTTAGAAGTTAATCCTGTTATTCCAGCTGCTTTTGTTTCCACCAACAGTATCTGTCAAGGCGAACAAGTCGGAGTATTATGGCCTTGGATGTTAGCAAAGGGCATAAAAATCCAATTTGCTCACAGGACGTTTCGTTGGAGTAATGAAGGCAAGGGAATTGCTGCAGTTCACTGCATCATTATCGGCTTCGGTTTTGAATGTGCCCAGAATAAGCACGTCATATATGACTATGGTAATGACATTAGTGGAGAACCAAACGCAATTTTGGCAAATAATATAAATCCTTATTTGGTGGATGCAGGCAATGTGATTGCTATCGGCCAAATGAAACCCTTATGTAAAGTACCCTCAATTGTTAACGGCAGCATACCAGCAGATGGCGGCAATCTTATTCTGACAGCTAAAGAAAAGGACGATTTGTTGAATATTGAGCCGCTGGCCAAAGATTGGATTCGTCCGTACTTAGGCGCGGAAGGCTTTATTAATAACAACCTTCGTTATTGCCTTTGGTTAAAAGATTGCTCGCCAAGCCAATTGCGTAAAATGCCACTAGTCATGGAAAGAGTGAAGGCTGTACAAAAAAGCCGCGAAGCTAGTCCCAAAGCAGCTACACGTGAAAAAGCAAAAACACCAACCCTATTTACTGAAAATAGGCAACCGGAACACGGACTTTATCTAGCGATTCCCCGTACTTCTTCAGAAAATCGTTATTATCTGCCTATAGGTTTTTTATCGGCTGAAACGATTGCGGCGAATGATCTTCAATTTGTTCCGAGTGCCTTGAATTTGCATTTTGGTGTCTTATCCAGTGCCATGCATATGGCCTGGATGCGTATCACTTCTGGCAGATTGAAAAGTGATATTCGATATTCAGTCAAGTTCACATATAACACTTTTCCTTGGCCGGAAACAGCTACCGAAAAGCAACGCCAAATAATTGAAACCGCTGCGCTATCAGTGCTGGATGCTAGAAAAGCTCATCCAACTTCGACTCTGGCGGACCTTTACAGCCCAGTAACCATGCCGCCCAATCTGAGTAGAGCCCATGCCCAACTCGACAAAGCCGTCGATGCCGCCTACGGCTACAAAGGCAAAAAAGACGACGCGGAGCGGGTGGCGTTTTTGTTTGGCCTTTATCAACAACTCGTCAAACACTAGTTAAGAGTACTCGGACCGTATGCAAACCTTTAAAACATCAGTCACTTTTACCGCCCAAACCAAATTGATCTCCGCTCTACATCGTTTATACAGTGCGGTGGATCGTACTCAAAAAAGCCCAACCGATATATTGCCGATTGTGGTGTTTATGGCGTTTTCTATCGAAGCCTATTTGAATCAATTGGGTTTACAACACAGAGTGTTTCGAGATGACAGGAAAAGTAAACTTGGGTGGAAAACAAAAGTTGAACTGTTGCATGAGCATTGTGGAAAAAAGCCAATATGGGGGCAAGGACCACTGCAATTTGCTACAGCAATTTTCGACTTAAGAGATCAACTAGCTCACAGCAAACCAGAGACGGTAATTGGGCCGAGTTTTTCAAGTCAACAAGATGCCGACGAATTTATTGTTAACGATGAAATGGAACCGGAATGGTTCAAGAAAATCGACGCTGATTGGTTGGATAAATCAGCCGCAAAATTCGACACGCTTATGGAATATCTTGCAACGCTGCATGGTTTGTTGCCCACCGATTATTTTAAACAGTCTTCGAGATGGGTTTATTTGAAAGACTCTGATTCCAATTTAGAGCCGATAGATAAGAAGCGGTAATCGATACTCTTAGTTTCCTAAGTCGATTTTCTCAAACTTTTATGGATAACGCCTTTATGCGAATCACCGCCGAACTGGATAACCAACATCTGGAAAAACTGCATGAGCTGGAAAAGGCGTTGCGGAAAAACACGTGCGAGCTAATTTTGCTGGCTATCGACGAAATATACCATCTCCAAGTCAATCCACCGCACAGCAAAGGCCAAAAAGCCTATCAAATCATCACTGGTAAACAACAGCATGGAACAGAAAAATTTTGTCGTGACGGAATATCTGGGCTTATCGCGCCAAGTTGCGCAAGTTTGATTTACCGATCATTGAATACCTTGTACGTTATGGACAGGAGCGTTATTTCGATACTGAAACGGGGCGGAGGATTGCGATTGGCGAGCATAATCAGCATTTGGTCATGGTTGCATACGAAGAGAACGACACTGCTATCACGCCTGTCACGATTCACGCCACCAGTCGCCAACAAGTTAAATTTAGAATCAATACCGGGAGATTTATTTATGAGTAACCCAAAAATGCATTATTTTCCTGAGCAGGATGTGATCCACATAGCGATTGGCGCTGGCGAGGAGTTCGAGAGCGTTGAATTAAGCCCTAATATCACGGCGGAACTGGATGCCGAAGGCGATTTAATTGGGGTGGAAATACTCAAAGCCAGTTTGTTTATAAGGGATTTTGTTTTGGAAACCACGCAAGCCAAGTTGCTGCAATTGCAACAGGGTCGCCATGCGGCGTAACCATTTTGATGAAGGGTATGCTGGATTGGAGCGATAAGACGTGATCGTCGCTGATTCAGGGTTTTGGATTGCCTTGCGGACCTAATCGATTTTCACGCCTACCGCTGGAAAAATGCCCGGCCATTTCAAAACCTGTTGTTACCTTGAAAACGGAAAGTTGCCCACATGTTTTAATACATCTAAGAAATAGTCGTATCGGACTATGCCCTCGCTACGGCATTGAATCATACTGAAGCGCACGGCTTCTTTTAAGTGTGGATGGTCTTTAATCCACTGTTCGTGTTCGGTATAAACCGGCGATTGGGTTTGCAATAAGGCTTGATAGGCTTCAAGCGCTGCCGGAAAGCGGGCGGCTAGTTTCTCGCAAACGGTTTTGGTGTAAAACTGGGCCAAGCCCTCCACAATGCTAAGGTCGGCATTGCCAAAGTCCTTGGTTTTCCAGGTCGTGCCGTCGATGTCCTTGCCCCGATGGGTGTAAGCGTGTGCCAGTTCATGGGCCAGCACGACCAGACACAAGCCTTCGATGGAAATACTGTAAAGCTGGGCATAAATGCCTATCGCCGCCCAGTAAATTTCGACCTTGGGCACATTGAAAAAGTACGCGCCCAGGATGTCTTGGTTAAGTTCTCTAAGCTTGGGCTTAATGCCAATTTGCCGAAGCTGCTCAAGTATTTGTTGAAGCCAAACCGACGCGTTGGCAAGATCGGATTGTGAAATTTGGCTGGAGCACAACGTTTGGAGTGCGGAAAACTGATTATTCGCGATGAGAAGCCCTTTCACCGTGTCGGTAAAGGCGTTTTCGTTTAACAGGATAGGTGCTTGTTCGCTATATCTTCTCAAAATATCAATCAGTGGTTCCGGCAAACCATCGACGACTTTGATGGGGATTTGGGTGGGTTTGTGTTCAGGGTGATTGATTTTGTTCTCTTTCTCTATGCTGAGCCTGAGCGCGGTTTCATTGCGCAGTTGGTCTCTAACGATCAAATTCCATTGGTTAACGGTACGTTGCACCCGTTGCTTTAGGTTTGGCTGGTAATGCTCTAATTGCTCAATCCAATGTCTGGCTGAAGGCGAATCCGCATCGGGGCCGATATTGTGACCATAGTACGAATCGCCCCATTTTTGTGTAAACATTTAATCCGCCTTGATTATGAATGAATGTTAATTGTATGAAAGTAACTTTGCATACTCGATATGGATTATATCGACAGTGACTTACAAACTGAATGGATTGGGAAAAGTGACTTAGTGAGATGAATAATTGGCAGAACGATGAAACGGAAAGTGATGTTTAAATTAGTGTTGCAGCCCCATGGTGTGGCAAAAATCGGCTTGTCAATTGTTGCATGGTGGTTACAATAACCACCATGAATAGCAGGCAACTGATTAAGCTACTTGAAGACAATGGCTGGACGCTACGTAGCGTTAAAGGTAGTCATCATGTGTTCGTTCATCTGGTTAAGCCGGGGCATTTAACGGTGCCACATCCCAAGAGCGAGTTAGGTAAAGGCTTGACGAATAAGCTGTTAAAACAAGCGGGGTTGAAGTTATGAGATTTATTGTTGCCATAGAACCGGGCGACAACGACCATGCATTTGGTGTGGTGGTGCCGGATTTGCCGGGCTGCTTTTCAGCCGGGGATACGTTGGATGAGGCATTCGAAAATGCCAAAGAAGCGATTGATTTATGGTGCGAAACGGTCATCGAAGACGGCGGGATGATTCCGCCCGGCAAAACGCTGGCGGAACACCAAGCCAATTCGGAATTTGCCGGTTGGGTATGGTCAATTGTGGATGTGCCGGTAGAGCGGTATTTAGGCCCGGCCGAAAAGGTCAATATTACATTGCCAAAGCTGTTGTTGACCCGAATCGACGAATACGCCAAGGCTCACGGCGCCACACGTTCCGGATTCTTGGCGCAAGCCGCTCGGCAGGCAATGCGCTAACATCTTTACATCCTATCCTGTCTCGGTTTCCTTGTCGTCGTCCGAGGACAGGTCGGATATTTCCTTCAGCCGCTCGACCGCCTTGAAGTTGATGCTGCCTTCCGGATATTGGCCCTCGGCGTTCATCGTGCCGGCGTCCTGCCCCATCAGCAAGGTCAGGGTTTCGTCGACGTTCGATACGGTGTAAATGGCAAATAAGCCCTGCTCGACCGCCTCGATGACATCCTGTTTCAGCATCAGATTCGGCTTATTCGACGTGGGGATGATGACGGCTTGTTCGCCGGTCAGGCCGCGCGCCGCGCATAGGCTGAAGAAACCCTCGATTTTTTCGTTGACGCCGCCGATGGCCTGCACTTCGCCGTACTGGTTGATCGAGCCTGTCAAGGCCATGCCCTGGTTGATGGGGATGCGGGTCAAGGCGGAAATCAGGCAGCACAATTCGGCCAGCGAGGCGCTATCGCCGTCGATGTGGCCGTAGGATTGTTCCATGGCGATGCTGGCGGAAATCGCCAGTGGAAATTGCTGGGCGTAACAATGGCCGAGATAGCCGCTCAGAATCATCACGCCCTTGGAATGGATGGGCTGGCCCAGTTCCACTTCGCGTTCGATGTCGACAATGCCGCGCGAACCGGGATGCACGGTGGTGGTAATGCGGGCCGGGGCGCCGAAGCTGCTGCCGCCGATGTCCATCACGGTCAAGCCGTTGACCTTGCCGATGGCTTCGCCGTGGGTGTCGATCAGAATGGTGCCGTCCAGCATTTCTTCCAAGATGGCTTCCGCGATGCGGCCGTTGCGTTGTTCGCGGGCCGACAGCGCCAGTTCGATTTCGGTTTTGTCGATGCTGGCGGCCTTGGTCTGGCCGGCCAGCAAGTTGGCTTCGGCAATGATTTCCAGGCACAGGTTGACGTGGGCCGACAGGCGGTTTTGGTTTTCCGCCAGCCGGCAGCTATGCTCGATCAAGCGCAGCAGGGCCGCATCGGTCAGCGGTCTGGCGCCCGAGTCCCGCGCCTGCGTGATCATCAGTTGGGTGAATTGGGCGATATGGTCCGGGGTGCGTTTGATATGGTCGTCGAAATCGGCCAATACCCTGAACATCTCGTTGAACTCGCTATCCATTTCCTCCAGCAAGTAATAGATGTCGCGCGAACCGACCAGAATGACTTTGACGTTCAGCGGAATCACTTCCGGTTTCAGCGTTATGGTGTTGATGCCGAGTTCCGAATACGGCGATTCGATTTCGATTTTGCCGGCCTGCAGCGCCCGTTTCAGGCCCTCCCAAACGAAGGGATACGTGAGGATTTTTTCCGCATCCAGAATCAGGTAGCCGCCGTTGGCGCGGTGCAGAGAACCGGGGCAGATGCGCCGGTAATTGGTGATCAGCGTGCCTTGGTCGCTGAGGTACTCGATACGGCCGAACAGGTTTTGATAAATCGGATGCGGTTCGTAAATCACCGGGGCGCCGGCGGTGTCGTGTTTGCAGTCGACCAGGATATTGGGCAGATATTGCTCGGTCAGCATCGAGCGTTTGGCCAGGCTTTCGCGGCTCTCCTGGTTGCGGCTGGGCATCAGGAAATCGCTGATGGTGTTGCCGAGATTTTTTTCGACTTCGGCCAGATAGGTGATGACGTCGTCGACGTTTTGATATTTTTCGTTGAGTGCGGCGAATAAAGGCTCCAGCGCCAGTTTGATGGTGTCGGTATCCAGTTGCCGCAGTTCTTCCACCAAGGTGCGGCGCCATTGCGGCAGTTCCAGCAGCACGTCGCCCAGATATTCTTCCAGTTCCTCGGTGTGCTGATGAAAGGCGTCGCGTTCGTCCTGGGGCAGCAAGGTAAATTGCTCTTCGTCCAGCGCCTTGTCGTTGCGTATCGGCAGAAAGGTAATGGTGTCGCTGTCGCGGTAAAGCGCCACGCTCATGGCGCGGGCCTTGGTATCGACCAGATCGATGGCGGCGTTGTAGCGCTGATTGAAGCGGCGTTCGATCGCGGTTTTTTTCTGCTGATAACTGGGGCTTTCGAAGGCGGCCGGAAAGGTGGCCAGTATGTTGTCGATCAGTTTTTCGATGTCTTTACTGAAAGCATGGCCCTCGCCGGACGGCAACTCCACGGCGACCGGCTCGCGGGAGTTTTCGAAATTATCCACATAGGCGTAGGAAAGCGGCGATTCCTGCCGCTCGGCATGGCCGGTCAAATAATGGCTGACCATGGATAAGCGGCCGGTGCCCGGCTCGCCCATCACGAAAATATTGTAGCCCGGCGCTTTCATGGCCACGCCGAAGGCCAGGGCGGCTTGCGCGCGCGTTTGGCCGACGATGCCATGATCCCTGGAAATTTGGGCCGGTGTGAGTTCGCATAGGTCAAGCGCCAGTTTCAAGGCCGATGGCGGCAGTTTTAAATGTTCCAGCATGGGGAGGGTGTTATTTTTTGTCCGGCATTTTCAGGATATGGCGCATGCGCTCAACTTTGGTTTTTAAGTAGCCGAGGTTATCGAGATGGATGTGGGTTTCGATCGGAATGCGGTCGTTAACCTGTATGCCTAGCTTGGTCATTTCGTCGATTTTTTGCGGATTGTTGGTGATCAGCGCAATCGAATGCACCCGCAGGCTGTTCAGGATCAGCGCGGCAATGTCGTATTCGCGCTCGTCGGCCAGATGGCCCAGTTTGATGTTGGCGTCGACGGTATCCAGGCCTTGGTCTTGCAGGTTGTAGGCTTGCAGCTTTTTCAGCAGACCGATGCCGCGGCCTTCCTGGCGCATATAGATCAGCACGCCGAAACCGGTCTGGTTGATCAAATCCAGCGCCATGTCGAGCTGTTCGCCGCAGTCGCAACGCCGGGAGCCCAGCACATCGCCGGTAAAACACTCGGAATGGATGCGCACCGGCACGTTGTCCTTGCCGGCGACCTCGCCCTTGACGAAAGCCACGTGTTCTTTGTCGTCCAGGCTGTTGCTGTAGTAGTGCAGGATGAATTCGCCGTGTTTGGTGGGAATCCGGGTTTGAACTTTATCTTCTATGGTTGCTTTCACAGATGTTGAAATCCTTGGTGCGCGGTTTTAGCGGCAAAAGCCGAGCCTTTCTCAATCGTTTCCCTGGAAACGATTGAGAAAGGCTCCAGGCCCGAGTGCTTGGTTTTGCGTTGATAATGGCGTTTATCTTTAAAAACTCGAGCTTTATTGAACCGGTGGGCAAATTTCGCCACCGGATTTTTCAAGGGCAAATCATTCAAGCCCTTGGCTTTGTTTTGTTTTCTCATGCTTTTTTCTCCATAAGCTATTAAAATGCCGATTTATTTCGAACCGTTTATTTGACCATAGATTGCCTGTGAAATTCCAGAAAGACTTTGATGTGATCGTAGTGGGCGGCGGCCACGCCGGCACCGAGGCGGCCTTGGCGGCGGCGCGGACGGGCGCGCAAACCTTGTTGTTGTCGCAAAATATCGAAACCTTGGGGCAAATGAGCTGCAACCCGGCCATCGGCGGTATCGGCAAGGGACACTTGGTCAAGGAAGTCGACGCGCTAGGCGGCATCATGGCACGGGCCATCGATAAAGGCGGCATTCAGTTTCGGATTCTAAACGCCAGCAAAGGCCCGGCGGTACGGGCGACGCGGGCGCAGGCCGACCGGATGTTGTACAAACAAGCCGTGCGGAGTGCGCTGGAAAACCAGCCCAATCTGGCTTTATTTCAGCAAACCGTGTCGGATTTGCTGGTCGAGGGTGACCGGGTGGTAGGGGTTAAAACCCTGATGGGGCTGGAATTTAACGCCAAAGCCGTAGTGTTGACCGCCGGTACTTTTCTGGCCGGCCGGATTCATATCGGTCTGGAAAATTACAGCGGCGGCCGGGCCGGCGACGCGGCGTCGATTGCGCTGGCCGAACGCTTGCGCGAGTTGCCGTTTCGTGTCGGCCGCCTGAAAACCGGTACTCCACCCCGGATCGACGGCCGCAGCATCGATTACGGTAAATTGCAGGAACAGCACGGCGACACGCCGCTGCCGGTGTTTTCGTTCATGGGTAAGCGCGAGCAGCATCCGCGCCAAATCTGCTGCCATATCACCCGCACCAACAGCGAGACGCACGACATCATCCGTTCCGGCCTGGATAGATCGCCGATGTATTCCGGCATCATCGAAGGCGTCGGCCCGCGCTATTGCCCGTCCATTGAGGACAAGGTGGTGCGCTTCGCCGACCGCGACTCGCACCAGATTTTCGTCGAACCGGAAGGTTTGACTACCAACGAAGTCTACCCGAACGGCATCTCGACCAGTTTGCCCTTCGATATTCAATACCGCTTTATTCGTACCATGCCGGGTTTCGAGAACGCGGAGATTGTGCGTCCCGGTTATGCGATCGAATACGACTTTTTCGATCCGCGCGATCTGAAAACGTCGCTGGAGACCAAGCACATGAACGGCCTGTTCTTCGCCGGCCAGATCAACGGCACTACCGGTTACGAGGAGGCCGCCGCGCAAGGTCTGGTTGCCGGCTTGAATGCCGCCCGCTTGGCGCGGGGCCTGGAAGGCTGGTGTCCCGGCCGGGAAGAGGCTTATATTGGCGTCATGATAGACGACCTGATTACCCGAGGTACCTCGGAGCCGTACCGGATGTTTACCAGCCGCGCCGAGTACCGCTTGCAGTTGCGGGAAGACAATGCCGATTTGCGCTTGACCGAGCAAGGCCGCGACTTGGGTTTGGTGGATGATGCGCGTTGGCGGCGGTTCGAAGAAAAACGCGAAGCCATCGCTAATCTACAAGGCAAACTGGCCAAGAAATGGATCAGGGCGGAATCGGACGAAGCGGCGTTGGCCGAGCAATTGTGGGGCAAAAAACTGCTGAAGGAAGCCAGTTTGATGGACATGCTGCGGCGGCCGGAAGTGGATGTCGACAATCTGCTGCAATTTAGCGACGAGGCCGAAGTCGATGAACAAGTGGCCGAACAGGTGGCGATCCAGGCCAAGTACGCCGGCTACATCGACAGGCAACAAACCGAAATCAACCGTACCCAGCGCTACGAACATCTGAAGCTGCCGGACAACGTCGATTACAGTCTGGTATCTGGTTTATCCAATGAAGTCAGCGAGAAATTGAAGCGGCAGCGCCCGGAAACCCTGGGGCAGGCTTCGCGAATACCTGGCATCACGCCGGCGGCGATTTCGCTGTTGTTGGTGCATCTGAAAAAGAAAAGCGCTTGATGGAAGACTGCCGTGAAAAACTGCTGCAAGGTTTGGCGGCTTTGGGTTTGCCGGTTGACGAGAGTCAGCGGGAAGCGCTTTTAGGTTTCATCAAACTGATAGCGAAATGGAACAAAGCCTATAATCTGACTGCCGTGCGCGATCCGCTGGAGATGGTCAGTCTGCATTTGCTGGATAGTCTGGCCATTTTGCCGCATCTGAAAGCGCCTAGGATTGCCGATATCGGCACCGGTGCCGGTTTGCCCGGCATCCCGTTGGCGATTTGCCTGCCGGATTGCCATTTCACCTTGGTCGATTCCAATTCCAAGAAAACCCGCTTCGTACAACAGGCGGTGTTGGAGTTGCGGTTGAAAAACGTGGAAGTGGTGCATAGTCGGGTGGAATTGATCAAGCCGCAACAATTGTTTTCTACCGTAATTTGCCGCGCTTTTGCCGGCATGGCCGACATAGTCAAGCTGACCGGACATTTATTGGCCGATGACGGCTTGTTGCTGGCGATGAAGGGCCAAATTCCCGAACAGGAATTGGCGGAAATAAGTCTGGATTACACTGTGGTTCCCTTGGCGGTGCTCGGCATTGATGCCGAGCGCTGTCTGATATGTATGGAGAAAGGCAAGCATGGCTAAGATTATCGCGATAACCAATCAAAAGGGTGGCGTGGGTAAAACCACCACCAGCGTTAATCTGGCGGCGGCCTTCGCGGCTACCAAACGCAAGGTGCTGCTGGTGGATTTGGACCCGCAAGGCAATGCGGCCATGGGCTGCGGGGTCAATAAGGATGAAATCGAATATTCCAGCTGCGAGCTGTTGTTGGAAGAAGTGCCGGTTTCGGAAATTATCGTCAAAAATAAGGCGCTGGGTTTCGATCTGATTCCCGGCAACGCCGACCTGACGGCCGCCGAGGTGCAATTGATGACGGCGCAGCATCGCGAGCGGCGGTTGGCCGACGCTCTGCTGCCTATTAAAGAGAATTACGATTACATCTTGATCGATTGTCCGCCGTCGCTGAATATGCTGACCCTGAACGCCATGGTGGCGGCCAACAGCGTATTGATCCCGATGCAGTGCGAATATTATTCGCTGGAAGGCTTGTCGTCGCTGATGTCGACCCTGCGCAACATCCGCGACACCGTCAATCCGGGTCTGGTGTTGGAAGGCATTTTGAGAACCATGGTCGATAACCGCAGCCGGCTGGGTAAGGACGTATCGGATCAGTTGATCGAATATTTTGGCGATAAAGTCTTCAGGACCACCATTCCCAGAAATATCCGCTTGGCCGAAGCGCCCAGTCATGGCGTGCCGGTTTTGGCTTACGACAAAGCCTCGCGCGGCGCGGTGGCCTATATCGCCTTGGCCGGCGAGATGATCAGAAAAGAAAAAGCGGCGAAAAAATGATGCAAAAAAAACGCGGTTTAGGGCGCGGCTTAAGCGAATTGTTGGGCGATGTGGCCGCCGCGCCGGCGCCGGAAAAATCCCACAATGTGCATAGCTTGCCGATCGAATTCATGCAAAGGGGCAAATACCAGCCGCGCAAGGACATGGATCCGGAAAAGCTGAAGGAATTGTCGGATTCTATCGCCGCCCAGGGCATTATTCAGCCGATTATCGTGCGCAAAATCGCCGCCGACAAATACGAAATCATAGCCGGCGAACGACGTTGGCGGGCGGCGCAACTGGCCGAATTGAAAGAAGTGCCGGTGCTGGTCAAGGATATTGACGATAGGACGGTGATGGCGATTGCCTTGATCGAGAATATCCAGCGGGAGGATTTGAATGCGCTGGAAGAAGCCGAAGCCTTGCACCGCCTGCAGGACGAATTCGAACTGACGCATCAACAAATCGCCGCGGCGGTAGGTAAGTCGCGTACCACGGTTACCAATTTGCTCAGGCTGTTGGAATTGGCGTTTGAAGTGAAAAACATGCTCGCAAAAGGTTTGCTGGAAATGGGACATGCGCGTGCTCTGTTGGGCTTGGAAGAAGCCAAACAAATCGAGATTGCCCATAAAACCATCAAGCAAGGGCTGACGGTGCGGGCTGTCGAAAAACTGGTCCGCGAACAGAACGAAGCCAAGCCCGCGCCGGTAAAAAAAGCCGATCCGGACACTTTACGCCTGCAGCGCGAATTGAGCGAAAAGACCGGGGCAAAAGTCGAAATCAATCACCAGGATAGCGGCAAAGGCAAGTTGATATTCAGCTATACCAGTTTGGAGGAGCTGGAAGGCATTATTAGGAAAATAAATTGAGACCGGGTTCTTTGAGGTAAAAACAACATAATATGCATGGTTGTTGCGGAGTTGTCTGGTTTATGACATGGGTCATGGGTAATAAGATTAATCAATTCAATTGCTTGAAGGCTGGCATGCAATTTGTCTTAATAAAACGGAAGTTGGATTTGGCCGCGACGCCGGAAAAATGCGGCAAACCAAAATTTAGCGGGTTGATATGAGTCGAAAGCGACCGAAACGGTTTAACTTAAAATCAGCTTAAAGCCCGCTGCCTTGCTTTAAGTTTGTGGGCTGGATATAATCGCAACGCTTAACAGTCGAGGGGTTTAAAATGGCAGTCGAAAATCAATTTTCTACTGTCGGAAAAATATTGTACGCGCAAGTCCTGATGGCCGCTTTGGTGGCGTCGGGCTTTTTTATGATGGGCGGTTGGAAATATGCGTTATCGCCTGTTCTCGGCTGCGGAGTTGCGCTGCTGCCCAATGGGTATTTCGCATTCAAGATATATCTTGCCAGACATAGAGAGCCGCAAGGCATCCTGAATGCGTTTTACACGGGCGAAGCGGTTAAACTCATTCTGACGGTCGCGCTATTTTCGATTGTGTTGCAGATCCCGTCTGTTGATTTTTTAACGCTGCTGGCAGGTTACGCGGCAGTGTTATCGGTTTTTTGGTTCGCGTTATTTTTTTGGCGCGATTAGTTTTTATTGCGAGGCAAAATGGCTAGTGAAGGTGGCGCTACAGGTTATATTGTCCATCACTTGACACCATTATCGGTGGGTGAGGGATTTTGGACATTGCATCTGGATACCCTGTTTTTTTCTGCGGTATTGGGCGGGTTGTTTATCTGGTTTTTTAAATCCGTTGCGGAAAGAGCTACGTCCGGCGTGCCGGGGTTGGCCCAGAATTTTGCCGAAATGATAGTCGAATTTGTCGATACGCAGGTCAAGGACACGTTTCATGGACGCAGCGAATTGATCGCCCCGTTGGCATTGACAATATTCTGCTGGGTTTTCCTGTGGAATGCCATGGACATGCTGCCGGTGGATTTATTGCCCATGATCGGTAGCTTGATGGGCATGGAATACATGCGGGTTGTGCCGAGTACCGATTTGAACGGTACCTTCGCTCTATCATTAAGCGTTTTCTTCCTGATTTTCTTTTACAGCATCAAAGTCAAGGGTATTTTCGGGTTTATCAAGGAAATGACTTGCACGCCTTTTGGGCCTTGGCTGATGCCTTTCAACCTGATGTTGAAAGTGGTTGAAGAGCTCGCCAAACCTATCTCGCTGGCGTTGCGGTTATTCGGCAACCTGTATGCCGGTGAGCTGGTATTTATCTTGATTGCGTTATTGCCGCCGGTTGTGCAGCCTTTGTTGGGCTTCCCGTGGGCAATCTTTCACATTTTAGTTATCACCTTGCAGGCTTTTATATTCATGGTTTTGACCATTGTTTATCTGAGTTTGGCGCATGAAGATCACTAAAGCTCAACGTATTTTTTTTATTATTATTTGATATACATTTAGGAGACACTATGGAACTCGCATCATTAGTAGCCAACGTACAAGGCTTCACCGTCATTGCAGTTGGTATTATTTTGGGCCTGGGTGCTATCGGTACCGCGATCGGTTTTGGCTTATTGGGCGGTAAATTCCTGGAAGGCGCCGCACGTCAACCCGAGTTGGTTCCAATGTTGCAAGTTAAAATGTTCATCGTGGCCGGTCTGCTTGACGCGGTATCCATGATCGGCGTCGGTATGGCATTATTCTTCACCTTCGCAAACCCATTCCTTTCAGCTGTTCAATCTGCTGCAGGTTGATAAAAAAATTGATCTGTTCAGTAAAGACGCCTGTCTTTAATAGCGGCCGCTATCTCTTAAACATAGCAGTCGGAAAACAGATACAAATGACAACAGCATAACGAGGAAACCATCAATGAGTATCAATGCTACTCTGATCGGGCAGATGATCACGTTTTCGCTTCTGGTTTGGTTGACCATGAAGTATATCTGGCCGCCCATCATCGCCGCGCTCGAAGAGCGTAAAGTGAAGATAGCGGAAGGTCTGGCCGCGGCCGAGAAAGGTCAGGAAGAAATCAAACTGGCTGAAAAGAAAGCGAAAAGCGTTTTGAAAGAAGCCAAGGAACAGTCCGCCGAAATCATCGGCTTGGCCCAAAAACGTGCCAACGAACTGGTCGAAGAGTCCAAATTGCAGGCCCAAAAAGAAGGCGAGCGTTTACTGGAAGCGGCCAAGGCTCAAATCGAGCAGGAAATGCTGCAAGCCAGGGAAAGCTTGCGCAAGGAAGTGTCCGCCTTGGCCTTGCGTGCCGCTGAACAGATTTTGAAAGAAGAAATCGATAAAGCCAAGCATCAGGATCTTCTTAACAGAACCGCGGAACAATTAGGGTAAGCAATGACTGAATTAGCGACATTAGCAAGGCCCTATGCCGAGGCTGCATTCAAGCGGGCAAAAGAGACCGGCAGTGCGGGTAAATGGGCGGAAGCGCTGCAATTTCTGGCTTTGACAGTTCAAGATGCGGATATGGCGGAAATCGTCAATAACCCCAGAGTCAGCAAAGAAAAAATTCAGCAACTGCTGCTGGACATTTGCCGGGATCAAGTCGATGCCGAGGTCATTAATTTACTTAAATTGTTAATTCAAAACGGTAAATTGAAATTGCTGCCGAAAATCTCGGCTTTGTATGAAGAATATAAAGCTCAAGACGAAGGTTACGTTAATGTCGATCTTTACAGTGCCTATGCGTTAACAAAAGCTGAACAGAGCAAATATGTCGCCATGCTGGAAAAGCAGCTCGATAAAAAGGTCAATGCCACGGTTTCAGTCGATAAGTCGCTGATTGGCGGCATCCTTGCCAAGGCCGGCGACAAAGTGATTGACGGTTCTGTCAGCGGCCAGCTTCATCAATTAGCCAAACGGCTCTAAGAGCTAGATCGGGAAAATAAAATGCAATTAAATCCATCTGAAATAAGTGATCTGATTAAAAAGAAGATCGAGAATTTCGACGCCCAAATTGAGGCGCACTCGGAAGGTACGGTCGTCAGCGTGACTGACGGTATCGTTCGCGTACATGGTTTGTCGGACGCGATGCAGGGCGAAATGCTGGAATTTCCCGGCGGCTCTTACGGCATGGCCTTAAACCTGGAACGGGATTCCGTCGGTGTGGTTATGCTGGGTGCCTACCAACATATCACCGAAGGCGATACCGTTAAATGTACCGGTAGAATTCTGGAAGTGCCGGTCGGCGAAGCCTTGCTGGGCCGAGTCGTGGATGCGCTGGGTCAGCCGATCGACGGCAAGGGCGCAATCGACTCGAATCTGTCATCACCTATTGAAAAAATCGCACCGGGCGTTATCGCTAGGCAATCCGTCGACCAACCCGTGCAAATCGGTTTGAAAGCGATCGATTCCATGATTCCGGTCGGACGCGGCCAACGCGAGCTGATCATCGGCGACCGTCAAACCGGTAAAACCGCAATTGCCGTCGACGCCATCATCAATCAAAAAGGCACCGGCATTAAATGTATTTATGTCGCTATCGGCCAGAAACGTTCATCCATTGCCAACGTAGTGCGCAAACTGGAAGAACACGGCGCGATGGAGCACACCATTATCGTGGTCGCTTCCGCGTCGGAATCTGCCGCGCTGCAATTTATTGCACCGTATACCGGCTGCTCGATGGGCGAATATTTCCGCGATAAAGGCGAAGACGCGCTAATCATTTATGACGATTTGACCAAACAAGCCTGGGCTTATCGCCAAATTTCCTTGTTGCTGCGTCGTCCGCCAGGCCGTGAAGCGTATCCTGGTGACGTGTTCTACATCCACTCCCGTTTGTTGGAACGTGCAGCCCGTATCAATGCCGCCGAAGTCGAAAAATTGACCGACGGCAAAGTGAAAGGCAAAACCGGATCACTGACCGCATTACCGATTATCGAAACCCAAGGCGGCGACGTTTCGGCCTTCGTACCGACCAACGTGATCTCGATTACCGACGGCCAGATTTTCCTGGAAACAGGTTTATTCAACTCCGGTATCCGTCCGGCGGTGAACGCCGGTCTGTCGGTATCCCGGGTAGGCGGTGCGGCGCAAACCAAAATCATCAAGAAACTGGGCGGCGGCATTCGTCTGGACTTGGCGCAGTTCCGCGAGTTGGCGGCGTTTGCCCAGTTCGCATCGGATTTGGACGAAAGCACGCGCAAGCAAATCGAACGCGGTCAACGCGTGACCGAGCTGATGAAACAAAACCAATATGCGCCGATGTCGGTGGCGGATATGGGCGTTTCGCTATACGCAGCCAATGCCGGCTTCCTGGATAGCCTGGAAGTGAAAAAAGTGCGCGACTTCGAAGCAGCTCTGTTGTCTTTCATGAAATCGGAAGAGCCCGAGTTGATGGCGAAAATCAATCAAACAGGCGACTTTAGCGATGAAATCAAAAATGGCATGCACAGCGCCATTGAACGTTTCGTTAAAACAAATACCTGGTAATAAAGGATAGTCGATGGCTGTTGGCAAAGAAATACGTACCAAGATCGCAAGTATTAAAAATACTCAGAAGATCACCCGCGCCATGGAAATGGTGGCCGCGAGTAAAATGCGTAAAACTAAAGACCGCATGCAGGCGACCCGGCCCTATTCCAAAAAAATTAGCCAGATCATCAATCATCTGTCTCACGCCAATCCGGAGTACAAACATCCGTACATGATCGAGCGCGAGGTAAAACGGGTCGGCGTTATTGTCGTTAGCTCGGACAGAGGATTGTGTGGCGGCTTGAATGCCAATCTATTCAGAACTATTTTGAATGAGATGCAACAATGGAACAGTCGCAATATTGAAATCGATATTTGTACCGTTGGTGGCAAGGCAGCTAATTTCTTTAGCAATATCAATGCGAATGTAATCGGTCAGGTAGCGAAATTGGGCGATACCCCGCATCAAATGGATATTATCGGCGTGATCAAAATCATGTTGGATGGTTACGAAAACGGCACCATAGACCAACTGCACGTCATCAATAATGAGTTTGTAAACACCATGACCCAGAAACCGGTCATGACGCAATTATTGCCGGTGGTCGCTGGGGATTTGGAAGACGACCTGAGCGGACACTGGGATTATTTGTACGAACCCGGTGCCAAGGAAGTTCTGGACCATTTGCTGCAGCGCTATGTCGAGTCCATCGTTTATCAAGGGCTGGTCGAAAACAATGCCTGCGAACAGGCTGCCCGCATGGTTGCAATGAAGAGTGCTTCCGATAACGCCGGAAACATCATCAAAGAATTGCAACTTGTGTACAACAAAGCCAGACAAGCGGCAATCACGCAGGAAATTTCGGAAATTGTTGCCGGCGCCGCGGCTGTTTAACGCATTTCACAAGTTTAGATAGATTTTTATAGAGGACGACACAATGAGTTTGGGTAAAATCGTTCAGATTATTGGCGCGGTGGTAGACGTGGAGTTTCCACGCGAGAGCCTGCCAAAAGTATACGATGCGCTGAATGTAAAGGGCGGATTGGTATTGGAAGTTCAACAGCAACTGGGTGACGGTGTGGTTCGTACCATTGCGATGGGCTCGACCGACGGCTTGAGCCGAGGTATAGAAGTTAGCAATACCGGTGACGCGATCAAAGTGCCAGTGGGTAAAGCTACTTTGGGCCGTATCATGAATGTGTTGGGTGAAGCCATCGACGAAAAAGGTCCGATAGGCGAAGAAGAAAAATGGGTTATCCACCGCGATGCCCCTGCTTACGATGAACAAGCGCCCGCCAACGAACTGCTGGAAACAGGCATTAAAGTTATCGATTTGGTTTGTCCGTTTGCCAAAGGCGGTAAAGTCGGCCTGTTCGGCGGCGCCGGCGTAGGTAAAACCGTCAACATGATGGAGCTGATCCGTAACATTGCGATCGAGCACAGCGGCTACTCGGTATTTGCAGGTGTAGGTGAGCGTACCCGTGAAGGTAACGACTTTTACCACGAGATGACCGATTCCAACGTTATCGACAAGGTATCGCTGGTTTACGGGCAAATGAACGAACCACCCGGCAACCGCTTGCGCGTAGCCTTGACCGGTTTGACCATGGCGGAATTTTTCCGCGATGAAGGCCGCGACGTATTGTTTTTCGTCGACAACATTTACCGTTACACGCTGGCCGGTACCGAAGTGTCCGCGCTGTTGGGCCGTATGCCGTCCGCGGTAGGTTACCAACCTACTCTGGCCGAGGAAATGGGTGTGCTGCAAGAACGCATTACCTCGACCAAAACCGGTTCCATTACCTCTATCCAAGCGGTTTACGTACCCGCGGACGACTTGACCGACCCGTCGCCCGCAACCACTTTCGCGCATTTGGACGCCACCGTGGTATTGTCCCGTCAAATCGCCGAGCTGGGTATTTATCCTGCTATCGATCCTTTGGACTCCACCAGCCGTCAGCTGGATCCGTTGGTTATCGGTCAGGAACATTACGAAACCGCCCGTTCGGTGCAAGGTATCCTGCAACGTTATAAAGAATTGCGCGATATTATCGCCATTTTGGGTATGGACGAATTGTCCGAAGAAGATAAACTGACCGTATCCCGCGCGCGTAAAATTCAACGTTTCTTGTCGCAGCCTTTCTTCGTGGCGGAAGTGTTTACCGGTTCACCCGGAAAATACGTTTCTTTGAAGGAAACCATCGCCGGTTTCAAAGGCATCATCAACGGCGATTACGACAGTTTGCCGGAACAGGCGTTTTACATGGTCGGCACCATCGATGAAGCCGTCGAAAAAGCCAAAGGCATGTAATCCTTTAATGATGTGGAGATATAGGATATGGCCATGACCATACACGTTGACATCGTCAGCGCCGAGCAAGAAGTATACTCAGGCTTGGCCGAGATGCTGTTTGCACCGGCGGAACTAGGCGAAGTAGGTATTGCTCCGCGCCACGCGCCGTTAATCACCAAGTTAAAACCGGGTGAAGTGCGGGTGAAAATCAGCGATAAGGAAAGCCAGGAGTTTTACGTTTCCGGCGGTTTGCTGGAAGTGCAGCCGCATATAGTGACCGTGTTGGCCGATACCGCCATTCGCGCGCACGACATTGATGAAGCGCAGGCTTTGCAAGCCAAAGCGCGTGCCGAAGAAATGTTGACCGACAAATCCGGCAAAGTCGATTATGCATTGGCCCAGGCGCAACTGGCCGAGGCAGTCATGCAATTGAGAACGCTGGAAAGATTAAGAAAACGTGGATCGTAATAATTTAATCTGGTAAATACATAAGCCCGATAACGCGCGCGTCATCGGGCTTTTTTGTTTATTGATGCCCCTGAGGGTAAAGGAATAAGGCATGTCGATAAAAACAATCATCCTGGCGGCAGGCCAGGGCACGCGTATGCGTTCATCTCGTCCGAAAGTGTTGCATGAAATTGCCGATAAGGCCTTGCTGCAACATGTCTACGAAACCAGTCTGGCATTGCCTGACAACAAGGTATACATCATTTACGGCCACGGCGGCGAAACTGTCAAACAAACTCTCGGTCATTTCGAGGCGGCCTGGATAGAGCAGCGGCTGCAATTGGGTACCGGTCACGCCGTTCAGCAGGCCATTCATCATGTCGAAGACGGCGATACCGTTCTGGTTTTATACGGCGATGTGCCTTTATTAAAAATCCGGACCATACAAACGTTGTTGAAAAAGGTCAGCGCAACCTCGTTGGCGTTATTAACCGTCACCTTGGACGACCCCACCGGCTACGGCCGCATCGTGCGTGATAAAGACCATGCCGTGATTAAAATTGTCGAGCAAAAAGACGCCAACGAAGCCGAATTGCAAATCAACGAAGGCAATACCGGCATACTGGCGTGTAAGGGCAAGCAATTGAAAAACTGGCTGTCCCGCTTGAGCAACGACAATGCCCAAAGCGAATACTATCTGACCGACATCATCGAAATGGCGGTTGATGACGGCTTGAGCATAGAAACCACCCAGGCCAATAGCGCGGATGAAGTATTGGGCGTCAATAATCGCAACCAACTCGCGCACCTGGAAAGGGTTTATCAACTCGAACAGGCTCAAATGCTGATGGAAAAAGGCATTACGCTACGCGACCCGAATCGGATCGACGTGCGGGGCGAATTCACCGACTTGGGCCAGGATATCGATATCGATGTCAATGTGATTTTTGAAGGCGTTAACAGCATAGGCTCAAACGTAAAGATCGGCCCCAATTGCCTGATCAAAAACGCCGTTATTGCCGACGGCGTGGAAATCCTGGCTAACTGCGTGATAGAAGACGCCAAGGTGGGCGCCGACAGCCGCATCGGGCCGTTCGCCCGCCTCAGACCGCAAACCGAACTGGCTGACCAGGTACACATCGGCAACTTCGTCGAGATCAAAAAAACCACGGTGGCCGGCGGCAGTAAAATCAACCATTTAAGTTATATCGGCGATAGCGAAATCGGCAGCAAGGTCAACGTCGGCGCCGGCACTATTACTTGTAATTACGACGGCGTCAACAAATTCAAAACCGTCATAGAAGATGGCGCTTTCATTGGCTCGGATACGCAATTGGTGGCGCCGGTAACGGTGGGAAAAAATGCTACCATTGGCGCGGGTTCAACGATTACCAAAGACACGCCGGCAGACCAATTGACGCTGAGCCGCGTCAAACAGCTCAGCATTCCAGGCTGGCTGCGGCCGGTAAAACAGGCAGAGATTGTTCCGGACAATCTACCGCACACCCAGCATCCTTGTAAGTCGGCAGAAACTGTTCCAGACAGTTCTCTGCACTCCTTACATCCCTGTAAGTCGGAGAAATAATATGTGTGGCATCGTCGCCGGTATTGCACAACGCAACGTAGTGCCGATTTTGATTGAAGGCCTGAAACGGCTGGAGTATCGGGGGTACGATTCCGCCGGGCTGGCGGTAGTCAATCAGGGCGAAATATTCCGAAAAAGAGAACTGGGCAAGGTCAAGGGGTTGGAAGCCCTGCTCGCCGCCGACCCGATTGCCGGTAATGTCGGTATCGCCCATACCCGTTGGGCCACGCACGGCAAGCCCAGTACCCGGAACGCCCACCCGCATATCAGCAAGGATAAGGTGGCGGTGGTACACAACGGCATCATCGAAAATCACGATCACTTGCGCACCGCGCTGCAACAGGACGGTTACGTTTTCACCTCGGAAACCGATACAGAAGTCATCGTGCATAAAATTGCGCAGGAATTGCAGGCGAACGACGATTTGCTGGAAGCGGTAAAAAGCACTATCGCCACCTTGCAGGGTGCGTATGCGTTGGGTGTGGTGCACGCCGATCAGCCGGATGTGTTGATCGCCTGCCGCAAAGGCAGCCCCTTGGTGATAGGCATAGGCATAGGCGAATATTTCATCGCCTCCGATATTGCCGCCCTGCTCCCGGTTACCCAACGCTTCATTTTTTTGGAAGACGGCGATATCGCCGAATTGACCATCAACGGCGCCAGTATTCAGGACGAATGCGGCAAACGCGTGGTGCGGCCGGTGATCGAGAGCCAGTTAAAAGCGGATTCGGTCGACAAAGGCAAATACCGCCATTACATGTTGAAGGAGATATACGAGCAGGCCTGGGCTGTTTCGGAAACCCTGGAAGGCCGCTTCGTCAACAAGAAGCTGCAAGACACCGCCTTCGGCCACAATGCCGCCGAAGTGTTCGACCAAATCAAATCCGTGCTGATTCTGGCCTGCGGTACCAGCTATCACTCCGGTCTGGTGGCGCGCTACTGGTTCGAAAAATACGCCAGGGTGCCGTGTTCGATAGAGGTGGCCAGCGAATTCCGCTACCGCAACCCGGTGATTTCCCCCGATACACTGGTAGTCACCATTTCCCAATCGGGTGAGACAGCCGACACTTTGGCGGCATTGCAGGAAGCCAAAAAACTGGGCGTCAAGCACTCGCTGGTGATCTGTAACGTACCCGAGAGTTCATTGGTCAGAGAGTCCGATCTGGTGATGATGACCCGCGCCGGCCCGGAAATCGGCGTCGCCTCCACCAAGGCCTTTACCACCCAATTGGTGGCGTTGCTGATGTTGTTGATCGCGGTCGGCCGCCGGTTTGAATTAAGCCGGGAAATGGAAGAAAAAATCGTTTCCGAGTTGTTTAGTTTGCCCGGCAACATCGAAAAGGTGTTGAAGCTGGACGAAACCATAGAAGTGCTGTCGCAGCGGTTTGCCGATAAACAGAATGCCCTGTTCTTGGGGCGCGGTACACATTACCCGATAGCCATGGAAGGTTCGCTGAAGTTAAAGGAAATTTCCTACATTCACGCCGAAGCATACCCTGCCGGTGAATTGAAACACGGCCCGTTGGCCCTGATCGACGCCGAAATGCCGGTCGTCACCGTGGCGCCCAATAACAATCTGCTGGAAAAACTCAGGTCCAATATCCAGGAAGTCAGTGCCCGTGGCGGTCAGTTGATCGTGTTTATGGATGAGACATTGGCGGATGCCGGCGACGAAAACGTGCAAATCATCAAGATGCCAAGTGTCGCTAACATCATTTCGCCGATCATTTACACCATACCGCTACAGCTGCTGTCCTATCACGTGGCGGTATTGAAAGGGACCGATGTCGACCAACCGCGCAACCTGGCCAAATCGGTGACGGTGGAATAGTCTGCAAAATGAATATCTCGTTTGAAATAGTCCCCAGAAGCCTGGAGGCTTTTGACACGCAATATGCCTTCGTGCAAAAGCTGGATGACGGCATCAACATCATCAACGTGCCGGACATCCAGCGCTTCGAAACGCGCAGTTGGGAACTGGCTACCCGCATCGACCGCGGTAAATTCCGTTTTATTCCGCATTTTCGCGCCATCGATTTCAAAATCGACGGCGGCGAATTATTTCGCATCATCGAAGACTATCAATTGGATAGCGTACTGCTGGTATCCGGCGACCCGCCCGAGGGTTTGAAGCGAGCTTATTACAACACCGACGTGGTCGATCTGATCCGGGTAGTGCGCCAGCGTTTTCCGGCCTTGAATATTTACGCCGGCTTCGACCCGCATAGGCAAGGCCTGCAGGATGAATGCGATTACACCCAGCGTAAAGCCGATGCCGGCGCCATGGGGTTTTTCTCTCAGCCTTTCTACGACCACCGCTTGATCGAAATTTATGCCGAACACATGCTGGGATTGGAAACCTATATCGGTATCAGCCCCATCACTACCCAGGCGTCGATGAACTACTGGGAAGTCAAGAACAAGGTCAAATTCCCCAAGAGCTTCCGGCCGGATTACGACTGGAACGTCGAGTTCGCCAACAGCGTCATCGCCTCGGCCGCCGCGGCCGGCCTGAATGTGTATTTCATGCCGATACGGATTGATTTGGAAAGGTATTTTCAGGGGATAAATTTAGTTTAGCAGCGCTTTTGGTGTTGAAAGAAAATTCATCGTTCCCACGTTCCACGTGGGAATGCAGCCTTAGACGCTATGCGCCGCGGCATACAAACAATGATTCGCTGTCGCGAAGAAGCCTTATTTAATGCCGGTTCCCGCACCGGCGGGCGAAGTTAAATTAGCCGTTATTACTACAGCAGGTCCATCGATTTCCAGCAAGTAGGTCACGTTGCCGCGATAGCGGTTACGTGACTTTTGGAAGTTAAATTAGCAGACATTACTACAACAGATCCATGGATTTTCAGCAGTTAAACAGCGATTTTGGAATAACCAAGCAATTGGAAATTATTCCAGGCCAGGGCGGCATGCCGATGATTAAAATCGGCAACGCCAGTGCTACGGCGTTAATCTCGCTTTATGGCGGGCAGGTGTTGTCGTTTCGGCCCGTGGCGCAAACTGAGGATGTGTTGTTTCTCAGTAGTCAATCGGCCTATGCGGAAGGCAAGGCGATACGCGGGGGCATTCCGGTATGCTGGCCCTGGTTCGGGCCGGACCCGAAAGGTTTGCAGCGTCCCAATCACGGTTTCGTGCGCAATCACTTTTGGCAGCTGGCTAAAACGGAGGCGGTCGGCGACACCGAGACCAAGGTCAGCTTAAGGTTTACGGAAAGCTTTAAACGGGAAAATACCTGGCGGCAGCCGTTTATGCTGCTGCTGGACATCAGCATAGGCCCAAGTCTGCAATTGCAGCTGACCACTTATAATACCGGCGACCAGCCCTTTTCCATTACTCAGGCGTTCCACAGTTATTTTCGGGTCGGCGATATCAAGCGGGTGAAAATTTTGGGCCTGGAAGATTGCGATTATTTCGATAAGCTGGAGCAAGGCACGCAAAAAATCCAGAAGGGCGTTGTTAGCGTCACTCAAGAAGTGGATAGGGTTTACGTCGAAGCCTACAAAAACCTGGTGATTGCGGATCCGGTATTGCAGCGACGAATCCATATCAACTCGCCGAATACCAGCACGGCGGTGGTGTGGAACCCTTGGTTGAAAACGTCCAAGAAAATGCCGGATCTGGCGGCTACGGATTACCGGCGGTTTATCTGCGTCGAAGCGGGGAATGTCGCGTTCGATCTGATTAAGGTGCAACCGGGCAGCCGGTTTAGCCTGCAAGCCAACTACAGTCTGTTGCCGGATTAAAGGCGAATGCAAGCCAACCGGTCAATATTCGCTTTGGCAACTCGCCGTTCAGGTATAAGATAAAAACCGGTTCGAACAGAGGTGGGCAAGTGGGATGAGTTTTATCGAAATCTATTTTAATAGCGCACTAAGGAATACGGTTGAAATCGAGAATAACTCGGCGAGTATAGGCCGGGCCGGTTATAACCCCATTCAAATCGATAACAAAGGCGTTTCCTTGCTGCATGCCGTTATTACCCGGCAGGATAAGGAATGGTTTATCGAGGATTTAAACAGCACGAACGGCACCTATTTAAATGGGGTTAAAGTGCTGGGTAAACAAAAAATAAAATTCGGCGACACTATCAGCATTTGCAAACACGATTTAAAGTTTGCCGGCGAGCGTAGCCGGTCCGAGCAAGCCGCCCCGATTTATCAAAGCGACGATAGCGATAGAACGATCATGTTGGGAAATAATCCGGCCGGTACCGGCGTATCCAATACCAGCAATTGCTATTTGTTGGTGCATGGCGAAAAACGCAATATTAATAAGTTATTGTTGAACAAACTCAGCTATACCATCGGCAACGGCAAGGCTAGCGATATTCGCCTGGGCGGCTGGTTTACGCCAAAACTGGTCGCCGAAATTTCACGCATCGGCAATAATTATTATCTGTTTCCCAGAAAATCGAGTTTGATTAAGTTGAACGGCCGTGATTTAACTACTCAGGCCAAATTAAACAACGACGACAGCATAATTATCAAAAAACTGTTATTGAAGTTTGTGCAAGAATAAAGCGTTATTGGCAGATCAAAATAACCGAAATATTATCGGCTCCAACCGTTTCGGTTGGCCGGATCGATCAACTGTCGGGTTTTTGCTCGATATTGTCCTTGCAAACTCCTGTCAGCGTGGCGGCTATCCGGCTGTCTTCTACCATATCGCTTAGTCCGTCCGAACAAAGTAAAAATCTATCGCCGGCGGCAATGTCCGCATGGGCAGCCTGCAAGGGTTTACCCGATTAGCAAGCTCCTTCAGCTAACTCAATGGTAAGCCCCGCAAATCGACAGGGGTAGGGAAAGCCGTCAAGCTTCCCCTACCGCTATCGATGTTTAGAATAGGAATTTCAATTCCGGATGTTATTCCAAATCAAATCCTTAGTGGTCTTTTGCCGGCCAAAAAACTCAGTTTTCCCCGTTAGAAAACCGGTTGCCTTGTTTGCGCCCAGCGCGCATACTTAAGCGAATACTCTATCGGATAGTTAGCGCATTACGCCGACGGGCCGCCGCCGGCAAGCCCCGGCTGTCGGATTCGCCGTTCTTGTTCCGCTCCACGCCGGAGGCATCATGACCGACATGCAAACCTTGACGCTTACGCATATCGACAATTTCACCGCGATGGGCGGTAATCTGCTGGCGGGCGGCGTCGGCGCCACCTTTCGGGCGTGGGCGCCGGCGGCCCGCGAAGTGCGTTTGCTTTGGGATTACCGCAAGACGGATTCGGGCTGGCAAAACCGGCGCGAGGCCAGGCTGCAAGCCATGGCGGACGGTTATTGGGGCGGCTTTGTGGCCGATATGCAAGCCGGCGAGCGTTATATGTACTATGTAGTCGGCCCGGTGGGCGGCAGCGAGGGTTTAAAACGCGACCCTTACGCCCGCGATCTCAGCGACGAGCCTATTTGGCCGGATTGCCATTGTTTGCTGGCCGACCCGGCGGTTTTTCCCTGGCACGATGATGACTATCGGCCGCCGGCCTTTCATGAGTTGGCGATTTACCAACTGCACATCGGGGTCTGGTTCATACCGGCGGGCCGCAATAACGGTACTTTTTTGGATGTGGCCGGGAAACTGCCCTATCTGCGCTCGCTGGGCATCAATGCGATTCAGCCTTTGCCCATCGTCGAATTTCCGGGTGTATTCAGCCTGGGCTATAACGGGGTCGATTATTTCTCGCCGGAAACCGATTACGGTATCAAGGACGACGACCCGGCCATGGGCCGCTACCTTGAGTCGGTCAACCAGTTGCTGTATGACATCAATCCGGGCCTGGAGCCTTACCGCCCGCGGGATATACAAGGCACGGCCAACCAATTGAAGGTATTGATAGACCTGTGCCATTTGCACGGTATCGCCGTGTTGATGGACGTGGTCTACAACCATGCCGGCGGCGATTTCGGCGACGGCGGCATTTATTTCTTCGACCGCAGAGCCAACGACAGCCAGAACAACAGCCTGTACTTTACCGACCGTGGCTGGGCAGGCGGCTTGGTGTTCGCCTACTGGAACGACAAGGTCAAACAATTTTTAATCGACAACGCCACATTCTGGCTGCGGGAATACCACTGCGACGGCTTTCGCTACGACGAAGTCAGCGTGATTAAAAACGAAGGCGGCGAACACGGCTGGCGGTTTTGTCAGTATGTGACCGATACCTGCCGCTTCATCAAGCCGCAAGCCATCCATATCGCCGAATCCTGGCCGGTCGATCAGGCCGTGGTCAGTCCGACCCGGCAAGGCGGGGCCGGCTTCGATGCCTGCCAAAACGACGGTTTGCGCGACGCGGTGCGCGAAGCGGTCGGCCAAGCCTCCGGCGGCGCGGCCGCTTTTGTGGATATGGACCGGATTGCCCGGGAAATCGCCAGCCCCAAGCTGGCCGATTCATGGCGGGCGGTACAATGCAGCGAAAATCACGATATCGTCCGCCAGAACAGGGGGTGGCGCATCCCCAAAATCGCCGACAGCGACGACAGCCAATCCTGGTATGCCCGCAGCCGCTCGCGGGTGGCGTTGGGTTTGACCCTGACCGCCGCCGGGATTGCGCAGCTGTTTATGGGGCAGGAATTTCTGGAGGACAAACAATGGAGCGACCAACCGCACAGCGGGCATGAAATCGGTTGGGACAATCTTAGCCAAGCCAGGGTCGATTTTCTGCGTTTCAGCCGGGAGCTGATCGCTACCCGTAACCGCCTGCCCGGCCTGACAGGCAGCGGTCTGAATGTGTTTCATGTACACAACCGGAACCGGATACTGGCTTTTCACCGTTGGCTGCCGGGCGCGGGGCACGACGTCGTGGTGGTGGCCAGCCTCAACGAAACCACCTTTCACGAGTATTGGCTGGGATTCCCGCTACCGGGTTTCTGGGCGGAAGCCTTTAACAGCGATATTTACGATAACTGGATGAATCCCTGGATGGTCGGCAACGGCAAGGGCGTTTATACCTCCGGCGCCGGCATGCACGGACTGCCGCGCTCGGCCGGTATTGCCATTCCGGCCAATAGTATTCTGATTTTTGTCCGGTCGTGCTGATGTTGAACTACCGCTGGCGCGAGCGGCGCCTTGTTTTCTGCCGCGCGCAATAAAACCGCGCATTCTCGCCAATATCCCGGCGACTACTTTTGGCGGGGCGTCACAGCCAGAATTTCGCGGCCCAAAAAACCGCCGCAATCAAGATCAAGCTCACGGAAACCCGCTTTTCCAGCCGGCCGCGGCTGTTAGCAATCAGTGCGGCTTGCATTACGGCCATGCCCAGCAGCAGCAGAAACGTAAATATCAGGTTGTCGCCCGACGGATCTTCCAGGGTTTCGGCGGACAGGGCCGGATCGAATTCCTGCATCCAGTCGTAGGGGTTGGCGGGCAGGACATAAAACACCAGCATCCCGGCCACGAATAACAGGTGCGCGAACAGCTTAAATACCGGTTTCATCGAAGCCTCCGAACTCATTTGAGCAAATCGGAAAAGCGCGGCCAAAACTTAACGATAAAATCGCCATAGCTGGTGTTTTTCATCAACTCTTCCATCGACAATCCCACGCCCCGGTTATAACGGGCCCCCACTATGCGTACCTGGTCCATGCTCAACACCGGCAGGCTGCCTTGCAATTTATCGTGTTCGATTAATTGTCTAAGGTGGCGGGCAACCACCTCGATGTTAAATACGTCCCGTTCCAGGCAGTCGGCCAAGTCTCTCAGTTGTTCGGTGGACATTTCGGCGGGGTTCAGGCCCAGGGTTTCCGCGGCGGCCCTGAGTTGTATGCTGACCGCGCCGAAGGAGGTTTTCGCCGGATGCCGGGTGACGGTTAAATTTCTATCGACCCACGGCGGGCCGCTCCAGTCGAAGGCGCGTACCTCGAAGGCTACCCCGTCGATAAAATTAGGGTCGCCGCCCACCTCTATCCAACAAACCCCGGCCAACAATAACGGCGGGATGTTATAGCGCGCCGCCGCGGCCAGGATGGCGGTTTTATTGTGGCGCACCCAGTTGTCCTTGAATGCCTGAATATACTGCTTGCCGCCGCCTAGCCGCTGCGGCAGCATTTTCCAGGCAAATAGATCGACCAGCCCCCAGGCGGCCGAATCGTTCGATTCATTGCAAACCAATTCCGACATGTAGTTCTCCCGTTCGAATTATGCCGCCATTACAGATTTCGGAGTGTACCCGCGTGGTTTCAGAGCTGTCGGGTCAGATGAAAATCTGCCGATACGCGGCATAACCGAGGTTGGCTATCGCCAACCCAATCAAGCCGTAAATCGTCAATTGCATGCCTAATATGCGGTGGCGCATATTTTCGCTCAACAATCCATTGGCATGCAGCACACGTCCCGCCAGGATGGTTATGCCGCCCAAATGAATCAGCAGTACGTGCCCGCCGTTTAATTCCAGCAGGATCAGTAAAATCAATGAAATGGGCGCATATTCCGTGGCATTGCCCTGCGCCCGGATGGCATTTTGCAAGGCGGTGACGCCGCCGTCGCCCAGCCTGACTTTCTCGGTCCGGCGCAATTTGATTACGCCCAGCGACAGCCGGACGATGAACAGAGCCAATAAGGCCGCATAAATGGAACTCAGCATAACGTTTCCCCTTCAGGCGCTAACAGCGCGGGTATGTGGTATTCGACGTAGGCATCGTAGCGCATTCGCGGGGGAATGGCATTACCAAAATTCCCACCAGGGTCTGCCGGTTTTGCCTGCCGGCGTCACGGAGAGCGTGGCGGTCAATTTTAGCCGTCGGCAAGCGGCGGGGCAACGTCTGTCGGCGGCGTACCGGAAACCATGTCTTCACCGGACGGGATTGGCAAATCCGCGGCTTCAGCCCCTGACAGGATGGCGGCGGCCAGTGCGAAGGGCAAATTGACCGTGGCCGGTATCCGGACAATGGCGGGTTGAATGCAAGAGCGCGCGAACGATAAATGACCTGAATCCATTTTTTCACCTTGTATTGCGACGGATGAGCGAAAAATTTCCGCGGGTAGCCCGGGGGAAAGATACTTTTTTAAAAGTAAAAATACGTTAAGCGCGTGTAAATACGGGTAAATACGCAAGCGATCGCGCCGGTCGCGGGTATTTGCTAATCCGGCCGTATTTCTCGGGCGGCGGGCGAATGAGTTTGCGCTTGCGAATGATATGTTATATTGTAACATTGCGAACTCATTCACAGTTCGTCCCGCCGAATTGGTTTGGCGGGTGTTATTGGTCTTCAGGAGAAAATGATGCAAAAGCAATGGTTAAAACACGTTTTAGTGCTGGGTATGAGTTTGAATTTGTCCGTGGCCGCGGCGGCGGAGCAACACGCCGGCGATATACAGCCGTGGAAGGTCGGCAACGATATTTATGTTAACGCCAGCTTTTTTGAAGCTGATTTCGGCGACTTGCCCGGCGGGCTTTTTAATACCGACGACCCCGGCTATGACACCGATACCGCCCAAGGCGCATTCGGTGCCGGAAACTGGTTACGATTTGCGGGGTTGGGGACGCTGCAATTTTGGGACGGTTCGATTTGGTCGAATACGCTACCCAACGGCGAACATATAGTCATCGAAGATGTGCTGGGCGAAACAACCACTTTTACCGGCGCCGGCGTCACCAATCCGGTTGGGGTCATCGATCAATTGGATGCGGCAGGCGATTTGCATAGCCACCTGGATTTTACGATCTTCAACGCCGGCAACAACCCGGGCGGCAGCGTGGGGGCCTATTGGATCACGCTGCAAATTTTCGAATCGGCGGCGGAGTCTTTACAACCCATCGGCAATGCTTCAACCCCGTTTTCGATTTTCTTTAATCGCGGCTTGAGCCACGAAGCGTTCGAATTCGCCGTCGAATCCGCCGTATCGGCGGTGCCGCTGCCCTCGGCATTGTGGTTGTTCGGTTCGGCGATCGTGGGCGTCATGTCCATGGTCAAACGCCGTGGCGCAGCCTTATCCGCATGATGCAGGCCGGGCCGGGCGCATCCGCGCCCGGCATTTTGCTTGCGAGCCGCATCTTATGCCGAAGCCGTTAAAATTGTTCCGCCCCTTGTTGCTGGCGCTGCTGCTGGCCGATGCCGGCAACGCCAGGGCCGTAACGCCGCCGCCCGGCACGGAGCCGGACGATGCCGCGGAGCTGCAAGCGGTGGAAGTCGTCGATACCGCCCTTGAGGCTGCCCGGCCGCCCAACGAATCGGTGCTGAGCGGCGACGCTTTGAAATTGCAGCAGGGCGACACCCTGGGCAAAACCCTGGAAAATCAAATCGGCGTCTCCAATGCCTCGTTCGGCCCCGGCGTGGGCGTTCCGGTGATCCGCGGCTTGAGCGGTTCGCGGGTGCGCATCATGCAGGACGGCATCGGCAGCCACGACGCCTCGTTTCTCAGTCCCGACCATGCCGTGGCGATCGAACCGCTGTTTGCCGAACAGATCGAAGTGGTGCGCGGCCCGGCCACGATACGATACGGCGGCAATGCCATCGGCGGCACGGTCGACGTCAAGGACAACCGCATTCCCGAGCGCCTGCCGGACCATGGGGTGGGCGGCGCGGCGGAAACCCGTTTCGATACCAATGCCGACGGCAGTAATTCCGCCTTCAAACTGGATTTGGGCCGGGACATGCTGGCGCTGCGGGTCGGCGGTTTTTACCGCAACCGCAACGACACCGAAATTCCCGGCGCCGCAATCGATAATGCCGCCATACGCCAACAGTTCGGTTTGGATAGCGTGGTCAAAACGCTGGGCGACATTCCCAATACCGACAGCGAGAGCCAAGGCGGTTCCGCCGGTTTGTCCTGGTTGGGCGAAACCGGCATGGCCGGCATGGCGGTAAGCCATCTCGACAATCGCTACGGCATACCCAAAATCACTCAAGGCCTGGATCCCAGCGAGCTGGACGGGCTGGAACTGATTTTGCCGGACATCGACCCCGATTTGCTGGCGGAGTTTTCCGATATTTTCGGCGAGGAAGCCCTCAACCCCAGCGTGCGCATCCAGATGCGGCAAACCCGCTACGATTTCAAAAGCGAATGGTATCCGGGCTTGCGCGGTGTTGAAAAAATAAAGTTCCGCTACGGCTTGGTCGATTACAGCCATACCGAGTTCGAGGGCGGCCTGCCGTTTACCACCTTCGATAATCAGGTGGGCGAAGGCCGCTTCGAAATAGACCACAAACTCTTCGATAATTTCACCGGTACCTTCGGCGCCCAATGGCAGGAACGGACGTTTTCGGCGCTGGGTATAGAAACCTTTGTTCCGCAAACCCAAAGCGACAATTTGGGTTTGTTTACCCTGCAAAAACTCCACTGGGGGGACTGGACGCTGGAAGCCGGCCTGCGTACCGAACGGGTGCGCATCGACCCGCTTGCCGATACCTTGAAATTTCCGGCGCCGCCCGGACAGCCGGCCATCTTTCCGCCGGTTAAGCTGCCGGACAGCTTGAATTTTCGCGCCGACTCGGCTTCCTTGTCCGCGCGTTGGGATGTGGCGGACAGCGCGGCCTTGACGCTGGCCGTAAGCCGGGCCAAGCGCGCGCCCGACATACAGGAATTACTGGCGATAGGCCCGCATTTGTCCACCCGCGCTTTTGAAATCGGCAACGTGCGCCTGGGGAATGAAACCGTCAATCTGCTCGACTTGGGGCTGGACTGGCATGCCGAACGGCTGGCGGCCAAAATCAATGCCTATTACAACCACACCGAAAATTATATTTATCAAAAACTGCAAGCCGACGCCTTTTACAGCGTGGACGAATCCAAATTTTATGCCGACTGCGTCAGTCTGGTCGACTGCCTGCCCATTTACGCTTACAGCCAGCGTAGCGCGCGTTTTCTGGGGTACGAAGCCGAAGCCCAGGCCATTCTGGCAGAAACCGGCTGGGGACAATTGAAATTGAGCCTGTTCTCCGACTGGGTGCGCGGCCGATTCGCGGACGGCGACCGCGACGACGTTCCGCGCCTGCCGCCGCTCAGGTTCGGCGCCGAAATCGGTTTGGGCGGCCAACACTGGAACACCGCGTTGCGCTATACCCGCGCCGAAGCCCAAACACATCCCGGCAACGGCGAAACCGAAACCGCCGGCTATCACTTGCTGGGCGCCAGCGCCGACTATCACTGGCGCGGCGCGGAACCGCTGGACGTCTGGCTATTCGCCAAGGCCAACAATTTACTGAATCAGGAAATCCGCAGCTCGGTGTCGTTTTTGCGCAATTTCGCCCCGGAGCCGGGCCGCAGCGTGGTCATCGGTTTTCGGGCCAGTTTTTAAACGCCGGATTTGCCAACCGCAATTCCGCATTCGTTAGGGGAGTCAACATGCAATACACGATCATGAATCAACTCAAGCGCCGTCGGTGGTTGGCGCTCATCTGGCTGGCCGTCGCCGCGCCGGCGCAAGCCGTGCATCTGGATATAGAAATTTGGGGGGACGGCGACAACATGCAAGCCGGTTTTTGCCGTACCCCCGGCGCGGTCGGTTGCGACCTTACCCAATTGGTTACCAGCCTGAATTTGCCGGCCAACAGTTTGCCGGTTGACGGCGCCAGCGGAAAAATGATCTTTCTCAGCGATTTTCGCGATTTCGCGGGTGGCGCCAACAAAACCCCCAATCCCGGTTTTCAGGCCGTGCAAAATGCGCTGGAATCCGCCGAACTGGTCCGTTATCGGGCCGTGGGGCATCTGGAATTTTGGGATGCCGGTAGCCGTAGTTGGAATCCGGCCCCGCCGAGCGTGCAAATCAAATTGGCCGGCGGCATCGATCCCGGCGAGGTGATTACCGATTTCAACCAGTGCGGCGGGCAGTTATTTTGCTTTGCGCCCGGTGCCGGCGCCCAGAACGGCGCGACCTATTTTACCGGCACCGGCATAACCGGCCAGCCGGAAATGATAGTCGATGCCGCCAACGTCCAAGGTTCGCTGCATACCCATTTGAATTTCTTTCTGGAAAATCGCCAGGGCCTATTAGGCGGCCCGGTGGGCGCGTATTTGCTGGAGATGCAGGTGTTGTCCAACCGGCGCGGGCAGGCATCGGAACCGTTTTACGTGCTGCTCAACGCCGGTTTGTCGAGCGCGGACTACACCGACGCCCTGCTGGACAGAATCGATACCCTGCCTCCGCCGCCGCCCGCGCCGGTGACGCCGCTGGCCCAGGCCGGCGCGGATCGGTTGGTCAGGCTCAACAGCCAAGTGGTTATGGATGCGTCCGCCAGCACCGACCCGCAGCCCGGCCCCAATCCGCTGAGTTTTAGCTGGCAACAGACGCAAGGTCCCGCGGTTACCTTGGTGGGCGCCAATAGCGTAAGCCCTAGTTTCATCGCCGTGCAAGCCGGCAATTACACCTTTAAACTGACGGCGCACGACGGAGCCGGCAGCGGTTTCGACGAAGTGACCTACACGGTGCCGAGCCTGGGCGACATCGACCTGGACGGCGATATAGACCGGATCGACGTGGCGTTGATTCTGGCCGCCGCCAGCAAAAACCCGCAAGCGGACAGCAACGACATCCGCGACCTGGACGGCAACGGTGCGATTAACAGCACCGATGCGCGCCTGGCCCAGGCCCGCTGCAGCTTGCGTTTGTGCAATCCGACCCGGCGCTAGATGGTGGAAATCCTCCGGATCGCGTAGCCCGTATGCAGCGCAGCGAAATACGGGAGCCGGTTTTAAGGACAGCCTCGCCCCGGATTCCGCGGTGCTGCATCCGGGCTACTTGCTACCCTATATTCAAGCCATTAGCCCGCTTCGTTAATCGGACCTACGGCCCTCGCATACTCGACGAACATTTCAGCCTCAATTTCGGCCAACCTCTCATCGGTGAGGCCAAACTTCCGGGCAACTGGCAGAGTTATTGCATCTAGCAAGGCAGCGCAATGCTGAAATCCGTCCTTGAGAGCTTCCAGTTCATCAATCATGCACGTTCGGCCTTCAAACTGGGTGAACGCTATGGCGCGATCGGAGAAGTATTCATGAGCCAGCCAGTTGCGGTTCTTAAGTGACTTGCCAAGAAGCTCACGGATCTCGTCGGTTGGCTGGCCGGCTTCTTGTAGACGACGAATGAGCTTGCCCATAGTTTGGCCAAGCTCACGCTCTTCGTATTGATCGAACTCTTGCGCCCACTTCTCGGGCGTTGTGTACGCCTCAACCGCTTTTGGGAAGTGCTCGAAGAACAGGAGGTGCTGAAAGATCGACTGCTCGAGGCACTGCGCCCAGTACATTGCAAGGCCATAGTACGCATAAACCTCTCGCACCTGTGCGGATTCGGGATCAAGCTCCATTGTGCTCGCCATGAAGGGGTTTAACTATAATTAGCCGTCCAAAACGATGCAAAACATGGCATCAAATATGCCGAAAAATGATCGCAAAATATTAAAGTAATTTGACAGTAACGTAGCCGACATCTTTGCATTAACCGCAGTAAAAAGAACAATACATTCATATACATTGACTCAGCCGCCTGCCCGGGTTTCCAGCCAAACCCCGCCCTCATTTCTATGGGTAACAATTTCCAACCCCGCCTCCAGATAATGCTTGTAGCGCTGGCGGCCGGCCTGCTTGCTTTCCTCGCTGTTGTCCAGTATTTCCACGATGCGTTCGGTGGGGGCGATGGTGGGCGGGAAATGGCTGGACAGGTTGACGATGATTTTTTGCCAGTTTTCCGGAATGGCGTTGCCGCCTATCAGAACAGTGTTCGGGTAGGCGGGCGGCCGATTATCATAGAGTTGATGCGGCACGAAACTGCCGGCGCGAAACGTCCACAGCGCCTTGTCCAGTTCGGCGGCCTGCTCGGTGTCATCGGTCAATACATAGCAAAATTGGCCGCCGCGATAGATTTTTTCGATCAGCTTGCAGGCGAAATCCTGGCGCTGGTGTTGGGAGCTGGAGGCCAGCACATAAAACACTACTTCGGGCACGGTTTACAGCACGCTTGTTGAGGCGGGCATTTAACGCTGCCGTAGGAACAGAATAGGCGGCAGGTGGCGGCGGGCATGATTTCGGTTTTGCCATGCCCGCAACGCGGGCAAGTCAGCGCCGACGCCGTTTCCGGGTTCATGCCGAGGCGCGGTCGATCAGATATTGGCTCAACAAGGCTACCGGCCGGCCGGTGGCGCCTTTGTTGGCGCCGGTGCGCCAAGCGGTGCCGGCGATGTCGATATGCGCCCAGCGGTATTTTTCGGCGAATTTGGATAAAAATACCGCCGCGGTGATGCTGCCGCCGTCGGGGCCGCCAATATTGGCCAAATCGGCAAAATTGGATTTCAGCTGTTCCTGATACTCTTCCCAAATCGGCATGCGCCAGACGGGGTCGCAGGCGGTCTCGCTGGCGCCGAGCAAATCGTTGCAGAGTTTGTCGTCGTTACCGAACAAGCCGCTGGGCACCCGGCCCAGGGCGACGATGCAGGCGCCGGTCAAGGTGGCCATGTCGATGACCACTTCGGGGTCGTATTTTTTGGCGTAGGTCAGGGTGTCGCAGAGGATCAGGCGGCCTTCGGCGTCGGTGTTCAACACTTCTATGGTTTTGCCGGCCATGCTGGTGAGGATGTCGCCGGGTTTGTTGGCGTTGCCGTCCGGCAGGTTTTCCGAGGACGGAATCAGGCCGACGATATTCAAGGGCAGATTCAGCATGCTGGCAGCGCGCAATATGCCCAGCACGCTGGCGCCGCCGCACATGTCGTATTTCATTTCGTCCATGCCGGCGCCGGGTTTCAAGGAAATGCCGCCGGCGTCGAAGGTCAGGCCCTTGCCGACCAGCACAATCGGTTTGGCGTGGCTGTCGCTGCCTTGGTATTCCAGACATATCAGTTTGGCCGGCTGGCGGCTGCCGCGCGATACCGACAGGAAGGCGCCCATGCCCAGGGCTTCCATGTCGCTTTCTTCCAGGATGTCGCAGGTCAGTTTGTCGTGCTGGCCGGCCAGTACCAGTGCCTGTTCGGCCAGATAGGTCGGGGTGCAGATGTTGCCGGGCAAATCGGCCAGTTGCTTGGTCAAGGCCATGCCCTGGGCGATGGCGATGCCTTGCGCCAGGCCGGTTTTCGCCAGGGCTTTATGGGCGTCGCTGGCGACCAGCGTCAACGCTTGCAGCTGGATTTTATCGTCGCATTGTTTGGTGGAGCTGTATTGGTACAGGCCGTCATTTACCACTTCCACAATCTGCCGCGCCAGCCATTGGGCGTCGGTTTGGGGCACTTCGATATCCAGCAGCGCCGCGGCGGCGGTTTTGACTTTGCTGTCTTTTAAGGCTTTGGTCGCTGCCGCCAGGGCTTTGCGGAATTGTTTGCGGGTGAGTTTGCCGTGTTCGCCAAAGCCCACCAGTATTATGCGTTGAATGTTTTCGATCGGCAGGTTGTTGATTAACAGGGTTTCGGCATTTTTGCCCTTGATGTCGCCCCGGGCGATGAGCTTGCCGATCAGGCCGCCGCAGAGGCCGTCCAGGGCGGTAGCGGAGGGGCTGAGTTGTTGATTTTCATACACGCCGACCAGCAGACAGTCGCTTTGCAGTTTGTCTAAGGTTACGCTTTCTATAGAATAGTCCATGGCAGTGTCTGTGAGTGTCTTAAAGTAAAGGGCATCCCTTGCGGGGCATGTTCCGCGAATTATACATCACGGCGCTATTAACATAAGGCCGGGGGCCGGTTTAAATACGGCGCGGGCGGCTAAAAGAACTTCGCATCTTTGGAGAATTTTTTGAACAATGAGCACAATCTACCCAGCGCCGGCCGACCGTTTCGGCTGTTCACGGTGCTGGACAGGATGATCATCCAGGATCTGTTTAAGACCGTGGTTTCGGTATTGACGGTGCTGGTGGTGATTATCGTCAGCCGCAAATTCATTAAAATTCTGGCGCAGGCCATCGAAGGCAACATTGCCGGCGAAACCGTTCTGGCTTTGCTGGGCTTGAAAATCGTCATAGCCGCGGCGACTTTTTTACCCGCCGCCTTGTTCATGTCGGTGTTAATGGTGCTGGGTCGCATGCACAGGGAGCAGGAAATGGCGGCGATTGCCTCCGCCGGCGGCGGGGTGTTTACTATATACCGGGCGGTATTCGGCTTGGTGGTGCCTTTGAGTATTTGCGCGGCCGGCTTGTCGATGTACGCGGCGCCGTGGGCGGAAGCGCGGAGCGAACAATTGCTGCACCTGGATAGCGAAAACGCCGATATTCGGAGCATTTCCGCCGGGCGTTTCAGCGAATACAGCAGCGGCGAACTGATTTTTTACACGGAAAATGTCGATGCCGGCGGCACCATGAGCAAGGTGTTTGTGCAAAACAAGCAAGGCGACAAGTTGGGGGTGGTGAATGCCGAACGCGGACGGCTGGAATATTTGCCGGGCGGTTTGTATCTGATTTTGGAACAAGGCGAACGGGTGCAGGGGATTCCGGGGCAGAAGGATTACACCATCGAGACTTTTACGGAATATGCGGTGCTGGTGGAGAAAAAGGCGGTGGCCTTTGTGCCTCATTTGGAGGCGTTGCCGACGGAAAAACTCTGGCAATCGCGGGAGATCGCCGATATTGCGCACATTCAGGACCGGCTGAATGCGCCGCTAGGCGTATTGTTGCTGGCCTTTTTGGGCGTGCCGTTGGCCAAGTCCTCGCCGCGCGGCGGGGTTTACGGCAGCGTATTGGTAGCCTTCGGCATCTATTTTGCCTATGCCAATTTGCAGCGGGTCAATCATAGCTGGGTGATCAGTCAAATCGTGCCGGCTTGGCTGGGCTATTTTTGGGTGGAAGCGTTGTTGTTGATAGTCGGCTTGTTGATGCTGGTGCGTTTATACGGTTGGAACTGGGTGCTGCTTAAATTATCCGGCAAGGTGACGTTGTGAATGTATTGACGCTGTATATCGTCAGGGAAGTGACCAAGGGCTCGTTGCTGGCGGTGTTATTGCTGCTGACCCTGTTCAACCTGTTTACCTTTAGCGACGAGTTAAAGGATTTGGGGCACGGCCATTACGGCTTGAAGCAGATTTTATGGTATCTGGCGCTGACCTCGCCGCGGGTGTTTTTCGATCTGGTGCCGTCGGCGGCATTGCTGGGCAGCCTGTTTGTAGTGGGCGCCATGGCCAACAATCGCGAAATTGTGGCCATGCGGGCCGCCGGTTTGTCCACGGGCTGGGTTATCCGCAGCATTATGTTGGCCGGCCTGGTGCTGGTGGCGATCGCGGTGGGAGTGGGCGAATTCGTGGCCCCGGCCAGCGAACGCGCGGCGCAGATTTTAAAGACCACCGCCCAAAACAATGGCGTGGTGCTGCGCTCGCAATACGGCATGTGGTTGCGGGAAGGCAACCGTTTCATCAATGTGCGGCAAATTCTGGACGACGGTTCTCTGGGCGATATCCGGGTGTATGAAATCGACGAACAGCATAAATTGAGCCGGGTCACTCAAGCCGAGCACGGCCGGTTTTTGGGAAATAAGCAATGGCAATTGACTAACGTCAAACAGTCCTTCATTTCGCCTAGGCAAATCAATGCCGATAGCTTGCCTGAAATGGATTGGCAATCGGCCATCGATTCGGATTTGTTGAAAGTGGCGGTGGTGAACTCCGATAATTTGTCTCTGTTCGATTTGTACAACTACATCGCTTTCTTGAAAGCCAACAATCAAAAATCGCAGAATTACGAGCTGGCTTTCTGGAGCCGTTTGATCAACCCATTGGTGACCTTTGTGATGCTGATGGTGTCCGCGCCGTTTGTGATCGGCATCGGCCGCGGCATCGGCACCGGCGGCCGCATCATGATGGGGGTACTGATCGGCATGAGCTTTAATATTCTGGACCGGATTGCCGGCCACATGGGGTTGGTGTACGACATGAATCCGATGTTGATGGCCATGGCGCCCAGTGCGCTGGTGTTTTGCATGGCGTTATACGCCGTGTGGCGGACGAGTTGAATCCGTTTGTAAAATAGCGGCCGTTGTATAATTTTTTATTTAACTATTCGGCGTAGGTTACGGCTAGCGCCTAACCCAACGCATCGGCTGGCATTCGCTGAATAGTTACTTTTTATTTGATTTGTTGAAACCAGAGGGATCACAATGCGTAAAACAAACCGTTCGATAATGAGTCTCGCCGCCATGGGCTTAGCCATGTTAATCGGTGGCTGCGCCAGCGAACCCGCGCCGTCGCCGGCGTCGGAAAAAATCCTGTCCGGCGAGCAAATGTTGCGGGATAGCCAGGGTATCGCCCAATTGGGCAGCCGTTGGCAGGAAGGTAAGCAGATGGTGGAAAAAGGCTTGGCGATGCAGCGCGACGGCCAGTTAAAAATCGACCAAGGACGGGCCATGGTGGAAGAAGGACAGAAAATCATGCTTGAAAGCGAAGAGGGTTATAAAAGCATTAAAAAATAATGCCATCGGCCTTGCGGATAGCCGGTTCGGGACGCCCAAGCCGGCGCGGTTTTCTCGCCTTGCCCGGTCATCAATGGGAGATAGAACTTTTAGCCCGGCCTATTGCCTAATTTTAAAGTTGAAAATGCGGGTTTTTCGACAAAATCATTAGCGGAATGTACTTATTCTGACGGCCTCTAACACAAAGGAGGGTCAACATGAAAAAAGTACGGAACATTGTTTATTGTTCACGTTGCGGCGATGAAATACCGGCAGAGGAATTAGCGCTACTAACCGGTAACACTTGCGCTTTGTGCAGCCACATGCAACAGGAAGCCCGGCAGATTCGCCAGGCAAAACCCAAACACCCCGCAACGCTACCGCCGCTGCGCGTCCTCTCCGTCAATGCTCGATAGCGCCATCCACAATACGAATGCGGCGGGCGGCCCGCTCGCCGATGCTGCCGTCGTGGGTGATGATCATCAGCGTCACCCCTTGGCCGTTGAGCGTTTCCAATAAATCGATAATTTCCATGCCGGCCTTGCTGTCCAGATTGCCGGTGGGTTCGTCGGCCAGCAAGATCGAGGGCCGCATAATCATGGCCCGGGCAATGGCGATGCGTTGTAGTTGGCCGCCCGACAACTGGCTGGGTTTATGCTCCGCCCTATCCAGCAAATTTACCTCCGCCAACGCCTGCAGCACTTTCCGCCGCCGCGTTTTGCCCGCCATGCCCGCCAGAATCAGCGGCATTTCGATATTTTCGGCGGCCGTCAGGCGCGGGATCAAGTGAAAAAACTGAAACACAAAGCCGATGTTTTCGCGGCGGATTTTCGCTAGCTCGTCATCGCTTTGGCGGGTGACGTCGCGGCCGTTCAGGATATAACGGCCCGCCGTCGGCTGGTCCAGCAGCGCGATGATGTTCAGCAAGGTGGATTTGCCCGAGCCGGACGGGCCCATGACCGACACATAGTCGCCGTGCCGGACCGATAAATCCACTCCGTTCAGGGCATGCACGGTCTGTTCGCCCACCTGAAAATCCCGATGGATGTTGCTGAGCTGAATCATGGCTTGATAGCGACCTTGGCGCCGTCGCTTACGCCTTCCTTGCCGATCGACAGCGCGACCCGGTCGCCGGCGTTCAAGCCGGATACGACTTCGGTATAGTTCCAGTTGGATAAGCCGGGTTGAAAACTCTGTTCATGCAGGACATTGTCGTCGTCCAGTTTTAGTACCCGGTTGTTTTCCAGAATGGCTTCCGCCGGCAACCTGAGTACGTCGTCTTTTTTCGCCAGTTGCACTTCTATATCGGCACTGTAGCCGGGTAATAATTCCGCCAGATCCTTGGGGTCTCTCAAGGTCACTTCCACTTCCACGGTGCGGGCCTGTTTTTCCTTTTCCAGCACATAGGGCGCGATGCGGGTGACGACGCCGGAGCAGCGTTTGTCCGGAAAGGCATCCAGGGATACGCAAGCCTGCATGCCGGTTTTGATCGCGGCGGCATCGACTTCGTCTATCGGTGCCGATACCGTCAGGCAGCTGACATCCAGCAAATCGATGGGCGGCAAGGTCGGAATGCCGGGCGGCGACGGCGTGACGAATTCGCCGAGCTCGGCATTCACTTCGGCCACGGTGCCGTCGAACGGCGCCAATACCAGAGTGCGGCGCACGGCGGCTTCGGCGACCGCGACTTGTTCTTCGGCCACTTCAATATTCTGTAGCGCCGCCCGGCAGGCCGCGCGTTGCGATTTGCCGTTGCTGACCGCTTTATCGACCTGTTCGACCGAGACTATCTGTTTACTGCTTTGCAAGCGGGATAATCGGGCGGCTTCGCGTTCCGCGCTGCCCGCCAATTGGCAGGCCTGTTCGGCGTTGGCCCTATTGGCTTTGACCTGGGCTTTTTGCAAGCCGACCTGGGTTTTTAAATCCTGGTTCCAGACTTCCAGCAGCAGTTGCCCTTGTTTGACCTTGTCGCCTTCCTTGACGTGCAGTTCGGCCACTTGGCCGCCGGTGGCCGGGGCCAAATAGGCGCGGCGGCAGGCTTTGACCGTGCCGACCCGGGTGTTGGCTACCGTGGACTGCACTGGGCCGGTCGTCAACGTATACATTTCCACCGCCACCGGTTGCGGGCGCCGGCTGTAGACAAACAGAGCAATCAGTAGCGCCGCGGCTGCGGAAAGGACCAGGGATTTAGTTTTCATGGTGGTGGCTGAGCGAACCGGAATGGCATAAGGCTGTTAGCCTACCGCGTCTAACCCGATTTTTAAAGCGGCAGTTTCGGAGGATAAATCAAACCGGCGGCGGGGAAGCGCTTAACAAAATCCGGCTTGTCCAGCGCCGCCCCAGCGAAAAAATGGGGCTAGGCTGGATAAGCCGGCAGCGTTAAAAATTACATCTCGGCTTTTTTGCCGTATAGCGAATAAGCGCCGAACCGCATTTGATGAGCCCGGCCCAGTTTCTCTTTATTGAAATCAATCGAGAACTGTTCGGTCAGCTTTTCGCCGTCCCAGCTATAGGCTTTAAAGAACTGCTCGTTATCCGCACCCTTCTTGTCCCAGTTGGCCAATAGCGACGAGGTGTAATACAGGCGTTTGCCGTCCCAACTGGACGACACCATATTGACCTGGGCGGCGATTTTTTGCTCGAACACCTGTTTGGGGTGGAAGGGGTCGCTGATGTCGAAGCGGCGGGTCATGCCGTCCATGAAGGTATTGACCCACAGGGTTTTATCGTCGCTGGAAATGGAAATATCCACCGGCAGCGGGATTTTGGCCGGTTCGCCAATGTCCGCGACATCCTTGGCTTGCCATTCGCCCTTGTCGTCCTGGTGTATCAGCCAGATTTTCGAAGTCAACGCGGTGCTGGTGAAGCAGTAATTGTGGTTCTCAGCCCAGGCGCAGCGGATTTCCAAAGGCGCGCCGGGTACGTCGAAGACTTTTTTCGGCTGGCGGCTGTGCAAATCCCATTGCACCACGGTGTTGCCGAAGCGCTTCATGGCTTCCGGGTCGGCCAGCATTTTGCCGAAGTCCATCATATAGTTCGACCAGCCGGTAAACGACGAGGTCAGCATCAGGTTTTTCCTTGGTAATACCCGTACGTCGTAGTTGTAGCCGTCGGCATATTTACCGGATTTGATGGCGCCCTGCAGATTGCTGTCGGTCGGCAGCCAATACGTTGCGATGTAATCGCCGGCATTGCTGTATTCGACAATGGCGGTACGGCCGCCGTGGTCCTTGTTATTGGACAGGCCGGTGATGATCATCCGTCCCGGCAAAGCGTACAAGCTGTGCGGGCCGACCACGCCGCCGCTCTTGGCGACGAAATCGGTGATGGTCTTGCTCAGTTTAGGTTTGGCCGGGTCGCTGGCGACGTCGAAGATAAAGATCTTGTTGGTGTCCAGGCCGCCTGCCCACAGGAAACGGCGGTCGTCGGTGAAATCGGAATGGTGGGCTTCGTTACGGCCGCCGACCGACAGGCTGGCGACCACCTTGCCGTATTGTTTGGATTTGGGATTGACGGCTACGGTAACCAGTTTGTCCTGTTCGTCGCCGACCCCTTCCGCGCCCAAGGTCCAGATGTAAACGAAATCCTCCTGGCCGGTGATTTTCGCCATGTACGGCGAGGCGCAGGTTTCGTCGGCGCCGGCCGACAGGCTGGCGGTGCCGAGCAGTAGCGCGGCGGTGAAGGTGCTGAATTTAAATTTCATGGTGTTCTCTCCCCGAGAATGTTGTGTGGTATGTAATCGTTCCCACGCTCCTGCGTGGGAATGCATGTTGAACCGCTCTGCGGTTCGGGACGCCGGAGCGTGGGAACCCTGAACCGTCATCAATCGGCTGTGGTCGGGTCGATGATGGTGGTAATTTGTTCAATGCGATTGGCCGGAAAACCGCCCTGTTCGGCGTGTTCGCGAATCGCTTGTTCGTTGTCGGCGATATAAATGCAATAGACCTTGTCGCCGGTCACGTAGCTGTGCAGCCATTGGATGCGCGGCCCCATATCGCGCAGTACGCCGCAGGATTTTTGGGCAATGCCTTGCAACTCGGCCTGATTCAATTGGCCGGCGCCGGGGATATCGCGTTCGATAATGTATTTTGGCATGATGATCTCCTAATAAATGACCGGTCGTCTACTCGGTCGATTCTAAAAAAGCCGCCGGAAAGGCAGCGGTTATTTACATTGTTGTAGGATGTGCCGACGATAGGATTACGCTGTCGCTAATCGTACCTACGAGTTCTTCGTTTACTGCCGCAACCTTTCAAGCCCTAAAATAATCGTCCAACAAATCCCGGCAAACCGCTTGCAAGGGCTCTACCGATTGCTCGACCTTCATCCGCAGCAATGCGCCCTGCCAGCCGTTCAGCATCAGATCGGCCATGCTTTTCGCCGAGCGGTCCACGCGGACTTTGCCTTGTTGTTGGCCGCGTTCCAAGGCGGTTTTTTGCAAATTACCGTAGCGTTCGACGGCGTCCAGCAAGGCTTTTTGGCATAGCGGACTGGTATCGCCGATCTCGCCCATTAAATTGCCCAGCAAACAGCCGCCCTTGAAACCGGTTAGCTCGACTTCCGCGATCAGTTCCGCATAATACGTTTTCAAGGCCGCCAGACCGTCCAGGGCCGGATTTTGCAAATGCGCCGATAGCCGCTGGATGAAGGGTTCTATGTAATGGCTGACCGCTTCGGCGGCGAACTGTTCCTTGCTGTTGAAATAACTGTAAAAAGAGCCTTTAGGGATTTGCACCGTATCCAGAATCTCTTTCAAACCGGTGGCATGGTAGCCTTTTTCCAGCAATAGGCTAACGCCCTGTTCCAGCAGTCTGTCTTTTTTGATTTGTTTGGGCTTTAAATTCGGCATGAACTAATTATGCGACCGGTCGTCTTTATTGTAAAGTTTAAATTTTCCTCGGTATGCCGGCTTGGCCATTAATCCATTGCGTTCAGAAATGTTTAAGCCAAGGCGGCTAAGGTGAAAAACTCGAAAAAGCCGCTATTGGCAAGATCGGCCAATAGCTGGTATATTGAATTAAATTATTGATATATAACATAAATTTTATACTTGTTTACCCATAGGGGCGCTGTTAGCCCGCAGATTGAACATCGGTTATTCGCCATGAATTCGGAAACGCATTTTCGCCGCAATTATGCAAGACGCCAAAGCGAAAGGAGGACTAATCCCTTCCCGTTCAATTCGCCGGAATGGATAGCCGTGGTGATGGAAAACTATGAGTTATGGCCAAAATACGATCGTAGAGAAATGGAGCGCCGTACGGCGGACCGGCGCGCGGCCGAGCGGCGCACCCAGCGGAGAAATTCCTTGGCGGCCAAGCATTTACGCCAATCGGGCCGGTTATTTTCCGACGACATTTTGGCGGAAGATGAAAAGAAAATGATCATGGACTTGTTCCGCGACGGTTGAGCGTTAAGCGGACTTGCCTTGGTTTTGCCGGCTGTGCGTCGCGCGCAATTTATCCGATAGAAGCGGCCGCGGAGGCTGGCATGTTTTCAATTTTTTTAACCGCGCGATAGCGGCGGCTGTTATATTCCAAACGCCTGGCTTTAGGCTTCTCATTTCAGCGGCAGGATACGGGAAAATCCATGGTAAACGGCGATTTGGACAGCACATTGATCGAGTCTTTAAAAAATCCGGCCTGTTATCCGCACGAAGCGGAGACGGTACGCCTGTTGGAAACCCATATCTCCTGGGTGTTATTGGCGGGCGACTTTGCCTACAAAATCAAAAAACCGGTGGATTTCGGCTTCCTGAATTTTTCCGAATTGGCCGAACGGCAACGTTTTTGCCGGGAAGAACTGCGCCTGAACCGGCGGCTGGCGCCGAGCCTGTATCTGGATGTGGTCGGCATGGGCGGCAGTCCGCAACAGCCGGTATTCGGCGCCGAACCGGCTTTTGAATATGCGGTCAAAATGCGCCGTTTCGCCGAAGCGGATTTGCTGGACCATGTGCTGGAACGCGGAGCCTTGACCCGGCTGCACCTGCAAAATCTGGCCGATACCCTGGCCGGATTTCACGCCGGCTTGCCGCCGGCCGAGGCCGATGCGGGCTACGGCGATGCCGAAGCGGTGGCTTTGCCCGCCAGGCAAAATTTTCAGCAACTGGCCTTGTTATTGGATCGAACCCATGACGCCGGACTGGCCGATTTGCAGGCGGCCAGCGAACGGGAATATGCCGCCTGCCGCAGCCTGTTTCAGCAACGCCTGCTGGCCGGCAAGGTACGGGAATGCCACGGCGACTTGCATTTAGGCAATATCGTTTTACTGGAAGGGCAGCCGACGCCGTTCGACGGCATAGAGTTCAATCCGGCTTTGCGCTGGATCGATGTCATGAACGACATCGCCTTTCTGCTGATGGATTTGCAACAGCGTGGCCGCCCCGATCTGGCCTTCGCTTTTCTCGATGCCTATTTGCAAGCCAGCGGCGATTACGCCGGCTTGGGCGTATTGCGGTTTTATCTGGGTTACCGGGCCATGGTGATGGCCAAAGTCGGCGCGATTCGGGCGGCGCAGTTGGGCGGGCAAAACGGCCTGGGCCAATGCCTGCGTTATCTGGCCTTGGCCGGACGGTTTTATGAGCCGCCGAAACCAAGCCTGGTCATCACTTACGGCCTGCCGGGCTGCGGCAAAACCACCGTCTCGCAACTGATCCTGGAACGATTCGGTTTCATACGTATACGCTCCGATGTCGAACGCAAGCGCCTGTTCGGTTTGCAGCCTCTGCAAGCCAGCGGCTCGACCTCGGCTGGCGGCATCTACAGCCAGGCAGCAACGGCCAAAACCTACCGGCATTTATTGCAACTGGCCGAGAGCATCCTGCAATGCGGCTTTTCGGTCATCGTCGACGCGGCCTTTTTAAAGCAAGCGGAACGCCGGCAGTTTCGAGCGCTGGCGAATCGGCTGCGCATTCCGTTTGCGATCGTGGCGGTCGATATCGACGAAGTATTGCAGCGGCAACGGCTTGGCCGGCGCCGAAACGATGCCTCGGAAGCCGATAATGCGGTGTTGGATTTATTAAAAAACGCCGGCGAACCTTTGACTGCCGAAGAGCGCGATGTCGCGGCGGAATTGCACAATAACGGCGCCATCGAAGCGCTTATTTCCCAAACCCCGGCCTGGGAGCGGTTAAATCGGCTGTTGCGGCGGCTTGACGCGGATTAAGGCTAAATTTTTCCGCCTCGATATGCTATTTTGACCGCTGTTTTCTTATTTAACTGCAACAAGCCTCATGAGCATAAAATCAGATCAATGGATACGCCGTATGTCCGAGCAACACGGCATGATAGAACCGTTTCAGGCCGGACAGGTGCGCGAATCGGCGCAAGGGCGGATCATTTCCTACGGCACCTCCAGTTACGGCTACGATGTGCGCTGCTCCAACGAATTCAAAATTTTCACCAACATCAATTCCACCATCGTCGATCCCAAGGATTTCGACGAAGGCAGTTTCGTCGACGTAAAGTCCGATGTCTGCATCATTCCGCCCAATTCCTTCGCCTTGGCGCGGACCGTGGAATATTTTCGCATCCCCCGCGATGTGTTGGTGGTCTGCTTGGGCAAATCGACTTACGCCCGCTGCGGCATCATCGTCAACGTCACGCCCCTGGAACCGGAGTGGGAAGGCCACGTGACGCTGGAGTTTTCCAACACCACGCCGTTGCCGGCCAAGATATACGCCAACGAAGGGGTGGCGCAGATGCTGTTTTTCGGCGGGGATCAGGTTTGCGAAACTTCCTACAAGGATAGAGGCGGGAAATATCAGGGACAGGTGGGCGTCACTTTACCCAAGGCATAAGCGCCTTCCGAGCGATGTATAAACAATTTTTCAGTCAGAATATGTCAGCGACCCCAGCGCCTACGGGCAATTCCCCCTCTTTGGCGCCGGACAGCCTGGAAAGTTATTACCGTCAGGTGCAGGGTATTATCCTGAATCGGCAGGATTGGGTCAGCGGCTTGTTGCCGGCCAGTACCGCCGTCACCACGCACGGCAATTATACCGACGCCTGGGTGCGCGATAACGTCTACAGCATTCTGGCGGCTTGGGGGCTGGCACTGGCCTACCGGCGCGGCGGAGACCGCCCGGACCGGACTTACGAGCTGGAACAAAGCGTCGTCAAGCTGATGCGCGGCTTGTTGACCGCCATGCTGCGCCAATCCGCCAAGGTGGAAAAATTCAAGCATAGCCAGAACCCGATGGATGCCCTGCATGCCAAATACGATACCCATAGCGGGGACGTGGTGGTCGGCGATCACGAATGGGGGCATCTGCAGCTGGATGCCACCTCGCTGTTTCTGCTGATGCTGGCACAGATGACCGCCTCCGGCCTGCGCATCGTGTTTACCCTGGATGAAGTCAATTTCGTGCAAAATCTGGTGCATTACGTCAGCCGGGCCTATCGCACCCCGGATTACGGCATTTGGGAGCGCGGCAATAAAATGAACCACGGCCAAGCGGAATTGAATGCCAGTTCCATCGGCATGGCCAAGGCCGCGTTGGAAGCGCTGGCCAATTTCAATTTATTCGGCAAGGACGGCGGCCAGAGTTCCATCATTCATGTGGTCAGCGACGATATTGCCCGCACCCGTATTACGCTGGAATCGTTGCTGCCGCGCGAGTCCATTTCCAAGGAAGTCGACGCGGCGGTGTTGAGCGTGACCGGTTTTCCGGCCTTTGCGGTCGACAATCCGGAATTGCGCCATAAAACCCAGGCGGCCATCGTGGAAAAGTTGCAGGGCCGTTACGGTTGCAAGCGCTTTTTGCTGGACGGTCATCAAACCGTGTTGGAAGACCACAACCGGCTGCACTACGAACCGCACGAGCTGAAGCAGTTTGCGGATATCGAATGCGAATGGCCGCTGTTTTTCTGCTATCTGTTGCTGAATGGCTTGTTTAACGGCGACGTGCAGAGCGCGTTGGACTATCGCCGCAAACTGGAAGCCTTGCGGGTGGAGGAAAACGGCCAGTGGCTGCTGCCCGAGTTGTATTGGGTGCCGGCGGCAGCGGTTGAGGCCGAGAAGGCCGATCCGCACAGCCAACAACGCAATCCCAATGAAAATGTGCCGCTGGTTTGGGCGCAAAGTCTGTTTATCTTAGGTTGCCTGCTGCAGGACGGCTTTATCGATTTGGCCGACATCGATCCGCTGGGCCGGCATCTGGCCACCGAACAAAAGCCGCTAGCCGCCGTGCAAGTGGCCCTGTTGGCCGAAGACGACGCAGTGCGGGCGGAATTGAATGGGTATGGTATTCCCTGCCAGACCCGTGCGGAAATCGCGCCGATTCAGGTGCGGGAAGCCAGCGAGTTGGCGGCTGCTTATACTCAAGTCGGCCGTAACGACCGTATCGGTCTCAGCGGAAGGCCCTTGCGCCAGTTGCGCACCCTGTCCACCTCCAAGCTTTACGAGTTGGCCGGCGAGCCGTTGTTGTTCCTGCCGCAGTTTCTGGATCAAAAAGGCTTTTACATCGCCATGGACAACCAGCTGTTGATTCAGCGTTTGCGGCTGGAGTTGGCTTATATCGCCAAGCATTGGGACAAGCCCGGCCAGCCTTTGGTCGTCATCAATATCAAACAAAACATGCTGGCGGGCGAAGACGGGCAGGTATTGCTGGGCTTTATTCAACAGCTGCAAACCGGCAGTCTTAACGGCGTGTCGATTCGCTTGGCGCCGTTGGCTGGTTTTCTGGATGCGGTTTGCCGGGAAAAAATCGGCTATTTACACGATTTCAAGTTTTCCGAAGTGATTTGGAGCGAGCCGGAGCGGCCGTTTACGGATCTGCTGGCCCATGGCGATCCTCTCCCGCAACCCTTGGATAATTACCAGTTGACCGAATGGGAAATCGGCGGCGATGAGGTCTTGCTTGCCACCTTGCAGCATAACGGCAATCTATTCGCGCAACTGGAAGCATTGGCGCTGTTGGCCCAGCGCCACGGTTTGGAGCATGATTGCGGCCTAAGCAACGGTTCGGGGCAAAGTGCCCAAGTACGGGATTTACTGGAGGAGGTTTATCTGCGGGCCGGCGATTCGCATCTGTGGCAAATCGTGCGCCGCTGCGCCGGACTGTTGGGTAAATACGATATTAATCTGGAGCAGGCGGCCACGGAAATTCTGGTCCGCCAGCACGGCTTGACGGTGGGCCGCGCCTATAGCGGCAAAGCCACGCTGCGCAGACCGACCGACTCCTGGCGGATCCTGGAAACCATCCGCGGATTTAATCCGGACGACAGCAGCCAGCAGATCCTCACCCAGGAGTTGATCATTTACCTGGGCATGCTGATCAAGCTGAATCCGGCCCTGTTTGCCGACATGCATACCATCCGGGTCGGGCACATTCTGCAATTGATCATAGCCCGGCAAAAGCGCCTCAGCAGCAGTTCGCTGGACGCGGCCTTCGGCGAGATACTGGCATTGCCGCCGCATTGCCTGTCGCAATTGGTCCAGGAAACCCTGGAAGATTACAGCAATAGCGAAACTCAATTGGGGCGGGTGGAAACCTTGCGTTACGAAGGCGAGCGGCAAGGCCTCGGCGCGGCGCGGTTTCCGGCCGGCATGGATCCTCAACACTTCGGCGGCGCCGAGGACTGGTATGCCTGGCGCGAGCAGCAGGGCAGCGTCGGCCGCGAGAACGAGGCGTTTTTCAGCGGCATTTGGGATTTGCTGCATCACTGCAAAGGCCTGATGATAGGCGAAAAATACAACAGCAAACGCCGCATCGACAGCGAAATCATGTTGGCGCAGATGACGGCCGGCGAACAGAGTTTCAGGTTGCACATCAATCATGTGCTAAACAAAATCCAGGCGCCGGTATACCGGCAACTCAGCGTGGAAGCCCTGCGGGCGTTGGCATCCATCGTGCGGAATAACCCCGATCTCTATATCGAGGACACTCTGGTAACCGATATTTTGATAGGCCACGCGGTGCGCATATGCTGGCTGCAGGCGCATCCGCAGTATTATGATAACTACGAAGAATGCGTCTCGCTGGCGTGGCAGGCCTTTTATCAATTGCCGCCGCACGCGCTGGCCAACGGCATCCTGGATGCGCTGGTGTATTTGCTCAATCACAATCAAAATTAACGGGGTCGACCATGATTCTTGCCGGCGACATTGGCGGTACTAAAACGGTTTTAGCTTTATTGGAAAAAGATGCGGGCGGCCTGTTGAAATGCGTGCGGGAGCAGACTTTTGCCAGCGGCGAATACGACAGTTTCGACGATATTTTGGCGTTGTTTTTGCCGGCGGGCGTACAGTTGAGTTCGGCCTGTTTCGGCGTGGCGGGGCCGGTGGTCGAGCAGCGCTGTTTTGCCACCAACCTGAATTGGACTCTGGATGCGGAACTGCTGAAAACCAAGCTGGGCATCCCAAAAGTCAGATTGCTGAACGACCTGGAAGCCATGGCTTTCGGCATGCTGCACCTTGAAGCCGAGGATTTCGTCGAGCTTAATCCCAACGCCGAACCGCAAACCGGCAATATCGCCGTCATCGCCGCCGGTACCGGACTGGGCGAAGCGATCCTGTATTGGGATGGACAACAGTATCATCCTATTGCCAGCGAAGGCGGGCACTGCTCGTTTGCGCCGCAAACCGCGCAGCAGGATAAGTTACTGCATTTTCTGCGCAGGCAATTTCCGCAGCATGTCAGTTACGAACGGATTTTGTCCGGCGTCGGCTTTAGCCATTTGTACGATTTTCTGGTCGAAAGCCGGTTTGCGCCGCCCTGCCCGGCGGTGCCGAGCGCGGAATCGTGCAACGGTGACGGCGCCGACCGCAATGCCATCATTTCCCGCTTGGGCATCAATGGCGAGGATGTACTATGCAGCGAAGCGGTCAGAATGTTTGTGGAAATTTACGGCGCGGAAGCCGGCAATTTATTCATGAAATCGTTTGCCACCGGTGGGATGTTTATCGGCGGCGGCATCGGTCCGAAAATACGTTCCGCCATGCAGGCCGGCGGTTTTATGATGGGATTTACCGCTAAAGGGCGGTTTCAGGCCTTGCTGGGAAAAGTGTCCGTCAAACTGGCGTTAAATCCCAGAACGCCGCTGATCGGCGCGATTCATTATTTTACGGCGGAATAGCCGGGCGGTTAAAGATGACATAGCCGTTCCCCACGCGAATGAGGGGAACGAATATGCCGGGCGGTTCTTAGTGAGCCGCGTTGTAGAGTTTCATCATTTCTTTATACATGTCCAGCAACTCATTCAGAGTGGCTGCCGCGCCCGCATCGCCTTCATCAACTTGTTTGCGGGCAATTCTCAACTTGTCGCCGGCTTTTTGACGCAAACGTTCGGTGCCTTCGAAACGAAATTCTTTTTGCAATTGGCGAACTTCGCCCAGCGCACTGCTGATTTCCGCTTTATCGGCGCCTTTGGCTTGCAAGCTTACAGCTTCTTCGATTTTGGCCAGAGAGCCTTCGCCAGCGGCTCTGACTTTCGCGTCGGTCGCGCCTTCGGCGAATGCAGTCGATGACATAATCAGGGCTGTTGCCATTACCAAGGAAACCAAAGCTTTTTTAATGTTTACCATTTTTCAAATCCAATTGTTAGAGGTGTTGTAATACTAATTAACAAAACAATTTAATGATAACCGTATGGCTAATTAGCTGCCACTTTGTAGCAGATTCATCCTACCATAGTCGGACAAATAAAACTCATGGATTAAATTATTTTTTCCGGGTAGGCTGCCGGAAATTAAACGGTTTGAAAATTGATTTTTAATTCGGCGGATATTTTATTATATGTTTTTTATCAAAAGCTTATGTAATTTTTTCGATAAAAAGCGTATTTTAGGGAATGGTTTTAGGGCATGCAAACCATTATTAAAATAGGGTTTATTTTGTAAAAACAGACCGGTGAACGCGTGTATTTTGCCATTTCCGCTTAAGTTTCGAACGGCCAAAATATAGCTCGCAACCGCTAATTCCATTTAGAAAAAGCGGTTTAAGGTCAAAATTAATAATTCCGTAATAAATTAAGCATGATTTAAGCTTGCCGGCCGATAAAAAACCAATATATTTCTAATTTAGCTTAAACCTGAGTATTTTTGGGATCAGGTCGGCATAACGGTAAAGAAGATTCAGCTACTGGGCGGAAGTCTTCCCAGCGCGCCTTCGCGGCCGCTAGCGGCAATATCCAGCAGTTGCTCGGACATTGCCTTACCGATCTTTAACTCATCCATGGCCGCGTTTAGATGCTCCAATAAAATATCGTAGTGATCGTCGTCCGGCCCCAGCTTCAGCAGAAAGCTGTGGCACATACACAACGGGGTGATGACTTGAATATCCTGGCCGCCGATGACGTCCAATAAAAAGGCAAAGTCGTTTCCGGTTACCAAGCTGGGTTTGGCGTTGCTGCGGGCAAAGGCAGCGGTGAAAAAATCGTCCAGTACATCCAGATGTTCGCTCACTTTTGCTCCGCTTAGCACTTTCCTGACCAGCGCCTTGAGCGGTTTGGTTTGTTCGGTGGGCGGATTGCCGTTAAAAAAGCGGTTGACCCGGTAGTCGTCCCGCATCTTTTCAAAACATTTGTCGACGATTTGATCGAGCAATGACAGGTCTATGTCGGGTATGGAAAAAGGGGGCTGGGTAGCTGAATGTGTTGCCATCATGATGCTGTCTCCTGCAATATTATTTTTGTCGGGAAGCGAATTCGCTAAAGCCAACGGAGGACTGAGCCGTATCGTTGCCAATAGTCTTCCAGTTAAACACGCTTTGTCAAAAAAACTTAGTTTTTTAGTAGGTTTTTGGCGGCGGCCGGGTGCTGTCCGGCCTTTCCGGCTTTAAAGGCGGGCTGTTTTGAGATCTTGCAGGCAATCGAGCAGGTCGTCTTGCCGGTTTTCGATGCTGTCGCAGAAAGCGAATTGAGCTAATGCCCGTATCAGGTTTTGTCTGGGCTCGCGGACTTTGAAATAGGGGTTGCCGGACAGATAGTCGCTAAAAAAACGCAGACCGAGCTCGAATGGAATCAACCAGATAGCGGCGTAGAGATAGTCGTAATCGTTGGCGGTGAAAAAGTCGCCGGCTTCCCGCAGATAATTTTGTAGGATGATGCGGCAGCGGGTCAGGTTAAAGCTGTTATCCGGCCTGTTTCGGCAGCAGGAGCGTATGCAATCGCCTATATCGTAATGCAGCAGCCCCGGTTTAACGGTGTCCAAATCGATCAGGCTGATAATGCGGTCGCGTCCGGGTTGGAACAAAAAATTGTTGAGCTTGGGGTCGCCGTGAATGACCCGGCCGCGCAGATCCCCGCGTTGTTTGGCTAGCTCCAGTACAGCGATTCGATCCTGGCGGGCCTGGATAAATGCCCGGCAGCGGGCAAAATCGAGGTCCTGTTCCACGGTCAACGGCTCAGCAAGCAGTTGCCGGTAACGTTGAAAATAAGCCGGGGTAACGTGAAAGCCCGGCAAGGTGTCGTACAGCGATTCGGCCGGTAAGTCGCTACACAGGCGATGGAAATGCGCCAACGCGAATCCGACTTGCGCAGCTTCCGCATCGGTATGGATCTGTTCGCGGCTCTCGGCTGGCCGGATCAATTGCAAGCCCCGCCATACCTGTTGCTCGTCGTCCCGATAAAACGCGCCGCCCGTGTGAGTCGGCAGTAACGCCGGGATGCTTAATTTGACCGAATCCCGGGGTTTTTGCCGGATGTGCCGGCTCAATTCGGCCAGATTGTGGATGACCAGCCGCGGCTCCGGAAATACGCCGGCATTAATGCGTTGCAAGACAAAGCCGGCCGTAGCCGTTTTTACCAAAAAAGTATCGTTGATCAAGCCGTTCCCAAGCGGTGTGACGGCTTGAATCGATTGGGCCGGGGTAAATTGTCCGGCCGCCTTCAACAGCGTTTCATTCACTGCTTGCTCAGTTGCAGGGCGAGTGTGCGTAGCGCCTGGCCGCGATGGCTCAGGCCATTTTTTACCTCTGGGGATAGCTGCGCGGAGGAACATTGATAGGTTTCGACCCAAAATACCGGGTCGTAACCGAAACCGTTGCCGCCCACGGCCGCTTCCAAAATGCGGCCTTCCCAAACGCCCTGGGCGATAATGGGTGTGGGGTCGCCGGCATGCCGCAGGTAAACCATCACGCAAATAAAACGCGCCGCGCGTTGCCCGGCCGGGATATGGCGCATTTCCAGCAGCAGTTTTTCCAGATTGGCTTGGTCGGACGCCCCGGCTCCCGCATAGCGGGCCGAAATGACCCCCGGCGCGCCTTGCAAGGCGTCCACCACCAACCCGGAATCGTCGGCAATAGCCGGCAATTGGCAATGCAGGGCGGCATTGCGGGCCTTGATAATGGCGTTTTCGACAAACGTGGAGCCGGTTTCGGCCGCTTCCGCGACATTGAATTGCGATTGCGGCAATATGTTGTCGTTTTGCAATATGGCTTGAATCTCGCGAATCTTGCCGGGATTGCCGCTGGCTAACACAATAGCGCTCATACGCTGAAGATAACCGCGATTAGCGCGGCAGTTTGGCGATTTCCAACGCCTCTTGCTGTTTGGCAAGCAACTGGTTGATGCCGTGTTCGGCCAGTTCCAGCATGGCGTTGAGTTCGTCTTTTCTAAAGGCGTGGCCTTCGGCCGTGCCTTGCACTTCGATAAAATTCCCGGCCTCGTTCATGACCACGTTCATGTCGGTTTCGGCTTGGCTGTCTTCGGCGTAATCCAGATCCAATACCGGCACGCCGCCGAAAATACCGACCGAGACGGACGCCACTTGGCCGTGCAACGGATTTTTTTTGATGCGGTTGGTTTTCAACAAATGCTCGATCGCGATCGACAAAGCCACAAAGCCGCCGGTAATCGACGCGGTACGGGTGCCGCCGTCGGCTTGAATGACGTCGCAATCGATGGTGATGGTATGTTCGCCCAGCGCTTTCATGTCCAGGGCGGCCCGCAGCGAACGGCCGATCAAGCGCTGAATTTCCAGCGTCCGCCCGCCCTGTTTGCCGCGGCCGGCCTCCCTGTCCATGCGGCTGTGGGTCGAGCGCGGCAGCATGCCGTATTCCGCGGTTACCCAGCCTTCGCCCTTGCCTTTTAAAAAGCGCGGGACATTGTTGTCGACGCTGGCGGTGCACAGCACCCGGGTGTCGCCGAATTCGACTAAAACCGATCCTTCCGCGTGTTTGGTGTAATGGCAGGTAAAACGTATGTCGCGCAGTTGGTCCGGGTTGCGTCCGCTTGGTCTCATGGTGGTCTCGCAGGGTAAAAATCGGCTTATTATACTGGCTTTGCCCTACGACTTTTGAACTATCGGGCCGGCCGGCAGGATGGCCGCTAGCGGCGCGCTTACGGGTTGAGGGCCTGGGCCAATTCGGTCACGTTTTGCGGGCGTTGCTCCGGGTAGATGGCCATGGCCCAGTCGATGGCATGCAACAGGTATTCCGGATATTTGCGTTTATAGGCTTTGACGGCCAGAGGCAGCGTGTCTTGTTTGACCCGCTCGGTGGAGGCCGGCGGTATTTTTAAGTCCAGGCAGGCGCGCATGCTGGCGCCCACGGCGTAAATATCGGTCCACGGCCCCAGTTTGCCGTGGTTGTCATACTGCTCGATGGGCGAGAAGCCGTTGGTCAACACTTTGGCGCGGTGATTGGACGGGTGGCTGGGAAATCGGCGGATCGCCCCAAAATCCAACAACAGCGGATCGTTATCGGCGCGGATCAGGATGTTGGCGGGTTTTATGTCCAGATGCACCAGCTGGTGGGCGTGAATTACTTCGATGCCTTTCAATAACAGGCTAAATACCGTCGATAAAAAGGATTCGGTGGCGGGCAGAATTTTCTTATGCAGAATTTTGTCCAGGCAGAGGCCGTAGTCGTAAGTCATTACCATATAGACGGTTTCGTTGGCCTGAAAGAAATTGATCACTTCGACGATATTGTGGTGCTTTAAGGAAGCCAGCACCTTGGCTTCCTCAAAAAACAGCGCCCGCCCGCGCATGAACATGGGGCGGGTTTCTTCGTTATTCGGCACCACGATGTTGTTCCAGGTGCGGTGAGCCAGCTTGCGCGGCAGGTACTCCTTAATCGCCACTTGCACCTGATCTTCCAGTTGTCTGGCCAGGTAGACGGAACTAAAACCGCCGTGCGCAAGCTCACGTTCGATCATGTACTGATCTATAATGGTGCCCGACTGCAGATAATTCCACTGCTGTGGATACGTTTCCGGATCGTAATATTCGGCCATTGTTTATGCATTTCGCGAGGTATCGCGGCGATTATAGGTGAAAAATGATAAGAAGCATGACTGCGTTTGCAGACGGCGAGATTGGCGTCGACAACCTAACCATTCTGTGCGAACTACGGTCGGTGAATCATCGGTATAGCGATGTCGGCGTCAAACTGCCCGAACGGCTGCGCTTTGCGGAAGCGGACGTGCGCCGGTTGGTGGCGGACAAACTCAAGCGCGGCAAGATCGAATGCACCTTGAGCTACAAAAAACAGCCGGGCAGCCAAAGTTTCAATATCCACACGGAAACCCTGCAAAAACTGCTGGCGGCAACCGCGGAAATAGAGACCCAGATGGCCAACCCGCAAGCTTTTTCCGCATTGGACGTGCTGTTGTTTCCCGGCGTGCAGCAAGAAGCCGAAACCGATAAGGAAGCGTTGCAGGAAAAAATCATTTGCTTGTTAAACGCCACGCTGGACAAATTGCTGGAGACGCGCGCCCGCGAAGGCGCCCAATTGGCGATCCTGCTGACCGACCGTTGCGAAAAAATCGGCCAGTTGGTGGAAGCGGCTCATCAGCGCATGCCGGAAGTCTTGAACAACCTGCGCGCCAAACTGGTCGCCCGCGTCACCGAGTTGGTGTCCGAACCGAACTACGACAGGCTGGAGCAGGAGCTGGTGCTGCTGGCGCAAAAGCTGGATGTGGCGGAAGAACTGGACCGCCTGCGCACCCACGTGGCGGAAGTATTGCGGGCGCTCAAGCAAAAGGAGCCCATCGGCCGCCGGCTGGATTTTCTGATGCAGGAAATGAACCGCGAAGCCAATACCTTGGGCTCCAAATCCGCCGATAGGGAAATGACGCAAATTTCCATCGACCTGAAAGTATTGATCGAGCAAATGCGGGAGCAAATTCAGAATATTGAGTGATGTTTCAGGCTGTTCCGAACAGTCCCACTTACCCCTTCAAGGCCGCGTAAATCGCGGCTTTAGATACTCTCGGGTTTACGCCCTAAGCATGCTTTTTTAGACATGGATAGTTCAAGCAGAACCATATGCCTTCCGGAATAAATAATGAGTTCACCTAATTTCCAACAACTGGCCAATTTCATCTGGTCGGTCGCCGACCTGCTGCGCGGCCCTTACCGACCGCCGCAATACGAACGGGTCATGTTGCCGTTGACCGTTCTGCGCCGCTTCGATGCCGTGCTCGCGCCCACTAAAGAGCACGTGCTGGCGCGCTTTGCAACCCTGCAAGGCAAAGAACCGCAATTGATCGACCGGCTGCTTAACGAGGTAGCCAAGGACGAAAACGGCACGCCGTTAGGTTTTCATAACCACAGCAAACTGGATTTTTATAAACTCAAAGCCGACCCGGATAACATCGGTCAACATCTGATCACTTATATCAAAGGTTTTTCCGAAAACATCCAAAGAATCTTTGAACGATTTAATTTTGACCAAGAAATCGAAAAACTCGAAGAAGCCAACCGACTCTATCAAGTGGTCGCCCAATTCGCCGAGATCGACTTGCATCCCAGCCGAGTCGATAACATCACCATGGGTTTGGTGTTTGAAGACCTGAGCCGCCGTTTTAACGAATCCGCCGGCGACCACTTTACTCCGCGCGAAGTGATCCGCTTAATGGTCAATCTGTTGCTGGAGCCCGATACCCATGTTTTGACCCAGCAAGGCATCATCGCCACCATCTGCGATTCGGCTTGCGGATCAGTTGATTTTCGATCAAATCGCCGAAGCTGCCCTGCAAAATGAGTCGTTGCGAAAAGCTGCCGAGGTGAATTCTCAGGATAAGTTTCAATTGGTTTTTAGCCAGGTGCTTGAATCCTTGTTTATCGAACGCATGGAGCTAAATGAGGAATTGTTTACCGACTATATGGGCAAGCCCGAGTTGCAAGACCTAATCTCGAAGTGGCTTGGTAGCCAAGTCTATGAGCGATTTTCCGGGAAATGATTGATGTTTATCGTGACTGTCGCGGACGGCTTGCAAGGGTTTCTTGCCGTTGCCGACCGGATGCTGGAAAAAAGCCCCGACATGCGGATCATGCTGTTTAGCACTCAAGGCCGGCATATAAAGCCTTAGCGTTGGCGAGGTTGCGCCGGCTTATCGGCGGATAAAACCATGCGGCGCAACATTCTTTAGCGGACTTTGGGATAATAGCGGCTCCTTTAGCTCATCCACCGCCCTTTCCGACACCTCGCATGCAACGAATTCATTTTTACTACGCCGGCTTAACCGGATTTTTCGGTCTGTTTCTGTTGCTGATGGCCTGGCATACCGTCTTATCGCCCTCGACTCAGTTGCCGACAGCCTTGTTGTTGATTATAGGCGTCGGTCCGTTATTATTGCCTTTTAAAGGTTTTTTGAACCGCAACCTGAAAAGCTGTACCTGGATGAGTTACCTGAGCCTGCCTTATTTCGTACACGGCGTGATTGAAGCCTATGTAGACCAAAGCGAACGGCCCTATGCATTGCTGGAAGTCCTGTTCAGCCTGTTGCTGTGCTTCGGGGCCGGATTTTATGTGTACAAGGCCGAAAAAGCCTAATCGATTCGGCCATGCAGGTTCCGTTACAGTTCGAATTTCAGAGCAATCTGAGCTTTGCCAGTTTCTTTGCCGGCCAGAATGCCGAAATCGTCACCAGCCTGCGGGCCATGGCGGGCGACGGCGCGGAGCAACAGCTGTACATCTGGGGCGAAAGCGGAACCGGCAAAAGCCATTTATTGCAGGCCTGCTGCCAACAAGCCAAAGCCGGGGGCAAGGACCCGTTTTTTTTGAAATTCAGTCCCGCGCAACTGCCCTCGCCCAAGCTGTTGGAAGGTCTGGAGGACATGGAACTGGTCTGTTTCGACGATATACAGCACATAGCCGGCCATGCCGACTGGGAAACCGCCCTGTTCGGCTTCTACAACAGCCATCGCCAAAATAACCATAAGCTGCTGCTGGCCGCCGATTGCCCGCCCAAATATTTGCCTTTCGAATTACCCGACTTGAAAACCCGCATGAGCTGGGGTCTGACGCTAAAAATCCAGCCCTTGCGCGACGACCAAATTATCGATGCGCTGACGTTCAAGGCGCATTTTTTGGGTTTCGATATTCCGCCCAAGGTCGGCCGCTTTCTGTTGAACCACTACGTGCACGATTTACCGGCTTTATGGCTGTTATTGGAAAAAATCGATAGAGCCACGTTGGCGGCGCAACGTAAACTGACGATTCCGTTCTTAAAACAGATTTTGGCGGAGCAGCCATGAGCGACAAAATTCTGATTGTAGGGGCCGGTGCCATCGGCGGTTTTTATGGCGGCCTGCTGGCCAAGGCCGGCGCCGAAGTCTCGGTGGTATGCCGGTCGGATTACGAGCTTGTCAAGCAGCAAGGCTACCGAATCGACAGCTGCGATTTGGGGCAATGGCGGTTTATGCCTGCACAGGTTTTGCAGCATGCCGGCGATTATCGGGAAGATGCCGATTATCTGATTCTGTGTACGAAAGTCACCGCGGATATGGATCGCGTCGGCCTGATTCGCGATGCCGTTCGCCCCGATACCGCGATCGTTTTCATCCAAAACGGAGTGGAAATCGAAGCGGAATTGCAGCAGGCCTTTCCGGATAACCAACTGGTCAGCGGTTTGGCCTTTGTCTGCTGCAACCGTTTGCAGGCCGGCGAGATCCGCCATCTGGCATACGGCAGACTGATGCTGGGCAACCTGCCCGCCGGTATATCGGCCAAGACCCGGCATTTGCAGCAGTTGTTTACCCAAGCCGGCATCGAGTGCGTTGCCAGCGAAGACATCGTTGCCGGCCGCTGGCAAAAATGCGTCTGGAATGCGCCGTTCAATCCGCTGTCGGTGCTGTCGGGCGGTTTACCGACCCTGGCCATCCTGCGGCAACAGGAAGCCTTGGTTCGTCGGATCATGCGGGAAGTGCGCGACATCGCCGCCGCTTGCGGACATCCGCTTAACGATGACGTTATCGAAACCAACATCCAAAACACCTATGCGATGCCGCCTTATAAAACCAGCATGTTGCTGGACTTCGAGCGCGGGCATGCCATGGAAACCGAAGCCATTTTAGGTAACGCCGTTCGTGCCGCCCGGCGCCAGGGTATTGCCTGCCCGACCTTGGAAACCCTCTATGCGTTGATGAAGTTAAGAGAGCTGCAAATCCGGAGTCAATGCCCATAAAAATCCTGAAACATAATTGACATTCTGTTTTTTTTGATTTTTCGGTTAGAATAGGCGGATTTTTCATTGACCCTGTTCTTGAAGAAACCGCGGCAATGGTGCCAAGGGTAAAAACGTTTTCATCTCCTTAATAGAGTACAACCATGACTGATCTATCGCTTTATAGAAACATCGGTATCTTCGCTCACGTCGATGCCGGTAAAACCACCACCACCGAACGGATTTTGAAGCTGACCGGCAAAATCCACAAAATCGGCGAAGTACACGATGGTGCGGCGACCACAGACTTCATGGTGCAAGAACAAGAGCGCGGCATCACCATCCAATCGGCGGCGACCACCTGCATGTGGCCGGGCAGCACCAACCAATTTCCACCGCACCGTTTCAATATCATCGACACCCCGGGCCACGTCGACTTTACGATCGAAGTGTATCGTTCGCTGAAAGTATTGGACGGCGGTATCGGCGTATTCTGCGGCTCCGGCGGCGTCGAACCGCAATCCGAAACCAACTGGCGTTATGCCAACGACTCCAAAGTCTCCCGCGTCATTTACGTCAACAAACTGGACAGACTGGGCGCCGACTTCTACCGCGTCGTAAAACAGGTCGAAGAGGTATTGGGCGCGAAACCGGTTGTAATGACCCTGCCTATCGGCACCGAAGAAAACTTCGTCGGCGTGGTCGACCTGCTGACCCGCAAAGCCTGGGTCTGGGATAACTCCGGCGACCCATTGAAATACGAGCTCCAAGACGTTCCGGCGGACATGGCGGAACAAGTCGAAGAATGGCGCGCGAAACTGATCGACCAAGTCGCCGACCAAGACGACGACATCATGGAGAAGTACCTGGAAGGCGAAGAGCCCACCATCGAAGAAATCAAACGTTGCATCCGCAAGGGCACCATCGCGATGGATTTCTTCCCGACTTACTGCGGCTCTTCGTTTAAAAACAAAGGCGTGCAATTGGTGCTGGACGGTGTTGTCGAGTATTTGCCGAATCCTACCGAAGTCAATCCGCAACCCGAGACCGATATCGAAGGCGTTCCGACCGGCGAATACGCGATTGTCGATGCCGACCGCCCGTTGCGCGCACTGGTGTTCAAAATCATGGACGACCGTTTCGGCGCCTTGAACTTTGTCCGCATCTACTCCGGCCGCATCAAAAAAGGCGACACGCTATTGAACACCTTTACCGGTAAAACCGAGCGTATCGGCCGGATGGTGGAAATGCACGCCGACGACCGCAGCGAAATCGAAACCGCGCAAGCCGGCGACATCGTGGCCTTGATCGGTTTGAAAAACGTACAAACCGGCCATACCTTGTGCGACCCGGACCAACCGGCCACACTGGAGCCGATGGTATTCCCGGATCCTGTTATCTCGATTGCCATTTCGCCGAAAGACAAAGGCAGCAACGAGAAAATGGGCATCGCGATCGGCAAGATGGTACAGGAAGACCCCTCATTCCGCGTCGAAACCGACCAGGAAAGCGGCGAAGTCATCATTAAAGGCATGGGCGAGCTGCATCTGGATATCAAGGTCGACATTTTACGCCGTACCCACGGTGTAGACGTCAACGTCGGTAAACCGCAAGTGGCCTACCGCGAAACCATCACCCAACGCATCGAAGACAGCTACACGCACAAAAAGCAATCGGGCGGTTCAGGCCAATACGCGAAAATCGATTACATCATCGAGCCGGGCGAGCCAGGCAGCGGTTTCCTATTCGAATCGCAAGTGACCGGCGGTAACGTGCCTCGCGAATACTGGCCCGCGGTTGAAAAAGGCTTTAAAGCCAGTATCGATAAAGGCGTTCTGGCGGGCTTCCCGTGCCTGGACTTCAAAGTCATCCTGACCGACGGTGCATTCCACGCGGTCGACTCCTCGTCCATCGCTTTCGAAATCGCCGCCCGCGCCGCGTATCGTCAATCGATTCCAAAAGGCAATCCGCAATTGCTGGAGCCGATCATGAAAGTCGACGTGTTCACCCCGGATGCGCACGTCGGCGACGTGATCGGCGACTTGAACCGCCGCCGCGGCATGATCAAATCCCAAGATGCGGGCGTTACCGGCGTGCGTATCAAAGCCGACGTACCGCTGAGCGATATGTTCGGTTACATTGGCGATTTGCGCACCATGACGTCCGGTCGCGGCCAGTTCTCCATGGAATTTTCACACTACACCGCGTGCCCACGCAATGTCGCGGAAGAGGTGATCAAAGAAGTGAAAGAACGCGAAAAGAATAAATAATCCCGGGTACGGCGGGTGAAGCGGG
>Ga0207952_1000153_pt1 | contig 69982 bp, 76 predicted proteins | sample SubbioR12Aug_8Ca_FD_184831 | JGI IMG/M metagenome (GOLD analysis project Ga0207952, IMG submission 184831) | Serpentinite rock and fluid subsurface biosphere microbial communities from McLaughlin Reserve, California, USA - CR12Aug_8Ca (SPAdes) | ecosystem: Environmental > Terrestrial > Deep...
AGCCTATCTGCAGGAGACACAGGCGGCCGGCCGGCGGCGCCAGGGAAAGGCAAAAGCACATGTCCGCAAGAGCAAGTGACGCGCGGCAACCGGAGGCGAGCGCATTCACGCTGACGCGCGTCTTGAAAGCACCACGCGACCTGGTGTTCCGCGCCTTCGTCGAACCGACACGCATGAGACAGTGGTGGGCGCCGCACGGCTTCACCCTCCTGTCATGCGACCTCGACCTGCGCGAAGGGGGCGCCTGGCGGATGACGATCCGCGCCGATGACACCGGCGCGGTGCAGACCGAGGTTGGCGTCTACCGCGAGATCCGCGAACCGGAGCGGCTTGCCTTCACCCACTCCTGGGTGCGCGCCGACGGGTCGCTCACACCGCAGACCCTGGTCACGGCCACATTCGTCGAACGCGGCAACAGGACGGAGATAAGCTTCCGCCAAGAGGACTTCGCCACGTCCGCGGCCTGCCTGTCGCACGAGAATGGCTGGAGCAGCTCGCTCGACCAGCTCACCGGCTACCTGGCCAAGTAGAAGCGAGTAAGGGAGCGACCGACATGGCGGCACAGCATCTCGAGACCTTGCGCGATCTCAACCGCAACTACATCCGTTCCGTCGAGGAGGCCGACGTGCGCTGGTTCGACACGCATTTGGCGGATGATTTTCACAACACCAATCCCGACGGTACGTTGATCGACCGCGCCGCCTTCCTGGCGCAGATCGGGCGCGGCTCGGCAGTCAAGAACATCCGCGAGCACGACGTGAAGATCAGGCTGCTGGGAGATTTCGCCATCATCCACGCGCGCACGACCTACACCAAGCCCGACGGCTCGACCGGCGGCGGTCGCTACACCGACGACTGGCAGCGGCGGCCGGAAGGCTGGCGCTGCGTATCGGCCCACGTCAGCCGCTTCTGAGCGCTCCGGAACCATGTCCCCTTCCCGTGGCGTGCCGACGCCGGCGGCCGGCTGGCGTGTCGTCTTCGCCTGCTTCATGTCGGCCCTGTTCGCTTGGGGTTTCGGTTTCTATGCACACGGCATCTACCTGGTGCAACTGCAGGCCGCGCACGGCTGGTCGACAGGCCTGATCTCCTCGATCGTTACCGCGCATTACGTGCTGGGCGCGCTGCTGCTGCCGCGCATCGCCGAGGGCATCGGCCGCTTCGGCCCCCGCACGGTACTGTTGACGGGCATCGTCGCGACGACCAGCGCGCTCTTTCTGCTGCCATCGGTCGAGGCGCCGTGGCAGCTCGCCCTGCTGTTCGTGGTGATGGCGGCCGGCTGGAATGCAACCAGCGTCGCGCCGATCGCAGCCACGATCGGCCAGTGGTTCGACAAACAGCGCGGATTGGCCCTCAACCTGGCACTGAGCGGCGCCACCGCCGCCGGCCTGGTGGTGGCGCCAGCGCTTCTCACCGCGATTGCAACCTTTGGCTTCACCGATGCGCTGCGGCTGCTGGTCCTCGCCGGCCTGGTGCTCGCCGGCGGCGCCGTGGCGGCCTTCGTGCGGCGCGGCCCGGCACAGCCCTCCTCAACCGGGCCGGCCTACAATCGCTGGGCGCCGCTCAAAACCTGGCGTTTCTGGAGCATCTCGGCGCCGTTCGCGCTGGTGCTGATCGCGCAGGTCGGCTTCCTGACCCACCTGGTGCCCCTGGTCGCTGACCGGCCGGGCGTCGACCCCGGGTTCGCCATCGCGGTCAATGCCTTCATGGCGCTGGTCGGCCGCATCGTGCTGGCGTTCATCATCGACCGGCTCTCGCCGCGGCCGGCCGCAGCCCTCTCCTTCCTCGTCCAGGTCGGCGCCATCGCCGTGCTGGGATTCGCCGAAACACCGTCGGTGATCTACGGCGCCTGCGCCGTCTACGGCTTCTCGGTCGGCAACAACATCACCCTGTCGCCGCTGATTGTGCAGCGTGAATACGGCGGCGACGACTTCCCGAGGATCGTTGCCCTGTCTACCGCCATGGTGCAGATCCTCTATGCCTTCGGGCCCGGTCTGCTCGGCATCCTGCGCGATGCCTTCGGCAGCTACAGCGTGCCGCTGGCTGTCTGCATCACACTGAATCTGGTGGCATCGGGCCTCATTCTGCTGCGGCCACGACCGGCCTAGGACAGGAACTTCAGCCCGTTCACGACCTTGTCGATGCTCTTGCGCGGGCCATGGACTCCGATGCCGACGAAGTCGAGGGCATCGGCCGGCGCCGCCGCGACGGCGGCGCGGTTGTCGGCGTCGTTGGTCGTGGCGAACATCGGTTCGATATAGATCGCAGGCACCAGGTCGCGCGACAGCGCCCGCTGGTGGGTCCGGCGCAGTTCCTCGAGCGTGGCACCGTAGACGAACACCGGCTCGCGGATCAGCGCCGCATAGGTCCGGCCGTTGCCGTCGCGATAGGCTTCGCCGACGATGTCGGGATGGGCGCCGACGAGACCGCCGGCCAGGACGGCCGCGACATTCGCCGCCTGCCAGCCGGCGAGGTTCCGGCGCAGGACGAGGACGGTCTTGGTATCGTAGATCATGCCTCCCATATCGGGCATCGTGGCCCCTCCGTCTTGAAGGTTTGTGCATGATTGCGCCGGACCAGATCCGCTCCGACGAACCGCACGCCGGCCTGCAGCGCCTGGCGGCGCGGTTTGGCGGCCATGCCTACGACCTGCACCGCCACGAAACCTACGCGGTCGGGCTGACACTCCGCGGCGTGCAAGCCTTCCACTATCGTGGTGCCCAAACGGCGAGCCGCGCCGGACAAGTCATGGTGCTCCATCCCGACGAGGCGCACGACGGTCATGCCGGCGTGGCCAATGGCTTTGCCTATCGCATGCTCTATGTCGATCCGGGCGCGATCTCGGCAGCACTCGACGGCGTGCGGCCACCCTTCGTGTCCGAGGCCGTGGCCGACGACCCCGCGCTCGCCGCCGTGCTCCACGAGGCCTTCGCCGACTTTCCACGCACTCTGGAACCACTGGCGATCGATGCCGTCATTGCCCGGCTGGCCGGGCGGCTGGCCCAGCGTGGCGATGCCGGCTTCAGACGGGGTCACCGTGCCACGGCCCATCACGCAGCAAGACGCGCCCGCGACTTCCTTGTCGCCGAAGCACCGCGGACCGTGGCATCGGAGGAGCTGGAGCGCGTAAGTGGTCTCGACCGCTTCGCCTTGGCCCGCCATTTCCGCGCGGCCTTCGGCACGTCGCCACATCGTTTCCAGGTCGGGCAACGGCTGATCCGCGCCCGCGCCATGATCGCCAGCGGTCTGCCGCTGTCGGAGGCGGCAGCCGCGACGGGCTTTGCCGACCAAAGCCATCTCACGCGGCACTTCTCTGCGCGCTTCGGTCTGACGCCAGGCCGCTGGGCGGCGCTGTCGCGCGCCGCCTAGGAGTCGAGCGGATAGCGGCCCTCGGCGTCGAGCGCGCCGGCCGACAGCCAGCCGCGACGCAGGCCGGCGAGCGTTGTCGTCATCATTCCGCGCAGGCCCGGCGCACGGCAGGCCGGCCCCATCAGCGCGTCCCTTACCGGTCCAAGCGGCAAGCGCGACTGGAAGAAGGGCGTCAGCAGATGGCTGGCCTGGCGATAGAAGCGGACGGCCGACCCGCGCTCGCGCGCAAACTGCGCCAGCGCCGCGGCAAGATCGGCGTTGGTGGTCAGCGCCCGCGACAAGGCATGGGCATCGAGCAGCCCGAGATTGGCGCCCTGCCCAAGCTGCGGGCTGGTTCCGTGCGCCGCGTCGCCGACGAACAGCACCGGTCCTTCGTTCCAGCGCGGCAACGCCACGTGCCGGTAGCTGGCGCGGGCGAAGTCGCCGGCGTTGGCGGCATGCTCGATCAGCGCCGCCGCCTCAGGCCACAGCGCCATCGCCCCGGTTCGCCAGGCTTCGATATCGATCGGCCTGCCAGGCTCCAGCTGGGCCATCGGCAGGCTCCAGAAGAGCGTCACCAGATTCTGTCCGATGGGAAGCAGGCCCATCATGGTCGCGGTCCCGTGGACACGCTGCTGCAGCATGCCCGGGGCCGTGGCGAAGCCCTTGTGGTCGGGGACGGTCGCCCAGATGCAACCCCAAGGGTAGAGCGGCGCCCATGCCCGGGGCATGAGGCGTTCGCGCAGGCGGGAATGCGCCCCGTCGGCGACCACGAGGAGGTCGAACGGGCCGTGCCGGCGGCCTGCCTTGTCGACCACGGTCGCGCGTCCGGCGTCATGCACGACGTCGACGATCTCCGCGTCGGTGACCAGTCTGACCGTCGACCGCTGCATCCTGCCGTGCAGCAATTTGAACAGCGCACCGCGATGGATCCCGAGCCCGTATGCCGCCGGGTGCAGGTCGCCGTAGGCGAGATCCAGAATCACATGGCGGCGGTGGTTCAGCCCCAGGAGCCCGTCGATCCGGGCGCCCAGCCTCTCCGCCTCCTCCACGATCCCAAGGGCGCGCAACACCGCCAGGCCGGTCGGCTGCAGCAACAGGCCAGCGCCGGAAGGCTTGGCGTCAGCGAAGCGCTCGAAAACGGTGACGCGGTGCCCGGTGTCAGCAAGAAGTGTCGCGGCCGCCTGGCCGGCGACACCACATCCGACGACGCCGACCTTGAGCGCTCCAACTGGGGTCAAAGGCCGCCGTTAACCACCAGGCACTGGCCGCTGACATAGTCGCTGTCGGGGCTGCAGAAGAGATAGACCGACCCCGCCGCCTCGGTTGGCAGTCCGCCGCGGCCGAGCGGGATCATCTGGTTCATGGCCGCAATCCGACCGCCCTGGACGCCGACCTTGACCTTGCGGCCCTGCACTTCGATCTCACCGGCCTCGCCCTGGCTCAGCGGCTGGGTCAGGCGTGTCTGGATATAGCCGAAGGCCACCGCATTCACGGTGACGTCGTAGCGGCCGAACTCCTTGGCCAGCGTCTTGGTGAGGCCGACGATACCGGCCTTGCCGGCGGAGTAGTTCGACTGGCCGGCGTTGCCGTTGACCCCGGAGGTCGAGGAGATGTTCACGACCTTGCGCACGATGCGCTTGCCCGCCGCCCGCTCCTTTTCCACCGCCTCGCGGAAATGGATCTGGAAGGCGCGCAGGATGCGGAACGGCGCCGTCAGGTGAACGTCGAGGATGGCGTACCACTGCTCGTCGCTCATCTTCTGGATGACGCTGTCCCAGGTGTAGCCGGCGTTGTTGACCACGACGTGGCAGTCGCCGAAAGCGTCGACCGCCGTCTTCACGATGCGGTCGCCGAAGTCGGGCTTCGACACGTCACCGACGCAGGCCACCGCCTTGCCGCCCATCTTCTCGATGGCCGCGATGGTCTCCTTGGCAGGCGTCTCGTCGATGTCGTTGATCACCACCCTGGCGCCGTCGCGCACGAGGCGGAAGGCGATCTCCTGACCGATGCCGCGCCCCGAGCCGGTGACGATCGCCACCTTGCCATCCATCTGACCCATCTGACTTCTCCCCAAACCTGTTTACGCGGCCGCGACGGTGGCGTGGCCCTGCAGCGTGTCCTGGCCGTTCTGGTTGGTGCACTTGACCTCGAGGTCGATCAGCTTCTCGCCGTTCTCCTCGCGCTTGCCCGTGACCTTGCCGCTGACGGTGATGACGTCGCCGACCCAGGTGATCGAGGTGAAGCGCGTGCCGAGCTTGCGCACCTTGTTGTTCGGCGCGTAGCTCGTCACGAGCCGGCCGAGGAAGGCCATCGACAGCATGCCGTGCGCAAACACGTCCTTGAAACCGAACTTCTTGGCGAAATCGAGATCGACGTGGATCGGATTGTGATCGCCCGACCCGCCGCAATAGAGCGCGAGCTGGTGGCGGCTGACCGGCGGCAGGACGAGCGGCTTCAGCGCGTCGCCGACCTTGACCTGATCGAACTTGGGAATGGATGTCATCTTTCCCTCCTCACTTCTTCGCAGCGTCAGGGTTGCGCACGACGGTGACACCCTTGCCCTTGGCCACGAGCTTGCCCGTCTGGTCCTTCATCTCCATCTCCTGGACGACGAACCAGAGCGCGCCGCCCTTCTTGTCGTAGATGTCGACCACCTTCTCCTGGCAGGTCACCTTGTCGCCGACCACGACCGGCGCGAAATACTCGAAATGCTGCTCGCCGTGCAGGATCAGCCCGATGTCGACGTCGAGCAAGCGGAGCAATCCGCCCTTGTTGGGATCGTCGGCTTGGAGCGCGCGCAGGAAGGTGGGCGGCGTGGTGACGCCGCGATAGCCCGCGGCCTTGGCCGCCGCCTCGTCGCTGTAGATCGGATCTTCCTCGCCGATGGCCTTGCAGAACAGCCGGATCTTGCCGGCCTCGACCGTGGTGGTGAATGGCTTGAACGTATGGCCGATAAGCTTCTTGTCGAGCTCCATGGCAGCTCCCTCCGGACTGGTGCAAAGAAAAGCCCTCTCCCCGACCGCGCGTGCCGGAGAGAGGGCCCCGTCGTTGGTGATTACTCGTAGCGGCCGACGATGGCCACGCTCGAGATGTTCTCGCGCGGCGCGCCGCCCAGATTGTGGGTCATGCCGATGCGCGGGTTCTTGAGCTGGCGGGGACCGGCCTTGCCCTGGATCTGCAGGTACATCTCGTAGAGCATGCGCAGGCCCGAGGCGCCGATCGGATGGCCGAAGCACTTGAGGCCGCCATCGATCTGGCAGGGGATCTTGCCATCGGCGTCGTAGAAGCCGTCGAGCACATCCTTCCAACCCTTGCCGGTCTCGGAGATATGCAGGTCTTCCATGGTCACGAGCTCGGTGACCGAAAAGCAGTCATGCACCTCGAACATCGAGACTTCGTCGCGCGGGCTCTTGATGCCGGCCTCTTCATAGGCCTTCTTCGAGGCGATGCGCGTGGTGTGGAAGTAGCTGCCGTCCCACGAGTTGTGGCCCGATTCGGATCCGTTCGAGACCGAGAGCTGCAGCGCCTTGACGCTGACGATGTCGTGCTTGCCGAGCGCCTTGGCGATCTCCGGCGTGGTCACGATGGCCGCGGCCGCACCGTCCGACACGCCGCAGCAGTCGAACAGGCCAAGCGGCGAGGCGATCATCGGTGCGTTCAGGATGGTGTCCATCTCGACGGCCTTCTGCAGATGGGCCTTCGGGTTCTTGGCGCCGTTCTGGTGGCTCTTCCACGAGACGTGGCCGATCGCCTTCTTGAGGTCCTCACCACTCACGCCATGCGCGGTCATGTAGGCGGTGGCAAGCTGGGCGAAATTGCCCGGCGCCGTGCCGCTGGCATTCCACAGGGCCTGCAGCGGGCCGCCGCGGCCGCCGGGTAGGCCGCCGTAGCCGGTGTCCTTTAGTTTCTCGACGCCCAGCGCCAAGGCGAAGTCGGCAGCGCCCGATGCCACGGCGTAGCATGCGCCACGGAAGGCCTCGGTGCCCGAGGCGCACATGTTCTCGACATGCGTTACCGGGATGTTGGGCAGGCGCAGCGTCGTGCTGAGCGGGATGCCCGACTTGCCGACGTGAACCTCGTCGATAGCGGTGGAGAACCAGGCAGCCTGGAGTTGGTTCTGGTCGATGCCCGCGTCCTTCAGGCACTCCTTGTAGGCTTCCAGCATCAGCTCCTCGGCGCCGCTGTCCCAGCGTTCGCCGAACTTCGAGCAGCCCATGCCGAGAATTGCGACCTTGTCCTTGATGCCCCGAGCCATGGCAGGCCTCCTGTAGTGGGGTTGGAATTCTACTCGCTTGTCCGATGGAAGGCGATTTAGACTGGAGCCGCCTTCCAGAAGTAACGCTTGAAACCGCCGCGCATCGTATCGTTGTCACGGATGCGGAAGGTCATGCGCATCTTGGCGCCGACCTTGACCTGATCCTTGTCGCTGTCAGTGAAGTCGGCCATGAAGCGTCCGCCCTCGGGGAAGGTGATCATGCCGTAGTAGCCCGGCGGATCCGGCGAATAGACCAGCGAATCGGCGGTGAAAGACATCACCGCGCATTCGAGGCCGGCCATCGCGTAGGGATCCTGGCTGTCGATGGCATGGCAGTTGGGATTGACGCAGACCTGGCTGCGCGGGAATTGCACCGTGCCGCAGACCTTGCACTTGCCGCCGACCAGGCCGTAGATCATGTCGCGCTTGCGCCACAGGACGGAGAGCGCCGTCTTCTTGTCGAACTCGGCGCGCATGCCCTTCTCGATCGGCAGCATGTCGTTGAAGGCGAGGAACTTCATGTAGTTCTTCTCTTCCTTGCGACGCGCCATCCAGCCCGACAGACCCTTGCGCTTGGGCAGCTTGTCCTTCTCGGCCGTGACCTCGAAGACCAGGATGTCAACGCCCTGGCCGAACGCCACGACCATGATCTTGTCACCGGCCTTGGCCGTCTCCAGCGCGTCAACGAGCATGACCAGCGCGTGCGCGGCGCCGGTGTCGCCCAGCGTTGCACCCAGCAGGTCGCGCACCGCGCCCTCGCCGATGCCGACCATCTTGGCCATCTGCTTGGGCACAGCCGGCATCAGACTCGGCATGATGAAGTGGGTGATGTCGCTGCCCTTGAGCTTGCAGGCGGCGAGGCCAGCCTTGATCGCCGGCGGCACGATCTTCGAGTAACCCTCGTCGCGAATCCAGCGCTCTTCCCAGCCATAGTCGAAATCCGACTCGTCGCCGCGGAAGTGATCGACGAAATCCATCGACACCGAATGATGGCCGACCAGCTTGGCGATCACGTTCTCGGTGCCGCAGAGCAGCGCCGCGGCGCCGTCGCCGTAATTGAGCTCACCGGACGAAGCGACGCGGGCCATGCGCTTGTCCGCGGCGGCGACGAGTGACGGTGCGCCATCCTTCGAAGCATTGAGGCCAGCGATCAGGGCCGAGGTGCCGGCCTTGAGCGAGCCGCCGACATCCATCGCGGAAAGGTTCTGCTCGACGTTCAGCGCCGTGCCGATGACGCCGGCATTCTGGCGATCCTTGAAGGGATGCGTCGTCGAGGCGAAATAGATGTTGCGGACGTCTTCGGCCTTGTGGCTGGTGAGGCAGTCGCGCGAAGCCTCGACCGCCATGGTGATCGAATCCTCGTCCCAGTTGGCCATCGAGCGTTCGCCCTTGGCGAGGCCGCGCAGACCGGGAGCGAACCACTTGTTGGCGTCGTACGCCGCCTGACGGTTGAGGCGCAGGCGCGGCACATAGGCGCCGAAGGCGACGATTCCGACCATTCTTGTCTTTCCTCCGATTGCCCGGCGGGAGCCCGCCGGCTCATGAACGCTTGTTCATTCGCTCTTAGCGCGCCGGCCCGCACGGTGCGAGCCGGTTTTCGTCATGGCAGCCAGCAACGCGGAACTACCTTCCGATCTGCGGAACCGCGCCCGGCTGAGCCGGCATCTCGCGAACCAGATTACGGTAGCCGGCATCAGGCGGGATGTGGAGGTAGCGCTTGCCGCCCTTGGTCTCGACCCAGGGCTGGACCGTGATGACCTTGCGCTTGGCCGCCTGGGCGAGCGCCCCGGCGACGGTGCCACCCTCAGCCAGCAGTTCGAGATTCTTTTGCGTGGCATGGACCAGCGTGCGCTTGCCCGCCTTGGCCTCGTCGATCGCTTCCTCCCCGCCGATCCAGACCGAGTCGGTCGATTCCGATCCGTCGTGCAGCGCCACCTGATCGGCCGGCGCTTCGGCCAGAAAGAACCAGGTGTCAAAGCGCTTGGGCACGAAGGTTGGCGTGATCCAGTGCGCGAAGGGCGTCATGAGTTCAGTCGCGAGTTCGAGATCCTCGGCCTCGACCAGGTCGAGGATGCTGGCCTCGTCCTTGGCAAGCTTGGCGCGCCAGCGTTCCTCGATCGGCTTGAGATCGGCAGCAGCGATCAGCGCCTTCTGCCCGCGCTTGCGCGCCAGCAGGACGCCGCATTCTTCGAACGCCTCGCGCACACCGGCGATACGAAACTTGAGTTCATCGTCACTGATCTTGTCGGGGCCGCCCGAGCGGGCACGCAGGCGCTTGTCGCCGTCGGCGTCCTCGAGCTTGCCGCCGGGAAACACCAACGCGCCCGAGAAGGAATCGATCTGGTGATGACGCACCACCATGAAGACCTCAAGCGGTGAGGCAGTGTCGCCGCGCCTGGAAGGCCGGAGCAGCAGGACGGTGGTGGCGGGGCGCGGTGGCGCCGCTTCCTTCTTGGCTGTGTCGGTCATTTGTATCCGTTGTCTCAGTGAGGTGCCGAGTTTCCCATACAACCGGCGACAGAGTCATCGACCGAGTGTATTCTCGTAGCGTGCGTTTCGCACTGAAGGAGGACGGCATGTCCATGACGGCAGACAAATCAGGCCCCCACAGTCTGGCCGACGGCCTTAAGACGCTACGCGCCAAATGGGGATGGATCGTTGCTCTCGGCGTCGTCTTCCTGGTCGCCGGCGTCATCGCACTGGGCAGCGTCGTCACCGCCACCGAGACGGCCGTACTGGTCGTCGGCATCATGATGCTGATGGGCGGCGTCGCCGAGATCATCGCCGCCTTCGGCGTCAAGAGCTGGGGCAAGTTCCTGTTCTGGCTGCTGCTGGGCGTGCTCTACGTCGCCGCCGGCGTCATCGCCATCATGAATCCGCTGCTCGCCGCCGTTTACCTCACCCTGATGCTGGGCGTCGCCCTGGCGGTCGGCGGCATACTGCGCATCTTCCTCGCCTTCCACATGAAGAGCGCCGGCGGACCGTGGGCCTGGGTCGCGCTGTCGGGCGTCATCACCTTTGCACTGGGCTGCATGATCATCGCCCAGTGGCCGGCCTCGAGCCTGTTCGTGCTCGGCATCTTCCTCGGCATCGACCTGATCTTCATCGGTGCCGGCTGGATCACCATGGGCCTGGCGCTGAAGAAGCGGGCGGCCTAGCGACTACCGGGGCTACTTCCGGGTCGGATCTTCGGCAACCTGCACCAGCAGCTTGCCGAAGTTCTTGCCTTTCAGCAGACCCATGAAGGCCTCGGGCGCGTTCTCGATGCCCTTCACGATGTCCTCGCGATACTTGATCTTTCCAGCCTTCACGGCAGCAGGCACTTCCTTCCAGAAGCTCTCCATCTGGCCGAAGTGATCGGACACGATGAAGCCGGTCACCGTGGCGCGCTTGACCAACAGCAGGCGCCAGTCGGGACCGGGGTTCATCTGCATCTCGTTGTACTGCGAGATCAAGCCGCAGAGCGGCACACGGGCGAAGTCATTGAGCTGCGGCACGACGGCTGCCTGCACGGCGCCGCCGACATTCTCGAAATAGACGTCGATGCCCTTGGGCGCCGCGGCACGAATCTCCTTGAAGAGGTTGGCGCCGGCCGCGCGGTAGTCGACACAGGCGTCGAAGCCCAGTTCCTTCACGACGTAGTCGCACTTGTCCTTGCCGCCGGCGATGCCGACCGCGCGGCAGCCGTGCAGCTTGGCGAGCTGGCCGACCACCGAGCCGACGGCGCCCGACGCCGCCGAGACGACCACGGTCTCGCCCGCCTTGGGCTTGCCGATATGCATCAGGCCCCACCAGGCGGTCATGCCCGGCATGCCGAGCACGGAGAGCGCCAGAGACAGCGGCGCCGCATTGGGATCGAGCTTCATGCTCATTGCGCCATCCGACACGGCATAGCTCTGCCAACCGGCATACTCGACGACGAAGTCGCCTTCCTTGAACCGGGGGTTCTTCGATTTCACGACCTGGCCAACCGTGCCGCCGACCATGGCGTCGCCCAGATTGACGTTGGCGGCATAGCCCTTGGTCTCGGCCATGCGTCCGCGCATGTAGGGATCGAGCGACATCCAGATGGTGCGCGAGAGATATTCGCCGTCCTTGGGTTCGGGGATCGGATGATCGACGACGTCGAAGTTGGCATGGGTCGGCTCGCCCTCGGGGCGCGACTTCAGCAATACGCGACGGTTGGTGTTGACCATGAGACCCTCCTGTTCGCCCGACGCTAGCACGCGCACGGCGATGTGCTAAGACGCAGGCGCAATGGCCACTTTCGTCTGCCTTCCCGGTGCCTGGATGGGCGCCTGGACATGGAAATTCGTCGTCGAGCGTCTCACCGCTGCCGGACATGACGTCCACGCCCTGCCGTTTCGCGGGGTCGGCGAACGCGCCGCCGAACTGTCGCCGGACGTCGACAACGATGTGCTGCTGGCCGACACGATCGGCTATCTCGAGAACGAAGACCTGCGCGAGATCGTAATGGTCGGCCACAGCTTCGGCAGCCTGATCGCCACCCTCGTCACGGACCGCGTACCCGGGCGCATCGCGCACCTGGCAATCATCGACGGCGGCATCGCAACAGACGGGCAATCGATCTTCGGCCGCATCCCGGCGGCGATCGTGGCCAAGCGCAAGACACTGGTGAAGATCGTGAACGGCACCGAAGTGCTGCCCTTCGCGCCGGCCGCCAGCCTGATCATCGACGATCCCGAGCTTGCTGCCTGGACGCACCGCCAGCTCACGCCGCATCCGGTCGCCTGCTACACCAAGCCGATCCGCCTGTTCCATCCCGCCGGTAACGGCCGGCCGATGACCTACATCGCCTGCACCAAGCCGCGCTATCCGGTGTCGGCCGGCATGCACGAGAAGGTACAGACGATGCCGCACATCCGCTTCAGGCCGATCGAGGCCGGCCACAACTGCATCCTCTCCGCGCCCGACCTGGTGGCGCGCGAGCTGCTGGAGATTCCGCAATGACCGCGCAGATGATGATCCTGGTTGCCGGCCCCTACCGCTCCGGCACTAACGACGATCCCGTGCTGATCCAGCGCAATGTCGATGCCATGGAGGACATGGCCCTGGCCGTCTTCCGGCGCGGCCACCTGCCGGTCCTGGGCGAATGGTTCGCCCTGCCGCTCCTGAAGCACGCCGGCTCGAAGAAGATCGGCGATTCCGTATTCGACGAGATCTTCCATCCCATCGCCCGCGAGCTGATCGGCAAGTGCGACGCCGTGCTGCGCATCGGCGGCCCCTCGACCGGCGCCGACGACATGGTTGCGACGGGAGAACGCCTCGGAAAGCGCATCTTCCACGACCTATCGGAGATTCCGGAGCGTCTCCGGTGAGATGGCGCAGCGACCCCCTGGTCATCTCCGTCAATGCGCTCGGCATCACCCAGATCACGGCCTGGGGCACGAGCTATTACTGCCTGGGCGTGCTGGCGAAGCCGATCGCCGCCGAGACCGGGTGGGGCATCAGCACGATCTTTCTCGGCTTCAGCGTCGCCCTCGTCACGATGGGCGTTATCTCGACCTCGGTCGGGCGGCTGATCGACCGCATCGGCGCCCGCTCGGTGATGTCGATCGGCACCGTCATCGTCTCCGCGGGTCTGCTCGGCCTGTCGCAGGTCCGCGACGTCGCCTCCTATATGGCGGCCTGGCTGGTGATCGGCGTGGGCATGCGCTGCTGCCTCTACGACGCGGCGTTCGCCGCCCTGGTGCAGGCCGTGCCGAGTCGGGGCCGCGCCGCCATCTCCTACCTCACCCTCTACGGTGCCTACGCCTCGACCGTCTTCTGGGTGATCGGCCATTACCTGAACGAGGCCTACGGTTGGCGCGGGACGCTGCTGATCTTCGCGGCCATCAACCTCGTCGTTTGCCTGCCGCTCAACTGGCTCGGCCTCTCGCGGCGTGAGTCGGCGACCGAAATCGCAACAACGAAGGCCCCGGAGAGAGCGCAGGACGGCCCGGCGCTGGAGGGTCGGCGACGCAAGGTCGGCATCGCCCTGTTCGCCCTCATCATGTCGCTGAACGGCTTCGTGTTCGGCGTCGTGTCGCTGCAGCTCGTGCCGCTGCTCGAAGCTGCGGGTCTCGCTGGCGCCGCAGCAGTGTGGGTCGCTTCGCTCAAAGGCCATGGCCAGTTCGGCGGCCGTCTGGTCGAGATCTTCTTCGGCAAGAATCTCAAGGCCATGACCGTGGCGCGCATCGCCATCGGTGTCCTGCCGCCGGCGCTGCTGCTGCTCATGCTGGCGCGCGGCGAATTCTGGCTGCTCGTCACCTTCACCCTGCTGCTGGGGGCCTCGCAAGGCGTGATCACGATCGTGCGCGGCGCCGTGCCGCTCGCCCTGTTCGGCACCCAGGGCTACGGCGCGGTGCTGGGGCTGATCGCGACGCCGATCCTGCTGGTCAACGCCTTCTCGCCGGCGCTATTCGCGCTGATCGTCGATCTGGTCGGCTGGCACAACGCGCTGTACGCCCTACTCGGCTGCTCGATCCTGACCTGGCTCGCCATCGAACTGATGTCGCGCTGGTACGAAGGCGCGCGGACGGGGAAGCCGGCGACGACCACCTAAAACGTTTCCCTGTAAGGCCGGACATCCAGCTCGTGCGTCCAGGCGCTGCGCGGCTGGCGATGGATATGCCAGTAGTTCTCGACGATCGCCTCGATGCCCAGAAGACCATCCGGGCCGGCCTTTTCCTTGCGGTCGGGCATGCGCGACAACAGCCGTTCGCCCTCGATACCGCCGTCAATGATGACGTGCGCGACATGGATGCCCTGCGGCCCGAACTCGCGCGCCATCGACTGGACCAGGAGGCGCAGCCCGCCCTTGGTGGCATTGAAGGCGGCAAAGCGCGGCCGGCCGCGCAACGAGCCCGAGGCGCCGGTGAAAATCACCGTGCCGCGGCCGAGCGGCGCGAGCCGCCGCGCCGCCTCGCGGGCGAACAGGAAGCCGGCGAAGCAGCCGACGCGCCAGGAGTCCTCGAAATGCTGTGCCGTCATCTCGCGGAAATCGACGGCCTGGTTGTTGCCCATGTTGAACACCAGCAGGTCGGCCGGCGATCCCTCGGCATCGTCGGCCAGCGCGCGGTCGAACAGGGCAATGACGTCGGCTTCCTTGGTGCCATCGGTCACGACGGCGGTTGCCGAGCCACCTGCGGCGCGAATGGTCTCGGCGACCTTCTCGATCTTGGCCGCCGTGCGCCCGGCGACCAGCACGTGATAGCCCTCTTTCGCAAAGCGGCGGCTGAGACCGGCGCCCACGCCGCGTTCCGCTCCGACGCCCAGCACAACGGCTTTCGGCTTCTTGGCCATCTCGATACTCCCTGAAACGATTGCCCCGGAACGACTGCGAAGAGAACTTGCGGTGCGCATGGGCTGTTCGCTACGGTCCCGCCGCATGAAATTAGCTCCGTACCCCATGATCGAACTCGATCTTGGCGCCCCCTTCGACCGCCACCGCGCCACCGTGAAGCCCGACTGGATCGACTGGAACGGCCACATGAACGTCGGCTACTACGTCGTGGCCTTCGACCAGGCGACCGACACGCTCTGCCAGCAGTTCGGCTGCGGCTTCGAATACACGCGCGACAAGATCGGCATGACCTTCGTGCTCGAGGCCCACGTCACTTACGACCGCGAGGTCAGGGAGGGCGACGAGCTCCGAGTCACCACCCAGATCCTCGACCATGACGCCAAGCGCCTGCACTACATCCACGCCATGTATCACGCCGGCGAAGGCTATCTCGCCGCCACCAACGAGCTGATGCTGATGAACATCGACTATGCGAGCCGCCGCTCCGCGCGGTGGCCCGACTTCGCCATGGAGCGCATCGAAAAGATGGCGGCGGCGCATGCCGGGTTGCCCAAACCGAAACAAGCCGGCCGACTCATCGGCATCAAGAAGAAGTAGAGTACATGCTCGATTCACTGCCCTACGAACTGCCCGACCTCGTCACCGCAGCGCCGCTCGACACCCACCGCTCCACCGTGCTGCCGGAATGGGTCGACTGGAACGGCCACATGAACGTGGCCTTCTATGTGACGGCCTTCGACCAGGCGTCCGGCGCCTTCATGCGCAACATGGGTCTCGGCCGCCGCTACGTCGATGGCAAGCTCGGCATGACCTTCGTGCTCGAAACCCACGTCACCTACGATCGCGAGATGAAGGAAGGCGCGCCGATGCGCTTTGCCACCCAGCTGCTCGAGCGCGACGCCAAGAAGGTCCATCTCTTCCACGAAATGTTCCATGCCGAGCAGGGCTACCTGGCATCGACCAACGAGACCATCGTGATGAACATCGACTACGCCTCGCGCCGTTCCGCACCCTGGCCGGTGCCGGTGGCCGAACGGCTGGAAACCTTGTGGACGACGCACCGCCTGCTGCCCAAGCCGGCCAAGGCCGGCCGGGTCATGGGTCTCTCTAAGAGGTAGAGGGCGAAGAAGTAGCGAGGTTCGCCAACGCCTCGCCACTCAGCCGATACGGCAGCCAGTTGCGGATCCAGCGGAAGCCGATGCGCTCGTAGAAGCCACGCGCCGGATTCCAGTCGAGCACGTTGAGGTCGATGCGCTTAAAACCCTTGGCGGCGCACTCGCGGGCGAGTGCCGCCATCAAGGCACGGGCGACGCCGCCACGGCGCTCCTCCGGCACGACCCAGATATCTTCGATGAAAATGCCGCGCGCCGCGGTCCAGACCGAATAGTTGAAGGTGTAGAGCGCGAAGCCTACCGGCACACCGCCGCGCTCGGCGATCATGGCGGCGAACTTCGGGTCGGCGCCAAAGCCGTCGCGGGCCAGGGTCTGCGGTGTCGAGGTGACGGCATCGGGCTCGTCCTCGTAGGTCGCGAGATCGATCGAGAAGTGATGGAGGAGATCGACGTCGTTGACGGTCGCCGGCCGGACGACGACCGCTGCTGGGCTAGACGGCAAGATAACCTCCATCGACGGGAACGACCGCACCGGTCACGTAGCTCGCGGCATCGGAGCAGAGGAAGACCACCGGGCCGACCAGTTCCTCCGGCTGGCCGACGCGCTTCATCGGTACGTGGGCGAGGAATGACTCCAGGCGCTGGGGGTCGGCCCGCGTCACCTCGGTCATGGCCGTGGCGATGATGCCGGGCGCGATGGCGTTCACCCGCACCCCGTCGGGCGCCAGCTCGGCGGCCAGGCCACGCGTGAACTGGGCGATGGCACCCTTGGACACCGGATAGGCGCCGCTGCCGGCCGGCGCCACGAACGAATTGGTCGAGGCGACATTCACGATCGCGCCGTGCGTCTGCTTCAACTGCTCGATGAAGGCCATCGTGACATTGAAGGTGCCCTGGACGTTCACCGCCATGGTCTGGCTCCAACGCTCCCGGCCGTCGTCCGCAGTGAAGTTGCCACGCAAGAAGATGCCGGCGTTGTTCACCAGGATGCGGATCGGTCCGACCAGCAGGGCAATGTCCTCGGCAAGCTTGCCGCAGCCCACCTCATCGGTGACGTCGAGGGCGAACCCGCGCGCGTCGCCACCCGCCTTGACGATCGCCTCGGCGGTGTCGTGCGCGGTCTGACGGTCGACGTCGGTCACGATGACCTTGGCGCCGGCCTGTGCCAGACCGTGGGCGATGGCCGCGCCATTGCCGCGCCCGGCGCCAGTGACCAATGCAATACGTCCGGCGAGAAGACCGGTCATGGGATGTCCGCCATTGTCTTCGAACTCATAGCGCCTGTCTCAGGCGCTCTTTTCCAGCGCTGTCCACATCTCGATGTCGCGCTCGGCGGTCCAGATGCGCGGATGGTCGAGACCCTTGGCCTCGTCGTAGGCGCGCGACACGTCGAACGGCATGCAGTGCTCGAAGATCACCCAGTTGCCGTAGCGCGGCTGCAGCGCGGCCATCGCCTTGTCGTAGGCCTGCTTCAGCGAATCGCCCGACTCGGCGCTCTGCGACACGGCCTTGTAGAGGTCGGCCAGGAACGCCTGGGTGCCGGCGATGCCCTCTTCCACCGCGCCCTCGCCGATCAGCGCATCGCCGCGGCCCGGCACCAGTGCCTCAGCCCTGAAGTCGCGCAGCTTCTGCAAGGTCGCGGGCCAGTCCTTGTAGTGGGCGTCGCCGCAGTAGGGCGTGGCGCCGTATTCAACGAGGTCGCCGCTGAACAGCGCGCGCTCCTCCGGCAGCCAGACGATCGTGTCACCCTTGGTATGGCCGCGGCCGGCGTGGATGATGTCGATCTGCAGCTTGCCCAGCCACAGGGTCATGCGGTCGTTGAAAGTGATGGTGGGCCAGGTCAGCCCCGGAATGGTCTCGGCCGCCTGGAACAGGCGCGGGAAGCGCTGCAGCTCGGATTTATAATCCTGAGCGCCGCGCTCGACGATCATCTCGCGCGTCGCCTCGCTACAGATGATGTGCTCGGGATTGTAGCCGCTGGCGCCCAGCACGCGGACCGCATGATAATGCGACAACACCACATATTTGATCGGCTTGTCGGTGACGGTGCGGACACGCTCGATCACCTGCTCGGCCATTTTCGGTGTCGCCTGGGCATCGATCACCATGACCGCGTCGTCGCCGACCACGATGCCGGTATTGGGATCGCCTTCGGCCGTAAACGCATAGGCATGCTCGGACAGGCGGCTGAAGGTGATCTTCTTGTCCGCCATGTCCGCCTGCGAGGCGAAGGCCCTGGCCATCGGCGTGTCTCCATCTGCGCGTTCGAAGCTCGCGAGAAACCTATGCAGTGCGTGCGGCCCAAGTCAAAGTGCGAGGCGCCGGACTATTCACAGGCAGCAGGATCGTCAGTCCGAACCGTACTTGTGATAATGCCCCCGGTCGCCGGAGCGGACCGCGACCTCGAAGGCATCATTGTCGCGCTCCATGCGCAGCCTGACGGTCGTGCCGGCGGGACCGCTCTCCCACAGCTTGCGATAGAAGTCGGCGACATCGTCCAGCACTTCGTCATTCAGGGCATGCAGGACGTCACCGCGCTGCAGGCCGGCGCGATCGGCCGGGCCGCCGTCGGAAATGCCGACGATCACGAGCTGGCCCATGTGCTCCTGGGTATAGACCCCGAGCCAGGGCCGGGGCGGAGTCGAGAGCCGGCCCCTGGACACCAGTTCGGAGAAGATCGGCTTTAGCCGGTTGATCGGCACGTACATATTGCCGGGAAAAGCCTGCGCTCCCGGCCCCAGCGCCTCCTGCACCAGCAGCGAACCGACGCCCAGCAGCGCGCCGTCGGCGCCGACCAGCGCCGAGCCACCCCACAGCGGGTAGGCGGGAACGGTGAAGATCGCGCTATCGAGCAGATATTCCCAGTAGCCCGCGAACTCGCGGCGGCTGGCGACCTTGACCTTGAGCGTCGCCTTCTCGCCGCCATAGCCCACGACCGTGGCCTCGCTGCGCAGCGACAGCGTATCGGAATCGCCGAACTGCATCGGCTTCACCGGGAGCGGCACGTCGGTCCGCACCAGGCCGAAGCCGCTTTCATAGTCGGAGCCCACGATGTGGGCGGGCCATTCATTGCCCTCGATGTCGATGATGGTGACGGTATCGGCTTCCATGATCAGGTAGCCGATGGTGACGATCAGGCCCTCGTCATCGATCACAATGCCGTGGCCCTCGCGTTCGGAACCCAAAGTCTGGGCCGAGCGGCGATTCTCCGGAATGGTGGTCTTGAGGCCAACCACGGCCGGCAGTACGTCGGTAACGGCCTGAGGCACGTTGGACTGACCGGGTATTCGCGCCTCGACGCCTTCCTGGCCGGTCGGAAAGTGGCCTGTACCGTTCGCGGAACCGTTCAACCCTCGGGCCATTCGTACACCCCTACATTTACAGTGGGCGCGTCCACAGTCAGGAAGATAGGCGTCCGCCGCGCCGATTGCTATATGACGGTGCATGGCGCCCCCCGCCGACCCGTTCGAAATCACCGACGATCCCGCTTCGGCCGAACCCGAGCCGGCGCGCCGCGCCGTCGCGTCCACAGCCCATCTCGACGGGCTGAACGAGGAACAACGCGTGGCCGTGACCCATCAGGGCGGGCCGCTGCTGGTGCTGGCCGGCGCCGGCACGGGCAAGACCCGGGTTCTCACCTCGCGCATCGCCCACCTGCTGATCACCGGCCGGGCGCGGACCTCGCAGATCCTGGCGGTCACCTTCACCAACAAGGCGGCGCGCGAAATGCTCGACCGCGTGGCGAGCCTGATCGGTGGCGCGGCCGACGGCATGTGGCTCGGCACCTTCCATGCGATCGGCGTGCGCGTGCTGCGCCGTCACGCCGAACTGGTCGGCCTGAAAAGCAACTTCACCATCCTCGATACCGACGACCAGACGCGCCTGATCAAGCAGCTCCTGCAGGCCGAAGGCATCGACGACAAGAAATGGCCGGCGCGCGTGCTGAGCGGCATCATCCAGCGCTGGAAGGACCGCGCGCTGACGCCCGACAAGGTCTCGGCCGACGAAGCCGGCGAGTTCGCCGGCGGCAAGGCCGCCGAGATCTACCGCCAGTACCAGGAGCGCCTCGCAGAGGTGAACGCCGTCGATTTCGGCGACCTCGTCATGCACTGCGTCACCTTGTGGCAGAAGCACCCTGACGTGCTGGCGCAGTATCACCGCCGCTTCCGCCACATCCTGGTCGACGAATACCAGGACACCAACGTGGCGCAGTACCTCTGGCTCCGGCTGCTGGCCCAGGGCACCGAGGATGTCTGCTGCGTCGGTGACGACGACCAGTCGATCTACGGCTGGCGCGGCGCCGAGGTCGGCAACATCCTGCGCTTCGAGAAGGATTTTCCCGGCGCCACCATCGTCCGGCTGGAGCGCAACTACCGCTCGACGCCGCACATCCTGGCCGCCGCCTCGCATCTCATCTCCCACAACGAGGGCCGCCTCGGAAAGACGCTGTGGACGGAGATGAAGGAGGGCGAACGCATCGCGGTGCGCGGCGTCTGGGACGGCGACGAGGAGGCGCGCGGCATCGGCGAGGAGATCGAGGCGCTGCAGCGCGACAAGCACAAGTTGGCGCAGATCGCCATCCTGGTGCGTGCCGGCTTCCAGACCCGCGAGTTCGAGGAACGCTTCATCACCATGGGCCTGCCCTACCGCGTGATCGGCGGCCCGCGCTTCTACGAACGCCAGGAGATCCGCGACGCCCTGGCCTACTGCCGCGTCACCGTGCAGCACGACGACGATCTCGCCTTCGAGCGCATCTACAACACACCGCGCCGGGGCTTGGGCGAATCGGCGCTGCGCACGCTCCGGCTGATCCAGCGCAGCCAGAAGATCTCGCTGTTCGAGGCGACCCGGCGCGCGCTCGAAACCGATGAACTGAAGGCCCGGCCGCGCAAGTCTCTGGGAGACCTCATTCGCAACTTCGAGCGCTGGCGCGCCATGCTCGACGGCATGAGCCATGTCGAGGTGGTCGAGACGCTGCTCGACGAATCGGGCTACACCGACATGCTGCGGCTGGACCGCTCGGTCGAAGCCGAGGGCCGACTGGAGAACCTGAAGGAGCTCACCAACGCCCTGCAGGAATTCGACTCGCTGCCGGCCTTCCTCGAGCACGTGGCGCTGCTGACCGACATGGCCGACCGCAGCGACACCGACATGGTGAGCCTCATGACGCTCCACGCCGCCAAGGGGCTGGAGTTCGACACCGTGTTCCTGCCGGGCTGGGAGGAAGGCCTGTTTCCCAACCAGCGCGCGCTCGACGACAAAGGCCTGGCCGGGCTCGAGGAAGAGCGCCGCCTGGCCTATGTCGGCCTGACGCGCGCGCGTAAGCGGGCCTATGTCTCCTTCGCCGCCAACCGGCGCATCTTCAATCAGTGGCAGGCCGCGATCCCGTCGCGCTTCCTGCGTGAGCTGCCGACCGGTCATCTCGCCGAGAGCAGCGACGCCGGTCTCTACGCCACCTACTCGGCCGGCCATCACGGCGGCCTGCGCGACCAGGCGAGCGGCTTCGACTACGAGAGCCTCGGCACCGGCGGCGCGCGCCGCACGCGCTGGCGCGACGAGACGCTGGACGACCGCCGCGCGGTCGAGGGCGACAAGCCCGACCTCGGCGTCGGCCAGCGCGTGTTCCACCAGAAGTTCGGTTACGGCCGCATCGTCGCGGTCGACGGCAACAAGCTCGACATCGAGTTCGAGAAGGCCGGCCCCAAGAAGGTGCTCGACAGTTTCATCGAGGCGGCATGAGCGGCTGGAAAGCCTGGCTGGTCGTCCCTGCCGCCGAACGAGCCGCAAAAGAACAGGCGCTTGAGCATCTGAACGAGGATGGCGTCGTCGTCACCAGCCGCGAGATCTCGCGCGACGGCCCCTGGCGCGTCGAGATCTTCGGCGAAGGCGCGAAACCTAAGCTCGACGCCGACTGGCAATGGGAAGAACTGCCGGACATCGACTGGGTGTCGGAGAACCAACGTTCCTTCCAGCCCTTCACTGTCGGGCCCTTCTGGGTACATCCGTCGCACGTCACGCAAGGGCAACCGGCCGGCACGATCGCGCTCCGCATCGACGCCGGACTGGCGTTCGGCACCGGCACACACGCCACGACACGCGGCTGCCTGGAGCTGCTGGCGACGCTTCATCCACAAGACGTGAGCGTCGCCGTCGATGTCGGTTGTGGCTCGGGCATCCTCACCATCGCTATGGCAAAGTTGTGGTGTAGCGTGGTCCTTGCCAGCGACAACGATGCGGAAGCGGTCGCTGTAGCGCGCGAGAATGCCGAGCTGAACGACGTCGGGCCGCTCTGCCACTTCTTCCATGCGAACGGACTGGAGTCGTCTGAAATTGCGGCCATCGCTCCGTTCGAATTGATCGTCGCCAACATCCTGGCGGAACCGCTGCTCGGCCTCGCCGACTCCTTCGCCGGTGCGATCCGGCCGGCCGGGCGCGTGTTGTTGAGCGGGCTACTGGCAGAACAGGCGGACGACATTGTCGCGGCATACGACCGAAAGGGCTTTCTGGTCGAGCGTAGCGTCGACTACGAATCCGGCGGCGCCTGGTGGCGCACGTTGATGCTGCGAAAATCCTGAAACGAAAAGGGCCGGCTTTCGCCGGCCCTTTGTACGCTTACGCTACGCTACAGGCGTTTACGCGGCGCGGTGCAGGTTCTGGTTGGCTGCGACCACGTTGCCGGTGACGGCATCGATCTGCGGCGCCAAGCCTTCCGCGGCCTCGCGGACCGCGAACGTGATGTCGCTGCGGGTGAGGCCGAGGTCGGCCAGTTCGCGGTCGGTCATGCGCAGAAGCTGCGCCTCGGCCGCGCGCAGCTTGAGGTCGGCCTTGATCGCAGCCACGAGGCGGCTGTACTGGCGGCCGATCCACAGCAGGGCGTCGCCGAGGGCGTCGGCGACGAATTCGGCGCGGGCATAACGCGCGCGCAATTCGATCATGCGGCGGTCGGCAAGGGTAAAGCCGGCCTTCGCTGTGTCGTTCCTCCCCGCCGGCGTAGTTTCGCTGGTCAGACTTTCAAACATCTGAATCGGCTGGGTCATCATGATACTCTCCTTCTATGGTGCGACGCGGTACGCGATGCTGCATCGCACTAAGCAAATATAGAGCCTTGAGTTACAACGATAAGTCTGGAGGTGGAACTCCTGCTATGCACTCAACGCATAGAGCACAACATTTTAGCATTTCGCAGCCGCGAAAGAACAATTATTGCTCAATTTGCCTCGGTCGGACGCCCCGCGTAGGGTCCGGCCCGCCATGAGTTCAGCTCCCGACGACGTTCTTCAGCTCCTGCGCCGACGCGGCCGCGACACAGACCCGTCCGCCCTCGATTCCCTGATGCGCGGCGTGGCCGCCGCCCCGGAAGGGCTGGCCGGCCCGGAGTGGGTCGAACTGATCGCCCCCGATTCCGACGCCGAATTGACCAAGGCGCTGACCCTCTGGCGGGCAGAACTCGCTGGCGCCGGCGACGGGCTCGGCATGGCACCCGCACCGGCGGAGCGCCTGGCGCTCTTGCGGGCCGAACTCGCGCGACGCGGCATCGACGGCTTCGTGGTGCCGCGGGCCGATGAGCATCAGGGCGAATACGTCGCGCGCCGCTCGCAGCGCCTGGCCTGGCTGACGGGTTTCAGAGGCTCGGCCGGTCTTGCCATCGTGCTGGCCGATCGTGCGGCAATCTTCATCGACGGCCGCTACACCCTGGCCGTTCGGGGCCAGGTCGATACCGCCGCGTTCGTGCCGCATCAGATACCGGAAGAATCGCCCGAGACCTGGATCGCGGAGAACCTGCCCAAGGGCGGCAAGCTTGGATTCGATCCCTGGCTGCAGACCGTCGATGGACATGAGCGCTTCGCCCGCGCCTGCCAGCGCGTCGGCGGCTCGTTCGTCGCCGTCGAGTCCAATCCCGTCGACGCGGTGTGGCGCGACCGACCGCCGGCGCCGCTGGCACCGGTGCTGCCGCACGCCGTCGAGTTCGCCGGCGAGACGAGCGAGGCCAAGCGGACCCGCATCGCCCAGATCGCCGCCGCGAAGGGCGCCGATGTCGCGCTGATCACCGCGCCCGACTCCATCGCCTGGCTGTTGAACGTGCGCGGCGGCGACGTGCCCCGCACGCCCTTTGCGCTGGGCTTCGCCCTGCTGCACGCCGATGGCCATGTCGATCTCTACATGGACCGCCGCAAGGTGCCCGATCGCACGGTGGCGTGGCTCGGCAACGCCGTGACCCTGGCGCTGCCCGAGGAACTGGGCAGCGCCCTCGACACGCTGGGCAAGATGGCCCGGCGCGTCCTGATCGAAACCTCGACGGCGCCGCACTGGGCGGCGATGCGGCTGCAACAGGCCGGCGCCACCCTCGTGCGCGAGGCCGATCCGGTCGCCCTGCCCAAGGCCTGCAAGAACGCCGTGGAACTCGCCGGCATCCGCGCCGCGCACCACCGCGACGGCGGCGCCGTCAGCCGCTTCCTGGGCTGGCTGGCGCGCGAATCGAAGGGCGGAAAATTGCGCGAGATCGAAGTCTCCGACCGCCTGCAGGCGCTGCGCCAGCAGACCGGCCAGCTGCGCGACCTCAGCTTCGACACCATTTCCGGTGCCGGTCCCAACGGCGCCATCGTGCACTATCACGCCTCCAAGGCGACCGAGCGGGCGCTGCAGCCGGGCAGCCTCTATCTCGTCGATTCCGGCGGGCAATATCGCGACGGCACCACCGACATCACCCGCACGGTCGCCATCGGCACGCCGTCACCCGAAATGCGCGACCGCTTCACCCGCGTGCTGAAAGGCCATATCGCGCTGGCGACCGCGCGCTTTCCCGCCGGCACCACCGGCTCGCAGCTCGACGCGCTGGCGCGCTACCACCTGTGGCAGGCCGGTCTCGACTACGATCACGGCACCGGCCACGGCGTCGGCGCCTATCTCTCGGTCCATGAGGGCCCGCACCGCATCTCGAAGATGGCCAACAACGTGGCCCTGCTGCCCGGCATGATCGTCAGCAACGAGCCGGGCTACTACAAGACCGACGCCTACGGCATCCGCATCGAAAACCTGGTCGCCGTGCGCGAGGCCACGATCGAGGGCGCCGACCGCCGCTACTACGAATTCGAGACCCTGACCCTGGCGCCGATCGACCTCGCCTGCGTCGAGCCCGGCCTGCTGACCGACCCCGAGCGCGACTGGCTGAACGCCTATCACCGGCGCGTGCGCGAGGCTGTCGGGCCCGACGTCGACGAGGCAACGCGCGCGTGGCTCGCCGAGGCGACTCGCGCGCTCTAAGAGCAGGCTCTCCGCAGCCCGGAGAGCCCCATGTCACACCGAGATGTCACACCAAGTTGTGTCAAATGTTGTGACACCGAGTTGTGACATCGCGTGAATCCTGCGGTCCGAGCGCCGCAGCAGACCGTCAATAGTTCCTTCTGGGGCGCGTTTTCTCGCGCCTCGGTCCACCCCACCTCTGGACGGTCTCCAGCGGGGGCAGCCTTTGCTTGCTACGCACGACTCGATGATCGCGGGACGACCCCTCCTCCTCGATTGGAGCGTACCTGGCGGCGGCGCCGGGCGGGGTATGGTCTTTATTATTGGCGCTGGCGCCCGTCCTTCCGGACAGGCCTCGTGCAACGCTACCTGAAACATAGCACGGAACCTGCTGAACCTGCTCATCACATCCGCGTGAGCAAATGCTGGCAGTGCTAGCATTCCGCTTCCTAGCTGAAGGGGCGAATGACCCTTTCGCCGAAGCCCGCGAGGCTCTCCTCGAGATCGTGCATGAAAGGCGTGGACGGCAGCACGATGCGGCCGATGCCCTGCGCAACACGTTCCTTGATGGCCGCCTCCGGGTCTTTGCCCGAGCCGGGCAGGAGATCGGGACAGCCGGCCAGCATTTCGATCGACTTGGGATCGCGGCCTGCCGCCTCGGCAGCGCGGCGCACCAAGTCGATCAGGCGAATGGTGTCTTCAGGCCGGCCGATCGACGGGAAGAAGCCGTTGCCGAGCCGGCCGGCACGCCGGGCCGCGGCTTCGGAGTGTCCGCCGATGATGATCGGCACGCTGCCGGCCACCGGCTTGGGGTTGCAGCTCACCTCGTGGAACTTCACGAACTCGCCGGCATAGCTCGCGCCATCGCCCGCCCACAGCGCGCGCATGGCCGCGATGTATTCGTCGGCCCGCTTGCCGCGCTTCTCGAACGGCACACCCAGCGCCTCGAATTCTTCTTTCAGCCAACCGACGCCGATGCCGAGTTCGATGCGCCCGCCGCTCATGTAGTCGAGCGTCGCCACCTGCTTGGCGAGAACCAGGGGATTGCGCTGCGGCAGGATGAGCACGCCGGTCATGAAGCGCAGCCGCGTCGTGACGGCCGCGACGGACGCCATCCAGATCAGGGGATCGGGAAGCGCGGCGGTGCGATCGCCCGGCAGCCGGCCACTGGCGGCATAGGGATAGGTCGAGCTGTAGGTGTCGGGCAGGACGACATGATCGACGGCGAAGACCGAATCGAAGCCGGCGGCCTCGGCCAGGCGCACCAGCCGGTGCGCCGCGGCCAGGTCGGGACAAGTGTTGTTGCCGAAATGCAGGGCGAATTTCACGAGACCAGGTCCGCAACGGCTTTCCTGTAGCGCGTGATCGCATCGAGGTGCTCGGCGTAGGTCTTCCCGGCGATGCGCTTGTGATGCGCGCTGACATAGGTCGTGTGGGCATTGACGTGCGTGACGCCCGCCTTCTTCCAGAAGCTGAATTCCTTGCGCCAATCGTCCTCGTTTCCGATGCCGGGCGACACCCAGACTTCGAGCCCGACCGACTTGGGATCGCGCCCCGCCGCCTTGATCATCGTGCGCAGCTTGTCGAAGGCTTTTAGCGCCTCGTCCCCCGCCGGATAGGCGAGCGGCATGAAGCCGTCGCCATATTGCGCCGTCCGCCGGAACGTCGCCTCGGCATGGCCGCCGAACCAGATCGGCACGCGGCCGGATTTCGGACGCGGATTGATGCCGCCGTCGTCGAGCTGGTGGAATTCACCCTTGAACTTGACGCTCGGCTCCTTCCACAGCGCCTGCATGAAGCGCACCTGCTCCTCGGAGCGCTTACCGCGCGTCTTGAAATCCTCGCCCAGTCCCTGGAATTCGATTTCGTTCCAGCCGACGCCGACGCCGAGACGGAACCGCCCTTCGCAAAGCTCGTCCAGGCAGGCCGCCTGCTTGGCCACCAGCGCCGCCTGGCGCTGGGCCAGGATCAGCACGCCCGCCGCAAAGCCGACTTTCTTGGTGACGCCAGCCAGGAACGCGAACAGCACGAAGGGATCGTGATAGGCCGTGGCGGTGGTGCCGACCCGGCGCCCGCCGTAGTCGACGTTGGGGTTGCCGCCCAGCACATGGTCGGGCGCCACGAGATAATCGTAGCCCAGCCCCTCCGCCGCCTGGGCATAGTCGCGCAGGACGGCCGGGCCGGTACCGATGTCGCCCACCGGCAGGGATGCACCGAGTTTCATGGTGTCCTCATTCCGCCGCGGCGGCCTTACGGGGTTTAAGGTCTGTCGAATACTTGAGATGGACCGGCGCATTGGCCTCGAACGGGCTCTTGAGGTCGAGGCTCTTGGCGATCTCGCGGATTGCCGGGAACACTTCCTGGCCGATCAGCTTGATGCAGGTGAGCGAGTCCGCCTGGCTCACCCGTCCGTCGTTGCCCCACAGCGCCAGGATGCCCGGCCGTGTCTCTTCCAGGATGCGCTTCAGCTTGGCCACCACCGTCTTGGGCGTGCCGGCGATGATACGCAGATCGGCCATCTGCTGCTCGAAGCTGGTCTCGCCGCGCGGGTTCTTCGCGCGGCCCGAGGCGAACTCGACGAAGGCGCGGCGGGCGGAGGGCGAACCGTAGCCCGACGGCGTGCTCCACACCGGATGCGCGAGGCCGGTGAACTCGCCCTGCATCCAGCGGAACTGCCTGGCGTTTTCGATCGCCTTCTCCTCGTTGTCGGAGACATGGACCTGGATCAGGTAGCCGCGGTTCTCCGGCCCGCCGACGTAGCCCACGTCGGCCGCCACGCTGTCGTAGAGCTCCCAGATCTTCTTGGTCTGCTCGATCGAGGTGTTGAGCGCGATGTAGGGATAGCGCTGCTGCGCCGCCCAGATGATCGTCTCCTTGCTGATCACGCCCGGAATCCAGACGCGCGGATAGGGCTTCTGCAGCGGCACCGCCCACGGATTCACCACCCGGTGCTGATAGTGGTTGCCCTCGAAGCGGAACGGACCGGTCTGCGTCCAGGCCCTCGTGACCAGCTCGTGCGCCTCCTCGAAACGCTCGCGGTTGAACGCGGGATTGACGCCGGTGGCGAGCTGCTCCTGGCCGCCGCCGCGCACGAAGCCCGAGACCAGCCGGCCCTTGGAGATCATATCGATCATCGCCAGTTCTTCGGCGAGGCGAATCGGGTTCTCCGCCAGCGGCAGCGGGTTGCCCAGCATGACGATCTTCACCTTCTTGGTCATGCCGGCCAGGATGGCGGCGAAGATATTGGCCTTGGCCTGCATGCAGAACGGCGCGTTGTGATGCTCGTTCAGCATGATGCCGTCGACGCCGACCTCCTCGGCCAGCATGTATTGCTCGATGTAGTCGTTGTAGAGCCTGGAGCCCGCGACCGGATCGAAATGCTTGTTGGAGAACATCAGCGCCGTCGCGCCAAAATCGCGGCCGGCCTGCTCCGGGTAGGCCGACATCGGTTGCTCGGTGAAATACATCAGGTGCATGACGTCTACTCCCGACCGATGAAGCTGGTGACAAGTTTGGCGAGCGCCTCGGGCTGCTCCATGTCGACGCAATGGCCGCAGGCTTTCACGATCTCCAGTTTGGCGTTGGGCAAGGCCTCGACGTAGCGCTTGGCCGCGCTCTGCGGCACCACTCTGTCGTCGTCGCCCCACACCACCAGCGCCGGCGCCCGCACGGCGCCCAGCAGATGCGGCAGGGTCTGGCTGTACATGTAGGGCTTCCAGGCGATGCGGAAGCTCATCTCGCGGCAGACGTCCCACATCTCGAGCTGGTCGATCGACGGCTCCGCGCCATAGACGCGATCGAACACCGTCTGGTCGTGGAAGCCGGCGCGGGCATAATCGACGTAGCCGGTGACGGCGAGGTCGAGGATGTCGCCCTGCGGCGGCTTGATGCCCATGGCGCCTACCAGGACGAGATGAGAAAGATCGGCGGGCGCCATGCTGGCCATTTCGGCCGCGATCCAGCCGCCGAAGCCCAGGCCGACGAGGGCGGCGTCCTTGATCTTCAGGTCACTCAACAGGCCGCGATGGATCACCGCGATGTCACGCACGCTGCGCATCCAGGTCGGCCGCTCCGACCGGCTGTAGCCGGGATGATGCGGCACCAGCACGTCGTAGTGCGCCGCCAAGGCGTCGTAGAAAGGCAGCTGATCCAGCGTGCCGGTCTCGTGGTGCAGCACCACGATGGGCCGACCTTTGCCGGCGCGCTTCAGGTGCAGCTTGGTGCCACCCACCTCGACCGTAGAGTCGGTCCAGTCCACTCCCGCCATTCCGGGCTTCCTTCCCTATTGGTCTGGATCGTTGCAACCGAACCCTGGAGAGTCAAACTTTCGACTGGCGGAGCGTCCGCCGTCTGGTTGTTCGTCTGAGGTCGGTCTATTAAGACTTCACTCTCGCCACAGGGAAGACATCACCGTGCTCAAGCTCGGATACAAGGCGTCGGCCGAACAGTTCGCGCCGTCAAAGTTGCTCGACTTCGCATGCCTGGCCGAAACCGTCGGGTTCGAGTCGGTGTTCGTCAGCGATCACTTCCAGCCGTGGAAGCACATCGACGGCCACGCGCCAAATTCGATCGCCTGGCTGGGTGCGCTGGGCGCCCGCACCTCGCGGGTCGCGATCGGCACCAGCGTGCTCACGCCCACCTTCCGCTATCATCCCTCGATCGTGGCCCAGGCCTTCGGCACGTTGGGCGCGATGTTCCCGGGACGGGTGATCCTGGGCATCGGCACCGGTGAGTCGCTGAACGAGGTGCCGTCGACCGGCCAGCCCTGGCCCGAGTTCAAGGAACGCTTCGCCCGGATGCGCGAGGCCGTGACGCTGATCCGCACGCTGTGGCGCGAGGAGCGCGTCAGCTTCGAGGGCGAGTATTACAAGACCGAGAAGGCCACCATCTACGACCGGCCCGAGGTCGAGGTGCCGATCTACGTGGCGGCTGCGGGGGCGCTGGTGGCGCGCTATGCCGGCCGCACGGGCGACGGCTTCATCTGCACCAGCGGCAAGAAGTGGGACCTCTACACCGACACCCTGCTGCCCAAGGTCGCCGAGGGCATCGCTGCCGCGGTCGAGCCCAAGAAGCAGCCCTATGACCACATGATCGAGGTCAAGGTCTCCTTCGACACCGACGCCGAGCGCGCGCTGCAGGACACGCGGCACTGGGCGGCGCTGGCGCTGACGCCGGAAGAGAAGATGACAGTCGAGGATCCGGTCGAGATGCAGCGCCTGGCCGACGCCCTGCCGCTCGAGCGCGCGGCGTCGCGCTGGATCGTCTCGAGCGATCCCGACGAGCATGTCGAGAAGGTCGGCGCCTATGTGAAGCTGGGCTTCCGTCATCTGGTGTTCCACGCGCCCGGCCCCGACCAGGAGCGATTCCTGCGGCTCTATGGCGAGCAGGTCCTGCCGCGTCTGCGCAAGCGCTTCGGATGAACCGCACCACCGCTTTGGAGGTCCTGGCGATCCCCGGCATCCCGATGATCGAGCCAGGCGACGATCTGGCGGCGCTGATCGCCGAGGGACTGGCGCGTGGCATGCACGAGCCGCGCGAAAGCGACGTGATCGTGATCGCCCAGAAGATCGTCTCCAAGGCCGAGGGCCGCAGCGTCGATCTCGCCACAGTGACGCCGTCGGCACGGGCCATCGAGCTCGCCAAGGAAGTGCAGAAGGATCCGCGGCTGGTCGAGCTGATCCTGTCGGAGTCGGTGCGGGTGGTGCGGTCCCGGCCCAACGTCCTGATCGTCGAGCATCGGCTGGGCTTCGTCATGGCCAATGCCGGCGTCGATCAGTCCAACGTCGCCGCGCCGGACGGCCCGCAGCGCGCGCTGCTGCTGCCGGTCGATCCCGACGGCAGCGCCGCGGCGTTGCGCGAGCGTCTCGCCGCCCTTTGTGGCGTGCCGCCCGCCGTCGTCATCAACGACAGTTTCGGCCGGGCCTGGCGCCGCGGCACGGCGGGCGTGTCGATCGGCGCGGCGGGCCTGCCGGCGCTTCTCGACCTGCGCGGCAATCCCGATCTGTTCGGCCGCGAACTCCAGGTCAGCATCACCGGCTTCGCCGACGAGATCGCGGCCGCGGCGTCACTGGTGATGGGTCAAGGTAACGAAGCGCAGCCCGTCGTGCTGATACGCGGCCTCACCTGGAGCGCGCCGGCCAATCCGGCCTCCGAACTCGTCCGGCCGGCCGCCGAGGATATGTTTCGGTGAGCAGCGGCCTGGTCGTTGCGCTATCGGGCGGAGTCGGTGGCGCCAAGCTGGCGCTTGGCCTCAGCCGCATCCTGCCGGCCGACGAATTGCTGATCGTGGCCAACACCGGCGACGATTTCGAGCATCTCGGCCTCAGCATCTGTCCCGACATCGACACGCTCACCTACGTGCTGGCCGGCCTCGACAATCCGGTCACCGGCTGGGGCCGCCGCGACGAAACCTGGTCTTTCATGGAGACGATCGCCGCCCTCGGTGGCGCGGACTGGTTCCGTCTCGGCGATCGCGACCTCGCCCTCCACGTCGAACGCACGAAGCGACTGGGCGCCGGCCAGACGTTATCTGAGATCACCGCTGACGTGTGCCGGCGGCTCGGCGTTCGTCCGCGCGTGCTGCCGATGAGCGACGATCGCGTACGCACGCGCGTGCGCAGCGACAGCGGCTGGATCGACTTCCAGGACTATTTCGTGCGCCAGCAGTGCCGACCGGTCGTGCAGCAGCTCGCTTTCACCGGCGCAGCCGACGCCCGGCCCCAGCCCGACGTCATGGCAGCCTTGAGCGGCGGCAACGTGCGGGCGGTGGTGATCTGCCCGTCCAATCCCTTCATCAGCATCGAACCGATCCTGGCCGTGCCCGGGATGCGTGCGGCGATCGAAAATTGCGATGCTCCTGTCGTGGCGGTGTCGCCGATCGTCGGCGGCCGCGCGGTCAAGGGACCGACCGCCAAGATGATGCAGGAACTGGGCCTCGCCGTGAGTTCCGCGGCAGTGGCCGAGCGCTACGGCGCGCTGCTCGACGGCTATGTCGTCGATGCCGCCGATTCCGCAGGCATCAGGACCAGGCAGCACATCGCCCCCACCCTGATGACGACGCTCGAGGACCGCGAAGCGCTGGCGCGCGCCGTTCTTGCCTTCGCCGATTCGCTGAAGTGACCGCGCCAGACGACATTTGGGCGATCGTGCCCGTCAAGGAACTGGAGGGCGCCAAGCAGCGGCTCGCTCCCCTGCTCTCGCCCGCCCAGCGCCGGGCGCTCATCGAGGTCATGGTGGGCGAGGTACTGACCGCTGTCGTGGGCGCGCGCGGCCTCGCCGGAGTCATGGTCGTCACCCTCGACCCGACGACGACGGCGCTGGCTGCCCGCCTCGGCGCGCGCGTGGTGACCGATGGTGCTCGCGACGGCCACACCGGCAGCGTCACGGCGGGCCTCAAACTGCTCGCCCGCGAAGGCCGTGGCGGCATGATCACTTTGCCGGGCGACATTCCCGCCGCCACCTCGGCCGAGATCGAGGCCGTGCTGGCGGCGCATCTGGCGGCACCCGCCTTCACCATCTCGCCGGCGCACGACGATCTCGGCTCCAACGCCGTCATCTGCTCGCCGCCGGATGCCGTGCCGCTGCGCTTCGGAGAGAACAGCTACTTCCCCCATCTCGAGGCGGCGCGACGCGCGGGCATCGAGCCGACGGTGATCCGCGAGCCCGGCATCGCCATGGACATCGACCACCCGGCCGACCTCGCGGCCTTCCTGCGCCTGCCGCAATCGGCCGGCACGCGCACCCGTGCGTTCCTGGAAGACGCCGGCATCCCCCGACTGCTCGCAGAACGAGGGATCTCTTAGAGTCTTTCCGACTGACTCAGAATCGCTCTCCTCCCCATTCAAATGCAGGGCTGTCCGGGGAAACGGCGCACCAAGTTCAGCTACGAAAAAATTGTCATCCCGAGCGAAGCGAGGGATCTTTGCCGACGGGCATTAAAGATCCCTCGCTTCGCTCGGGATGACAATGTGCGTGAAAATCCAGACGGTCCAACAGGGTCAGGTTTTCTGAGTCGAGAATTCCCCGAGTTGTAACGTATCGTCGCCAGCGCAAGCGTTTCGCGAGGCCTCCCAAATTTTCCCCGGACAGCCCTGCCGAAGACGGGGGAGGAGAAAAATCAGACTCCTCCCCCGCTTGCGGGGAGGTGGCCGTAGGCCGGAGGGGGGGTCAGCCCTCTTTGCGCGGAGCCACGTCCAGCCGCACGATGATGCCCTCGAGCTTGGGTGACACCGCGGGATAGAGCTTCATCACCAGCGGGTCGTGGCCGGGAACGATGTGGTCGGGCGAGGCGGCCAGCCGCTCGCAGGTCCGGTAGCCGTCGATCATGTCGCCGAGATTGAAGGCCGTCACGAAGAAGCGGTTCTTCTGCATGTGCTCGTAGTAGTGCGCGGCATCGGACGCCAACACGACCCAGCCGCGCCTGGTCATGACGCGCACGATCTGCAGGCCGGGCGTGTGGCCGCCGACGTGATGCAGGCTGATGCCCGGCGCCAGGTCGACGTCTTCCTTGTGCTGCTCGACGCGGCCCTTGAAGTTGAGCCGGATCATGCCGACCACGTCCTCGACCTCGACGCTGTGGCCGAACTTCGGGTAGCGCATGTAGGGGCCGGTGACGAAGCCCATCTCGCGCGTCTGCAGGTGGAAGCGCGCCTTGGCAAACTTGTGGAAATTGCCGACATGGTCGTAGTGCAGGTGCGTCAGCACCACGTCCTCGATCGAATCGGGCGAGATGCCGAGTTCGTTCATGGTCTCGACCGGGCAGCGCAGGTGCTGGCGCTTGCGTTGCGCCGCTACCTCGGCTGTGAAGCCGGTGTCGACCACCACGGTGCGCTGGGCGTTACGAATCACCCAGGTGAAATAATCCATGGGCATCGGCGCATCGTGCGGGTCGCCACCGATGAAATGATCGGCCCGCTTGGCGTCGCGCCAGGCGTAGCGGATGGCGAAGATCTCGTATTCGGCTATGGCGGCCTCAACCATTGCCGTCCTTCACCACGGCCTGAAGCTTTTCGGCATCGACGGCGATCTTCACGCCGGCGCGCTCCTGCTGCAGCAACATCGCCGAGCGCGAATCGCGTTCGGCCCAGCCGCGGTTCATCGCCTCGGTCATCTCCTCGAGCGTGAGATTGCAGGCGCGCATCGGCACGCTCACTTCTTTCCCGAGCGCCACCGCCAGCGAGACGTCCTTGTGGGCGTGGCGCAGCATGAAGGCCGGCGGATCGTAGGTGCCGGGCAGGAACTGGTCGATCAGCCCGTCGAAGGTCCGGCGACGCCCCAGCGCGCCCTGGCGGACGGCCTCGAACAGGGCGAGCGGCTCGACGCCCGCCTTGACGCCCATGGTGAAGACCTCGGCCAGCGCCAGGTTCATGGCGTAGCCGGCGCAGTTGTGCACCAGCTTGGCCACGGTCGCCTGGCCGATCGGCCCGACATAGCGCGCCTGGTCGCCCATCGCGCCCAGCACGTCCTTGAACTTCTCGAACACGTCCCTCTCGCCGCCGACCCAGATCGCGAGCTTGCCGGTCTTGGCGCCGCGCGGCCCGCCACTCACCGGTGCGTCCAGCATGTGCGCGCCCTTCTCGGCGAAGGCGGCTTCGATCTTGCGCACCGTGGCGCGCGAGTTGGTCGAGAGATCGAAATAGGCGCCGCCGCGCTTCATGCCGGCCAGGATGCCGTTGGGACCGAGCGCCACCGCCTCGACCTCGGGCGGGCCGGGCAGGGAGGTGAAGACAACGTCCGAGTTCCGCGCCACCTCGGCGGGCGAGTCGGCCCAGATCGCACCGGCTTCGATATGGCCGTCGGCCGCGGCGCGCCTTGCGTCGTGAACCGTGACCTTGTGCTGGGCCTTCTGCAGATTGGCGGCGAGGCTCGCCCCCATGATGCCGAGCCCGATGAAACCGACTTTCATCGTTCGTTTCCCCTGATTGTTGACCTGTTATCTCGAAACCCACGACTCATAGTCGCGCGCCACTTCCTCGACGGCGGTGTCGTAGAAACGCTTGCCGTGTTCCGGTGTCGCCATGTTGGGATCGGAGCCGATGCGGCCGTCCGGGAAGGTGCGCCGGTAATCCTCGGCGTCGGCGAACGAGCCGTTGGGCGCGATCCTGGGGTCCATATCCTTGCGCTGGATCGTCTCGGGATATTTGTACCAGGTGAGCGCCACCTCGGAGGCGGTGGCATGGCTGCCTTCGCCGACGGGATAGAGTTCCCGGCTGAGCTTCTTGACGCCCGGCCCGTCCCACCAATTGCGCAGGGCGCACTTGATCGAGGGCTGGTTGCTCATCTTTTCCATCGAGCGCTCGGAATAGATCTCGGAGAAGGCCGCCGTCACGGTGGCGATGTTGCCGCCATGGCCGTTGACGAAGAAGAAGCGCGTAAAACCGTGCCGGGCCAGCGACACGACGGTGTCACGCACCACGGCGATCAGCGTCGTAGGTTTCAGCGTGATCGAGCCTGCGAAGCCCAGGTGATGCTGCGCCATGCCGACGGAGATGGTTGGAGCGACGAGCGCGCCCACCTTTTCGCCGGCGCCGCGGCCGATCATCTCGGCGGTGAGCGCATCGGTGCCGATCAGGCCGGTGGGCCCGTGCTGCTCGGTCGAGCCGATCGGGATGATGATGCCGGTCTTGGTTTTCAGATAGTCGTCGACGAATTGCCAGGTTTTGAGCTGAAGCTGCACGAAGCGATTCTCCTGCGGATTTCCCGCAGGATGCGTCGCTTCATGCAGTGTGACAAGGGACGGCCGCAGAGCGGCTCAGCCAGCCGCCACCTTGGCGGCGAGACGCTTGCGGTCGAGATCGACCAGTGCCTTGTCGCGGGCGTCGGTGATCTGCTTGGCCTCGATCGTGCAGAGCTCGCGATTGGTCGAACTGCACCGGCTGGTAACGAGCTTGATCTCGGCGGCGGTCCCCTCCTCGATGCGGGCCTTGATGCCGGCGAAGTGCGCATCGCGCGCATCATCGCTGGGGAAGCTCGAGGGCGTGAGCACGACCAGGACGCGGTCCGGGTATTTGTTGTTGGCGCCCGATGCCGCGTCGACGACCACGCCGACCACGCCGCCCAGGAGGATGTTGCCCAGTGTTGCGCCGGTGAAGCTCGAGGCCACGACTTCGTTCGACAGATCGTAGCCGTCGCGCGTGCAGCCCACGATCATCGTCTCCTTGGAGCGCGAGACGTTGACCCGGCCCGGCGTCGGGTTCACCACGCCGACATTGGCGCCCAGGCGATCGACCTTGCAGCTGGCGCCGGCCGGTTCGGATTCGATGAAGACTTCTTGTGTGGTGCCGCCGACCACCGTCGCGCAGGCCGCGGAGGTCAGGACCAGACCGACAGCCGCCATCAGACGGCCGACGGCCGCCAGTTTCGTTGTATTCACGTGCGTTTTCTCCCCCGCCGGAAGACCCGGCCGGGAAGGACTACCACAGCGCGCAGACCGGGAGCCAGTGCAACTGGGCTCAGACCAACGGCTCGCCGAGGTCGCCTTCGCTGTTGATCAGCAGCACGCGCGCGTTCCTGTCGAGGCCCAGCGCCTCGAAGGCCGCCGCCTCGGTGCAGACCCGCGTGAGGCCGGCGAGGCCGGCCGAGCCCGAGGGGCCCGACGTGATCGTCGGATCATCATCGAGGGCGTTAGCAAAAAGGCGGCGCGCCGGCACGACCTGATCCTCCTCGATGGTCATGAACCAGTCGGCGCCGAGGCCGATCACCGGCCACGTCACCGGCGAGATCTCGCGGCAGGCAAGGCCGCCCATCACCGTGTCGGCGTTGCCGCTGGCCAGCGCCGGCTTGCCGGCGAGGTTGCTCTGGAACCAGCAGTCGGCGCTTTCGGGCTCGACGACGATGAAGACGGGGCGCGGCTCGTAGCGCGCCCACAGATAGCCGAACACCGCGGCCGCGAGGCCGCCGACGCCGGCCTGGACGAAGACGTGCGTCGGCCCTGCCTGCCATTGCTGGATGATCTCCTCGACCAGCACGGCGTAGCCCCGCATCACGCTGCGCGGGATGGAATCGTAGCCTTCCCACGAGGTGTCGGAGATGATCGTCCAGCCGTTCGCCTCGGCCTGCCGGCGGCATTCGGCGACGGCGGTGTCGTAGTCGCCGTCGACGCGGATGACCTCGGCGCCGCGCGCACGGATGGCGGCTTCCTTGTCGGCGCTGGTGAACTTGGGCAGGAAGATCACGCAGTGATTGCCGAACAGTTTGGCGCCGGCCGCGACGGCGCGGCCGTGGTTGCCCGAGCTGGCGGTGGTGAAGACATGGTTGGCCGTCACCTCGAGGTGCTCGCGCTTCACAAGCGAGGCGAAGGTCGGGCTGGAATGGTAGGCGTCGCCGACCGCGCTCGACAGCACGCTGCTCACCCCCAGCACGCCGCCCAGCGCCTTGAAGGCGCCGAAGCCGAAGCGCTGGCTCTCGTCCTTGACCCGGATCTCGCCCACGCCCAGCCGCCCGGCCAGGCCCGGCAGGGCGTGGAGCGGTGTCACCTTGTGGGCCGGGCATTGCCCCAGCTCTTCCAGCAGCTCGGGAATGCCATTGGGATTGACCACGAACTGCTGCTCGCGGCCGAAGGCGAGGTCGCGCTTGGCGCGCGGATTGTGGGCCAGCCACGAAGGATAGGGAGGGGTCGTCATGTGGGGGTCATAGCATGCTAAAGTCGCCGAAACGGAGAGCCCGCCATGAAAGTGAATGTCGAAGTGACTTGTAGCCCCGAGGAAGCCCGCGCCTTCTTCGGCCTGCCCGACATCAAGCCGATGCAGGACCGCATCATGGGCGAGATCGAGGAGCGGCTGAAGTCGAGCCTCAACTCGATGAATCCCGAGCAGGTCTTCAAGACCTGGCTGCCGGCCTCGATGCAGGGCGTCGAGCAGATGCAGCAGATGCAGCAGATGTTCTGGCAGCAGCTCGCCGGCATCGCCTCCGGCACGGGCAAGAAGGGCTGAGCGGGCGATGAGCGAGCGCGAGAAGCCTGGCGACCCCAAGCCCTACTACGAAGCCCATGTCTTCTGCTGCACCAACCGCCGGCCGGCCGGCCATCCGCGCGGCTGCTGCGCCGAGAAGGACGGCGAGGCGCTGCGCGACCACATGAAGGGCCGCGCCAAGGACCTCGGCCTCAAGAACGTGCGCATCAACAGCGCCGCCTGCCTCGACCGCTGCGAGCTCGGGCCGACGATGGTGATCTACCCCGAGGGCGTCTGGTATTCCTGCCCGACCAGGGCCGACGTCGACGAGGTGCTGGAAACGCATCTGAAGAACGGCGGCCGGGTCGAGCGGCTGATGCTGCAGACCACGGACAAGCTGCCGGAAGATCGCGCCAGGCGCTGAGCACTTCATGCTCCTCTCCCCTATTGGAGCAGGGCATCGCATATGGCCAACTTCCCGTCGTCCCGAGCGAAGCCGCCCGTAGGGCGGCGCAGTCGAGGGACCTCCTCTCCTCAACGAAGACCGTTGATTTTGAAGCAAGGTCTCTCCGCTTCGCGCCTTCGGCGCTTCGGTCGAGACGACGGAAAGATGTCATATGCGGTTGCCCTGTCCAAAGGGGAAAGGAACATGAAGAGACAAGGCAACGCCTGAAGGTCAGGAAGGCTCTCGTTCGGAGTCCGGTCGCGTGTGCCGCGCACCGCCGGAGAGCAGGCGCTCATACTCGGCCTCCGGCGCGCCATAGAATCCGCCGGCCAGGCGCTTGAGACCGTCGCGGTCGAGCACCGTCAGCAGGTTGCGCCCGGCCTTGATCAGCCCTGCGGCTTCGAGTTTGTGCAGGGTCTCGGTAACGCCCTGCCGTCGCACGCCGAGCAGCAGCGACAGGAATTCATGCGTCACCGTCAGGCCTGGCGCCTGAAGACGGTCCTGCCACATCAGCAGCCAGCGCGCGAGACGCTGGTCGAGCTGGCCGCGTCCGTTCGCCAGCGCCGTCTGGCTGGCCTGCGCCAGAACGGCGTGCACGAACCGCAGCAACGTCGCGTGCAGCGTCGCACTGGCCTGCAGTGCGGCGCGGAGCTGGCTGCTGGAGAGGGCAAGCGACGTCCCGGCCGACTGCACCATCGCCTCGTTCGTCGCGCGGTCGGTGCCCAGCACCACCGGCAGCCCGGTCATGCCTTCGGGGCCGATCATGGCGACCTCCACGCGCTGGTCGTTGAGGGGCGATGTGGCGATGACGGAGATCTGGCCGCGGGTGACGAAGTGCACTTGCTCGATCGTCTGCTGCGGCCGCTCGATCAGTTGCTTGGTCTCGAGCACGACCTCCTTCAGGAAAGGCTGCAGCAACGCGAAGTCGCGGTCCGGGAGGATCGACAGAAGACGGTTTGCCGAACGACTTGCCGATTGGGGCGTCACGGGTCCGCGGTCGCCTCTCAGCCGGCGGGCTTCTTGAAGAGCGAGTCGAAGACCTTGGCCACGCCCTGGTCGTTGGAGAGGGGTCCGCGAAAATGCGGTCCCGGCGTCGCCGCCAGACGCCGCCGGCCGAGATCGGTGAGGACCAGGCGCCCCTTCTGCCGATCGATCAGGGCGAGGCGGGACAGGTGCTCGACGTCGCGCGCAATGAGGTCGTTGGGTCTGGCAATGCCATAGGCGACACGCCGCAGCGTGATTTCCTCGTTCGCACTGAGAGGTGCTTTCAGCCCCCGATCCATGGCGACCTCCTCGTCCGTCGGCGATGCTGAAAGCTTGGCGGCGCTGCGACAAGTGGCTGTCCGGAACCGGACATTTTCGCTGCAAGCCGGTTATCCGGACGCTTTTCGGCGCGGGCCGCCGCTCACCTCCACACGCTCACCAGAAGGGTGGTCGCTCGTCGAATTTGGCGGCAACTCCGTCGAGATCCTTCAAGTCCGGGGCGGCGAGGGCCGCGCTGCGGTTACCGAGCATGCCCAACGCCGGCACGAGGTCCAGTCGATTGTCGTTGGCGAGCTGGTCGGAAAGCCGCGTCAGGTTCTCGAGGTCGTTCAGCCGGCCCAGCTGTTTCTGCAAGGCATTGCACCGCTTGAGATAGCGTTTGGACTTTTCGCCGTAGAGCCCCTGCAGATACTCGATGCCGTATCGCAGCTTCTTCAGGCTCTTGCGCAGGCGATGGAGGCTGGCAGGGTCATGAGGATCGCTCTTCGCCCGGCGGCGGTCGACCTTGCGTGCCAGCCGATCAAGCATGTCGGGAGCGGCCTGCTCGAGGGGCAGTGTGGCCCGATCGTGCGCGACGGCGGTCTCGCGATCATGGCTCCAGGCCTGGAACGCCAGGACGAAGCGGGTAAAGGCCGGCTCCAGCACGGCTTTCTTAGCCGCCTGATGCGCGGCGTGCTGACGCTCCCGTGCCAGCGCCCGCAGCGGTCCTATCCAGTCGACGCCGGTCGCGTGATCGTCGACGCACGGCAGGGTTTCAGTGAGGAAGACGTCCCAGTCGCGCGCCTCGCCCAGGACCTGGCCAAGCCGCCGCAACGCGTGGTCGAAATGGACCGCTGAATGAGGTTCGAGATACTGCTCGAACAGCGCCAGCAGCGAACGCAGCCTGCGGAGGCCGATCCGCATCTGATGAATGCCCTCTCGAGCATCGCCGCGCAGCACCGCTGGCTGGTTGACCAGGAGCTGCTGCATCAAGGCGTCAGCCAGTTGGCGGAAGGCATCGCCGAGCGCGCTGTTGTCATCGAGCAGGATCGCTTCGGCCTTGTGTGCCCCCGGCCGCGAGCCGTCCATCAGGTGGTAGCCGCGCTCGGCCTTGCTTTCATTGAGGAGTGCCAGTGGCTCCTTCCGCAAAAGATCGAGGGCGACACCCAGCAGGGTTTCTTCCGATCCGTCCTTGAGCTCGATCTCCATCTCGCTCAGCGGCTCGCTCTTGTTGCGCGCGATCACCGCGCCGCCGTCGAGCGCCAGTTCCAGCCGGCTTCCGTCGGCTGGCGCCAGGGTAAGCTGGGTCCGTTTGACCTCGGTTCGGAATATGGGCTGCAGGGGGCCGGTCGTGCTCGACAGGGGAAGCGGCTCGACCTCGCCCAGCCGATCGAGATCCGGGCTGGATGAGTTGATGGGCCATTCCCACTCCTGACGGCGGAAGTTGCCATTGCCGGCCGCCTTCACCGTCTGGATGTAACTGTCGTTTTCGAGTCGATGGCGGACGCGCAGGCTGAAGCCTGACTTTCGCAGGGCTTGTCCCTCGGTGTCGTAATAGGTGGTGTGATCGGTGAAGGCGGCCATATCCCTGGCGCCGCGTGCATGCTGTTCGATTCTTGCGCGCGCCTCGGGGGCCAGGGCGAACTTCAGCTCGGTTTCCATCAGCGAAGGCAACGCGCCACCGGCCCTTCCAGTTCCAGAACCGGGGACCGTTCTCGTCCTAGTCCATCTTGCGGGTAACGATCACGATGGTGATCCCTATGGCGCAGGCAACCAGGCTGGCGCCGATCATGATCACCCAAATGGAATTCAGAACGATATCGAGCATGGCTGTAATCCAACGGTTCGCACGGCGCCAGGTTGCCGCCGGCCATGAGCCCCGGCCCCCGTCTGGGCCGTCGGCCCGATTCCCGTTACACTGCCCGGCCGCCCGTTGATGCCCGTTGATGGAAGGGAGCAAGCCGATGACCGCCGAGACCAGAGGCCGCATCCGTCACATTGCCCTCAGCGTCAAAGATCCCTGGGAGACCGCCGAATTCTACAAGCAGGCCGTGGGCCTGCAGGAAGTCCTGGAACTCGACGGCCCGCTGGCCGAGGGCGTGTTCCTGACCGACGGCGTGGTCAACCTCGCCATCCTCCACTTCAAGAACGACGAGGCCTCGCAGGGCACCGGCACGGACTTCGTCGGCATCCACCACATCGGCTTCTGGGTCGACGACGTGGTCGAACAGGGCCGGATCGCGCGCAACACCGGCGCCACCTGGATCATGGGCGACACCAACAACCCCAACGGCTACGAGATCAAGCACACCGACCTCGACGGCATCATCTTCGACATCGCCGCGCACGGCTGGGTCGGCTCGCAGAAGAACCCGGGAGCCGACGACAACGTCGTGCAGGCGAACCCGCAACGGCGGCTGGCGAAGTTCGACGAGCGCCGCGCGCGCGCCCAGGCGAAGATCGCCGCGATCCGGGCGAAGCAGGTCGCTGTGGCCGCCGAGTGAGGCGCTGAGGGGTGATGCGCCGACCATGCGCAACACCGCCGCCGCGTCGCCGCGACGGCGGTGCCGGCTCCGCCGGATCAGGCGCGCTTCAGCTGCTCGACGCGGCCGCCTGAGTTGTCGGCCGTGTTCTCGAGCACCTTGTTGTCGCCCAGTGGGTTGTCGCCCAGTTGCCGGTCGCCGGTACGTGTGGCGATCTCGATGCGTCGCGGCTTCATCGCCTCGGGCACCTCGCGCACCAGGTCGATCTCCAGCAGGCCATGCTCGAACGAGGCGCCCTTCACCTTCACATAGTCGGCAAGGTTGAACTGGCGCCGGAAGGCGCGGGCCGAGATGCCCTGGTAGAGGTACTGCCCGCTGGGCTGCGCCCGCTTCTGGCCCTCGACGCTGAGCTGGTTCTGCTCGGCCGTGATCGAGATTTCCTCGGGCATGAAGCCCGCCACCGCGATGGAGATGCGGTAGTTGTCCTCGTCGATGCGGACGATGTTGTAGGGCGGGTAGTTTTCCTGGCTCTGCGGCAGTGCCGAATTGGCCAGCAGGTCGAACAGGTGGTCGAAGCCCACGGTCGACCGCCAGTACGGGGTTGGATCGAAGTTCATAGCCACATCCTCCTCTTGAGCAACATGGATACAAGGGTTTCGAACCGGACCCTGCGGTCCGGGCCGGACCCCGCGAAGGCATCCGGCGACGGGCGATTTGGGTTTGGCCGCAACGCGGTCAAGGGTGGGCGCAAATTTTTTTTTGGCGCCCCCCTTGAACTCCCGTCGGGGCGTTTTTCATTTCTCGCCATCGACGTTCTCGAACGGGAGGTGAGGTATGACTGTCGGGTCAGCTGCTTTCCTGACCGGCCCCGCGCCGGCCGCGCTGCAACCCTTTTCCCCGCGCCAAGCACCCCCAATCCCGGCCGCCCACGACTGGCCGACCGGCCGGATCCTCATCGTCGGGCCGCAGGCCGTGGTCGCCTTCGATCTGCGGCGCATCCTGCGCGACGCGGGCTACCGTGTCGTCGGCCCCGTCGCCACGGCGGACGAGGCCCGGCGTTTGATCGATAGCGGCCCGGTCGACGGTGCCCCCGTAGAAGGCGCCATCGTCGATCTCGACCTCGACCCATTGGCGGCCCCGGCGATCGTCGAGCTTCTGGACGACGCCGGCATTCCCGCCGTGCTGCTCTCGGGTGCCGCCCTGGAGGCGTTGCCCGAACGCCACCGAGACCGCCCGCTCGTCGAGAAGCCCTGCACCGCGGCCTCCCTGTTGCCGGCGCTCCGCCGGGCGCTGGCGCAGCATGAGCGCCAGGGAGAGGGGCAGGGGGACGGCGGGTTCCTCTACCCGATCAGCCCGCCCCCGATGCCCTGGCCGCGGGTGTTCCCGCAGCTCTGAAACGCCACAGCCGCTGCCTGCCGATCGAGGGCACGAGGGATCCTCGCTTTGACGCAGCGAGGAACTCTTCGACGGAAACGCCGACCGATCCCCGCCGCAGAACGACGTGGCTGCCGCGTTGCCGCTTGACCACGAAGCCGAGCCTCTCCAGGGCGCGAATCGTCTCGCGCCCCGAAACGCGCGGCAGGCCAGGCATTCACGGCGACCTCGAAGGTCGTGATGAACGACCGGCCGGTGGCGAAGGGCGGGGAAACTCTTCCAGGTAGAGTTCCGTGGCTTCCCGCAGATTGGCCACGGCCTCCTCGATCGTCTCGCCTTGCGAGGTCGTCCCGGTCTCGGATTGGCGGCGGTGTATCCGCCTTCCGGCGCCGGCATGAGGACGGCCGTCAGCAACATGATGAATTCTCCTCTGGGAGGCGCATTGTCGCCGGGCCAACCCTCGAATCCTGGTCGTCTCTCCACCCGCCCCGGCCCGCGATTGGGCAGCGCCCGGCGCCCATGATAGAATCAACGCCATGTCCACGCTCGCCGTACCGTCCCTCGACCGGCTGGAAGCGCTGTGCCGCCGCCGGAAGATTCGCGAGTTGAGTCTTTTCGGTTCGCAGGCGCGCGACGAGGCGCGGCCGGACAGCGACGTCGACCTGCTGGTCGACTACGATCCCGCGGCCGACTGGAGCCTTCTCGACACCGCCCGCCTGCGCGCCGAGCTCGCCGAATTGTTCGGCCGTCCGGTCGATCTGGTGCGCGAGCGCAACGTCACCAATCCTTACCGGCTCGCCTCGATTCGCCGCGATCGTCGCCCGCTCTATGCCGCCTGACGAAGATCAGGCTTCGCTCGTCGACATGCCTAGGTACGAGTGCGAGGTCGTGGCGTTCAGTCGAGGCCGCGACCACGCCGACTTCGCCCGGCACAACGCGTGCTTCAATCGCTCTTGGTTGACGTCGGCTTGCAGGCTGCAGAGGCGGTAGAGATGATTTCAGGTGCCCTGTTCAGCCGATACTACTTGGACGAAGGCATCCGCCAGAGCGAGGCATGGCAAACTGCCTTGGACGCCGACGTGTCTGCGCTTACGGCTGCCCTTCGCGGCGCGCTCGCCAAGGTTCCGTCATCGGGAAAGCTCGGTGAGGCTGAAACCGAATCGCTGGTGATCTTTCCCATGCTGGCGGCCCTGGGATGGTCGCACCTTCCTCAACAGAAGGGAGCCAAGCGCCGCGATGACGTGCCCGACTCCCTGCTGTTCCTGGATGCCGCCGCCCAGAAGCACGCGCTCTCGCTGCCGGCGGGCTACGATCGCTGGAAACAGGCGGCCGTCGTTAACGAGAACAAGGCTTGGGCCCTGCCGTTGGACCGCGCCTCGGGCAAGGTGAGCCGCACCCCGGCCTCGCAGGCGCTTCGCTATCTGCGACTGGGCGAAGAGCACACGGCTGGCGCGCTGCGCTGGGCGCTGCTGACCAACGGCCGGCTATGGCGCCTCTACTATGCAGGCGCCGCGTCGATGGCCGATCGTTTCCTCGAAGCTGACGTGCCCGCATTGGTGGCAACCTCCGACACCCCCGAAGGGAAAGCCCAACTCAAGACCTTTCTGTTGTTCTTTCGCCGCGACGCCCTGGTGCAGGACGCTGGTGGTCAATCGTTCTTGGTGCGGGCGATGGACGAGGGGCGCGCCTGGCAAGAGCGCGTCACGGCCGAGCTGTCCCGCGCCGTGTTCACCGACGTCTATCCCGAGCTCCTGAAAGCCCTTGGCGCGGCCGACCCTGAGCGCAAGCCCAAGGATCCCGCCTGGCCCGCTTCGGTGCGGCAGGCGGCCGTGGTGCTGTTGTACCGGCTGTTGTTCCTGCTCTACGCCGAAGACCGCGACCTGCTTCCCGTCGAGCACAAGGGCTATAGGCCGCGCTCGCTGTCCAAACTGCGGACGGAAGTGGCGGAAGCGATCGATCAGGCGCGGCCCTTGTCCGATACCGACGCCTTCTGGTGGGCCGATCTCAAGACACTGTTCAACGCGGTGGACAAGGGCAGCGATGCGATGGGCCTGCCGGCCTACAATGGCGGCCTTTTCGACGTGCGCGAGGCGCCGCTGCTGCACACCGCCGCCCTGCCCGACAAGCCGCTGTCCCGTATCCTCGACGGGCTATCGCGCCGCGTCGAAGGCGATGAGAAGCTGCGCGTGAATTACCGCGATCTGTCGGTCCAGCAGCTCGGGGCGATCTATGAACGCCTGCTCGACTTCGACGTGGCGGCGGACAAGAGCGGCGCCGTCGTGCTCGCTGAAGACAGCATCGCCCGCAAGGAAAGCGGTTCCTTTTACACGCCTCACTCGCTGGTGCGGCTGATCCTGGACGCCACCATCGGCCCGCACGTCACCGGCACCCGCGACCGCTTCCAGGCCAAGGCCGAGTCGCTGAAGGGTTCTCGCCGTCCGACTGCGGAACGTCTGGCCGAATTGCGCAGCGTCGATCCGGCCGAGGCCTTGCTGGGCCTGCGGATCGCGGACCCAGCCATGGGCTCGGGGCATTTCCTGGTGTCGGTGGTGGACCGACTGGCCGATGCCGTGCTGCTCGCAATGGAAGAGGCGGCCGTCATCGCCAGTGTTGACGGCAGGGTCGAAGACTACACATCGCCGCTCGCCGACCGAATCGAAACTGAACGGTCGAACATCGAAAGTGCGGCGAAGGCGCACGGCTGGGCCTATCGCGCCGAGCATTTGGACGACCGCCATCTGGTGCGGCGGCTGGTGCTCAAGCGCGCCGTGTATGGCGTTGATCGCAATCCGCTCGCGGTCGAGCTCGCCAAGCTGTCGCTGTGGCTGCACAGCTTCACGGTGGGTGCGCCATTGTCCTTCCTGGATCACCACTTGCGGCATGGCGACTCGCTGTTCGGCGCCTGGGTCGCGGACACCGGTGACCAACTGGCCAAGCGCGGCTCGATGCTGCTGCACCAGGCGGTGGACAAGGCGCGCGGCGCTGCTGCCGGCATGGCGCTAATTGAAGATTTGGCCGACGCGAACCTCGATCAGGTCAAGGAAAGTGTGAAGATATTCGAGACAGTGGAGGAAGCTACGGCACCGCTGCGGGCCTTTCTCGACTGCTGGCACGCGCTGCTGTGGCTATCGCCGGTTGCCGATGCCATATCTCCCGGACCCAACAAGAAGGCCCTGACGAGGGACGCCAAAGACACGCGGAAGCGGACGATCAACGCCTGGCTCGACGGCGTGTGCGGCGATCCGGTCGCACTTGCAGCCGGAGCAGCGAAGCCAACGGGAACGCCAGGTATCGCGAGGGACGTCGCCGCGCTTTTGGACGAGTTGCGGGTCATCGCCCGGCGCCAGCACCTGCTGCACTGGCAACCCGCCTTTCCGGGCATCTGGGCCGAGTGGAAAGGCATGGACGCGCGCGGCGGTTTCGACGCGGTGGTGGGCAACCCACCCTGGGTGCGGCAAGAGTCGCTGGGTGCCATCAAGCGCGTCCTCAAGGCGCGCTATCAGACTTACGAAGGCATGGCCGACCTTTCGGTCTTCTTCTTGGAACAGGCGCAGCGCCTGGTGCGCGCGGGCGGCCGGGTTGCTTTCGTTCTGCCAAATAAATTCTTCAAGTCCGACTACGGCGAAGCTCTGCGGACGTTCCTCGCAAATCAGACCTGGATCGAAAGCGTCACAGACTTCGGTCACAACAAGAATCTGTTTCCCGACGCCGATGTGTTCCCATGCGTGTTAGTCACCCGTCGACCGGACCCTGCTGCTGCGGCGCCAGACGAAGCAACAGTTGCCGTGATTCCGGGCGATCGAGTCCCGCAAGACGCGCTTGAGACAATGGTGAAGGGTTTGCGCTTCTCGATGCCCCGCCGTTCGTTCTCACCTGATAGTTGGGTTTTGGAGCCTTCGAGTGTCAGGGCTCTCTTCGAAAGAATACAGGCGAGCTTCCCTGCTTTAACGGAGTACGTCGGTAGCGGTCCAATCAGAGGGGTTTTGACCGGCTTCAATGATGCGTTCGTCGTTAGTCAGGAGACTAAGGATGCGCTTGTGGCGAAGGACAAGCGGTCACTAGAACTGCTGCGCCCCTTCCTGCGCGGTCAAGATATCGGGCGCTGGGCCGCATCATGGCGTGGCCAATGGATGATATTCACAAGGCACGGCACCGACATAGAGCAGTATCCGGCAATCAAGAGTCACCTAGGGCTATACCGCGTATCGCTTGAGCCGCGGCCCGATAACTGGAAACCAAGCGCCAAGGGCGAAGAATGGCCGGGACGCAAACCCGGATCCTACAAGTGGTGGGAAATTCAGGATGCGGTTGCGTACCACGCAGTCTTCGACAGGCCGAAAATTGTTTATCAGGAAATCCAATACCATTCGGCCTATGCGCTCGATTCGGAAGGACGATATCTCAACAACAAGGGGTTCATGATCCCGAGTGCCGATCCCTTCCTGTTGGCGGCCCTGAATAGTCCGCTTCTCTGGTGGTTTGGGTGGCGTCACTTCCCGCATATGAAGGACGAAGCACTCACGCCCATGGGCTTCAAGATGGAACAACTTCCAATCGCCCGCCCAAATTCACCCCAAACCGATCGCGCGGCCGACCTGACCGTGAAGCTCGCTGAAATCCATCGCGGCCAGCACAAAGCAGTCGCCGCCTTAGTGGACTGGTTGCGAGTCGAATGGAGTCTTGAAAAAGTGCCGTCCTCGCTGTCCGAACCTTTCGCCCTATCTGCCGACGCCTTCGCGGACGCGCTGCGCAAGGTCCTGCCAAAGAAGCACAAGATGACGGTGGCGGAAGTGGCGGCCGTGAAGAGGGCGCACGCGGATACGGTGGCGCCGATAGCCGAACGCCTTAACGATGCGGCGCGCCTGGAACGCGAGCTGTCAACCATAGTCAACCAAGCATATGGATTGACGAAAGAGGAGGAGGCGCTTGTTTGGCGAACCGCGCCACCCCGGATGCCGATTGCCCCACCCGGTGCCGAATCGGCACGGAGGGCAGCCGAGTAGAAATGGCGGACAAGATAGTCGTCGTTCTACGCGAGTTCGCACTGCCGAAGATGAAGCGGCGGAAGGCCTCCCGGTGACATTCGGCGCAGGGGCCGGCCGCCAGGGCCGTCGCCTCGTCGAGAAAGAACAGCTCGGTGTAGTAGCCGGGCCGCATGAGTTCCCGGCGCCGCCCGCCGAACGACAGCAGGCAGCTCAACCACGCTCTCGTCGTCCAGCGGCGACGGCTGAGCGCGCGGTGTGCGTCGTGCAGGCAGCCGCGGTTGCCCATCAGGGTCCCGCGCGCTTCGGAGGCGACGATCTCGCCGAACGGCGTCACGCGGTTCTGCAGCGGCATGTTCTTATTTTGCACGCGGGGCGGTTACGGCAAAGCTTGCTCTGAATACGGCAGGAACAAATACAACTATAAGTAAGTTTACTATATATAAATACAATCACATAAGTGAACTCGCCGCGTGAATCAGGAGTCTTTGATGGTTACAGGGAGCTTGCCGAGGCGTATCATTATTGATACAAAGAGGGACACCGCGTGAAGCGTCTGCCGGCCGCCTTCTATCAGTTGCCGTCGGGACGTGAGCCGGTCCGCGACTGGTTGAAGGCGCTCGGCCGAGACGACAGGAGAATTGTCGGTGAGGATATCAAGGACGTGGAGTTCTCCTGGCCGATCGGCCTGCCGCTCTGTCGGCCGTTCGGCGAGGGGCTTTGGGAAGTGCGCAGCCAGTTGACGCAGGGCCGCATTGCTCGCGTGCTGTTCTGTGTCCAGGAGGGGCGAATGGTTCTGTTGCATGGCTTCATCAAGAAAACGCAGAAAACGCCCACCAACGATCTCCGCCTGGCCTTGAAGCGCCTGAAGGAGCTTTCATGAAGAAGAAGGGCCGCATCGGATCGTCCCTCGACGATTTCCTGAAGAAAGACGGCCTCTACGAGGAGGTGACGGCGCGCGCCCTCAAGCGCGTGATCGCCCGCCAGCTCGGTGCCCTGATGCGCGAGGAGCAGCTCACCAAGACCATGCTGGCAAAACGCATGCAGACGAGCCGGGCCCAGCTCGATCGCGTGCTCGATCCGGACAACGAGTCGGTGACCCTGGGCACGCTCACCCGCGCCGCCCGCGCGGTCGGGCGCAAACTGCGGCTGGAACTGGTCTGATCAGCGATAGACCAGCAGCGGAATGGCGCTGTGGGTCATCACGTTCACCGTCTCGCTGTTGAGCACCAGCGCCGTGATCCCGCGCCGGGCGTGCGAGGCCATGGCAATGAGATCGCGCTGCCGCTCGGTCGCGGTCTCGATGATGCCGCGGTAGGGACGCTCGTTCTCGACCTCGATGGTCTCGCACGCAACGCCGAGCGCCGCCGCCTTGCGCGCCGCCTGGGCGAGATGTCCCGCCGCCGCGGCCTTCACCTCGCGTTCGTGATCGGCCTGCGAGACGCCGATCTTGCGCGCCTCCGCCGAAAGGACGGCGAACGGCTCGGTCACCGCCACCACGGTAACGCGGGCGCCCTTTCGAAGACCGTGAAAGGCCGCGCCTTTGCTGACCTGACGCCGGGTGAAGCCTCCGGCGAAATCGCGCCGACAAGTCCCTGCCATGCGCGCCAGTCCGGCCAGCCATGCAAACGCCGACTTGCAGGTTCGACAGGATTCTGCTAGGAAAAAGACTATCTTGGCGAGGGTGCATTCCCGCCGCCGACAACCCCATCCGGCCCGCCCGCGCCCTGTTCAGCAGCGCTTCGGCGGGCTTTTTCATGTGTCCGAGGAGTCCAAAAATGTCCCAGTCAATCGTCCGCCGCCGCCGCGTCACCGCCGCTTCGCTCACGCCCGCGAAGCTCAGCGACTTCCTGCGTCACCTCGAGGACAGCGGCTCGGTGAGCGCTGCCGCCGCGCGCACCGGCATCGCCCGCAACACCGTCTACCTCAGGCGCAAGGCCGATCCCGAGTTCGCCCTGGGCGGCGACAACCGCCTGCTGATGTTTCTGCCGCGCACGCTGCGCGATTCGTGTTCGAAAAAGCAGATTGCGCCGCGCCAATTCGCGGCCGACGGGGAATTTATCGACACGAGGGTGTCGTTTTATTCGAGCCGGAAAGGACCGGTTTGTCGGCGTTTTCCGGGGGGTGCCGATTAAACCGACATGATTTCCCGACAGTTTGGTGTCGGGAAAAGTCGATCATTCCACCAGTTCTCCGAGCCGCTTGATGATGCGGGTGGGCTGGGCGGTGGCGTGGGCCGGCACGCCGGCGCCGAACGGGTCGTACCAGATGCCGCACATGCCGAGCTGCTGCGGCGCCACGACTTCCCACTCGTAGTTGTCGCCCACCATCCAGGCGTCGGCCGCCGGGACGTCCAGCCGCTCCAGCGCGTGGCGGTAGACCGCGAGCTCGGGCTTGCCCTGGCCGAACTCGCCCTCGATCTGGATGTGGTGGAAGCGGTGGGCGAGCTCGAAGCGCTCGATCTTGGCGCGCTGGGTTTCCGAGGCGCCGTTGGTGACGAGGGCGAGCCGGACGCCGGCGTCGCGCAGCGCGTCCACCGTGGCGTGGGCGTCGGGATAGAGCCGGTATTCGGTGCGGCGCAGCTCGGTGAAGGCATCGGCGATGCGGTCGGCCAGTTCGTCGTCTTCGCGGCCCAGTTTGGCCAGGCCGCGGCGCACCGAGAGGCGGCGGGCGCCGGGAATGTTCAGCCGCCACCTGGCCGCCTCGGCGCGGTCGTTCCAGAAGGCGCGGGCCTCTTCCATGACGGCCACGCGCACGCGGTCGATGGCTTCGGGCTCATGCGCGTCCAGATGCGCCGCGAAGACTTTTAGCAGCCGCGTCCACGCCTCCTCGGGCTGGGCGTAGGCGCGGATCAGGGTGTCGTCGAGATCGAACAGGATTGCCTTCGGGAGCGCCGCCACCTAGTTCACCGGGCGGGCCGTGAAGGTCGAGGGCGCCGGGCTCACCACGACGTTGCGTCCGGCCTGGACCTCGATCACGGCCAGCGCCCGTTCCGAGCGCCCGTCGGGCAGGAAGCGGAAGATGCCGTCGACGCCGGACCAGCCGTTGGGATTGGTGATCGCCTCGGCCGAGAAATCGCCGCCCGGCTTCAGCCGCGCGAGGTGGCCGGCCAGCGCCACGCCGTCGTAGGCCAGCGTGGCCAGGCGGTGCGGCGGGCGGCCGTAGGTCGCGGTGAAGCGGCGCTCGAAGTCGGCGCGCCGGGCCGGATCGGGCGCGGCATACCAGGCGCCGCGCAGCATGGTGTCGGAGCCGATGCCCTGGACGTCCCAGACGCCGGTGCCGATGAACTGCAGCTGCTCCTTGTCGATGCCGGCCGCGGTCAGCGCCGCCAGCACCGACGACACCCGGGGCGGCGCCACCGGCACCAGGATGGCGAGCTTGCCGCCGCCGCCGGCCCCGGCTTTGGCCTGGGTTTCGCTGGCGAGCCGCCGCGCCGACGGCATGAGATCGTAGCTGTTGGCGTCGTAGAGTTCGGCCGCCACCACCGTGCCGCCGCGCACCGCGACATGGCTTTCCAGCGTCCGCGCCATCTGCTCGCCGTAGGGTGTCTGCGGCGCGAAGGTGGCGAAGCGCTTTATGCCGGCGTCGATCGCATGGTCGACGACGCGGCGGACCTGCGGCGGGGCGGCGATGCCCATGATGAAGACGCCGCGCTGGGCGGCCTGCTCGTCGTTGGAAAAGGACACGACATTGGCACCGCCCGTTGGCCCTCCCTGGGCGACCAGCGGCGCCAGCGCGGTGGCCGAGGGGCCGAACAGCGGGCCGAGCACCAGGGCGGCACCGGCCGTACGCGCCTTGCGATAGGCCTCGGTCGCCGTCGTGGCGTTGTCGCCGCTGTCGTAGGCGGAGAGCGCCAGTTCGTTGGCGCCGGTGTCGAACAGCGCCATTTCGGCGGCCTGCTGCATCGACTGGCCGATCGGCGCGGCCTGGCCGCTGAGCGGCAGCAGCAGCGCGATGCGCGTCTTGCCCGAGGCCGTGAGCGGCGAGCCCGTGGCCGGGGTCGTGGCGGCCGGGCGGGGCGTGCTAGTCTTGGGCGGCTCGCTGCAGGCACCCGCCAGGAAGAGCGTGGCCATGAGCGCCAAAAAGGACGTACGCATCGGGATCATACTCCGGCGGGCGGATTCAGATGGACGTGGAAGAACAGTCCCAAGCTAGCGGGGGGCAGGACCCGCGTAAACCGCCGCCGCTCGCGCCGGGGCTGCATATTGTCGCCACGCCGATCGGCAATCTGCGCGACATCACGCTCCGGGCGATCGACGTGCTGCGCGGCGCCGACCTGATCGCCTGCGAGGACACCCGCGTCTTTGCCAAGCTGGCCAGCCACTACGGCATTTCGGTGCCCACCGTGGCCTACAGCGACGCCACGCAGGACCTCGCCGAGCCGCGGATCGTGCGGGCCTTGGCCGCCGGCAAGCGGGTGGCGCTGGTGTCCGACGCCGGCATGCCGCTGATCTCCGATCCCGGCTATCGCCTCGTCCAGGCGGCCATTGCCGGCGGCCATCTCGTGACATCGGCGCCCGGTCCCTCGGCGGTGCCGATGGCGCTGGCGCTGTCGGGACTGCCGACCGACCGCTTCTATTTCGGCGGCTTCCTGCCGGCCCGGGAAGGCGACCGCCGCCGCGCCATCGGGGCTGCCGCCGGCATGCCGGCCACCCTGGTGTTCTTCGAGGCGCCGCACCGGCTGCCGGAATCGCTGGTCGATCTCGCCGATCTTCTGGGTGCGCGGCCCGCCGCCGTCGCGCGCGAGCTCACCAAGCTCTTCGAGGAGGTCCGCCGCGCCCCCCTCACCGAGCTTGCCGCGCACTATGCCGCCCATCCCGACGTGAAGGGCGAGATCGTGATCGTGATCGGCCCGCCCGGCGATGAGGGAGCGCCCGACGGCGCCGTGCTCGACGAGGCCTTGCGCACGGCGATGGCCGGCGCCTCGGTCAAGGATGCAGCGTCGGAGGTGGCGGCGCGTTTTGGCCTGAAGCGGCGGGATGTCTACGCCCGGGCGCTCGAGTTGAAACGCGAGGCATCGTCGTGAACACCGCGGCACGGCAAAGAGCACATCGACTGGGTCATGCCGCCGAATGGCGGGCCGTGTGGCGGCTGCGCCTGGCCGGCTTTTCGATCCTGGCCCGGCGCTACAAGACCAAGCTCGGCGAAATCGACATCGTCGCCCGACGCGGCGACCTGCTGATCTTCGTCGAGGTCAAGGCGCGCGGCGATCTCCTGGTGGCGGTCGACGCGCTGGGCGGCCGCCAGTTCGGCCGCGTGTCGCGCGCCGCCAGCCTGTTCCTCGCGCGCCATCCGCGCTATGCCGCCTCCTCGGTGCGCTTCGACGCGGTCGTGGTGAGCGGCCCCCTTTGGCGACAATTGTGGCCACGCCACTTGCCCGATGTCTGGCGTGCCCCGGAGTAATCTGTGTCGAGCGTTGAGTTGGAAACCCAGACGAAGCTCACGCGCCTGCGCGATCTCTGCGCCGGCGACGGCGAGCGCCTTGATCTTCTCGAAGCGGCCCTGGCGCTGAGCGTGCTCAGGAACGGCGACGCCCTGGATCTTTCGCCGCTCCGCCAGCACGTGGCGGCGATGTCCGCCGGCGTGGCCGATCTGGTGCGCCGGCGCGGCGCCACGCCCGAATCGCTGGCCGAGGTCATCGCCCAGGCCTACGCCTATCGCGGCGACAGCGAGACCTACGACGATCTGCAGAACGCCGACCTCGCCAAGGTGATAGAGCGACGCAAAGGCCTGCCGGTGGCGCTGTCGATCCTCTACCTCCATGTCGCCCGGGCGCAGGGCTGGCACGCCGAAGGCCTGGCGTTTCCCGGCCACTTCCTGATCCGCGTGGGAATCGATGATGCCCGGCACGTCATCGACCCCTTCCATGACGGCTGCGTGCGGGATGCGTCCGACCTGCGCGAGCTCCTGCGTCAGGTGTTGGGCCCGACGGCCGAGCTTAGGCCCGAGCATTTCGACGCGGTGTTCGACCGCGATGTGCTGTTGCGCCTGGAAAACAACGTCCGTCTCCGGCTCGTCAATCGCGAGGATTGGGCCGGCGCCGCGCAATCGCTCGACCGTATGCTGGCGATCTCGCCCGACCAGCCCGAACTGCTGTTCGAAGCGGGGCAACTCAACACCCGGCTCGACAAGCGCCGGGCCGCGATCACCGCCTTCGAGCGATTTCTCACGGTCGTCGGCGGCCAGGGCGACGCCGGGCTGCGCCAGCGTGCCACCGCCCTGTTGCAGGAACTGCGCCGCGGGCTTAACTGATCCCCGCGTCCGTCTCATCCGCCTCCATTCCGGGAACCTTCCATGACTCTCAGTGTCGCCATCCAGATGGACCATGTGTCGACCATCGACATCGACGGCGATTCGACGTTCGTTCTGGGGCTCGAGGCCGAAAAGCGCGGCTATGTGCTGTGGCACTACACGCCCTCAGACCTGATCTTCCGCGACCGCAAGGTGTTGGCGCGGGTCCAGCCGATGAAGCTCCGGCGCGAGAAGGGCAATCACTTCACCCTGGGTGCGGCGGAGATGCTCGACCTGTCGAAGGTCGACGTTGTGCTGCTGCGCCAGGATCCGCCGTTCGACATGTCCTACATCACGACGACGCACGTGCTGGAGCACATCCATCCGAAGACGCTGGTGGTCAACGACCCGGCCAGCGTGCGCAATGCGCCGGAGAAGCTGTTCGTCACGCATTTCGACAATGTGATGCCGCCGACCCTGATCACGGCGGATGCACGCGCATTGCGGGAGTTCCGCGACGAGCACAAGGACATCATCCTAAAACCGCTGTTCGGCAACGGCGGCGCCGGCGTCTTCCGCGTGCGGCCCGACGACGAGAATTTCAATTCGCTGCTGGAAATGTTCTCGCAGCGCAGCCGCGAACCAGTGATCGCCCAACGCTATCTTCCCGAGGTCCGCAAGGGCGACAAGCGCATCATCCTGATCGACGGCAAGGCGGTGGGCGCGATCGATCGCGTACCGGCGGAGGGCGAGGCGCGGTCGAACATGCATGTCGGCGGCGTCGCGGTTAAGGCCGCTCTCACCAAGCGCGACATCGAGCTTTGCGAGATCATCGGGCCCGAACTCGCCCGGCTCGGCCTGATCTTCGTCGGTATCGACGTGATCGGCGATTATCTGACGGAGATCAATGTGACGTCGCCGACGGGCCTGCAGCAGATCAACCGTTTCGACGGCGTGTCGCTGGAAGCTCAGATCTGGGACCGCATCGAGGTGCGCTACCAGGAAACACGCGGGCGAAAGTAGTGTCGGCGGCCAAAGCCGCGCCGATCTGGGTCACGGGGGCGCTGACACTCGATCCGGGGGAGATCGAGGAGAGCTTCGTGCGCGCGACCGGTCCGGGCGGCCAGCACGTCAACACGACCTCGACCGCGGTCCAGCTGCGCTTCGACGTACGCCATTCGCCGTCTCTGACCGATGACGTGCGCCATAGACTGGAGCGCCTGGCGGGGCGCCGGCTCACGCGTGATGGCGTTATCGTCCTGGTGGCGCAGGGACAGCGCAGCCAGAAGCGCAACCGCGAGGAAGCGCTCGATCGTCTGGTCGCGCTGGTCCGGGAGGCCGCCCGGCCGCCGACACCGCGCAAGAAGACGCGGGTCAGCAAGGCCGCCAAGCGCCGCCGCGTCGACGACAAGAAGCACCACGGCGCGATCAAGTCGCTGCGAAGCAAGGGGGTACACGACTAAGGTCGTGCTAGTGTCGTCGTCGGAAGCCGAAGAGGTGTCGCGTGGCAGATGTTCGCAAGGAAACTGACAGCCTCGGCGAGGTGAGCGTTCCGGCCGACAAGCTGTGGGGCGCCCAGACCCAGCGCTCGCTCGAGCATTTCAGCATCGGCAAGGACCTGATCCCGCGCGAGATGATCACGGCCTACGCGATCCTGAAGAAGGCCGCAGCCAACGCCAACCACGACGGCAAGCGGCTCGACGACACGGCGCACAAATTGATCGTCCAGGTTTGCGACGAGATCCTGGCCGGCCAGCACCACGACATGTTCCCGCTGCACGTCTGGATGACCGGCAGCGGCACGCAGTTCAACATGAACGTGAACGAGGTGATGTCGAACCGTTGCTGCCAGATCGCAGGCACGCCGCTCGGCAGCAAGAAGCCGGTCCATCCCAACGATCACGTCAACATGAGCCAGTCATCCAACGATTCCTTCCCGGCGGCGATGTATATCGCGGCGGCGGTGAACGTGACGGGCCGCCTGGTACCGTCGGTGACGGCATTGCGCGATGCCATCGCCGCCAAGGCCAAGGAATGGGACGACATCGTCAAGATCGGTCGCACCCACATGCAGGACGCCACGCCGATTACCCTGGGCCAGGAGTGGTCGGGCTATTCGGGCATGCTGTCGGACGATTTGGACCGGCTGAAGGACGCGCTGAAGGGCGTCTACCACCTCGCCCTGGGCGGCACCGCTGTCGGCACCGGCATCAACGCCGCCCCTGGCTTCGCCGAAGCCTCTGCGGCGGAAATCGCCAAGCTCACGAAGCTGCCGTTCATCACGGCGCCCAACAAGTTCACCGTGCAGGGTGCGCACGACGCGCTGGTCCAGCTCTCGGGCACGCTCAGGACGCTGGCCGTCTCGCTCTACAAGATCGCCAACGACATCCGCCTGATGTCGTGCGGCCCGCGCGCCGGCTTTGCCGAGCTGGAAATCCCCGAGAACGAGCCTGGCTCCTCGATCATGCCAGGCAAGGTCAATCCGACCCAGTGCGAGGCGCTGACCATGCTGGCCGTCCAGGTGATGGCCAATGACGTGGCGGTCGGCATGGGCGGTGCCGGCGGCTATCTCGAGATGAACGTCTATAAGCCGCTGATGATCTTCAACATCACCCACTCGATCACGCTCATGACCGACGGCTGCACCAACTTCCGCAAGTTCCTGGTCGAGGGCACCAAACCCAACCTGAAGAAGATCAAGGAGTACGTCGACCGCTCGCTGATGCTGGTGACGGCGCTGGCGCCGGTGATCGGCTACGACAAGGCTTCCAAGATCGCCCACTACGCCATGGACAACGACCTCACCTTGAAGGCCGCCGCTTTGAAGCTGGGCTTCGTGACCGAAGCCGAGTTCGACAAGGTCGTCGATCCGACAAAGATGGTAAGGCCCTACGTTGCCACAGAGTAGGGGTGGTTAGCTTTCAGCCAGCCAGCGCCGTTCGGTCATGAACCGCGCGGCGGCGAGGCCCATGGCCATGGCGCCGACCACGAAGCAGAAGTTGGCGCCGGCCTGCAGGGCCGTCAGCACCTGTCCCTGGTTGAGCATGACGATGGTCTGGAAGGCGAACAGGCCCGGCGTCATGATGATGATGCTGGGAACCGTCACGGCGATGCGCGGCTCGTGCAGGCGCGCCTCCACCAGCGAGGCCAGCAGGCCGACCAGCAGGGCGCCCAGGAAAGTCGCGGGCGGCAGCGGCATGCCGAGATCATGGAGCGCAAGACGCAGCTCGTTGCCGAGCAGCGACAGGACGCCGACGGCCAGCACGACGCGCGTCGAACTGTTGTAGAGCGCGGCGAAGCCGAAGCCGGCGAGCAGGCTCGCCAGCGCGCGCAAGGCCAGCGTGAGGGGCTCCACGCCGGGCGGAGTCGCGGGTGCCACGGTGGCGGCAAGGCCGGCGATGGCGGCCACCGCGGACAGGCCGATGGCGGCCGCCAGCAGGATCATGGTTGCGTAGAAGAGGCGGCTCAGCGCCGCGACCGGCTGGTGCTGAACGGCGTCGAGCAGCGAGGCCACGAGCGGGAAGCCCGGTACCAGGAACAGCACGGAGAAGATGAACCCCGCCGCATGGCCCGGCCCGAAGCCGGTGGCGCCCAGTGTGGCGATGCCGATGCAGTAGAGGCCGGCCGTGACGATGGTCACGAGCGCGGTCACGGCGTACTGGTTGCCGCGATACCGCAACAGCAGGGCACGCAACGACTGGCCGAAGCCACCGGCGACGACGGCCATGGCGGTGCCCAGCATGTCGCCGCCGTTCAGATAGGAGAAGGCGCCCGAGGCAAGGCCGATGGCGATCGCCACCGTTGCGATCGACCGCAGCGCGGGCACCGCCTCGATGGCATCGAGTTCCTCGGCGAGGCGGTGGACCGTCAGTCCCGATTCATCCTGGCGGGCCAGTCTCTCCAGCGCCGCGATGCGCCAGGCGTTGATGCCCGGCGGGCCGACCTCGCAGGTGATCGTGACCAGGTCGCCGCCTCGACGTGCACTCGCCGTAATGCCGTTGAGTGCGATCTGTACCGCGAGGTTCTCGATGCCGAGGCGACTGGCGAGCGCGCCCATCGACTCGCGCACGCGGAACGCCGTATCGCCCGCCCGCAACATCAGCTCGCCGAAGCGCAGCAGGACGTCGAGTGTTTCCCGAACGGCGGTCAAACCGTGTGCAATCCCAGCACTTCCGCCGTCTCGCTGCGAACACGCTCGGTGAGCGCGGCGTCGGTCTTCAGGTCGTGCCCATAGGAGGGAATCATTTCCTTCAGCTTGGGCACCCAGTGGCCGACGAGTTGCTTGTGGAAGCAGTTCTCCAGCATGTGGACCATAATCCACACCGCCGTCGAGGCGCCGGGCGAGGCGCCGAGCAGGGCCACGATCGAGGAATCGGCCGAATGCACGATCTCGGTGCCGAACTCCAGCTTGCCGGTGTGGGCGGTGTCCTTCCTGATAATCTGGACGCGCTGGCCGGCCACGTCGAACTCCCAGTCCGCTTCCTTCACGTTGGGATAGAAGTCACGCAGCGCCTTAAAGCGGTGTCTCTTGCTCTGTAGCACCTGGCCGACCAGGTATTCCTCCAGCGGGAAATTGTCCCGTGCGACGGCCAGCAGCGGCAGGAGGTTGTCAGGCCGGAGCGACAGCGGCAGGTCGAACAGCGAGCCGTGCTTCAGGAACTTGGTCGAGAAGCCGGCGTAGGGGCCGAACAACAGCCAGCGCTTGCCGTCGATGATGCGCGTATCGAGGTGGGGCACCGACATCGGCGGCGAGCCCTGGGCTGCCATGCCATAGACCTTGGCGGCATGGCGCTCGGCCACTTCGGGCTTGCCGCAGCGCAGCCAGATGCCGCTCACCGGGAAACCCGCGAAGCCCTTGGCCTCGGGGATACCTGACTTCTGCAGCAACGTCAGCGCGGCGCCGCCCGCACCCAGGAAGACATAGTGGGTGTGGATCGTCCGCCTTTTGCCGGTGGTCTCATCCTTGACCTTGACGCGCCAGCCGCCATCCGGCAGGCGGCGCAGATTGGTCACCGTCTGCGAGAAACGCACGGTGAAGCCTTCCCGACGCTTGAGGTAGTTCAGCAAGTTGGTGGTGAGCGCACCGTAGTTCACGTCGGCGCCACTCACGATGCGGGTGGCGGCAACGGGCTGTTGGGGATCGCGTCCCTCCATGATCAGTGGCGCCCATTCGGCGATCTTGGCGTGGTCTTCGGAATATTCCATGCCGCGGTAGCAGTGATGGGCGCTCATCGCGGCATGGCGCTTCTTGAGGAAGGCCTGGCGATCGGCGCCGATCACGAAGCTCATGTGCGGCACGGGATGGATGAAGTTGTCGGGCGAGGCGATGGCGCCCTTCTTGATCAGGTACGACCAGAACTGGCGCGACATATCGAACTCGACATTGACCTCCAGCGCCTTGGCGATGTCGATGCTGCCGTCGGCGCGCATCGGCGTGTAGTTGAGCTCGCAGTTGGCGGCGTGACCGGTGCCGGCGTTGTTCCAGGCGGCCGAGCTTTCCTGCGCCTCGCCCGGCATCTGCTCGATCATCTCGAGCTTGAGATGGGGCTGAAGCTCCTTCAGGAACACGCCTAAGGTGGTGCTCATGATGCCGGCGCCGACCAGCACCACATCGACCTTGTCGTTGCTCATGAATTCACCTCTGAAGCCTTGAAGGGCACGTGTGCCCCGTGCGCCAGCACGACATAAATGCGCCGCCACGGCTCGGAATCGACCAGCTTCCAGGAATGCCCACCGCCTGCTGTGTCCTCGGCGAGCAGCACGGTGCCGGGCCTGAGGATGAAGTGCTGGTTGGAGCGGGTCTGGAAATCGAGCGTGCCGGAGAGCGTGATGACGAACTGGCGAGTGGGCGCGGTATGCCAGGCGAAGGTACCGCCCGGCACCGTCTCCTGAAACGACACGCTCGTGACCGGCATGGTGCCGCTCATCAAGTCGCCGCGAACGCCCGATCCGAGGTCGATCCAGCCCTCCTGGAAATGCGAGTTCTGGTCGTCGCCGGTCCACAGGCGAATGCAGCGGATCATCTCGTCAACTCTCGTTTCCTGGACAACAGGCCAAGGGTGGACGACCGTAGTATGGGCCTGTTTAACTGGCAAGAAATCAGGGTTTGCAACGCTCCTTGGCCAATCTTCATTCCTCATCGGACAACACCGCCTGGCAGGCCTCGATCCTGGTAATCGTCGCGGGTTACGCCGACGCTGTGGGCTTCCTGGCGTTCGGTGCCTTCGCCGGAGCGATGACCGGCAACACGGTGCTGTTGGGCATTGCGCTGGCCGGAGCGAATTTCAACGCAGCGGCGCAGAGCGCGATCATCATTGCGTCCTTCCTCATGGGGGTCGCCGTAAGCGCCATCCTGGGACGCAAGCTTCCGCTGTCGGCGATCTTCGCTATCGAAGCGGTCGTGATCGTCGCCGCCGCACTGACCGCTCCGCTCGTCGCGGCGCCAGCTCTCGCCTTCGCCATGGGGCTGCAGAATGCCACCATGACGCGCTTTGCCGGTGCGAGCCTGAATACCGTCTTCCTGACGGGCAACCTGCAGAAGATGATGCTGGGCTTTCTTGGCCGCTTTACAGGATCGACCAGGCCGCCCAAATCCGAAGCCGCCGAATCCGCGATGATCGTCGGTCTATGGGCCGCCTATCTCGGAGGTGTCGTGGCGGGCGCGCTCGCCCATCAATGGCTCACCTATCCGTTGCTGCCCGTGGTGCTGCTTCTGCCCTTGGCGCTGACCCGCCGGCCGGCATTTCCAAATGGCTGAAGGATAAGCTAAGAAACGCCCACGTCCCCGTAGCTCAGCCGGATAGAGCAGCGGTTTCCTAAACCGGAGGTCGGAGGTTCGAATCCTCTCGGGGACGCCATTACCCCGGGAAATGGAGACCCGCGTCAGCCGCTAGAGGCGAGCCCCGAGCCGAAGCATGATGACGTTCTGGCCGTAATTGAGGCCGGGCTGGTTCGAATTGCGATACACGTACTGATATTGCGGCCCGACGAAGAATTCGGGTACTGGCAGATACATGAGGCCGGCGGCAAAGGTGACGTACTGATCCAGCCGGTTCGAAGACGAGAAGTTCTGGTAGTCGGCGATCGAGTAGTCGCCGGCACCGTTTAGCCTGACGTTCGGCAGAACGTTGTAGTTCACGTTGAGGCCGAATGCTGTGTTGAGATAGCCCGAGTCACCGACATAGGCCGTCTCGTTGACCGTGCGCTTGATGTAGGGGGCGACCCAGAGTTCCTTCAGGGGATTCCAGTAGGCGGTGGCGCCGAACTGCGCGCCTTGCAGCGGTCGGAAGCGCGAATCGACGTAGTTCTGCTGCAGGTACCCGGCGAACAGCTCGGCTGTCGTCAACCCTCCGACATCGATCGTGATGCCGACGACCGCGTCCCAGCCGCTGGAGTTGTGCGCGAAGCCCGCCGCGTCGACGGGATTGACGTAAAGACGCTGGTTGAGGGTGCCGCGCACCCAGACCTCATAACCGTCGAGGAACTCGTAGCCGCCCCGCAGCGACTCGCGCAATTCAGTGTGATCGCGATCGCTGTTGGGAATGACGCCGTTCGAGAGGCCCAGCCCATTATTGTAGTAGCTGAAATTGTCGGCGCGGAACTCGGCACGGCCGCTCAGGCGGTTGATTTTCTGATAGTAGCCGACATTGCCGGTCAGCTGATTGTAGACCGTGACGTTGGTGGCGCCGCTCACGGTATTGGGCGAGCCCGGATCCTCGTGAGCGCGATTGAACGACAAGGTGCCGTAGGTATTCCAGTTGCGCTGGATATCGACGCGACCTTCGGCGCCGACGGCGAAGTCCTGGAAATTCTGCGTGGGCGCGGCGGTGTAGAAGGCGAAATTGCCGCGCGCGTACAGGTTCAGCATATGGGTGGCCCAGGTCGATTTCAGCTCGAGTGCCGGCTTGATGAACTGGGCAAAGCTCGCGGTCTGTCCGGTCGTTACCGGTACGGCAAAGACGTTGTCGTTGTAGCCTTCGTCCACTTCGAGCAGCGGGAACAGCCGAAAGCTTCCTAAGCGTACACCGGCGGCATCATACTTCTCGGCTGCCTGGGCGGCCGGCGTTCGATCGTCGGCCCGCTCCTGTCGAGGCGGCGGCCGGCCGGGACTTCCGGGTGCCTGTGCGTGGGCCCCGATGTCGACAGTTGCAAGAAGCGCCAGCAAGCCAGCAGCCACACAATTACGGGCGCGCACGCCAGTTCTCGCCAGCATCTCTTCTCCATCGCGTCGCGACGCAGACCGCAACGTAATAGTACACTAACTATTCTTCCGAATCGATCTCCTACAAGCAAGAAGCTTGGCGCCCGACCACCGATATGTCCCCGCTTCGCAAAAAGGGGACAGTGCAAGGGCAGCTCATGAAAATTTCGTTCGAACTGCAATCTGTTGTCGTTGGCGCGTTATCGATATCAGGTCAGCTCGTGGACCACCGAATGATCACTGTCATGGCGGATAGCTCTGAAGAATGCTGCGCCGCGGCCAATCAGTGCTGCGCGGAGAACGTCATGCTCAAGATCGTCAAGGACTCGGTGCTCAAGGTCAGCCGGGCGTTCGGCTACGACATCGTGCCCCTGCGCGAGATGCGTGAGCGCGACTTCGCTCTTCACCTCCGTGAGCTGCTGGCGAGGCTGCGCGTCGACTGCGTCCTCGATGTCGGCGCCAACGTCGGCCAGTACCACGACTTCCTGCGACATCGAGTTCTCTACGATGGTCCGATCGTGTCGTTCGAGCCGGTGTCGCGTCATGTCGAGCTGCTCCGGGAACGCAGCCGTGGTGACAGCAACTGGCACATCGAGGGCTATGCGCTGGGCAGTCATGACGGGACGATGCCGATCAATGTCATGGTGTCGGATCAGTTCAGTTCATTTCTCGAGCCCGACAATGCCAAGGTGCATGACTACGCAACGCTCAACGTGCCCTGCAACAAGGAGACGGTCACGGTGCGAACACTCGACGTGGTCCTGCCGGCGCTTCAGGAGCGCCTGGGCTTTGATCGGCCCTACCTCAAACTCGATACCCAAGGCTTCGATATCGAGGTGTTGCGCGGCGGCGGCGACAGCCTGCCGGCGATCCAGGCGCTGCAGACCGAGGCTTCGATCATCGGTATCTACAAGGGAATGCCAGGGTACATGGACACGATCCGCTACCTCGACGGTTGCGGCTTCGACATCACCGGCCTCTATGCGGTGAGCCGTGACAGATCGCTCCGGTTGGTGGAGTTCGACTGCGTCATGATCAACAGAGACGCCGTGGCGGCGACCTAGCACAGCATGGCGCAGAGCCGGGCGACGTCCTCGCCCGCGACGAACATGCTCGTCGGTGCAGCATTGAGACGCGCGCGGATATCGTCGTAGTCGGCTGGCGTCAATTGCTCGAAGAATTGCACGAGCGAGTCTTCCAGCGGCGTATCGAACGTCCAGCCAATGTGATGCTTCTCGAGCGCCATTCCGACCTCGAAACCGCGCACTGCCAGGCATGGCACGCCAAAGTAGCCGGCCTCATAGAAGCGACAGGGCATCAGCCAGCGCGAATTATGATCGGCATGCTCAAGGTCGAGTGCCCAGGCAAAATCGACGCCACCGTACAGATCCTCGAGGTCCTGGTGGGGCAGGTATGGTCCACCGTAGACAACGTTCGGGCAACGCCGCAGCACGGCGTCGAATTTCTCTTTGTCGACGGTGGTGAGCACACCGCGGAACTTGAACAGCACCTTGCCTCGCAATCGGTCGGCCAGCCGCGTCATGAGGTCGAACGTCTCTTCGCCGCGGATCAGACCGAAGTAGCCGACCACCCACGGCCGCCGCTCACCGTGCGCGCGAGGCGCGGCGCGGTGCGAGATCGAAGGGTGCAACTTGTTCTCCAGCAGGAACCACTCGCCGCCGTAACGCTGGATCGCGCCGTAGAAGTTGCGATGGAAGCCGGGCGAGGAGAGGACCAGCATCCGGGTGCGCCGCAGACAGAATCGTTCGATGACCCGAATCAGTCCGGACACCAGACCGCGTCGCATCAGAATCGGCGGGATATCGAGCACCTCATAGGTCAGAGGCGCCCGCGAGAAGACGACCAACCGTGCCAGCATGGCCAGTAGAAGCTGGTCGATGTTGCGGGCATAGAACACCGAGGCGCCCCTGAGGAGATGACGATTGGCCAGGATCGTCGGGATGGCGCGCAGCAATGCGCTCAACCGCTGTCCATAGCGGCCGTCCGTCGTCAGGCCGAGCGGTATATGCGGCCATGGCGGCTGATAGCCGCTGTTGTATCGCTGGCGGCGGAAACCGAACACCGTGACGTTGTAGCCATGGTCGATGAACTGTTGAACGCGCTTGAGCGTGCTCGCGTCCGTGACGTCAGGACAGAAGAACAGGAGCTCACGTTTCTTGTCCGCCACGGAGCGTACCTCTTCCGTGATCGTCAAGTCTTCCTCGCGCAGGTCGATGGATCCGTGCATGCCCGCCGAGTATTGGCGAACATGCGCGGCCGCACGGTGACCAATTTGTGGTGTTGTAGAAGGGCGCTCCGGACAGTCACAGGTTGATCACTGGCCGCAGTGCACCGAGCGATGTTCGATGGTCCATCATGAACGTCACCGTGCCGCTTCTTGCCGAGAGGCAACAGGCCTTCCGTGCGCCGCGCTTCGAGCGTGTGGCGGTGAGCTGCGTGTTCGGCGAACCGCGCGACCTTCGCTCGTGGTCGGGAGCGCCGGCGAACGTATCGAAGGCCATGGAGCGGCTAGGTGTCGTTGTCGAGGGGATTTATCCGCGTCTCGGAAAGCTGGCGAAGCTTGGCGTCGCGGTGCGCGACATGCTGTCCGGCCATGGCCGGCCGGTCAGCGGCGAGCAAATCCTGCGCAGCCTCCGGGCACGCCGTCGCCTGGCCGACGAGGTGACGCGGCAGGCGAGACGGCTCGGCACACGTCACGTGCTGCACACCGGTACCCTCGACCTGCCGGCGAGCGATCTGATCCGTGGCACGAAGCACTATCTATACTGCGACCATAGCTGGGCGCTGGCGCGTCGTTACCATGTCCATGCCGATCGGTATACTGCCCGGGCATTGCGCGCATTCGAGGATACGGAGCGTGAAGCGCTGGCGGGATTGGCGCATGTCTTCACGTTCGGCGCCTACGTGCGCGACAACCTCATCGCGCATTACGGGCTGCCGGCCGACCGGGTAACCGCCGTCGGTTCCGGCATGGGTGCGATCGAGCCGTGGTTCGGTCCGAAGGACTACTCGCGGCCGGCGCTGCTGTTCGTCGCCAAGCATCTGTTCCAGGCCAAGGGCGGCATGTTGCTGCTCGATGCCTTCGCCGAGGCTCACCGTCAGCGCGGCGACATCACCCTGACCATCGTCGGGGATGAGCGCAGCCGCGCCTTCATTGGGACACGACGCGGCATCGACTTCCGTCCCCGCCTGCCGTGGTCCGAGCTGCAACGTCTCTACCGCGAGTCGACGCTGCTCGTGCAGCCGATGCTGAACGACCCGTGGGGGCAAGTCTACCTCGAGGCGATGGCCTCGCGCACGCCGGTCATGGGGCTGGCTCGCAATGGCCTGCCCGAACTGGTCGACGGCGGACGCCACGGCTTCCTGGTCGATCGCGCTGATCCCGCGGCATTGGCTGCGGCGATCCTAAGCGCCGTTTCGGATCCGGTTCGGCTCGAGCGCATGGCCACGGCCGCACAACGTCACGTGCTCGGCACCTATTCATGGGACCGAGTAGCCGAACAGATCGTTTTCTCCTGAACGGAAGGTCGCCAGCATGCCGAACAACAAGACCGCCCTAATCACCGGGATTACCGGCCAGGACGGCGCGTACCTCGCCGACTTCCTGCTCGCCCGGGGCTATATCGTCCATGGCATCAAACGACGCTCCTCCTCGCTCAATACCGGGCGCATCGACTATCTCTACCGCGACCGGCACGAAAGTGGCGTTCGCCTGTTCCTGCATTACGGCGACATGACGGACTCGACCAACCTGATCAGATTGCTCGAAGAGGCGCAGCCAACCGAGGTTTACAATCTTGCCGCTCAAAGCCACGTGCAAGTGAGCTTCGAGTCACCGGAATACACGGCAAACACCGACGCGCTGGGCACGCTGCGTCTGCTCGAGGCGATCCGCATCCTGCATATGCAGGACGGCGTGCGGTTCTATCAGGCGTCGACCTCCGAGCTATTCGGCAAGGTACAGGAGACGCCGCAACGTGAGCTGACGCCATTCTACCCGCGCAGCCCCTATGCGGTCGCCAAGCTCTATGCCTATTGGATCACGGTGAACTACCGCGAAGCATATGGCATGCATGCTTCAAACGGCATTCTGTTCAACCATGAGTCGCCCATTCGCGGCGAGACGTTCGTCACACGCAAGATCACGCGCGCGGTTGCCGCTATCGAGCGCGGCTACCAGGACCGCCTCTATCTCGGCAATCTTGACGCCAAGCGGGACTGGGGTCATGCGCGGGACTACGTCGAGGGTATGTGGCGGATCCTTCAGCAGGACCAACCCGACGACTACGTGCTCGCCACTGGCGAGACCCACACGGTGCGCGAATTCGTCGAGCTCGCGTTCCGTCAGATAGGCCGCAGCATCGAATGGCGTGGGACCGGCGAAAGCGAGCAAGGTTGTTGCGGACGGACAGGCGAAGTTCTCGTGGCGCTCGATCCGGCCTATCGCCGTCCGACGGAGGTCGACCTGTTGCTGGGCGACCCGGCCAAAGCCCTCACGAAGCTGGGCTGGCGCCACCGCACGACCTTCCCGCAACTCGTAGCAGAAATGGTCGAGGCCGACCGCATCATCATGAAAGGAATGGGAAACCGCTATGCCCACGAACCAGTCCTACACGCTGCGCAATAAGCGCGTCTGGGTCGCCGGACACCGCGGCCTGGTCGGCAGTGCCCTGGTGCGGCGCCTGCAGGGCGAAGGCTGCGATATTCTCGCGGCGCCGCGCGAGTCGGTCGATCTGCGCCGCGCGGACCAGGTCGATCGCTGGATGCGCGAAGCCAAGCCACAGGCGGTGTTCCTGGCGGCAGCAAGAGTCGGCGGCATCTATGCCAACGACACCCGGCCGGCCGAGTTCATCTACGACAATCTGATGATTCAGTCGAATGTCGTCGAGGCCTCGCGGCGCGTCGGCGTCGAGAAGCTGATGCTGCTTGGCTCGTCCTGCATCTATCCGCGGCTGGCGCCGCAGCCGATTCCGGAGTCCGCGCTGCTTACCGGTCCGCTCGAGCCGACCAACCAATGGTACGCGATCGCCAAGATTGCCGGCATCAAACTGGGCCAAGCCTACCGTCGCCAGTATGGCTGCGATTTCGTCTCGGTCATGCCGACCAACCTCTACGGGCCGGGCGACAATTTCGACCTGATGCAGAGCCATGTCGTGCCAGCACTCATCGTGAAAGCGCATCAAGCCAAGCTCGCCAACGCGCCGACGATGGAAGTCTGGGGAACCGGCGCGGTGCGTCGCGAATTCCTCTTCGTCGACGATGCGGCCGACGCCATGGTGTTCCTCTTACAGAATTATTCCGACGAGGGGATCGTCAACCTCGGTCCCGGGTCGGACGTGCCGATTCGCGACCTGGTCGGGCTGGTCTGCCAGGTCGTCGGCTACAAGGGTGGCATCCGCTACGACGCGTCGCGTCCCGACGGCGCCCCGCGCAAGATGGTGGATACGTCCTATGCCGCCTCACTCGGCTGGCGGGCACGCACGCCCCTGCGGGCCGGACTTGAGGTGACCTATCGCTGGTATGTGGACAATGTCGCGTCCGAAAAGCGACGCGCGGTCGCCTGAATCGGAGCTTGAGACCGGCCATCTCGTTGCCGATCTCGGTCGGCGGTCGCGCCACGGCGGTGCGCTTCTGCTGGGCGCGCAGGCCGTGCGCGTGCTGGGCCAGATGGCCACACTCGTGGTTCTGGCGAGGTTGCTGCCGCCCTCGGCCTTCGGCTTGCTCGCCATGGTCGCAGCGGTCGGCCTCGTCCTCGACCTGCTGAAGGAACTCGGGCTTTCTTCTGCGACCATCCAGAAGCCTGACCTCACGCATGCCCAGGTCTCGACGCTTTTCTGGATCAATGCCGCGGCCGGCATATTCCTCGCGGCGGGCCTCGCGGTTGCGGCACCGCTGCTGGCGTCTTTCTATGGTCAACCCGACCTTGGCCCTGTGACGCGCTGGCTCGCACTGGGCTTCGCGCTGAGCGGCTTCACGGTGCAGCAGTGGGCCTTGCTGCGCCGGCAGATGCGTTTTGCCGCCATCGCCGGCCTCGAGACCTCGGCCGATTATGCCGGCTTTGCCGCAGCCATTGCACTTGCCCTGGCCGGGGACGGCTACTGGGCTTTGGTCGCTCAGCGCCTGGTATCGCCGGCGGTGCTGCTGATCGGCAGTTGGGCAGTCTGCCGCTGGCGGCCGGCATTACCCACTCGTGCCGAGGGTATTGGCGAATTGCTCCGCTTCGGTGCTTCGGTGACAGTCAGTGGCCTTGCCACTGCTCTGGCGCGCAGCTTCGATCAGATCCTGATCGGCTGGCTGTGGGGTCCGGCCATACTCGGCCTTTATGAACGCACCTCGCGACTGTTGCTGCTGCCGCTGAACAGCATCAACGCGCCGGTCTACGCTGCCGGCATGCCGGCCCTCAGTAGGCTCGCCGATCAGCCCGAACGCTACCGCGCCATGTTCCGCCAGGTCGTGCAGAAACTCGGATTACTTACCATGCCAGCCTTTGCCGTGGTGGCCGTTACGGCCGATTGGGTGGTCGAAATCCTCTTTGGGCCCGCCTGGAAGGACGCCGTACCGCTTGCTGTCCTGTTCAGCGTATCGGCGACCTTCCTGCCGGTATTGCTGACGATGGGGCTCCTTTACCTCACCCAGGATCGCACCGGGGAAATGCTGCGAGCCACACTGGTCGACGCGACTCTTTGCCTGCTCGCCATCTCGGCTGGCCTGCCGTGGGGCGCCGTCGGCGTCGCGGCTTCGCTTGCGATCGTCGGCCTCGCCATTCGGACGCCGGTCGCTTTCTGGCTGGCGACGCGCCGTGGTCCGGTGTGCGTGGCCGAGGTCTGGAGGGCTGTCGCGCCGCCGGCATCGGCGG
>Ga0207952_1000154_pt1 | contig 69650 bp, 66 predicted proteins | sample SubbioR12Aug_8Ca_FD_184831 | JGI IMG/M metagenome (GOLD analysis project Ga0207952, IMG submission 184831) | Serpentinite rock and fluid subsurface biosphere microbial communities from McLaughlin Reserve, California, USA - CR12Aug_8Ca (SPAdes) | ecosystem: Environmental > Terrestrial > Deep...
GAGAGGTCGTGCCGGAAATGGAAAAGGCCGGCGCAGTCCAAGCGCCAGCCTGGCACAATCCATAGCACATTTCTGCTGAACCTGCTCATCACATCTGCGTGAGCAAGTGCTGGCAGTGACTGCACTCTGCTCGTGGCAATGGTGTCGCGATCGCGTTCTAGAGAATCTGGAAGACCTCATAGACCGGCCCTGTCGGCTCACGCCGGCCGGTTGCCACGCAGACAATCCGGTTCAGGAACCGGTACTTCTCCGACGAGGTCTCGAACCACGGCAGGGAGCGGAAATAGTACTGGCTGGGATCGACCTTCTCGCCCTTGTTGAGCTGCTCGATCACCCAGGCCGGGCCGTGCCGCATGCCGCGATAGCTCATATAGATGAGGTGTCCATCGTCGGTCTTGAGCGTCAGCCGGACGTCGAGCTGCAGGATGCCGTCACGCCGCAGCAGCAGCCAGTCGCCACCCGGCGAGGGCAGCACGCTGCCTCGCAACTCCTCGCCCTCAAAAGTGCCGCCGGTCACGGTGGCGATGCGCCGCCGCCCGTAGGGCGTCTCGCCGATGTCCGTCATGTTGGGATCGACTTCGAGCGTGAGCGTGAACAGGTGTGAGGAGCGGAGTGTCGGATCGGTCATCGTATCCTCAAATCTTGCTGCCGCGGCCTTCCCAGTAGGGCGCCCGCAATTCGCGTTTCATGATCTTGCCGATGGTACTGCGCGGAAGAGATCGGCGAAACTCCACGGCGACAAGGCGCTGCGTCTTGCTGAGCTGGCCGTTGGCCCATTCGCGGATTTCTTCCACCGTCGCCTTCGACCCCGGTGCCAGGACCGCGAGCGCCATCGGCGATTCGCCCCATTGGTCGCTCGGCACGCCAATCACCGCCACGTCGACCACATCGGGATGGCGGAGCAGCATGACCTCGATGTCGGCGGCATAGACGTTGAAGCCGCCGGAAATGATCATGTCCTTCTTGCGATCGAGCAGGACGATGAAGCCGTCCTCGTCGATCTTGCCCATGTCGCCCGACTTGAAGAACAGGCGGCCGTTCTCGTCATGCCAGAAGAGCTCGCGCGTCTTATCTTCCTGCTTGTAGTAGCCCTTCATCATCACCTGGGCGCGCCCCGCCAGCTCGCCCACCTCGCCTTGCGGCAACACCTTGCCCTGCTCATCCAGCACCACGATCTCGCTGCCGAGACCCGGCTTGCCCACGGTGTGGAGCTTGTCGGGATGGAGGTTGGCTTCCAGCATGCAGCTGCCCGCGCCCTCGGTGAGGCCGTAGATTTCGATCAACCGTCCCGGCCAGCGGGCCAGGCAATCCGCCTTGATGTGCGCCCGCAGAGGCGCGCTGGTCGAGAGCTTGGCCTTGAATGAGCTGAGGTCATACTTGTCGAACTCCGGATGCGCCAGGACGCGCTGGTACTGCACCGGCACCAGCATGGCATGCGTCACGCGTTCCCTCTGGGCGATCTCGAGGAATTTCGGCACATCGGACTTGGTCATCAGGATGGTGGTGCCGCCGACGCCCACCGTCGCCAGGACGGAAACGAGGGTGGTGTTCGAGTAGAGCGGCGTCGACGCCAGCGAGATCGTGTCCGGGCCATAGTCGAAGGCGGTGAAGCGCACGGCCAGCATGTCGCGCATGACGTGGCTGTGCAGGATGCCCTTGGGCAGGCCCGTGGTGCCGGAGCTGTAGATGATGTTGAAATCGTCGAGCAGGCCGATCGGCACCTCGAACGGGGCATCGCCGGCCGGCGCCAGCCAGCCCTCGAAGTTCCGCCAGCCTGCGCGGGCGAAATCGTAGGCGATGCGGCCACCGTCGATCAGCTTGCCGAGCCGGCTCTCGTACGGTTCGACCAGGGCACGGTATTGGTCGGACAGGAACAGGACCTTGGCGTCACAATCGTCGAGCATCTTCTCGAGCGAATCCGCCGCCGCCATGGTCGAGAGCGGCACGACGCAGGCGCCGGCGCGCAGGCCGCCCATGAAGGTTTCGAGATATTCGATCGAATTGGCCGCGAGGATCGCGATCTTGTCGCCTTTGCCCACGCCCATGCCAGCCAGGCTGCACGCGATCTTGTTCACCCGCCGGTCGAAATCGCCCCAGCTTCGCGTCCTGCCTTCGCATTTCACCGCGGGTTTATCGGGAAAGAGCGCGGCGTTGCGCGCCACGCGGACCGGGATCGAGAGAAATTCAGGAAAGTCCGCCTCTGTCGGTTGCGGCACCAGCAGCCGATCGGGACTCATCGCAAAGCGCTCCGCCTACTTCTTGGGTTCGACCGTTTCCACCGGACCACCCGCCTTCTTCCAGGCGCCGAAGCCGCCCTCGAAATGCGCCACCGGCGTCAAACCCATGTCCTGCGCGGTCTTGGTCGCGAGCGCCGAGCGCCAGGCGCCGGCGCAGAAGAACACGAACTTGTTGCCGGTTTGGAAGAACTCCTTGGCATAGGGGCTCTTGGGATCGATCCACATTTCGAGCATGCCGCGGGTCACGTTTATGGCGCCCGGGATCGTGCCGTCGCGCCACAGTTCGCGCGGATCGCGGATGTCGATGAAGGTGATCCCCGATGTGCCGTGGGCCTTCATCGCCTCGGCCAGCGGCAAGGTCTCGATCGCAGCGTTGGCCTCGTCGACCATCTGCTGCACGGTCTTCTTGATCTCGAGTGGCATCGGCTCGTCCTCCCTACGCAAAACCCAGTCTACTTCTCCGGGACATTTCCGGCGAGTTCGGCCAACCATACATCGGGACTGCCGTCAGAGGGCGCCCGCCAATCGCCGCGCGGCGACAACGAGCCGCCCGACGAAATCTTCGGCCCGTTGGGCAGCGCCGAACGCTTGAACTGGTTGGTGAAGAAGCGACGCAGGAAGAGCGTCATCCACTTGCGGATCTCGGCCAGTGTGAAGGCGCGCTTGGAGGCGGCTGGTACGTTGGCGGGCCAGGCCCCCTTGTCGACATCGTGCCAGGCGTTCCAGGCGAGGAAGGCGATCTTCGACGGTCGGTATCCGAGCCGCGTCAGGTAGAAGAGATTGAAATCCTGCAGCGCATAGGGCCCGACCGACTGCTCGGTCGACTGGATGACGCCGCCCTCGCCCGGCGGGATCAGCTCCGGCGAGATTTCCGTGTCGAGAATGTCGTGCAGCGTGGCGGCCGTATCCTTGTCGACATCACCCGAAGCGGCGACGAAGCGGATCAGATGCTGGATCAGCGTCTTGGAGACCGATCCGTTGGGATTGTAGTGGGACATGTGATCGCCCACGCCATAGGTGCACCAGCCGAGGCCCAGCTCCGACAGATCGCCCGTGCCGACCACCATGCCGCCGTGCTGGTTGGCCAGGCGGAACAGGTAATCCGTGCGCAGGCCCGCCTGCACATTCTCGAAGGTGACGTCGTAGACCTTCTTGCCGCTGCCGAACGGATGGCCGATGTCGGTCAACATCTGCTTGGCCGTCGGCTTGATATCGATTTCGGCCGCCGTCACGCCGAGCTCGCGCATGAGCCGCCAGGCATTCTTGTGGGTTTTGTCCGACGTGCCGAAGCCCGGCATCGTGTAGGCCAGCACGTTCTTGCGATCGAGGCCGAGCAGATCCATTGCCCGGCAGGTCACCAGCAAAGCATGTGTGGAATCGAGACCGCCCGACACGCCGATGACGGCGCGCTGGACGCGGCTCGACTGCAGCCGCTGGGCCAGGCCCTGAACCTGGATATTGTAGGCCTCGTAGCAATTGTCGCGCAGCTTGGCCGGATCCGACGGCACATAGGGAAAGCGCTCGATCGGCCGCTGCAGCGCCACGCGCTTCTTCGGGGCATCGAGTTCGAACGCAAGGGCGCGGAACCGCGTCACCCTGGCACCTTCATTGGCCGCGCAGTCGGCGAAGGCGTTGTAGCGCAACCGCTCCTGGCGGATGCGGCCGAGGTCGATATCGGCCTGGATGATGACCGATTCCTTGGCGAAGCGCTCGGACTCGGCCAGCTGGTCGCCGCATTCGAAGATCGCCGCGTGGCCGTCCCAGGCGAGGTCGGTCGTCGACTCACCCGCCCCCGACGCCGAATAGGCATAAGCCGCCACGCCGCGCGACGACTGGCTGCCGCACAGCAGGCGACGTGTCTCGGCCTTGCCGATGGTGATGTTGCTGGCCGACAGATTGACCAGCACTTCGGCGCCGGCGAGGGCCGCGTGGCTCGACGGCGGCACCGGCACCCAGATGTCTTCGCAGATCTCGACATGGAAGGTGAACGGCACGCTGCCGGTCGACCGGAAGAGAAAGTCCGTGCCAAACGGTACGGTCTGGTCGGCGAGCCTGATTTCAGGCTCCAGCACGTTGGCGCCCGACACGAAATGCCGCTTTTCGTAGAATTCGCGATAGTTCGGCAGGTAGATCTTGGGCACCACGCCCAGGATGGCGCCGCGATGGATGACGACGGCCGTGTTGTAGAGGCGGCCGCGCACGCGCAGCGGCGCGCCGACGATCAAGACGGGATTGAGCTTCTTCGATGCCTTCACGACCTCGACGATGGAACGCTCGACCTCGTCGAGGAGCGCGTCCTGCAACAACAGGTCCTCGATGGCGTAGGACGACAGCCCGAGCTCCGGAAAGACCATCAGCGCGGTGCCGGCCTTGTCGCCCTCGCCGGCCAGCCTCAACGTCTCTGCGAGGTTGAATGGTGCATCCGCCACGCGGGTACGGGGCACGCAGCAGGCGATGCGCACGAATTCATGGGAATAGAGCGAAAAAAAATCGGACATCGGGACTCCGGTGATCCTCTACAGTCCGATGACGCCCAATTCAGATCAAGAGGTGGTCAGATCAAGGGCTGGTGGTGGGGCGATGGTGGGCGCGACAGGGATTGAACCTGTGACCCCTGCCATGTCAAGACAGTGCTCTACCGCTGAGCTACGCGCCCATCGCCGGCCGCATTGCAAGGTGTCAAACACGCCGCAACGCGGAAGCCCGGTCGTCTACATCGCTCCCCCTTGATTGGCAAGAGCGAGGGGTTGGCAGGAGCGCGGCGCGTGACGCGCCCGGCCCTGCGCGCTATTACTCGGCTATGGAATTCTCGCCGGCCCGGCCCGCTCACGAGGCCCCCGATCATGAGGCCTTGGACTGCCGCCTGCCGGCGCGCCAGACCATGCCGGTCGTCGTGGCCTCCCCCCACAGCGGATCGGTCTATCCCGCCGAGTTCCTGGCCCAGGCCGCGGTGCCGCTGGCGGCGTTGCGCCGGGCCGAGGACGCTTTTGTCGACGAGCTGTTTGGTGCCGCGCCCTCGCTCGGCATGCCCCTGCTGGCGGCCCGTTTCCCGCGCTCCTATGTCGATGCCAACCGCGAGCCCTACGAGCTCGATCCGGCCATGTTCGAGGGACCGTTGCCGCGGCCGCTCAACCATCGGACCACGCGTGTCGCCGCAGGGCTCGGCATGATCCCGCGCGTTACCGCAAGCGGCGAGGCGATCTATCGCGGCCGCGTCCCGGCCGAAATGATCGAGCATCGGCTCGAGACGTGCTGGCGGCCCTATCACACCGCCCTGTCGATGCTGGTCGAACAGACCTACAGCTGGTTCGGCGGCGCGTTGCTGGTCGATGCCCATTCGATGCCGTCGTCGGTGTCGGGCATGGGCGTACGAGAGCGCGACTCGCGCGTCGATATCGTGCTGGGCGACAATCACGGCGAATCATGCGCGCCCGAGCTGGTTGAGCACGCCGAACATTGGCTTGCCGCCCGCGGCCTGCGTGTCCTGCGCAACCAGCCCTACGCCGGCGGCTTCACGACGCAACGCTATGGCCGCCCCGGCCTCGCCCGCCATGCTCTGCAGATCGAAATTAACCGGGCCCTCTACATGGACGAGGCGCGCCACGAAAGGCTGCCGGTGGCCGGCGTCGTGGAACGGCTTATGGCCGGATTGCTTGAGGAAATCGGCAATCAGGCCGCGGAAATCCTCCTGCCAAGGCAGCTGGCGGCCGAGTAAGCCAAGCAGAAAAAAAAGGGCCGTGACAAGCACGGCCCGAGTTTAGGGAGGAAACGCCCAAGACGGGCATACAGCAAACAATGCGGTCACCGAGGTGACGTTTGCTGCCCCCTAAGAATGGTGCAAGTGCGAAGAGAATTCAAGAGTGAAAAAGAGCCCTGAATTCACAGATTTAGCCAAGATTGAGGATGTATTCAGGGTGTTGCCTTTTTGCAACGCACCATCCTTCTGCGACTCAACTATGTGCCAGGCGCAATGCTGCTCCAGATGTGGATGGCATGCTTTTATATAGATTGCTCAAGGGTTTAACTGAGGGCGGGAGGCAGCTTTGGCGAAAAAGTTCGTAGTCGCGATGATGATGCACGAGACGAACACGTTCTCGCCGCTGCCCACCCCCATCGAGTCGTTCGCCCGCGCGGCCGACCTCGCTGGCCCTATCGCCATCAAGGAAGCCGAAGGCACCAACACTTCCCTTGGCGGCTTCATCGAAGTGGCGCGCAAGGCCGGCGCCGAGTTCACCGTGCCGATGGCCGCCAGTGCTCATCCCTCGGGCCTGGTCACCAAGGCCGCCTACGAGCAGATGACGACGGCCATCGTCGACGAGATCAAGAAGGGCTGCGACGCCGTCCTGCTTGCCCTGCACGGCGCCATGGTCGCCGAACATTACGACGACGGCGAAGGCGAACTGCTGAATCGCATTCGCAAGATTGCGCCCGATGTGCCGATCGCCGTCGCGCTCGATTTCCATACCCAGATGACCGACGCCATGATCAAGGGCGCCACGATCATCACCGGCTATCGAACCTATCCCCACATCGACATGGCCGACACCGCCCGCCGCGCCGGCCGCACCTTGCTGCGGATGCTGGCGGGTGAGGTCGAGCCCCGGATGGTGTGGGGCAACCGGCCGATCATGAGCAGCTCGCTGGTCCACACGCCCTCGCGCGAGCCGATGAAGACGCTGATGGGCATGGCCAACCAGGCCGAGGATACCGGCCAGGTGCTGAATGCCTCGGTGTTCGGCGGCTTCCCGCAGGCCGATATCCCCCACCTCGCCCTCTCCTCGATCATCGTCTGCGACAAGCGCACGGCTGAAGGAGAAGTTCTGCTGAACAAGATCCTCGATACCGCGTGGGAGAAGCGCGAAGGCTTCCTGTTCCATCCCGAGCCGCTGTCAGTTCAGGTGGCGCGGGCCAAATCGCTGGACGGCGGCCCGGTCGTGATGGCCGATCACGGCGACAACACGGCCTCGGGCGGTACCCAGGACGTGATGAGCGTGGTCGAGGAAGCGATCAAGCAGGGCATGGAAGATGCCTGCGCCGGTCCGATCTGCGATCCCGCCTGTGTCGAGCAGATGATCAAGGCCGGAGTCGGCGCCGAAGTGACCCTGGACCTCGGCGGCAAGGTCGACATGCCGGCCATGGGGCTGAAGGGCAAGCCGCTGCGGATCACCGGCAAGGTCAAGGCCATCACCGACGGCCAGTTCACCGTCACCGGCCCGATGGCCACCGGCACGACAGTCCGCATGGGCCGCACGGCGGTGCTCGATACCGGCAAGATGCAGATCGTGGTCTCCGAGAAGCGCGCCGAACCCTATGATCTCGGCGTCTTCACCCATTGCGGCATTGATCCCAGGCGCAAGAAATTCGTGCTGATCAAGTCGCGCCAGCATTTCCGAGCCGGCTTCGAACCGATCGCCAAGCACATCGTGATGTGCGACGGCGACGGCTGCACGGCCTCGGACCTCAAGCTCTTCAAGTACACGCGGGTCAAGCGGCCACTCTACCCGTTCGACCTCGACATGCGGCTCGGCCGCAACGAAGCCTAGGAGTTCCTTTATGGCCGCTTACGATATCGTCATCCGCAACGGCCAGGTGGCCGACGGTACGGGCAAGAAACTGTTTGCTGCCGATGTCGCATTGAAGGGCGATCGGATCGCCGCCGTTGGCGTGCCGGGCTCATTCAAAGGTGACAACGAGATCGACGCCACGGGCAAGGTCGTGGCGCCGGGCTTCATCGACGTGCATACCCATGACGACACGGCCCTGATCGACAATCCGACCATGGCCATGAAGGCGAGCCAGGGCGTCACGACGGTGGTCTGCGGCAACTGCGGCGTCTCTGCCGCGCCCTATCTCAACACCGATGTCGGGCACTGGATGTCGCTGATCATCAAAAAGAAGGAGAACGTCTCGAAAGACTTCGCCGGCTTCGTGGCCAAGGTCGAAGCGGCCAAGCCCGCGATCAACGGCGCCTTCCTGATCGGCCACGGGACGCTGCGCATGAACGCCATGGGCGACGATCTCGGCCGCGTCGCCACCGCGCCCGAGATCAAGCTGATGCGCGAGTTGCTCGACCAGAGCCTCGAACAGGGCGCGATCGGCATGTCGAGCGGCCTCTTCTATGCCGTGTCCAACGCAGCCTCGACCGACGAGGTGGCCGAGGTCGCCCAGCCGCTCGGCAAGTGGGGCGCGGTCTACACCGCCCACATGCGCGACGAGGGCGACCATATCCTGAAGGCGATGGACGAGACTTTCGAGATCGGACGCCGCGCCGGCGCCGAGATCATCGTCTCGCACCACAAGTGCTCGGGCCGCTCCAACTTCGGCCGCATGGTGGAGACGCTGCCCAAGTTCACTGATGCGATGAAGCAGCAGCAGATCGCCTTCGACGTCTATCCCTATATCGCGGGCTCGACGATCCTGCGCTCCGACATGCTGGAGCGTGCCGACAAGGTGCTGATCACCTGGTCCGACAAGGTCGCGGGCATGAGCGGCCGCGACCTCAAGGAGATCGCGGCGGAAATGGGCTGCTCGATGAAGGAAGCCGCCGACCGCATCCAGCCTGCCGGTGCGATCTACTTCATGATGGACGAGAAGGACGTGCAGGCTGCGATGGCCCATCCCGGCGCAATGATCGGCTCGGACGGCATCCCGTTCGACGCCCATCCGCATCCGCGCCTGTGGGGCACCTTCCCGCGCGTGCTCGGTCACTATTCGCGCGATCTAAATCTGTTCCCACTGGAGGACGCCGTGCGCCGCATGACGTCCTACTCCGCACAGCGCTTCCATCTGACCAAGCGCGGCGAGGTGAAGCCCGGCTTCTATGCCGATCTCTGCATCTTCGATCCGGTAACGGTGATCGACACGGCGACCTTCGAAAAGCCGATCTCGCCCGCCAGGGGCATCGACACGGTGTTTTGCAATGGCGCGATCGCGTGGCGCGACGGCAAGCCCGGCGGCGGCCGCGCGGGCCGCGCGCTCAACCGTCAGGACATGCAGAACGAAGCGAAGAGTTAGTCGGCGCCTTCGTCCCGGCGCGTGCGCTCCATGCGTTCGTGGCGCTCCTGCGCCTCGACCGAGAGCGTCGCGATCGGACGCGCCTCGAGCCGCTTCAGGGAGATCGGCTCGCCGGTCTCCTCGCAATATCCGTAGGTGCCTTCGTCGATCGACTTCATTGCCTGGTCGATCTTGGAGATGAGCTTGCGGAAGCGGTCGCGGGTGCGCAGTTCGAGCGAGCGGTCGGTCTCGGCGGTGGCGCGATCGGCGAGATCGGGCTGCGCCAGGCTCTCCTCCTGCATGTTCTGCAGCGTCTGGTTGGACTCCTCGATGAGCTCGTTCTTCCACTTCAACAACTTCTGCCGGAAGTACTCCTGCTGCATCGGGTTCATGAAAGATTCGCGGTCGGTAGGCCGGTAATTCTGCGGCAACGTAATCGACATCGTCGGCAACTCCACTCGCAGCGACTGCATATCCACCTCGGGGGAAGGCGGACTTTTAAGGCGCGCGGAGTATAGGGATGGTCGGTTACGCCGCAAGATCGATCATGGTCGCCGGTGGATTCTTGCCGTGCACCGCAGCAAAGTGTCTCTTGAGTGACAGGCCTAGATTAGGGCGCTTTTGCAGCTTCGCCACCCTCGCCTTGCTGCAGCGCAGCAAATGCCTCCAAACCAAGCAGCCGGCCAAAGCCCCGGGACAGATCGAAAGAGGCATCGGCGCCCAAGGCCCGCCCCGCCGCGGCCTCAAGGGAATTTCCCTCGATCAGCGCGGCGACGAAGGCCGCCTCGCCCGGCTCGAGGATGATGAAAGCCGCGTCGTCGGGCCGCCGCAGCACCAGAAGGTCGGCGCGTCCCGAAGCGAGGTCGAGCGGGTCGGCCGGGGCACCGGGCTGCGACGCGTTCCAGATGCGATCGATCGGATAGCGCGAACCGATCAGGGTCGCGCCTGTCGACAGGGCGACTTGCAGCGACGGCAACTGCTCGACCGCGATCGCGGCAAGATCGGCCACCGAGAGCCGGCGATCCACCGGGCTGTGGAACGCGACGTTCAGCGCCCAGTCGAGCCGCGCGACGTCCGCGAGGTAGGGAAGACCACTCGCAGGCTCGTAATCGGCGACGAAGTCCGGGAAGCCGGCCCCATACTCGGATAGCACCGGCTGGACGGGCAGCTGCCGGACGACGAAGCGGCCCGCCATCGTACGGAAGAATTCCTCGCCGACCAGCACCTGGACGGTCGGGAAGGTCGCGGCCAGGGCGGTGCCGAGGCTGTAGGCCACGTGATGCCGATAGACGCGCAGCCGCGCTTCGGCCGAAATCGAATCGCTCACGACGGCTGCCGCGAGATCGGCGCGATCGCTGCCCGCGACATGGGCGGCGAATGCCGCCTGGAGGTCAGGCAGCGCGAGCGGCATCGGAATCCTCGGACTGGATCACGCGCTCGGCCTTGGCGGCTTCCTCGAGCAGAACCGGCAGCGCCGGGATGTCGGTGTCCCACTCGATCAAAGTCGGTCTGGGGCCGTAGCGCCGGACGGCCTCGCCGAACAGCGCCCAGACCTCCGCGCCGACGCGGCTGCCGTGATCGTCGATCAGGATCGGCTCGCCGTCGGCATCGTTCACGGCATGGCCGGCCAGATGATACTCGGTGATCGCCTCGCCCGGCACGCCGGCCAGCCAGTCGCGCGGATCGAGCCGGAGATTGTGCGCCGTCACCACGATGTTGTTCAGGTCGAGCAGCAGGCCGCAGCCGCTTCGGTGTACGAGCTCCGTCAGGAACTCGGGCTCGGTGAGCGTCGAATGAGCAAAACCCAGATAACAGGACGGATTCTCGATCGAGACCTGGCGTCCCAGCCTCTCCTGAAGCCGCCCGACGTTGCGCACCACGACGTCGAGCGCTTCCTCCGTGTAGGGCAGCGGCAGCAGGTCGTTGAAATAGCGGCCGCCGTGCACGCTCCACGACAGGTGGTCGGAGACCAGGGCCGGGTTCAGCCGGCCCACCAGCGACGCGACGCGGTCGAGGTGGGTCTCGTCGAGACCGTCGACGGAGCCCAGCGACAGGCCGACGGCGTGCACCGAAAGCTCGTAGCTCTCGCGCAGGTGTTCGACGGCCTGCCTCGCCGGCGATCCACCGAGATGGTTCTCGGCATGGATTTCGAGAAAGCCGGTCGCCGGCCGGTCGCGCCCGATCTCCGCCAGATGCGGCGAGCGCAGGCCGATGCCGGCGACCGGTCTCATTCGATCACTTGGCGGCGAGCTTGCCGCCGACGATCTTCTCGCAGGCGCCCTTGGGGACGCTGAGCCAGGCGTCGGCCTGGGCGTCCTTCTTGGATGTGCCGGCGCAGGACGAGGTGGCGGTCTGGCAGTCGTTCTTGCCGGCCTTCGAGATGCCGTAGCACTTCTCCATGTTGCCCTGGGCCTGGGCGGCCACTGGCAATACGAGGGCGGCAGCGAGGGCCGAGGCGATGGCGATGCGTGTCTTGGTCATGCGGTTCTCCTTGGCTGATGACGGCAAAATCATACTCCAGATCCGCCTCACCTTCCGTCACACGCCGGCTATCGCTTCGATAGCTTGCGGTCACGGAAACTTGAGGCGGCCAGGCGCGTGGCCTTGGCGAATTCGGCCGGCGTGTTGACGTTCAGGAACGGCGCCGCGCCGCCCGGCCAGGCCAGTTCGGCGAAATTGTAGCGCCGGGCGAACTCGTCGACCCGCCGCACGCCCTCCTCCAGAAGCGCGTGCCGGAGGTCGGCCGCCAGCCTCACCGACCACACCGCGATCGTGTGCTCGCGGCGGCGACCATGGCGGACCATCAGCACGTCGGGCTCCGGCACGTGCATGTGGCCGCACAGGCGGACGGTGAGATCGAGCGGCAGGAACGGCACGTCGGCCGGCGCCGTCAGGATCCAGCCGGCATGCGGATGATGCGCCCTGGCCCATTCCATGCCGGCCAGGATGCCGGCCAGCGGCCCCAGCTTCCGCCCATCACGCCGTGCCGCGCGTAAAATGTCGGGCGGATCGGGGATCACCGGCACCTTCAAGGCCCGGAACGCCGCGGCCGGCTCGTTGGCGACCACGACGAGATCCATCACCTGGGGCCGCAGCCGCGCGACGACATGGGCCACCATCGGCCGTCCGGCCAGCAGGCGCAGCGGTTTTAGCGCGCCCGGCCCCATGCGCCGGCCCTCGCCGCCGGCCAGGACGACGCCGACCAGTGCGCCTGATCGGACGGGGCCAAAATTCCGCAACGCTTTCGCAGCCATGATGGCACTATGCGGGCCGCATCGCTTCAAGCAAGGGAGGAACGAACAATGGCTCTCAGCATCGCCAAGGTCGCGAACTGGCTGCATCAGGTCGACAAGGCGCGCGCCGTCGTGGGCTGGTGGCCGACCCAGTTCGCCACCGACGACGAGCGCCTCGCCTACAAGGTCCAGGACGCCTTCCTCAAGAAGCAGGTGATCAAGCAGGGCCCGCTGGTGGGCTACAAGATCGCGCTGACCTCGCCGCAGATCTTCGAGCAGACCGGCCTGCGCGGCCCGGCCTACGGCCCGATCCGCAAGAAGCGCGTGTTCGAGCACAAGACCTCGGTGCGCGCCGATCGCTGGACGCGGCTCGGCGTCGAGCTAGAAATCATCCTGGCCGTGAACGCCGACGTGCCCAAGCCGCGGGCCATGCCCTACGACAAGGACTCGATCGCGCCCTTCGTCGGCTCGGCCCGCGCCGGCTTCGAGCTGATCGAGGACCGCGGCGCCGATTACAGCCGCCTCGCCGTCAATCCCCTGATCATGGACGCCGGCTGGAACGGCGGCTCGCTGCTGGCCAAGCCCAACAAGGACTGGAGCAAGCTCGACCTCGGCAACCTCAAAGGCTCGATCTCCTTCGACGGCAAGGTGGTGCGCGAGGGCCACTCCGGCGACGTGCTGGGCCATTGCTACAATTCGCTGGCCTGGCTCGCCAACAAGCTGGGCGACCACGGCAAGACGCTGAAGAAAGGCATGATCGTCTCCAGCGGCAGCATGGTCGCCTGCCAGTTCGTGCCGCCCGGCAGCACCGCCACCGGCAGGATCGAGGGCCTCGGCGAGGTCAGCCTGAAGTACGAGCTGCCGCGCTAGACAAAGTGGACCAGGCAGCGGCACACGAAGTGTGCCGCGAAACCTTGCCAGCTGTGCCGCAGCGTGTGCCGCGCCCGTCCGAAACGGATGCCGCTTCAACGACTTACCTCGACCGACCGGAACAGCGCCGCGTGCGCTCCGGCACAGGCCCGAATCGCGGACCTGTTCTAAGAGTCGACCTTCGCGAACACCATGAACGACAGCGGCGTTTGGCCGGCCGTTTGTTCATGGTGTTCTCTCCACGCACACTTAGAGGCCGGTGAAACCGGCGAAACCCGTCCACGGGGTTCATAAGGCCAGTGGCCGCATGGCATCGCCCATTGGCCCGGGACGACGGGTGGCCGAACAGTTCTGGTGTCAGGGTGCGCGGGTAGGAACGACGGTCGCGTCATTTGCGGCGCCTCCCGGAACGGCCATGAGGGGGAGGCATCGGCTAGGTTCTTGATCGGACAGCGTCGTGGCAACGATAGCAGAAATATAGCCTGGAATCTGCTGAAACGTCAACTTTTTTTAAAACTTTCTCAAGTGCTGACACTGCCAGCAGATTAAGGACCGCGGCCGAGGCGCTCGGCATCGCCATCCACGACCATCACCCCCGCGACTTGGTTCGGATCGACGTCCCTGCCCCATTGAGCACCAAACGGCGGAACATCGCGTCGACCTGGGACGGTGTCAGCCCGGGCTTTCGCTCGAGCCACCACGTCAGCACGGTCAAGAGTGCACCGACGATAAATTGCACGACGAGTTCGCGCGGGACGGCGCCGTCGTCTTGCGTAACCGACAGCTCCTTGCGCACGAACTCCGAGAGAACTTTCCGAAGTTCGCCCATCGCCACGACGCCTCCGCGCCCGCCGACCATCGCAAGGTAGACGTCCGCGTAGCCGACAACATGCTCGAACAGGGCACGGCTGAACCCGAGGGGTTGGTCTTGCGGTCCATCAGGTCTGGCGCGGGCGGCGCGCTGCGCATCTGCGAGTTCCCGGCGCAACATCTGAAAGCCCTTCCGCAGCAAGTCTTCCTTTCCGGTGTAGTGGCCATAGAAGGTAGAGCGGCCGACATCGGCCTCGTCGATGATGTCCTGGATCGTGGTGGCCTCGTAGCCCTTACGCAGGATCAAGGACATGAGCGCGCCGTGCAGCGCCTTGCGGGTGCGTACCGCGCGGCGATCGATCACCTCGGCCATATATCGCATCCCTGAATTCCCGGACAATTTCCAGAACTTGTCCGGTAACGAACATCGCCCGCCATTCGTCCGTGGAACATTCCATACATGATGTTCACTATCATACAGCTTGTCCTGATGCACGCAAAGGGAGGGCATCATGCTCGACATCATCGCTGCCATATTCGTCGCGGCGCTCTACGCAACGGTCGTCGGTACATTGGTCGGCCTGTCGCCGCTATCGACCGCGGCCAAGCTCGCCCTGTTCGCAGCGGCGGCGGCATGGCTCGGGATTGTGGTCGCGATTGCCGCGTTCGGCTGGCTGGCACCGGGAGCTCTTGGCCCGGTCCCCGGCACCCTGCTGCCATTCGTCACGATCCTCGCGCTCCTCTTCGGAGGCTGGTCTCTCGTCCCCGAATTCCGCAACGCCGTTCTCGCCGTGCCGCTGCCGGCCCTGGTCGGGGTGCATGCGGGGCGACTGGGCGGCATCGTCTTTCTGCTTTTCTACGCGGACGGCCGCTTGTCCGCACCGTTCGCGCCAGCCGCCGGGATCGGCGACATCCTTACCGCGGCCTTCGCGATCGTGCTGGCGGCGATGCTGGCCCTCGGCCTTGCCGTCCCTCGGATTTGGCTCGCCACCTGGAACGCGTTCGGCGCTCTCGACCTTGTCGTGGCGGTTTCGCTCGGCGTGCTCTCGATGCCCGGCACACCGTTCCGCGTCTTCACCGAAGGACCCGGCACATTGGTCATGACCACGGTGCCAGGCATCCTCGTGCCGGGGATGGTCGTCCCGATCTTTCTCTTCGTCCATTTCGCAATTGCGGCAAAGCTGCGAACCGCCGCCGCGAAGGCCGGCCGCCTGGCGGCCGCATAATCGGGAACGGATGGGTCATGAACGATCAACTGTCGCCGAACGCGGGTATCGCCGAACCCGGCGGCAAAGCGGCCGGCACCGAGGCCAACCGTGGCATCGGATTTCCGCGCATCTACGATCTGCTGATACGGATCCTTACGCGCGGGCGCGAACAGCAGTATCGGGAGGATCTGCTCGACCTTGCGGACGTCGCGCCGGGTCACTGCGTGCTCGACATCGGATGCGGTACGGGCACGCAGGCGATCGCAACCCACCGTCGAGCGCAGCCGGGAGGGTCGGTCGTCGGTGTCGACGTGTCCGAGAACATGCTCGCCATCGCACGCCGCAAGGTCCGCCGCGCCGGCGTCGACATCGCGTTTCATCACGCGGATGCGGCTCGGTTACCGTTCGAAGACGCCCGCTTCGATGTCGTTACGGTCACGACCGTGATGCATATGATACCGCCAAGCCGGCGCCGGCTTTGTCTCGGTGAAGCGTCGCGGGTTCTCAAAAGCGGCGGCCGGTTGCTGCTGATCGACTACGCCGGCAATCCCGAGGGGCGGAGACACTGGAGCGCGAAACACGGCCGGCACGGGCTCTTCGACCTTCACAGCTTGAACGAGTCGCTGTCGGACGAGGGGCTGGATGACCTCGACAGCGGACCGCTCCAGTGGCTCAGCCTCCACTTCCTGCGCGCAACAAAGAGATGACCGTTGCGGCGCCGACGGCCGACCCGCCGTGACGTCGGCCAGCCGACGAAGCGCCTGCATTTTGCCAGCACACGGCGAGTCCCCCGTCCGGCCGTATATTCAAGGCTGCGGCACAAGTATATGAGTGCGACCTGAACCGACGTCGAGGGCTGAAGACACCAATGAAGCAGGCGGGGAAGCGCCGGCGTGCGCCACGGCGGACCAACGATCCCGAGGGCACGCGGCGCGACATCATCGACGTGGCGACCCGGGAATTCGCCGAGAAAGGCTACAGCGGCGCCCGCGTCGACGAGATCGCCGCCCGGACCCGGACCAGCAAGCGGATGATCTACTACTATTTCGGCGGCAAGGAGGGCCTCTACATCGCCGTCCTCGAGAACGCCTATGGCCGGATCCGCACCATCGAGGGTTCGCTCGACCTCGAGCACCAGGCGCCGGACGAGGCGCTGCGCCGCCTGGTCGCCTTCACCTTCGACTACCAGAACGCCCATCCCGAGTTCGTCCGGCTCGTGATGAACGAGAACATCATGAACGGCGTCCATGTCGGCCGGTCCAAGGCGATCCGGCGCCTGAACAACGCGGTGATCGACGGGCTGCGCGAGCTGCTGGCGCGCGGAGAGAAGGCGGGCGTATTCCGCCGCGGCATCGACCCGGTCTCCCTGCACATGTCGATCAGCGCGCTCTGCATCTTCAACATCGCCAACCGCGCGACCTTCTCGACGATCTTCAAGCGCGACATGGCCTCGCCGCGGGCGCTCGCGGCACGGCGCGGCGAGGTGGTCGACGTCATCGCCCGCTACATTGCGGTCTGAGGACCCCAGGACGCCCCAGAAGGACGGCCTCGAACGCGGGGCGTGATGCGTTGCGTTGACAAATGTACCAGTTCGTACAATGTCCTCGCGGCATTCCGTCCATTCACTGCGACTTGGTGGAGGCGCGTCATGAAGACCTCGATCGCGACGGTTTCCTTGAGCGGCACCCTGGGCGAGAAGCTCGAAGCCATCGCCGCGGCGCGCTTCGACGCGGTGGAGATCTTCGAGAACGACCTCGTGACCTTCAACGGCACGCCGGCCGACGTGCGTCGGGCCTGCCAGGACCTCGGCCTCGACATCGTGACCCTGCAGCCGTTCCGCGACTTCGAGGGCATGCTCGACGGCCCGCGCGCCCGCGCCTTCGCCCGCGCCGAGCGCAAGTTCGACGTCATGCAGGAGCTCGGCTGCGATCTCCTGATGATCTGCAGCAACGTCTCGCCCGACTCGCTGGGCGGCATCGACCGCGCCGCCGCCGATCTCCACGAGCTCGGCGAACGCGCCGCCCAGCGCGGCCTCAGGATCGCCTTCGAGGCGCTGGCCTGGGGCCGCCACATCAACGACTACCGCGATTCCTGGGAGGCGGTCCGCCGCGCCGACCATCCGGCGGTCGGGCTGGTGCTCGACACCTTCCACATCCTCGCCCGCAAGACCGACCTCGGCGCCATCCGCGCCATCCCCAGGGACCGCATCTTCCTGGTGCAGGTGGCCGACGCGCCGGTGCTGCAGATGGACTATCTGTCGTGGAGCCGGCACTACCGCAACTTCCCCGGCCAGGGTGACCTCCCGCTGCTCGACTTCATGCAGGCGCTTTCCGTCACCGGCTACGACGGGCCGCTGTCGCTCGAGATCTTCAACGACCAGTTCCGTGCCGGTTCGGCCCGCAGCGTCGCCGTCGACGGCCATCGCTCGCTGCGTTTCCTGCAGGACCAGCTTCAGTCAAATCTCCCACCGCGCTCGACCGTCGGCGGTACGGCGTTCGTGGAATTCGCGCTCGACGACACCGCCGCGCAGGGCTTCGAACGCATGCTCGCGGGGATGGGCTTCCGCCGCGCCGGCCTGCACAAGTCCAAGGCGGTGACGCGGTGGCAGCAGGGCGACATCAATCTCGTGGTCAATCGCGAGAAGGAAGGCTTCGCCCATTCCTTCAACATCGTGCACGGCTCGGCCGTTTGCGCGCTCGGCCTCAAGGTGAACGACGCCGCCGCCACCTTCGAGCGCGCGACGCTGCTGCTGGATCAACCCTTCCATCAGCCGGTCGGGCCCGGCGAGCTCGACATTCCCGCGGTGCGCGGCGTCGGCGGCAGCCTGGTCTATTTCCTCGACGAGGCCGGGCCGCTGGCGCGCGTCTGGGAGATCGAGTTCGACGACACCGGCGCGCCGGACGACGGCGCGGGTCTCACCCGGGTCGACCATATCGCGCAATCCATGCAGTACGAGGAGATGCTGTCGTGGGTGCTGTTCTACACCTCGCTCCTCGATCTGAAGAAGGTGCCGCCGCAGGACGTGCCCGATCCCGGTGGGCTGGTGGTCAGCCAGGTCATCGAGGCGGCCGACGGCGCGCTCCGTATCGTGCTCAACGCCTCGCAGAGCCACCGCACGCAGTCCTCGCGTTTCCTGGCCGAGGCCTTCGGCTCGGGCGTGCAGCACCTGGCGCTCGCCACCGACGACATGATGCACACCGTGGCGCGGCTGGAGCGGAACGGCGTGAAGCTGCTGGAGATTCCCGAAAACTATTACGACGACCTCGAGGCCAAGACCGGCCTGCCCTCCGAACGCATCGCCGAGTTCAAGGCGCACAACATCCTGTACGACCGCGAGGGCGAGACCGAGTACCTGCAGGTCTATCTGCGGCCGTTCGAGCAGTTCTTCTTCGAGATCGTCCAGCGCCGCGATTATCGCGGCTACGGCGCCGCCAACGCCCCGGTGCGGCTGGCGGCACAGGCAAGACTCACCTCAACCCAGAGAGACTGACGGGGAAACTGACATGGCACTCCGCATTTCGATCGTGAACGGCCCCAACCTCAACCTGCTGGGCGTGCGCGAGCCGCACATCTACGGCTCGACCACGCTTGAGGCGATCGAAAAGAGCTGCCGCGACTTCGCCGGGTTCCTGGGCGTCGAGCTCGACTTCAGCCAGTCGAACCACGAGGGCGCGATGGTCGACACCATCCAGGCGGCGCGCGGCAAATCGCAGGCCCTGATCATCAACCCCGCCGCCTACTCCTTCACCTCGGTGGCGTTGTTCGACGTGCTGAAAACCTTCGAGGGCCCGATCGTCGAGGTCCACATCTCCAACATCCATGCGCGCGACGAGCTGCACCGCCATTCCAAGCTCTCGGCGGCGGCGACCTCGGTGATCTGCGGGTTGGGTCCCTATGGTTACATCGTGGCGCTGCAGGCCGCCGTGCGCGCCGTGGGCAAGCTGCCGGCATCCCTGCCGGCGCCGATGGCGGTCGGACCGGTGTAGGGCGCCGGCTCGTCATCCCAACGCCGCCGCATCCGGCCTGAGCTGCCGCCACGACAGCCGCCGCACCGCGTCGCGGCCGACCAGCAGCGCGTCGTAGTCGTCGGGGAAGAGCTGGGCGATCGCGGGATCGAGCGCGTTCAGCCCGCCAGCATAGGCGCCGAAGGCGGGCAGGATGAGGCGATGGCCGTCGGTCAGGAAGCAGCGCCGTCGGAAACCGCGGCCGCGCACCGAGAGCGCGGCGACGGGATGGAAGTGGCCGGAGACCTCGCCTGTCACCGGACCGAAGTGCGCCTCGTGACGGAACACCAAGGGCGCCTCGTCGATTTCTTCCGCGACCTCGCCCCAACCGGCGGGCGGCGGTGCGGGATCGTGGTTACCGGCGATCCAGACGAAGCGCGTGCGCGCGGTCAGGCGCTCGATCTCGCCGCGCTCCTCGTCGGCCAGGCGCGCCACGGCCTCGCGGTCGTGGAAGGAATCGCCCAGGCAGACCACGGTCTCGGGCGCGAGTGCGTCGATCAGGGCGGCGAGCGCCGCCAGGGTCTGGCGCGTGTCGTGGCGCGGCAACAGTTTTCGCGCGGCGACGGCGTAGGACGAGCCTTTCTCCAAATGGAGGTCGGCCACGGCCAGCAGCCGCCGCGCCGGCCAATAGAGCGCGCCCTGGGGCAGCGCCTGCAGGGTCTCGCCGGCACAGTCGAAGTCGAAAGCGTTCACGGCCAGCTTCATGGATGGATCACCACGCGCGCGCCGATCGGCACCAGCGACCAGATCTCGCGGATCTCCGTGTCGGTAATGGCGACGCAACCCGTCGTCCAGTCCTTGTCCGGATGACCGACCAGGAATTTGCGCAGGCCGTTGGGCTGGCCGTGGATATAGATGTCGCCGCCGGGCGAGACGCCTAAAGACGCGGCATGCGCCTTGTCCTTGTCGTCGGGATAGGAGACGCGCAGCGAGAGATGGAACGAACTTTTCGGATTGCGCGCATCGATCACATAGGCGCCCTCGGGCGTGCGGCCGTCGCCCTCGCGCTCCTTGTGCCGCTCCGGCGCAAATCCCAGCGCCACGCGATAGGTTTTCAGCACCCTGCCCTCACGCTTCAATTCCAGCCGGCGCCCGGCCTTGTGGACTTCGACCAGGTCAGCCTGCTGCCCGGACTCTGCCAGTTCAGGCGCGGGCGCCGGCACATTTGCCGCCCGCGACCAAAATACCGCCACAAGTTGCCGCCAAGTCATGGCGCGCACGATTGACCGGCCCCGACCCCGTGCGCAAGGTGCCGCCATGCGTTCCGTTGTGAGTTTCCTTTTCGCTGCCGCCGTGCTGTCACCGCTAGCGGCGATCGCCGAGGTCCAGCCGCACCGCGCCGAGTACACGCTCCGCCTGGGCGCCGCCGCCAACGCGCCGCGCATCGGCACCGCCGTGCACGACCTCACGCAGGATTGCGCCGGCTGGCACCTCAAGCGCGACATCAGGACCGAGATCGCGCTCACCGCCTCGTGGAAGATGAGCCTCGCCTCCAAGCTCGACAGCGAGGAGACGCGCAACGCCTTCCGCTACGGCCTCGTGCAGACGCAGAACGGCAACCCGCGCGACGTCAAAGGCCGGGTGCAGCGCCAAGGCAACAAAGAGGGCGGCGAGCTGAAGGCCGAGATCGTGTTCGGCACCAGCCCGCCCGCGCAGTTCGTCCTGCCGCCGCCCACCCTGCTGCCGACCGCCGCCATCGGTCACCTGATCGAGCGGCTGGCGGCCAAGGCCGCGTCCTTCCCCGCCCTGATGTTCGATCCCGAGGTGACCGGCGACGTCTTCCTGATCGAGGTCACCGAACAGGACCACGCCACGGTCCGCAGCGCCCGCCCGGCCGACCGCCCGGTGGCGCTGCCGACCGGCAAATCCTGGCCGGTGTTCATGAATTTCTCGCGCGGCCGCCAGGACCAGAAGCCGCTGTTCAGCGTTACCGCCCTGGTGTTCGACAACGGCGTGCTCGACCGCCTCACGGTCGAGACCGGCCTGCTCTCGGTCACCGCCGACCTGGCGAGCCTGGAAATGCGCAAAGCGCCGGTGTGCCCAAGGTCTTAGACCGACTCTGACCCCCTCCGCCCCGTAAGACGGGGCACCTCCCCCGAGACGGGGGAGGAGAATGACTTAATCTTCTCTGCCCCCGCTTGCGGGGGAAGTGCCCCCGCAGGGGGCGAAGGGGGTCATGATCCAACCCGCCATCCCGAACGTATGCCGATCATGTCGGCATCCATCGCCTGGTTCCGCAACGACCTCCGCCTGGCGGACAATCCCGCCCTGATCGCCGGCCTGGGGTCGGGCCGTGCGGTGGTGCCGGTCTATGTCCTGGACGAGGAGACCGACGGCGTGCGGGCGCCGGGGGCCGCGGCGCGCTGGTGGCTGCACCACAGCCTGCTCTCGCTCGACGCTTCGCTGCGTACCCTGGGCTCGCGACTCATCCTGCGGCGCGGTCCGGCCGAGCGGGTGATCGAGGAGCTGGCGGCGGAATGCGATGCCGAGGCGATCTACTGGAACCGCGTCTACGACCAAGGCGCGCGCGAGCGCGATGCGCGGCTAAAGCAGTCCTTCACCCGGCGCGGCGTGGTCGCGGAGAGCCTGAAAGCCAACCTGTTGTTCGAACCGTGGGAGGTGACCACCCAGGCCGGCGAGCCGTTCAAGACTTTTACGTCGTTCTGGCGCGCTTGCCGCAACCTCGCCTCCCCCGTCACGGCCCTGCCCGCGCCGAGGAATTTGCCAGCACCTCCCACGTGGCCGAGGAGCGACAAGGTTTCCGACTGGATGCTGCTGCCGACTGCGCCGGATTGGGCGAGCGGCATGCGCGCGAGCTGGACGCCGGGCGAAGCGGCGGCGACGCGGCGGCTGGCCGGCTTCCTCGACGATACGCTTCAGCGTTACCGGCAGGCCCGCGACCTGCCGGCGGTCGACGGCACATCGCGGCTGTCGCCGCACCTTGCGTTTGGCGAGATCAGCCCGCGCCAGATCTGGCGCGCGGCGACCGGGCGCGGCCATGCCGCCGCCGTCGAGAAATTCCTGGCCGAGCTGGGCTGGCGCGAATTTTCCTACAACCTCCTGTTCCATTTCGGCGACCTGGCGCAGCGCAATTTCCGGCCCGAGTTCGACGTTTTTCCGTGGGAGGAAGCCGGCGACGCCCTGGAGGCGTGGCGGCGCGGCCGCACCGGCTATCCGATCGTCGACGCCGGCATGCGCGAATTGTGGACCACGGGCTGGATGCACAACCGCGTCCGCATGATCGCCGCCTCGTTCCTGACCAAGGACCTGCTGGTCGACTGGCGAACCGGCGAGCGCTGGTTCTGGGACACGCTGGTCGATGCCGATCCGGCCAACAATGCAGCCGGCTGGCAATGGGTGGCCGGCACCGGCGCCGATGCAGCACCTTATCTTCGCGTCTTCAACCCGGTCCGGCAGGGCGAGAAGTTCGACCCCAACGGCGACTACGTGCGCCGCTGGGTGCCCGAGCTCGCCAGTCTGCCCGCCGACACCATCCACCGGCCGTGGACCGCCGCGCAGCCGCTGCCGCCGGAAATCTATCCGGCCCGCCTCGTCGACCACGCCGCCGCCCGCGAACGCGCGCTGGGCGCCTTCCGGGTTCTCAAGCGCAGCGCTTAGCTCGCGAGGTCTGCCCCCTCCGGCCTTCGGCCACCTCCCCCGTTTGAACGGGGGAGGAGATGATTTTCTTCTCTGCCCCCGCTTGCGGGGGAAGTGTCCCCGCAGGGGACGAAGGGGGTCATCATCATCCGTCCCGCTCCTCCCGCCGTATCTGTGATGGATGCGAGGGAGCCTTCACGGATGAAGATCGCCGTCATTGGCGCCGGCGTCGCCGGATTGGGCGCCGCGTGGTTGTTGAGCCGAAAGCACGACGTTGTGATCTACGAGCGCGAGGACCGTTTCGGCGGCCATTCCTGCACGGTCGACGCGCCGGTGCCCGGCGGCACGCGCGCGGTCGACGTCGGTTTCATCGTGTTCAACCAGCGCAACTATCCCAACCTGGTCGCGCTGTTCGACCATCTCGGCGTGCCAACCGAGGCCTCGGATATGTCGTTTGCCGTCAGCCTCGACGCGGGACGCTTCGAATACGGCAGCTCGTTCGGCGGCTACTTCGGCCAGCGGCGCAACGTCGTGCGGCCGTCCTTCCTGCGCATGACCCACGACATCCTGCGCTTCAACCGTCTTGCCCCGCGGCTGCTCGACAAATGCGAGGACCTCGACTTCACCATTGGCGACTTCGTCACCGATGCCGGCCTCGGCGACGCCTTCCGCGACCGCTACCTGGTGCCGATGGCCTCGTGCATCTGGTCGACGCCGCTCGGCCGCATGCTCGACTACCCGGCGCAGAGCTTCGTGCGCTTCTTCAACAACCACGGCCTGCTGACGATCGGACCGCAGCTGCAGTGGCGCACGGTGAGCGGCGGCAGCCGATCCTATGTCGAGCGCATCGCCACGCCGCTCCGCGCCCGCGCGCGTCTCGCCACGCCGGCGCGGGCGATCCGTCGTGGTCAACTCGGCGCCGAGGTGCGCGACGCCTCCGGTCACTGGGACCGTTTCGACAAGGTCGTGCTGGCCTGCCATGCCGACCAGGCGCTGGCGCTGCTGGAAGATGCCGACGGTCCGGAACGCCAGCTGCTCGGCCGCTTCGCCTATTCCTCGAACGAGGTCTGGCTGCACGGCGATTTGTCGTTGATGCCGAAGCGGCGCAGTGTCTGGTCGAGCTGGAACTATGTCGCCGACCGCAGATCCGACGCGCAGAGCGTGAGCGTGACCTACTGGATGAACCGGCTCCAAAACCTGCCCGACGAGACGCCGCTGTTCGTCTCGGTCAACCCCGGCCGCGCGCCGCAGCCGTCGACGGCCCACGCACGCTTCACCTTCGAGCATCCGATGTACGACGCCGCAGCGATCCGCGCGCAACGCGGCCTGCATGCCATCCAGGGCGTGCGCGACACCTATTTCTGCGGCAGCTACTGCGGCTACGGTTTCCACGAGGATGCACTGTCGGCCGGCCTCGACGTGGCCGAACAGCTGGAAGTCCGCCGGCCCTGGCCGCGGCCTGACGAGCATCGGCGCATCGGCGACCCGCCGCGCGTCGTCGCCGACCGTCCCTCGCTTGATCCGTTCCCGCTACCGGTGGTGGCGCGGACATGATTGCTCTCGACCCCCTCCGCCCCTCCGGGGCACCTCCCCCGCAGACGGGGGAGGAATTTGATTCTCCTCCCCCGTCTGCGGGGGAGGTGGCCGAAGGCCGGAGGGGGTCGGAAACAACTCACACCATCGTCGACGCCACGGTCGTGCACCGGCGGCTGCGGCCCAGCGAAAACGCCTTCCGCTATCGCGTCGCCTATCTCTGCCTGGACCTCGGCGCGCTCGAGACGGTGGCCGGGCGCTGGCTGAAGCTCGACCGGCCGGGCCTCGTCTCTTTCCGGCGCACCGATCACGGCGGGCGCGACGGCGGCGACCTCGCGGCCTGGCTGCGCGAAATCCTGGCCGGGCATGGTCTTGGCGAGATCTGCGACGGCGAGATCGTGCTGATGACTATGCCGCGCATGCTGGGCTACGTCTTCAATCCGGTGAGCTTCTGGTTCTGCCGCGACCGTGCCGGCGCGCTGCGGGCTGTGCTGTGCGCGGTCAACAACACCTTCGGCGAGAGCCACTGCTATCTGGTCCATCATGACGATCGGCGCGCCATCGGGCCGGAGGCGTGGCTGGAGGGCCGCAAGGTCTTCCACGTTTCACCGTTCCTGCCGGTCGAGGGCGACTACCGGTTCCGCTTCCGGCTGGATGAGCGGGCAGCCCACGTCGACGTCAACTATCACGATGCCCAGGGGCTGATGCTGGCGACCTCCGTGGCGGGCCGGCGCGAACCACTCGCAGACCGGACCGTGCTCCGCCGCTTCCTGGGGAACCCCACGATGACAGTGGGCGTTATGGTGCGGATCCATTGGCAGGCCTTGCAACTTTGGCGGAAGCAAGCGAGATTTTATCGCAAGCCTGTTCCGCCCTCGCAGCTCGTGAGCCGTTGACCGCATGTCTTTCGCCGCCCGCTTTGTCCTGAAGTCGCTCGCCCGGCTGTCGGCTGGCCGGCTGACGGTTCGACTCCCGGACGGCACGATATGTCACTTCGGACCCAGCGGGGCGGAACGCCAGGCCGAGATCGAGATCAAGGACTGGCGCTTCTTCCGCCGGGTGCTGCTCGACGGCGATATCGGATTTGCCGAGTCCTACATGGATGGCCTCTGCGATTCGCCCGACCTGCCGGCGTTGTTGTCGCTGCTCACCGACAACGAGAAGGCGCTGGGACGCGTGACGCGTACCAATGTCTTTCACGGCATGCTGCTGAAGCTGCTGCACCGCCGGCACGACAATTCGCGCGAGGGATCGCGACGCAACATCCACGCCCACTACGATCTCGGCAACGAGTTCTACGGCCTGTGGCTCGATCCGACGATGACCTACTCCTCCGCCCTCTACGAGGGAGCGGAAGGCCAGGCGCTCGAGGCCGCGCAGACCGCCAAGTACGAGCGCATCCTCAACCAGCTCGGCGCCCGCCAAGGCGAGAGCATCCTCGAGATCGGCTGCGGCTGGGGCGGCTTCGCCGAGGCGGCGGCCCGGCGCGGCATGCAGGTCACCGGCGTCACGATCTCGCGCGAGCAGCTCGCCTATGCCCAGGCCCGCCTGCAGCGCGCCGGCCTCGCCGATCGCGTCGACCTGCAGTTCCGCGACTATCGCGACATCGAGGGCCGCTACGATCACATCGTCTCGATCGAGATGATCGAGGCGGTGGGCGAGCGCTACTGGCCGGACTATTTCGCGGCGCTCAAGCGCCACTCGGTTCCAGGCGGCTCGGCGATCGTCCAGGCGATCGTCATCGCCGACGATCTCTTCGAGGGCTACCGCCGTCATCCGGATTTCATACAGACCTATGTCTTCCCCGGCGGCATGCTGCTGTCGCCCTCCAGCCTGCGCGAGCAGTGCCGCCAGGCCGGGCTGAAACTTGCCGAGGCCTACAGCTTCGGGCTCGATTATGCCCGCACCCTGGAGACCTGGCTCGGTCGCTTCGACCGCGTGGCCGATCAGGTCTCCAAGCTGGGATTCGACGAACGTTTCCGCCGGATGTGGCGATATTACCTCGCCTATTGTGCCGCAGGCTTCAAAACCCGCCGGACGGACGTATTGCAGGCACACTTCAGGCATATATAACTGTCGCCAACAAAACGGGGTGCGCCAAGCCGCCCGGGTGACAGGAAGGTTTTCGGGTGGACGCAGGATCAACCGGGCACGGTGCCGTGCCGGTAAAAATCAAGTTTGACCGTCTGGTCGCCTACTCGACCCTGCAGTTACCGCTCGCGATGGCGGCGTTGCCGGTCGTGCTGAACGTCAGTCACTTCTACGGCGAGGTGATCAAACTCTCATTCGGCATCATGGGCGCGATCTTCATCTTCGCCCGCATCGTCGACGCCATCCAGGATCCGGTGATCGGCCTGATCAGCGACCGCTTCACGCGCCATGGCCGGCGTGGCCGCCTCACCTTCGTCGCCCTGATGACGCCGTTTCTCGGCGGCGGCTTCTACATGCTCTTCGATCCGCCCGATTCGATCCTGGGCGACCACAATCTGATGGCAGGTTGGCTGCTGGCCGCCCTGCTGCTGGTCCATCTCGGCTATTCCGGCGTCTCGATCAGCTACCACGCCCACGGCGCCGAACTGTCGGACGACTACAACGAGCGGACCAAGGTGACGGTCGGCCGCGAGGTGTTCGGACTGCTCGGCATGACGCTGGCCGTCGTGCTGCCGACCTATCTCACGGCCACGCTCGGCGAGAGCCAAGGCTACGCGATGCTCGGGCTGGTCTTCCTGCCCATCCTGCTCGTGCTCTCGGCGCCGACGATGCTGTGGGCCGGCCCGTCGGTTCATCCGCCGGTCACCCACGCCAACCGCAACGTCTTCGTCACCTTCTTCCAGCCGCTGAAGAACCGGCTGTTCCGCCGCCTCCTGCTGGTCTTCATCGTGAACGGCGCGGCCCTTGGCGTCGCGGTGACGGTGATGCTGTTCTATGTCGAGCACGTGCTGAAGGGCGGCAAACTGCAGGCCGGCATCATCCTGCTGGTCTATTTCATCGCCGGCGCCGCCAGCGTGCCGTTGTGGCTGCTGCTGTCGCGCCGGCTCAGCAAGGCCGCCGCCTGGTTCGTCGGCATGGTGCTCACCGCCGTCGCCATGAGCCTCGCGATCTTCGTCGGGCCCGGCGACTTCTACTGGTTCCTGGCGATTTCCGTCATCACCGGGATGGGCATCGGCGCCGACTACGGCCTGCCGCCGTCGATCCTGGCCGACGTGATCAACGCCCAGGAAGGCGGTGAGTCGCGAGGCAAGACGGGCACCTACTTCGGCCTGTGGGCGCTCTCGACCAAGCTCGCCACCGCGATCGGCGCGGCGGGCTCGCTGCCGGTGGCGGCCATGCTGGGCTTCAATCCGGCCCGCGGTCTCTACGACACCACGGCATTGATGTTCGTCTACATCGTGCTGCCGGTGGTGATCAAAATCATCGCCGCGCTGCTGCTCTGGTTCATCCGCATCGAGGCCGAACGCGGCTCGGTGCGGCAGGAGCTGACCGGCCGCTCCTAGCAGCTAGCCGAGGAAATCGAGTCGCTGCGGCTGGCGCAGGCCGAAGTCGCGCTGCAGGCCCCAGCAGCCCTGGGCCACCGAGGCGAAGACGCTGCGGAAATCGACGGTGTGTTTGAGATCGCCGTCCTGCAGATCTGCGAGCGACGGATAGGCGCCATGGAGGCCGCCCTTCACGCCGCCGCCAAAGACGAACTGCGGCGCCGCCGTGCCGTGGTCGGTGCCACCGCTGGCATTCTGCCGCGCCCGGCGGCCGAACTCCGAATAGGTCATGACCAGCACGTCGTTCCAGAGCCCCGCTGCGATCAGGTTCTTGCGCAGCGTGGCGAGGCCATTGGCGAGAACACCCAGCTGCCGTTCGTGCGTCGGCGCCTGGTTGGCATGGGTGTCGAAGCCGCCCAGGGCGACCTTGATGGCGATCACCGGCACCTTGGCCGCCAGCAGGCGCGTCGCGAGATCAAGCTGACGGCCAAGCCCGGTGTCCTGGTTGTAGGCATAGGTGGGCGTGGGCGCGGCGCGCAGCCTGTCGCGCAGGCCGGCCGCCGCGGCATTGATCTCCTGACGCACCGCCAGCACGTGGCGCAGCGCCGGATTGCCGCCGTCGCCTTTGCCGCCGCGCTCCTTCATGGACTCGGCCTGGCGCAGGAAATTCTCGGCATCCTGCATGACGATGGTACGGAGCGACGGGCCGGTCGCGGGCAACGCGTTAGTGTCGGCCACGATGCAGTCGACGGCGGCTCCCTTGGGCAGGCTGGTGCCCTGGAAGGCCTGCGCAATCCAACCCTCGCTCAGGGTCTGGTTCGCCGTCGACGCGGTGTCCCAGATCTCGATGGAGCGGAAGTGCGAACGGTTGGGATAGGGATAGCCCACGCCCTGCAGGATCGCGAAGTCTCCAGCCTTCCACGACTCCATCAGAGGCTCGAGCTTGTCGTGCAACCCCACCTTCTCGTCGAGCGGCAGGACGCGCTCGCGCGCGACGCCCACCGTGGGGCGCAGCTCGCGGTATTTGGCGTCGGCATAGGGCACGAGGGTATTCAGCCCGTCGTTGCCGCCCTTGAGTTCGACCAGAAGCAGGATACGGCTCATGGCGCGCCCTTCACTTCAGCTGGTAGGCGGGATCGAGCATCGCCGCCGCCACGACCGCGCCTGGCGATGCCGCGGCATCGACCGGATCGATCGGCGGGCGCGGCAACAGCGTGCGCAGAAGCGTGGCGGAGTCGGCACCGCTCAAGGTGGCGCCGAGACGCGCCTCGCCGCCGGCGTTGCGCAGGCTGCGGCCCTCGACCGGACGCGGCTCCATCATCTGCATCGTGCTGTCGTCGCCGGGTATCTGCTGGCGGCGGTCGGCGCGGCGGTTCGGACCCGGCCTCATCGCCATGCCGCCTTCCATCGAAGCCACCGCAGTGGCCTCGACGATGCGGCGCAGGAACTGCTGGCGCAGCAGCAGCGTGTAGGTCGTGATCCAGCTTTCGCCGCCCGGCCAACCTTTTACGTTGGGCGGATCGAACGGCACTTGGCCGAGGCCCTGCATCATGCGCACCAGTTGCGTCTTCTCCGGCACCGGCAGGCCCAGCACATGCACGGTGCCGATGATCAGCTCGACCGGCGATTTGATCAGGCCGCCGCGGTTGGCGGGATCGCGGAAGGCCTCGGACATCAGCAGCGCCCGCACCAGCGGCTTGATCTGATAGCCGCTTTGGCGGAACGAGGCCGCCAGTCTCTTGACCTCCGCCGGGTCGGGCCGCAGCGAAACGAACTCGCGCCACATCTTTTCGACGATGGTCTCGGCGGTGTGCGGATGTTTCAGCAGGATGGCGATGATCTCGTCGCCGCCGAAGCGGCCGGTCTGGCCGAGGAAGGTCTTTTCACCGTCGTCGTGCTGGCCGGCGCGTTCGATGAACTGGCCGGTCTCGCGGTCGATGCTCCAGCCGGTGAAGGCGCGGGCGGCGGCCTTGATGTCGGCCTCGTTGTAGCGGCCCTCGCCCAGCGTGAACAATTCCAAGAGCTCGCGGGCGAAATTCTCGTTGGGCTGGCGGGCGACGCTCCGCATGCCGTCGAGATAGATCAGCATCGCGGGATCGCGCGCCACTGCCTTCAGCAACGTCGCGAAATTGCCCAGCGCTTCCTGGCGAAACAGCGCGTTCTGCCGGAACAGTGCCGGCGCATAGCGCACCTTCAGCATCGAGGAGGTGAAATGGTTGTGCCAGAACATCACCATCCGCTCGACCAGCGGCTGGTCGGTGACCAGCATCTCCTCGACCCACCAGTTGCGCAGCTCGCGGCCCTGCTCCTGCACCGGCCGCGTGATCTGCAGCGGCTTGCCGTCGACGCCGGGCTTGCGCGCGGCCTCTGCCGTCTGCTGCCGGCGGCGAACCTCGGCCGGACCCAGGGTGATCCACGCCGGCGCCGGCGTCGCGGCCTGCGGCCGGACATTGCCGAGGAGATGATCGACGGCGGCCGCATAGTCCTGCGTTTCGAAGGCGCGGATCTCGGCCGGCGTCGCGCCAAAAGCCGTGCGCGACAACAGCAGCCGCGCCTCGTCGAAGCCCATCGCCGAGGCCGCCCGCGCCGGCAGGGCCGGCCACAGTCCGGCAGACAATGCCGCTGCGCCTGTTACGAAACCACGCCGATCGAGACGCAGAGTCATGGCCGCACTCCTATTGCGGTGGCCTGCCGGGGCCACCCGGCGCCCCAGGGCTGCCAGGGAGACCGCCCGGCGGGCGCGGCGGCGGCGCGCCGGCAAAGCGTTCGGCAATCAGGACGCGCAGCCGTTCGCGCTGGTCCGGGCGCAGCGCCGGTTCCAGCTGGATCGCGGCGCGCAGGTTTTCCTTCTGCAGATCGGCGCGCAGCCGCGCGAGCTGATCGACCAGCCCGTCGATCTTCACCAGGTCGATCTGCGGCTGCTTCAGTTCGGCGGCAGACTGCTCGCGCACCTTCTGGATTTCGCGCAGCCGTTCGCGACGCTTGACGGCGTAGCCGTCCAGCAGGCCGCGCAACGCCTCGCGCTGCCCGCTGTCGACGCCGAGATCGTGGAGCACGGCCTCGATCGGGCTGGGGCGGGCACCCGGCGGCGGGGGCGACAGCCGGGTTTCGAACGTCGGCGGCGCAATCCAGCTCCGGTAGACGAAGCCGGCAAGGACGAAGCAGTTGAGCAGCAGCGACAGACCGAGCAGGAGCTGCATCACGCGCGGCGACACGTCAGATCCCGTCCGAGAAATCGGTCAATTCGTTCGACGTGTCCGAAGACGCCGTCTGGGTGAGGTCCGTGCCGTAGCGCTGCTTGGCAAAGGACTCGCCAAGGCCGCCGCCGACCACGAAGCCCGTGCCCGCGATCATGATCGCCATGGTCGCCATCGCCGCCCGCTGCAGGGCGTAGGGTGTTCCCGACGAGAACAGCCGGCCGAGAAACCCGCTTCCACGTCCGGACCGGTGCTCGGTTTCGAAGCCGACCAACGCCTGTGCCCGCACAGCCATCCGGACGGGGGCAGCCGGCAGAGGCTTGCCCAGCACATCCGCCAGGTCGAAGGCCGCCCGGCGCAGTTCGGAGTCGGCCGCGACGGCGGCATCGATCCGCGCCGCAGCGGCTTCGGGAAGCCGGCCCTCCAGCCAGGCCGCGAAGTCGAGGTCGGAGATAGCTCCAGGCGCGACATCCCGGTCCGCGGCGAGGCTCTGCCACAACTCCTTGTCGGTCCGGGGGGCGCGCTCCGTGCTCATGGTCGTCTCCTGCACCAGATTACGTCAGAAAAGGCCGGTTCATCCCCTCTTCAGGGCGGTTCTTCGCCAAAATGGGCCCGCAGCCGCAGCAGCGCCTTGTGGTGGGTGCTGCGGACCGTCTGGGCGTCGATTTTGAGCAAAAGGGCCACTTCGGCCACGTCCCGCTCCTCGTCGTACAGACACTTCAGGATCAGGGTTTGCCGATCTGTCAGAAGCCCTTGGGGAATCTTGATTTTTTCGACATGCCGATCCTCGACCGCCAGGGCGGCTTCCGGTACGTCGTCGATCGGCAGGGTGCTCTGGCGCCGCCGGCGGGCGTGATCTACAGCCGCCGAGCGTGAGACCACCGCCAGCCAGGTGGAGAGCCCGGCCCGCGCCGGATCGTAGGTCTTGAGCAGCCGGAAGTCGTTGGCGCAGAGGCGGACGAAGACGTCCTGGGCCGCATCCATGACGTCTTCCTCGCCCAGGCGATAGGAGGCCATGGCCCGGCGAACCACGGCATTGATGACCGGCGCGGCAGCGGCGACAAAAGTGTCCCACGCGCGCTTGTTGCCTGTCGTGAGCACCCGCAGGTCGGTCTGGTTCAGTTCCGTCACGCCTGCATTCTTCCTCGCGGCCCGTCCGCCCTGCAATCTAACGGGGTTTGTGGCGAAATCAGGCCCCGGTACAGTCCCTCCTCAAATTCGAGGAGCATTGATGAGCGAGTCGCTGACACGGCAACTTAAGATCACTAAACAGGCCGTGCGCGGCAAGGGCGTCGTCGTTGCCCAGAATTGCAGAGCCGCCGAGGTCGGCGCCGCCATCCTGCGCCAGGGCGGCAATGCAATCGATGCCGCCGTCGCCACCGGCATGGCGATCGGCGCGGTCGAACCGTGGATGAGCGGCATCGGCGGCGTCGGATTCATGACGATCTGGAGCGCCAAGGAAGGCCGCGCCTGGACGATCGACTACGGCCCGGTCTCGGCCAAGAAGCTCGATCCCTCGGTCTACAAGATCGTGGGCCCCGGCCCCGCCAATCCCTTCGCCTGGCCGGATATCCTCGAGCAGAGGAACGAGGTCGGCTACCACTCGATCGCCGTGCCCGGCATGGTCGCAGGATTGGCCAAGGCGCTGGAGCGTTTCGGCACGCTCAAGTGGAAGGACGTGCTGGCGCCCGGCGTCGAGCTCGCCCAGCGCGGCATGGAACTCGACTGGTACATGCAGGTGATGCTGGCGCAAGGCGCGCGGAACCTCTCGAAGTTCCCGGCCTCGCGTGCCGCCTATCTCTGCGACGACGGCCGCGTGCCCGCGATCGACTGGGCGCACACCACCCGCTACCTCAAGCTCGGCAATCTCGGCGAGACGATGCGCCGGCTGGCCGAGGGCGGTCCACGCGAATTCTACGAAGGCTCTCTCGCCCGTGATATCGCGGCCGACCTGCAGGCCGGCGGCTCGGCGATCTCCATCGACGATCTCGCCTCTTACGAGGCGCGCGTCCTCGATCCGCTGTCGTTCGAGCACAACGGCGTCACGGTGAACGTGGCGGGCGGCCTCACCGCGGGCCCGACCTTGCGCCGCGCCATCGAGCTGGCGGGCGATCGGACCAAGGGCAAGGGCGCGCCCGACGCCGCCTTCTTCACCGCCTTCGCCGAGGGCATGCACAAGGCCTACGACGAGCGGCTGAAGACGCTGGGCGACAAGCCCACCGACACCTGCACCACGCATTTCTGCGCTGCCGATTCGGAAGGCAACATGGTGGCGCTGACGCAGACCCTGATGTCGCTGTTCGGCTCCGGCGTCATGCTGCCCAAGACCGGCATCACCATGAACAACGGCATGCTGTGGTTCGATCCCGAACCCGACAAGCCCAACTCGATCGCCCCGGGCAAGAAGCCGCTTTGCAACATCTGCCCGGTCGTCGTCGCGCGGGACGGCAAGGCGTGGTTCTGCATCGGCGCTTCCGGCGGCCGGCGCATCGTGCCGGCGGTGGCGCAGCTCGCGCTGATGCAGATCGACCGCGGCATGGATGTCGAGGCGGCCTTCCATCAGCCCCGCATCGACGTCTCGGGCGTGGGCCCGATCCGCGTCAACCGCGACCTGCCCGATGCCGTCAAAAAGGCGATCGCGGCCAAGCTGCCGACGGTCGAGGTCGACAACCCGATCTCGCCGCTGGGTTTCGCCAACCCGAGCTGTATCGTGCGCGATCCGAAAACCGGGGAGCTCACCGGCATGAACGAGGTGATGTCGCCATGGGCCGGCGGCGCAGCGCAGTAGCCGCGGCGGCACTGGCCGTCCTCGTCGCAGGTTCCGCCGCGGCGCAGGACCTGCGCCTGCCCGTGCTCGTGCCGCTCACCGGCTTCGTGGCGCTGGAAGGCACCAGCCAGAGGAACGGCGCGCTGCTGGCGGCGGGCCAGATCCGCGACGTCACCTTGAAACCCGAGGTGCTCGATACCGCGGCGACTCCGGAAGCGGCCGTCACTGCCTGGGAACGCGCCATGGGCGGTGCCCTGCCCTCGGCTGTCGTCGGGCCGATCCTGGGCACGCAGATGCTGGCGCTCTTGCCGCTGGCCCAGGAGCGCGGCGTGCCGCTGCTCACCATCTCCGGCACCGCGCGGCTGGGCGAGCTCGGCAACCAATGGTTCTTCCGCTTCTTTCCCAGCGACGCCACGGTGAAGGTGGCGCATGCCCGCTACGTCGCCGAGAAGCTCGGCGCCAGGCGGCCCGCCGTCATCTACCAGAGCACCGCCTACGGCCAGTCCGGCCGCGAAGCGCTCGCCAGGACTTTTACCGATCTGAAAACGCCGCCGGTCCTCGAGGAGAGCATCGCCCCCACCGTCAACGATCTGTCGCCCGCCATCCTGCGGGCGAAGAACGCCAACGCCGACGTGATCGTGCTCCACCTGCATGCGGCCTCGACTGTCCTCGCCGTCCGTCAGGCGCGGCAACTCCTGCCCGGCGTGCCGATCGTCGCGGGCTCGGCCATGCATCAACCGGCGACCGCGGCGCTGCTCGAAGCCGCCGAACTGAAGGGCGTGTGCGCCGAGACGGCGGCCTCCCCCATCTCGGCCACCAGCGGGCCGATGAAGGCCTTCCTCGAGGCCTACCGCGCCACCTACAAAGCCGAGCCCGACGCCTTCGCCGCCGCCCAGTTCGACGCCGTCGGCATGCTGGGCAAGGTGGTCGCCGATCTCCGCAAGGCGGGCCAGCCCGTCACCCCGAAAGCCGTGCGCGACCGCCTCGCCAGCGAGAGCTACACGGGCGTGGTCACGACCTACAAATCGGACGGCAAAGGCAACATGGCGCACGAGGCCCTGATCGTCTGCTACGACGGCACCAGCCGCGTGCCGAAGACGACAGAGCGATACGCGATACCGCCCTAAGCGGCCGGGGAATGCGGGCAAACTCCCTGCCTGCGTCCTCGCCATCCCCACATGCTTTTTCACGGCCCGAAAGGCCGTTCGATGCCGTGTTTTCACGGCCTTCTCGCATTATTTGTGGACGCCTGAATGTAACGCGTTCTGTCCAGAATCCCGCCCAGAATCGCGTCGCAAACCGGTCGTCCGGGCCGACGTTCGCCGTCGGCGCATTTGCTGTTTGGGTCTCGTTCTTCGTTGTCGAGGGCGTGGTCAGGACCACGCCAGGCGCAGGCGCTCTCTGAAGAGCATGTTGGGCACGCCGGGGGGGGGGAGACCCGGTGGCACGGACGCCTCATGATGGATTTGAAGGCCGGCAGGAGCGCCCACGCACTTCCGCCCGTCTACAGGAAATACCCTATCAGTTCCTGCTGAACCTGTCAAATTATCTCAAAAGAATCTTCGGTGCTGGCAGTGCTGGCACTTCGACTGAGCAATGACAGCGATCCGATTCCGTTTCGGCGCTACTGCGGCTGCAGGCCGGCGTCCTTGATCAGCTTGGTGTACTTGGGGACCTGCGCTTCCAGGAAGCTGCGGAACCTGACCGGCGACGACCCTGCCGGCTCGAACACCAGGGACAGACTGGCGAGGCTCTTGCGAGTATCCTCGCGCGCCAGCGCCCGGTTGGTTTCGGCAGCCAGCTTAGCCACGACGCCCTGCGGCGTCCCTGCCGGCGCCAGCACGCCCCAGTAGCCGATCAGCTCGAAGGTGGGATAGCCCTGCTCGGCGATGGTCGGGATCTCGGGCAACAGCGGCACCCGCTGTTGCGTGGTCACGCCGAGCGCGCGCAGCTTGCCCGCCTTCACGAGCGGCTCGACGCCCGACACGACTTCCATGTACATGTCGACCCGCCCGGCGAGCAGGTCGTTGATGGCCGGCGCGCCGCCCTTGTAGGGCACGGGCACGATCTCGATACCCGTGAGTTTGGCGAAGAGCAGCATGCCGAGGTGATGGCTGGTGCCATGGCCTGGCGTTGCGTACGTCACCTTGCCCGGTCGTACCTTGGCGTAAGTCACCAGTTCCTTGACATTGCGCACCGGCAGGTCCGGGTTCACGACCAGCATGAACGGCGTGTAGGCGATCACCGCGACCGGTTCGAAGTCCCGCATCGGATCGTACGGGACCTGCTTGTAGAGCGAGGGATTGGTGATGTGGTTGCTGACGGCCCACAGCAAGGTGTAGCCATCCTTGGCGCTCTTGGCGACGAAGTCCGTGCCGATGATGCCGCTCGCGCCCGGCTTGTTGTCGATGATGACCGGCTGGCCCATGCTCTCCTGCAGGTTGGCGCCGATGATGCGGGCGACGGCGTCGGACGAACCACCGGCCGGCCAGGGCACGACGAGACGAATCGGGCGGTTGGGATATTTGGCGTCGGTTTGCACCGGGGTCTGGGCGTGGGCGGCGGAGAAGCCGAGCAGCGCGCACAGCAGCACGGCCGATCGGGCCAGCAAGCGGGTCATCCGGTCTCTCCCGCTACTCGGCCGTGAGTTGCTTTATGTAGGCGCGCTTGCTGGAAACCTTGCCGTCGCGGAAATCGAAGATGTCGCAGACCCGGACGGTGACGCGCTTGCCGGCGGCGTCGGTGTAGGTCCGCGTCGCCTCGGTGAAGCCCTTGTCGCCCATGATGGCGTAGGTGCGGTCCTTGGAGGACATGTCCTTCAGGACGTCGAAGAAGCGCCTTGTCCCTTCTGCGAACGCCTTCTTGCCAACGAAGCGCTTGCCGTGGCTGTCGGGACCGAAGGCGGACTCGAGGACGACATCGTCGGTGACCATGCTGATGATGTCCTCGACGCTCCTGCGCGCCCAGGCGTCGAGGAAGCGCACCATGAAGGCGTCATCGACCACCGCCGCACTCGTGGATGGCGCACGCTTGGATTGGACGTTCATGATTGGCCCTCCCTTTATGTCTTCCGAGCACCGGATAGTTCATGCAAGCAAATCGGCCGTACAGGTCCACTCGGCCGGCTTGGACCAAGCCACTTTAGGGGTTCGCCCGGGATTGGCGCGCGCGCCTCCGGCAAAGTGGTCCTTTACGGCCCGGTCAGGGTCGGCGTTCCATCGGTGCGAACGCTGGAAGAGGAGGCGAGAACCGATGGCCAGGGAAGAACCCGCGACCGAGACACGCTTCGCCGTCACCCGGCGCAACCGCGTGGCGCGTCGCCCCAAGCGCGGGATCTACGACAAGAAGGCTGTCTACGAGATCCTCGACTCGGCCATCGTCTGTCACCTTGCCTATGTCATCGACGGCCAGCCCTATTGCACGCCGAACGGCTTCTGGCGCGAAGGCCACCACGTCTATTGGCACGGCTCCGCCGCGAGCCGCATGATCAAGGCGCAGGCCGAGGGCATCCCGGTCTGCCTGACGGTGACGCACCTCGACGCGCTCAACCTGGCGCGCTGCGGCTTCAATCACGCGGTGAACTACCGCTGCGCCATGGTCTTCGGGCAGGCCGTGAAGGTCGAAAACGACGCCAAGCTTGAGCTGATGGACAGGTTCATCGATCGCTTCTACCCGGGCCGCTCGCGGATCCTGCGACCGGCGACCAACAAGGAGATCAAGTCGACCACCATCCTCGCCATGCCGATCGATCAGGCGTCGGCCAAGATCAGGGCCGTGGATTTCGGCGACAACGAGGAGGATTACGCGGTGCCGGCGTGGACGGCGCTCATTCCGATCAAGACGGTGATGGGCGAGATGGTCGAGTGCCCCCGCCAGCTGCCGGGGGTGAAAAGGCCCAAGGGCATGCAGGCCTATCGTCCGGGCCGCAAGCTGGACGACGTCGTCGCCGAGACCTATCGCGAGACGTTTGGTTCTTCCTGAGGGCTGGCTCTTCCTGACAACTCAGCCGCGCCAGTCGCTCAGGACCTGGCCGAGAACCGCCGCCGCCCGGCGCAGCTTCTGGGGTTCGTGGCCGGTGAATCCGAGCACGAGGCCCGATCGCCGCGCCTTGCCGATGAACATGGAGCTGAGCGGCCGGACCAGGACGCCACGCCGGGCGGCCTGCTCGGCCACTGCGACGTCGGACAGGCCCTGCGGCAGGTAGCAGACGAGCTGCATGCCGCAATCCGGCAGATGGATGTCGCAGCTCGAGCCGGCGCGCCGCCGCAGCTCGCCGGCGACGAGGTCGCGCGCGGCCCGGTAGCGCCGGCGCGTGCGCCGGATGTGGCCGGTGAGAAACCCGTCCCGCATGAAGTCGGCCAGCACCGTCTGCTGCAGCGTGGGCGGATGGCGGTCCGTCATGAGGCGCGCGCCCTGGAAGGCGGCAACGAGGTCGCGGGGCAGGACGATGAAGCCCAGGCGCAAGCCCGGAAACAGGACCTTGCTGAAAGTGCCGATGTAGATGACGCGCTCGTGCCGGTCGAGGCCCTGCAGCGAGGCGAGGGGCTGGCCGGAATAGCGGAACTCGCTGTCGTAGTCGTCTTCGATGATCCAGCTGCCGGTGCGTTGCGCCCAGTCGAGCAGTTCCAGCCGGCGCGCCATCGACATGACCGTGCCGGTCGGAAACTGATGGGAGGGTGTGACGTAGGCGGCCCGGGCGCCAGGGCTACGGGCAATGCCTGCGGACACGTTCAGTCCGGCGGAATCGACGGGCACGGGAACGACCTTGGCGCCCAGCGCGCGCACGGCGTCGCGCGTGGCGGGGTAGCCGGGATTTTCCAGCCATACGGGATCGCCGGCATCGACCAGCACGCGAAAGGAAAGATCGACGGCCTGTTGCGTGCCGGAGGTGACGAGAATGCGGTCGGCCTCGCAATTGACCAGCCGCGCCGCCCGCAGATATTCGGCGATCTGCTCCCGGAGCGGCGTCAGGCCGCGCGTATCGGAGTATCTGAAGTGATTGAGGTCGTTGCGCGCCAGTTGCCGCGTCGATATCTGGCGCCATCTGTCCATCGTCAGCGCATCAGGCGAACAGAAGCCGGTGTTGAACGCGATGTCCTGCAGCGCCGGCAGTCTGTCGCCGATCGTGCGATAGCGCCGGCCGAGCGCCGACAGGGCCCGGGGCCCGGCTACGGGACAGGCGGAAGCCTTGTCGACGGGCGTGGCGTCCACGCGGCCTTCGATGTCGAAGGACACGAAGGTTCCAGCGCCCAGCTTGCCGTCGACATAGCCTTCGGCGCGGAGCTGCTCGTAGGCCGACAGGACAGAGGTCCGCGACACGTCCAACCGGTCCGCAAGGTCTCGCGTTGCCGGCAACTGCGACCCCGGCGACAGGCGGCCCGTCGTGACGGCATCCCGTATCCCGAGATAGATTTGCCGGAAGATCGGGACGGACGAGGCGCGATCCACCCGCAGAGCGAGGAACTGCCCCCACCGGCTGCGCGCGACAGCGGCCTTGGTCATTCGGACGTCGTGATTTTCATGCGACTTCTCGCTTCGGCGGATGAGCCGCGCCCAAGTTCGGATCCACGTTAGCGCGGGTGCCTGCGGTGTCCTAGTGGCGGAGCGGAGGTCCGATATCCGCCGCCGTTCCGTCTCGTCCAACTTTACGCGGGGCCCGCCACCTCTCTACCAACATCGAATGACACCGCGTCGGAGAGAGGACAATCGTGACACTACCGCTCGACGGAATTCGCATGATCGAGGTCGGACGGGCCCTGGCGGGGGCCCTCGCCGGCGTGCTGCTGGCCGACATGGGCGCCGACGTGATCAAAATCGAGAAGCCCGAGGACGACGATGCCCGGATCTGGGGCCCTCCCTTTGCCCATGACGGCGCCTCGCTCTATTTCCACAGCCAGAACCGCAACAAGGGCTCGGTCGTGCTCGACCTGAATCTGCCGACCGACCTCGAGGCACTGAACTAGCTCTGCGAGGGCACCGACATTTTGTAGAATTTCTCTTCGATGAGCGAGCTTCCCAGCAACTCATCGATCTGTCGCTTCAGCTCACTCCGCCGATCGTTGCCGATGTACACCGCTCGGGCGGCATCGATGAAATGCCCGTCGAAAATCTGCCGATGCTCGTGGTCGCGCAGGTCGTCTTCAGCCTGCCAGAGCGCTTCATTCACGGCTTTGAGTTCCTTGCTCAGCTCGGCAAGACGCGGCGTGCTGGGAATCCCGGCTGACAACGCCTTCGACAGGGCAACATATGCCCGATCGACGTTGCGCAGTTTGTCCGGGTCGCTGATCCTCTCCCGCTTGATCTCGAGGATGGTGATCCTGTCGATCAATTCCCCCGGCGACACGGTGATGCTCAACTCCATCCTATCGCTGCCGCAAGTTGATCAGTTTGGCTGCCATTCGCTCGAAAACGCCCTGCCAATCGCCGTCGCTGCTCTGACGAAACAAGAGCGCAGACGGATACCAGGGGCTGTCGTCGCGATCCATCATCCATGCCCAATGGGGAACGGCCTTGAGCGCCACCCAGACCGGGCGATCGAGCGCCCCGGCGAGATGGACGATCGCCGTGTCCGTACTGATCACGAGGTCGAGGCTCATGATCACCGCCGCCGCATCGACGAACGCATCGGGGCCGGAGTCGAAATCCGGACCCATCGTCTCGACGGCCATGCCCGCGGGCAGCCGGTCGAGCTGATCGAGACCGTGGTGTTTCTGCAGGCTGATCAGGCGGACCCCGGGCACGCATGCCAGCGGCGCAAAATTGGCCAGAGCGGCCGAACGCCCGCGATCGATCGCGCCCGAGGGGTTGCCTTGCCAGGCGATACCGATCCGCATGCCGGCGGGCGGCAAACGCTCGCGCCAATGTGCGACGAGCTTCGGCTCGGCGGCCAGATAAGGCATGCGCGCCGGGATGGTCTCGACCACGGTTCCCACGATGCCCGGCACGCTCATCAGCGGGCAATGAAGATCGAAGGCAGGCAAGCGATCGCCGCAGGCAACGATTGCGGCGCCACCCCTCAATCCCGCCAGCAGACGGGCGAGCGAACGCGGCGCCTCGAGCACGACCTCGGCCCCGCGCTCGGCGAGGAGCGGGACATAACGACTGAACTGGATCGTGTCGCCCAAGCCTTGCTCGGAATGCAGCAGGATCGTCTTGCCGTCCAGCGGTTCCGCGCCCCGCCACCGCGCTTGCGGGAAGTGCCGTCGATGCCGGCGCACGTCCTCCAGGTCCCAGCGCGATTCATAGAGCGGCCAGCCGCCGCGAAAATTCCCAAGCCCCAGTTCCAGCTCGGCCTTGTTCAGGCAAGCCCACGCATTTCCCGGCTGCAAGGCGATTGATCTGTCGTAGCTCGCGCGCGCTTCGTCGTAACGCCGAAGATTGCGCAGCGCGTTGCCCCGGTTCGTGCAGGCATCGGCATAATCGGGCTTCAGGCAAATTGCCCGGTCGAGCCGCGAAAGCGCTTCGGCGTGCCGTTCGAGGCCCATCAACGCAATGCCCTGATTGTAGCAGGCGTCGGCATGGTCGGGCCTCAGCGCCGCCGTGCGCTCGAAGCTTGCAAGCGCTTCGCCGTACCGGCCGAGGTTCAACAAAGCGCTGCCGCGGTTGAAACCGGCATCGACATGATCGGGCTTCAGGCAAATCGCCCGGTCATACCGCGCCAGCGCCTCGGTGTGTCGCTGGAGGCTCAGCAACGCATTGCCCTGATTGTAGCAAGCATCCGCGCACTCGGGATTCAACGCCGCCGCCTGGTCGTGGCTCGCCAGCGCCTCTTCGTGGCGTCCAAGGTTGTGGAGCGCCGTGCCGCGGTCGTTGTAGGCATCGGCCCAACCCGGACGCAGCGCGATGGCCTCGTCATAGCTCGCGAGCGAGTCTTCGTATCGCAGCAGGCCCTGCAACGCGAGACCGCGGTTCATGTGGGCTTCGGCATGAAGGGGATCCAATGAAATCGCCCGGCCGAAGCACGCGAGAGCCTCCTCGTGGCGTCCCAGGACGAGCAACACGGTGCCCTGGTTGTAGAACGCGTGCGCATCGTCCGGCCTCAGCGTCGCCGCCCGATCGTAGCTCGCCAGCGCTTCGTCGTATCTTCGCTGGGATTGCAGCGTGATGCCGCGGCGAATGTACTCGATCGCCGCACCAGTATCGGGTGCGGTCGAATCGGGCTCGATCGGATCGCCACACTCTCTCAACGCTTTGCCATTGGGCCCGGAATGCCTCCGTGCATCGTTGGGGTCGTTCCCGCCGGTCGGCAGACTACGCGTTCCCACCGTCCAATCAACGGCGACAGCGGTGCGGCCGTTTACGCTCGCGCATCATGGTGTTAGTCTGCAAGGGTTGGGAGCATGGGGGCAGCATTGAGCACTGATGAGCCGGGCCGTCATGATCCGCGTCGTTCGGATCGCAGCGCCAACCCCAAAGCGCCGAGCTTGTCCAAGACGCTGAGCTTGAGCACCTTGACCGTCATGGCTGCAAGCGCCCTTCTGGTCCCCGAATCTGCGACAGCGGCGGGCCCCATCGGCCCCGGTGCGCCTGCGGGTCCAACAGCCGCTCCCAGGGCTGTGCCGGCACCGCCGCCCATGGTCGCGCCTCAGGCACCGATCATCACGCCCAACATGAATAATCCCGGAACCCTCACCGCCCCGATGGCTCCCTCTGCGATCGCACCATCGACGACAAACGGAACTGTCGTCACCATTTATGGATCCGATTTGAAGGGCGCAACCGCCCCGTCCACGACCACCCCGCCGCAAAAGCCGTCTTCCGGCGACGGAAGACGCTGATCGAGAGGCGCCTAGGGGCACGGCCGCGCCGAGGCGTGGCTTAGCGGGTCGATCGCCAGGCAACTTCGCGCAGCCGCACCCAATCGCTGGCCCAGCAGCAGCGATGATCGAACTCCGGCACGACGACCAACTCCGCCTGCGGGCCCAGCTTGCGAACGGCAGATCGGATCGAGTCGACCGGCACCGTGGCATCGCGCGATCCGGCGAAGGCTACCTGCCGTATGCGCGAGAGGCGTTCGGCATGATCGAGCGGAGACTCCGATCCATCCAGCGGCGACACTCCCATGCGGCGCGTCCAGTCCGCCACGTCGAGCGGCGAGGCGACGGTGATCAGGAGCGCCACGTCGCTGCGGCGGGCCGCCACGAGGGCCGCGATCACGCCACCGCCGGAGTAGCCCACCAGCACCAATGAACGTTCTGGATTGCGAAGGCGCTCGCGACTGATGGCATCATCGATGGCGGCGACGACGTCGGCGCCGAACCGGGCGGTCGTCCAAAGGCGCACGCTGCAGCGCGGATCGCCGCGGCCGGGCGCGAACTGGCAGGGCCTTCCGAGGTAGAGCACGGCCGGTCCCGAATCGGCGGCGGCCAATCGCAGCGCCAGCGGATCGACCGGTGTCGGATCGGTCGACGGCGTGCGCAGGTCTAGATAGGCCAAGCCATCGCCCTCGATGTAGACGAACAGCGGCCCCGCTCTCCCGTCGTCACGCCGATAGATCTGGAGATCGAAGACCGGGCCTTTCGACGCGACCGGTTCGAGGCCTGCCGTCTGCGCGATGCCGGCCGCCGTGGCGTCGCGTCCCGGCCCGCTGTGGCCGCAAGCGGCCAGCATCAGAGCGAGCATCGCCGCCGGGGTGGCGATGCTCGCGAAGCGAAGGCATGAAATCAGAATTTGTAGCCAAGCCCCGGTTGCAGACAGGACCCCTGGACTTCGCCGGGAGCGCCCTTGTTGGCGCCATCCTGCAGATCCTTCACGAGCCCCGGATTGAGCGGAATGGGTCCGTTGGGTCCAGGGACAGTCAGCATTGCTGCACCCGATTTGGGCAAGCTCTGAGGGCCCTGCGGACCGTTGCCCCAATCGACGTCCATCAGGTTGCCGTCGCGGCCGACCCGCAGATTGGCCTTGAGGGTCTTCACGGCATTGGCCGGCACTGCCGCGGTAAAGACGACCGGCGTGCCATCGATCTTGATCGCGACGATGGCGACGACGACCATCAACTCGACCAGGGTCTTCTGCGGCAGCGGCGTATTCGGCCCCACGGTCGTCCTCAAGGCCGACGCCATATCCCCGCCATTGAACTCGACGATCGTGTTGCCAATCGGCAGCTTGCCGAGGCGGAACCGGCCCTCTCCATCGCTCCGCACCTGCATCACGCCACCCGGGCCCGTGGTCGTCACGCCGATGTTCGGAAGCTTGGCGTGTCCATCGGCGAAGCCGGCGTCTGTGCCCGTGCGCACATTTGGCCCGCCGCCCGGTCCCGCGCCGGTGACAATGTCGGCCTTGGGGGCCACGAACACGAGCTTGGTCTCGCCGGAAGTGTTGCGCTGGGCGAGATCCCCGAACACCTTCAGGTCAGCCCGCCCGTCACCGGTGACGTCGCCGACGGCCACGCGGACGCCAAGCCCATTGCCCCAGTCGACACTGGAAACCTGGCCCTTGGCGTCGACGTCGACCTTGATTCGCAGCGTCGGCTGGTCGTTGACCGGCGTGACGACGACCGTGTCGTACCGACGACCGCCTTCGCGCACGCTCTGCACCGCCGGAAGCAGGAGGGCGAGGACGGCGGGCTGATTGCCGGTCCCGGTGCCAAGGGTTCTCGTATTGACACTGAGTTCGTGTCTGCCTTGGGACAACCGGCCAAGCGACACGACGCCGTTGGAGTCGCTCGCCACCTGACGCTGACCGCCGGCCGACCATATGGTCACGCCGATTCCGGGCAGCGCCCTCACCTGCGAGTCGGTGTAGGGCGGCGGCCCGCCGGCGGTGCCGCGCGGCACGCCCGGCGACGTGCCTGCATTCGGCGCGGCTGGTGCCATCGGGACCATCGGCGGCGTCGGAGCAACCATGGGTGGCGGCGTTGGGGCGGCCATCGGCGGCGGTGCGACGCGCGGCGGCGGCGCCACGTCCGGTGGCCTGGGCATCATAGTCCCTTGCGAGAAGGCCTGTGAGGTCAGGCCGGCGAGGAGCATGGCTCCTGCGGCGCGCGCAACATGTCGACGCATTCCTGTCTCCCCCAAACCACCAATGCTCGCGAAGCGAAGGCAGGAAATCAGAATCGCAGGCTGAGCCGCATGCTGCCCGACCAGGATGACAGCGCCACGCGCCCGATCGAGTTGTAGCCGCCGTCGATCGAGGCCCAGAGCGAATCGTTGAGCGGGATCGTGGCCCCGGCGCCCACGGTGCCGCCGGTCGAGCCGTTGGGTCCACTGCCGGTCGGCAGGGCAAAATCCTGCTCGATAGTGGCGCGGACGTAGGGCTGCCATTTCTCCAGCGGCAGGCTGATGAAGCCGCCGGCCGAGCCGCGCGTCAGCGAGGTCGACTGGCCGGGCACGATGACCAGGTTGCTGTCGGTGTAGCCGAAGCTGTTGATCGGCGAGTAGAGGATCGACACCATCGGCGCCAGCACCACGGCGCCCACCTTGTAGTAGCCATTGAGCCCGCCCTGGAAGTTCCACTGGCTGCTCTGATAGTTGGCGTTGTAGGTGAAGCCCGAGTTGGTGAGCGTGTTGGTGCCGCCGCTGTAGCCGGCCATCGCCGAGGCGTTCCAGTTCTCGTTGAACTGCCAGCCGGCATAGGCCGTGATGCCCAGCGTCGAGTTGTTCGACGCGTAGCCGCCGTTCAGCGTGCCGCTGGAGCCCTGCCAGGAGCCGCTGATGCCGAACAGGAACTGCGGCGTGATCTGCGCCTGGACGCCGATCTGGGTGCCGTAGTTCGCGATGTTGTAGCCGCCGGTCGCGAGGCTGTTGACGGTGTTGCCGCCCCCGCCGGAGACCCACGCCTGCCAGCCCCAGGGATCGTCGCCCGCCGCCAGGCCTCTGTGCACCGGGCTCAGTTCGGCGCCAGCACGCGGTCCGGACAGCTTCGGACCCAGCAGGCTCTGCTGGATCACCGAGCTGATCCCCGGCAACACGACGTAGGCCGTCGTGTTGCTCTGGCTTTGAATCCCGCTGCTGACGGCCGTCGATTGCGACGTGGCCGACGGCGATGGCGACGCGGCGGTGGTGACCCCGGGCGTCAATTGCGCGAGCGCCGGGCCCGCCAGAACGACGCTCGACGCGATCGCCGACACTGCAAACAGTCTGATTTTCATTAGAGGTCCTATGGTTGCTTTTTCTTGGCGGCGACGAAGAGAATGCGGCCGACGGCTTCGTGATCGACGCTCGCGGCGGCAACGGGCTTGCCGTCGCGCCGCACGTTCGTCACCGGCGTGCCGTCGCCCCAGTCGACCAGGACGCCGTTGCCGTCCGGCGCCAGGGTGACTTTCACGCGGATCGTCTGGCCGGTCGTGTCCGGCGCATAGACATGCTCGACGAGGAACAGCCGGTCCTGCTCGCCGGGCCGCGGCGGCCGGCCGCCGGCGTTCATCGCCTGCAGCGCGGCGCGCGCGTCGGTCGGCAGCAGGAGCGCCACCTTGACCGGCGGCTTGGGCGGATCGGTGACGATCTTGCCCGACTGCGGCAGGGTGAAGCTTATCAGGCGAGCCCCCTGCACCGGCAGCGGGCCGAGATCGAAGGTCCCCTTCTCGGTGATCTTGGGCGGATCGACCTTGGGTGGGTCATAGGGATCGGGCAGGTCGTCGACGATCTCGATGATGGGGTCTTCCGGCGGCGGGTCGGTCTCCGGCAGCACCTCCGTCCAGGGATCGTCCATCGGCGGATCGGGGTCGGGCGGCGGCATGCACTGCCACCACGGATTGCAGGGGTTCATCTGCATGAACTGCATCTTCTGGAATTTGGGCACGACCGAGATCGTGCCGATCGTGTCGACAGGACCTCGGCCGCCGCCACCGACGTCGATCGGCCATCCGTCGCGGACCACGTTGACCGGCGGCGTGCCGTCACCCCAGTCCACGACCGTCCCGCCGCCGTCCCGGGGAACGGTGATCTTGGGACGAATGTCCTTCTTCGGGTCGACGCGCGAATAGGTATGCACGACCAGGTTGCCGCGCGTTCTGCCGCCGGGCGCGGGAATGACCAGGCTCACCGTCACGCTGGGGCGCCGCTTCGTGTCGCCACCCGGCAGCGCGCGCTGGAGGTCGCCGACCGCGAGCGCGACGTCATGCACGCCGGCGGCGAGCGGGCCGAGGGAGAACTGTCCCTTGTCGTTGCTTCTGATCTGCGTCTGCTTGCCGGCGCTGTTGAAGGCGATGGCGACATCGCGCACCGGCAACAGGCCTCGCGACGCCGAGGCCACGGCCGTCGAGCGATCGATGGAGGGGGCCGGCGCAACAACCGGGGCCGCGCGGCCGGCCGTGCCGCCGGGCGTAGTGCTACCCGTCGGCGCCGGAGCGCGGTTCTGAGGTGTAGGTGAACTATTCTCCGGGCTCTTGATGGTGTCGGTGCCGGCCGTGGGTGCGTTGCGCGGGGCGACGCTTGCCGGCGCTCCCGGTTGCGTGCCGGGCGACATCGGCGCGATCATCGGAGGAGGCGGTGCAGGCGGCGGCGGAGGTGCGACGCGAGGTTGGGGCGCCATGGCCCCTCCTCCCGGCGACATCGGTCCCTGGGCGAACACCTGAAGCGAAAGCAGCGCAATACTCGCGACTGCAACAGCAGACAGCGCCGTTGCGATAACCGGCCGACCGCAAGCAGTCGACCGGCCTGATTTGATTTTCAACGCACGCCTCCCCCAGCGTGTTCCCCAAAATAGGAATATTGCATGGAGAATGAATGTGCGCAAGAAGTGCAGGGAACTTTTGTGCCGATCCTCTGCACCGAGGCTGGGAACTTTCGCCTACGGCTTCATCGTGCCGGCCGGCGATGTCACCGAGGACGTGCCGTTCGGCCGCTCTACGGTCGCGACTTTGCCGCCGAGAACGACATCCTGCCGCAACTCGGGGCTCTGTCGCGCGAGATGCTGACCCAACACTCCGGGTCAGTCGTCAAAGCAGGCGCGAAGTAAACGCAGTCCTTCTTCGAGGCGTGCCGTCGGAACGGCGCTGTAGCCCAGCATGATCCCGGCTGGTGGGCTCTCACTCATGGCAAGCCATGACAGGTCGTGGACGGCGACGCCGCGTTCGGCAGCGCGGCGGGGGACCGCAGCGATCTGGTCCGCCGACATTTTCCGGGCCAGAGCGGTGACGTGGAGCCCGGTTGTCGACGGAACGAGCTCGAGGTGATCGGCGAAGTCGCGAGAGATCGCGTCCACAATCATCTCGTGCCGTTCCTGGTAGATTGCGGTCGCGCGACGGACGTGACGCGCGAAGGCGCCGTCGTCAATGAAGCGCGCGAGCGCTGCTTGCGCGAGAGTCGATGAATGCCAATCACTGACGAACTTCGCCCTGTGAAGGGCCGCCCGCAGCGACGGCGGCGTCACCAGGAAACCCAGCCGGAGCGTCGGCAGCATCGTCTTCGAGAACGAGCCCACGTAGACGACCCGCCCCTTCGGGTCGAGCGTCTGCAACGGCTCGAGGGGGCGTCCTTCGAAGCGAAACTCGCTGTCGTAGTCGTCTTCGATGATGGCGGCTTTGTTCCGCTCGGCCCACGCCAGCAGCGCCTGCCGGCGGGGCAGCGTCAATGTTACGGAGAGCGGAAATTGATGGGAAGGCGTGACGAAGACGGCCCGGACTCCTCGCGGCAGCGCGTCAACAATCAGTCCCTCGCGATCCACAGGCACGCCGAGCACTCGAAGTCCCAACGTCTTGAACAACTCTCTCGGGGGGCGGTAGCCCGGATCCTCGACGGCAATCCCGTCGCCCGGCGCCAGCAGGACGCGCGCCAGAAGATCGAGCGCCTGCTGCGTCCCGTTCGTGATGATGATGTCGTCCGCCGAAGCTTCGACGCCACGGGAGATCCCAATGTGCCGGGCAATCGCCGCCCTGAGATCGCCGTGCCCGGCGGGGTGCTCGTAGATGCCGGCGGTTGTCGCGCTCGAATGCAGTGCCCGCGCCACCGCCCGTCGCCATGGCACTTCGGGAAACAGCGAGGCGTCGCAAAGGCCAGTGCGAAAGTCGAACTGCGCTCGCTCCTCGAACCATGAGACGGTCGGGAACCTTACCGATTGCCAGACCTGGCGTGGCTGAAGCACACCGCTGGGCCGGCGCGTTGTCTTATCGCGGCCAACCCGTGCCTCCAACTCGTCAACGAATGTTCCGGCCCCCTGCCGGACCGCCACGAACCCCTCTGCGGCGAGCCGTTCGTAGGCCACCGTCACGGTAGCGCGCGCCACGACCAGCGCCCGCGCCAGTTCACGGCTGGGCGGCAGACGGTCTCCCGGCCGCAGCCGCCGATCCACAATCGCACGCCGCACCTGGCGATAGATCTCGCCGCTGAGGTCCTTGCGCCCAACCAGACTGACGTGAAAGTCCATCACCGTCCGCGCCTAGAGAATTGGCCTAGCGAGATAACGACGAATTGGCACTTCACCGGTTCCGTCGCTTTCCTACGATATCTCCGCTCCAGTTGCATACCTGTCGGCATAACTTTCGCGTGGCTGATTCATCATCGCCTGAAGCGATGTCACCCACGCGCGATGTGACACTCTCGAAGGTGACGTGATGAAAATCCTGATTGTGGGTGGCGGGACTGGCGCCGGTCGAAGGACAGTCCCTGCATACGGCAACTACGGCAGAGCCAAAACCCAGCGATCGAGCTGGGGTGCGCAGTTGTGGCGTTGGTGCGCCGGTTGTTCGGCGCGGTCTCGGCAGCGAAAAGCTCTATCGGAGCTCGATGACCGTCTCCTCGAAGATATCGGCGTGACGCGACAACAGGCGAAAGCCGAAGCGGCCAAGCCGGCCTGGAAATGATGCAGCTTCTGGCCGACGCACTGCCTGCGGCGATGCTCGGCCTCTTCATCGCCATCCCGTTCGGCCCGATATGCTTGATGTGCGTGCAACGGACGCTGGCATTGGGCATCTGGTTCGGGATCGCCAGCGGCATGGGTGCTGCGGTCGCACACGGACTGTTCAGTTTCCTGGCCGAGGCGAGCGCAGCCTTGTTGGCGCAGACGGCGGCGCAGGTCCCGCTGCGCATTGCGGGAGGGTTCGCCCTCATCTTGATGGGCCTCAGAACCTGCCTCATCCCCACCCGTCCAGCGCGCGAAGCAAGCTGTGGAAGCTTGTGCTCTGCCTTCATGTCGACGTTGCTGATCGCCGCCGCAAACCCGATGACGATGCTGCCGTATCTCGCCGTCGCGACCGTGCCGCAGGCCGGAAGCCCGCTGGTCATGAGCCGCGGGTTCGCAGCACCCGTCGGGGTGATGCTCGGCAGCGCCTCCTGGTACCTGGTCCTCGCGTTGAGCACGAACGCGATGTTTCAAAATCTGCAAAAGGCCACGTTGGATCGGCTCAACATCCTCGCTGGCATTCTCTTGGTCGGCCTGGGCGCCGCGTTATGGGCGCGGATCATCTGATGCCTTCGCTCACTGGAGAAGAATTGGCCTGGTGAAATGTCGACAAATTGGCTCTTCACCAGTTCCCTCGCTTGTTCCTACGTTGTCGTCGCTGCGGCGGAAACCGGAATTTCAAGAGGAAGTATCATGGCGTCCAGACTGCCCATCATGCTCGTCGTCGTCGCCGCGCTGACGGTGGTGCTGCCTCTGTCTGCCATCGCCGCCGATCCGGCTGCGGTTGCGCGGGGGAAGTATCTCGTGACCATCAGCGGCTGCAACGACTGCCACACGCCGGGCTACTTCTTCGGCAAGCCCGACATGGCGCGCTTCCTCGGCGGCTCCGAGGTCGGCTTCGAGATGCCTGGGTTGGGTGTTTTCTACGGCCCCAACCTGACGCCAGACAAGGCGACCGGCCTCGGCAACTGGACCGACGCGCAGATCGTGGCGGCGATCCAGGAGGGCAAGCGACCCGACGGCCGCATGCTGGCGCCGAGCATGCCCTGGCACGCCTTCGCCGCCCTCACCAAGCCGGATGTCAACGCCATCGTGGCCTTCCTGCGCAGCCTGCCGCTGGTCGCGAACAAGGTGCCCGGCCCGTTCGGTCCGACCGACACGCCGACCTCCTTCGTCATGAAGGTCGTGCCGCCGCCGGCGAAATAGCCAATCCAATCTGGCTGCGCTCCGTACCCCATCGGGAGACCCCGCCATGAACCGGCCAATCCAGTCGCCAACCCAGCCGAGAAACCTCAACGCCACGGTATCGGTAACGCCGGACGCTATCATGCAGCTCGGCTTCGCCTTTTGGGGGTCAAAGACGCTGCTGAGCGCAGTCGAACTCGGGCTGTTCACCTTGCTCGCCGACGGGCCGCTCAGCGCGGACGCTTTGATAACCCGGCTGAAGCTTCATCCGCGCAGCGTACGCGACTTCCTCGATGCGCTGGTGTCGCTCGGACAGCTGGAACGCAACGATGGCCTCTACGCCAACACGCCGGCTGGCGCCCTGTATCTCGATCGCCGCAAGCCAACCTATGTCGGCGGATTGCTCGAAATGGCGAACGCGCGGCTCTATCCATTCTGGGGCGCGCTGACCGAAGGCTTGCGCACCGGTGAGCCGCAGAACGAGGCGAAGCAGGGCCGCGACCTGTTCGATGAGCTATACCGCGACCCCGCGAGGCTGCTGGAATTCCTCAAGGCGATGACGGGACTGAGCCTTGGCGCCGCGCGCGCCATTGCGGAGAAATTTCCCTGGGCCGACTACAAGAGCTTCGCCGACATCGGCACAGCACAGGGCGGCCTTGCGGTCGAGCTTGCCCGGGCACACCCCCATCTCAAGGGTATCGGATTCGATCTGCCGGTGGTGAGGCCGCATTTCGAAGCCTACGCGGCGCAGCACGGTCTCTCGGCGCGGCTTTCGTTCCACGACGGTGACTTCTTTGCGCAGGCGATGCCGTCGGCGGATGTGCTGATCATGGGGCATATCCTGCACGACTGGGGCCTCGAGAATAAACGCAGGCTGATCCGCAAAGCCTACGAGGTGCTGCCGTCCGGCGGGGCGCTGATCGTCTACGATTCGATCATCGACGATGACCGTCGGCGCAATGCCTTTGGTTTGCTGATGAGCCTGAACATGCTGATCGAGACCCGCGAGGGCTTCGACTTCACCGGCGCAGACTGCACAGGTTGGCTTAAGGAGGCAGGCTTTGCAGAGACGCGCGTCGAACCGCTGGTCGGCCCGGACTCGATGGTGATAGGCGTCAAGTGAGAGAGACTTGTGGCGGCTTCTGGCGCCCAGCCACCGTCCACTCTGGAGAAGAATTGGCCTGGTGAAATATCGACGAATTGGCTCTTCACCAGTTTCCTCGCCTTCCTACGATGCCGTCGCGGTTCAGACGAAGGCGGAGCGGGATATGATGAAAGCCGGCCTTACTGCCCTTGCGGCAGCAATGTTCTTTGGAGGCTCCGTCGTCGCCCAGGCGGAGACGCTCAAGATCGGCTTCCTCGGCACCCTGTCCGGTCCCCTGGCGGTGATCGGCGAGCACTCCCGCGACGGTTTCCTGCTCGCCGTGAAGCAGCGCGGCGGCAAGCTCGGTGGCGTCGCCGCCAAAGTGATCGTCGAGGATGACGCGCTCAAGCCCGAACGGGCGCTCACCCGAACCCAGCAGTTTCTCGAGCGCGACAAGGTCGATTTCGTTGTCGGCATGATCAACTCCAATGTTCTGCAGGCGACGTTCCCTCTGATCACCGAGAGCGGCACCTTCCTCATCGGCGTGAATGCCGGAACCTCGATCTTTGCCGGCGAAAAGTGCAATCCATTCTTCTTTTCGACCTCCTGGGAGAACAATCAGGTCCCGGAGGCGATGAGCAAATACGCTCAGGAAAACGGCTATCGGCGGATCGTCACGGTGGTGCCCAACTACCAGGGCGGACGTGACGCCACCGCGGGCTTCAAGCACCACTTCCAGGGCGAAGTGCTCGACGAGATCTATGTTCGTCTTGGCATGCTCGACTTCGCAGCCGAATTGTCGCGTATTCGTGCCCTCAAGCCGGATGCAGTGCTCGTCTTCATGCCCGGCGGCATGGGCGTCTCTTTTGCGCGCCAATATGCCCAGGCCGGACTCGCCGGCTCCATTCCGTTTCTGTCGGTTTGGACACTCGATGAGGCTACCCTACCGGCCATCGGGGAGGCGGCTGTCGGCCTTTACGGTAGCTCGCAGTGGGCGCCGGATCTCGACAATGAGGTCAATGCCGCCTTCGTGAAGGCTTTCGAGGCGGAATACGGCTATGTGCCATCGAACTTCGCCGCACAGGCATACGATGCCGGCCTCCTGATCGATGCCGCAGTCGCGGCGGTCGGCGGCAAGCTTTCGGACAAGGATGCCCTGCGCAAGGCCCTGCGCGCTGCCAGCTTCGCCTCGACGCGCGGGCATTTCCGCTACAACACGAACCAGTTCCCGATCCAGGACTTCTATCTGGTTCAAGCAGTCCGGCGCGGGGATGGCAAGTACGTGACCTCGGCAAGGCGGAAGATCTTCGAGGACTATGCTGACCGTCAGGCCGCCAAGTGCCCCATGTAGGCGAGACGACGCCCCTCCTCTGACCTTTACCGGTGCGCCCCACCTCTTTACCTAGTCGTGAGGCACAGCGTCGGAGAGAGGGCATATCGTGACACTACCGCTCGACGGAATTCGCGTGATCGAGGTGGGCCAAGCCCTGGCGGGTCCGCTCGCCGGCGTGCTGCTGGCCGACATGGGCGCCGACGTGATCAAGATCGAGAAGCCCGAGGGCGACGATGCCCGCATCTGGGGCCCTCCCTTCGCCCATGACGGCGCCTCGCTCTACTTCCACAGCCAGAACCGCAACAAGCGCTCGGTCGTGCTCGACCTGAAACTGCCGGCGGATGTCGAGGCGCTGAACAAGCTCTGCGAGAGCGCCGACATCCTGATCCAGAACCTGCGCCCCGGCGTGGTCGACGAGATCGGCATCGGTCCCGAGGCGATGCTGAAGCGCCATCCACGGCTGATCTACTGCTCGATCTGGGCCTTCGGCTACGAGGGGCCGCTCAAATTGAAGCCGGGCTTCGACCCGCTGCTGCAAGCCTATGGCGGCATGATGAGCATCACCGGCCGGGCCGAGGATCCGCCGACCTTCTGCGGCGCCTCGATCAACGACAAGGCGACCGGCATGTTCTGCACCATCGGCGCGCTGGCGGCCCTTCGGATGCGCGACAAGACCGGCAAGGGCTGCCTGGTCGACACTTCGCTGTTCGATTCGGCGATGCACTGGGTCGAAGGCTCGGTGAACAACTACATCGCCAATGGAACCATCTCGCAGCGCCACGGCACCGGCAGCCCGGTGATCGTGCCCTACCAGACGTTCGACACGGCGGACCATCCGATATGCCTGGCGCCCGGAAACGACCGGCTGTGGGCGCGCTGTGCCCAGCTGCTGGGACGGCCCGAGTGGGCGACCGATCCGCGCTTTGCCCAGAGCGCCGATCGCGTGGCGCACAAGGCCGAGCTGTTGCCGATGATCGCCGCGCTGCTGAAGCAGCAATCGCGCGCGCACTGGCTGGCGGCCATGGACAAGGCCGGCGTCCCCTGCGCGCCGGTGAACGACATCGGCGACGTGGCGACCAGCGAACAGTTCGCGGCATCGAAGCTGGTGCAGCAGTTGCCAGATGGCGGCCCGAAAGTGGTCGGCCTGCCGATCACCTTCGACCGCGAACGCCCCCGTTCCGCCCGCCCGTCTCCGAAGCTCGGGGAGCACACGGCGGAAGTATTGGGGCGCCTGCCATGAGCAACGAGGCGATCAAGCAGAACGTAAAAGTCTGCATGTTCGACCAGTATGGGACGGTGGTCGACATGCAAGGCGGCCTCACCGCCATTGCGACGCCGTTCCTTCAGAAGAAGGGCTGGAAAGGCAATCCGAATTCCTTCGTCACATGGTGGCGCCGCACGCACTACGAGAACTCGATGATCGACGCCCTGCTCCATCGCGAGCACACGCCGTACCGCGAGATCGGCCATCGTGCCGTCGCGCATGTGATGGATCGTGCGGGGATCAGCTACACCAAGGACGAGGTTCGATATCTCGTCAGCGAGATTGAGAAGCTAAGACCGTTTCCGGAGGTGCCGGAGGCACTCGCGAAAATCCACACCAGGTACAAGCTTGTCGTGCTCTCGAACGGCGACCCCGACATGCTCGAGACGGCGAAGCAATACCACAAGGTCCCGTTCGACCGGGTGATCTCGGTGGCCGAGGCCAATTCCTTCAAGCCGCACATTGCCACCTACACCAAGGCGGCCGAGCTATGCGGTCTAAAACCCGACCAGATCCTCTTCGTCGCCAACCATGCCTTCGACTGCATCGGTGCAAAGTCGGCTGGCATGCGCACGGCCTTCATCGACCGACGGAGCCGCCCGTTCGGCGAGACTCCCCATCAGCCGGACATTCTTGTCCAGACCATGAAAGACCTGGCTGACGCGATCGTCTGATTCAATGAGCCAGCGCACCGCCGGCGGCACGCCTTCCAGATAGGTGCACTTGCCCGGCGCGAAGGGCTGCATACGAGGGACAACGTCGCCGCCGAACTGCCTTTGCCCATATCACCAGTTGATCACGGCGAGGATGCCACGCGCCGTTCACTATGGCGGGCAAAGTTGGACGAACAGCTCGGCACGGATCGGAAATGGCAGACGTCATCGTCACAGGCGTGCACGGCATGTTGGGTCACGTCGTGTGTCGCGTACTCATGGACAATCATCGCGTGGTCGGCGTCTGTCGCGCTCCCCGCGCCACATATGCCTCGCCCGACTGGATGCGAGGGCCGCGCTTCTCACTGCTCGATCAGGTCGACCTCACCGACCCGCGAGCATTGGCGCGGAACCTTCCAGCGAGGGGCGTCTCGGTGGTGGTGAACTGCGCCGGGTTGATCAAGCAGCGCCCGGAGGCGAGTGACCCGCTGACGGTCCTCCAGGCCAATGCGCTCGTGCCGCAGCGACTGGCGCGATGGTGCGACGCCCACGGCGCGCGCCTGATCCACATCAGTACGGACTGCGTGTTTTCCGGCCGTCGCGGCGGTTACAGCGAGGCCGACATACCCGATCCGGTTGACCTCTATGGCCTGTCGAAGCTCGTCGGCGAGATCGCTACCGCGCCGCACTTGACGTTGCGGACCTCGTTCATTGGCCCGCAGCTTCGCGGCCGCGAGGGTCTGCTCGGCTGGTTCCTGGCTCAACGCGGCCGTACAGTGCAGGGCTACACCAACGCCGTGTTCAGCGGGCTGACGACGCTCGCTTTTGCGCAGGTCGTAGATCACATCGTTAGCGATCCATCGGGCTTGCACGGCCTCTACCATGTCGCGTCTCCGCCAATCAGCAAGTACGCGCTGCTGTGCGAGATCGAGCGCCGCCTGGCACTCGGCATCACCATCCTTCGCGACGGAAGCGTGGCCTGCGATCGCAGTCTCGACGGCACGCGCTTCGCCGCCGACAGCGGAATCGCGATCCCTGATTGGAAGACGATGCTCGACGCCTTGCTCGGCAACTCAAACGGTGGAGTCGCAACGTGGACGGCACCCAAGAGCCCTACAACTGTTTCGCCGACAAGCACGTTTTCATAACCGGCGGTACCGGTTCGCTGGGCACGGCGTTGGCCCGCCGCGTGTTGTCGGGCCGGCACGGCACGCCGGCAGCCATCACCCTCTTCAGTCGCGACGAATTCAAGCAGTTCCGCCTACGCACGACGCTGGAGCGGGAATTCGGCGACGGCGCCCGCCGCCTTCACTTCCGCATTGGCGACATCCGCGACCTGCCGACCGTGCAGCGGGCGATACGTCCGGCCGACGTCGTGTTTCACGCCGCGGCGCTGAAGCAGGTGCCGCAGTGCGAGTACAACCCAATCGAGGCCGTGCAGACAAATGTCATGGGCCTGGTGAACCTGGTGCATGCCGCAGGCACGTGCGGGTCGCCGGTCGAGGCCGTGATTGCTGCCTCAACCGACAAGGCCTGCCATCCCATCAACGTCATGGGCATGACCAAGGCACTGCAGGAGCGCATCCTGATTGCGGCCTGTCTCGACGCACCCCACGTACGCTTCATGTGTGCGCGGTACGGCAATGTCCTCGCCTCGCGCGGTTCGGTCGTCGAGACGTTTCACGCACAGATCCGCGAGGGAGGCCCCGTGACACTCACCCGGCGCGACATGACGCGATTCCTGGTGACACTCGACGATGCCGTGGACGCACTGATCGCGCTGTTCCGTTTCGGGCGCGGCGGCGAGATTTTTGTCCCGCGCGCCGCCGGGGTGCGCATCGAAACCTTGGCCGAATGCCTTATCGGCGGTCACGCAATCCCGGTGATCGAGACCGGAATGCGGCCCGGCGAGAAAATCCACGAGGTGTTGATCAGCGAAGACGAAGTGATGCGCACGACGGAACGTCACGGCTACTACGTGCTGGCACCGATGCTGCAGGAACTCGCCCCGCGCGAGCCGGCAACGCTGAGCGAACCGTTTTGTTCAAATCACTGGTTGCTCGACCGTACCGAGCTTGAGTTGCTTTTGCGTCGCCATCGGTTGCTTGCTCCGGCCGTCGCCGGGCAGGAGTACCGCCGGCCGCCCCTTGCGGCTGGGCCAGACCTCAGGATGAGCGCAATCCCAGCGCGCGACAGGTAACCAGCAAGTCATGCAACATTGCCGCGGTTCGCGCGTCGTCGAAACAAGTCTCGTGCGTGAAGATGACGAGAAAGCCATGGGCATCTACGATACTCCGCACACGGTCAAGCAATGTTGCTCGGTCGACACCTTCGTCAACCAGGTGCTCGACCCGCAAGTGCGAACGTATGAACTCGATGCCGCCAAAGTGCACGCGACCGCGTCTGCGCAGTACATCGCGCTCCGCCGCCGGCAGGCGCCACGAGATCGCCGGTTTGTCCGTCGTCAGCAATGCTGCCACGCCGTGCGCAGCGAGGGTCGGCGCGGCCTCGTAGGCCTCGGAGAATTCGTGCAAGCGCACCCACGAGCTTCGCGCCGTACGGCCGACCAGGCGCTCAATAGTGTGGAACAGCCGCCGCAGTGTGGTATTCAGATCCGCGATCGTCTGCCCGTGCGGCGGCGTCTCGGGATTCGCCGCGTGCGGCCCGAACCGAAGCCACGATCGCGCGCGCAGTTCGGTGGCAACCGCCGCCGACAATTCGTCAAGCGCGCGTCGGGCGCCCTGCAGTCGGCATTCGGCAAACAGGTACAGATCCACAGGCATCCCGAACTCGGCATGCAGGCGATCCAGCGCGCCGATCATGTCGGCGGCTGCCAGCGCATGGCCGCGGTCCGAAGCCGTTACCAAGCTCGCCAGGACGTCATCGACCGAGAGATGAAAGAAAGGCACCATTCACCGAGCTGCCTGTCCGATTTGGTCCCGGCGAGGATTAGCATGAACGGGGCGATTGCGGCGAGCTGCCCACTCGGCTCCTCCATGAGTACTTCGCGCAGGGCGGAGCGTCCAAGGTGAAGCGCCGGCTGCTGATCACGGGTGGTGCGGGCTTCATCGGTGCGCGCGTTGCGCTACGCCTGGCAAGCGAGGGCTGGCATGTACGCGTGCTCGACGCCTTGCTCCCGCAAGTGCATGGTCCAGCCCCGCACGAACTGCCGGTCATCCGCGACTTGCGGCGGGTCGCCGAACTCATCGTCGGCGACGTGCGCGACCGGCGCGTCTGCGCCTGCGCTCTTGCCCACTGTACACATGTACTGCACCTCGCCGCCGAGACCGGCACCGGGCAGTCGGTCTACAGCACCGCGCGTTACGCCGATGCCAACGTGCTGGGCACCGCCACATTGTGCGACGCCTTCGCCGCCTGCGGCACCATGCTAGAGACCGTGGTTGTGGCCTCCTCGCGCGCCATTTATGGCGAGGGACGAAGCCGCTGCGTCGAGCACGGCCCGGTCGATCCCCCGCCGCGGCGGCACGTGGACCTCATGGCGCGTCTCTTCGAGCCGCGCTGTCCGATCTGCCGTGCCTGGGTCGGGTCGGTGGCGACGCCCGAGACGGCCCAACCCTCTCCAGTTTCCGTCTATTCCGTCACCAAGCTCGCGCAGGAGCACCTGGTGCTCGGAGCCTGCCGGGCATTGGGCCTGCGTGGTGCCGCACTGCGCTACCAGAATGTCTACGGGGCCGGTCAATCGCTACGCAATCCCTATGTCGGGATCCTGCCGCTGTTTGCCGGCGCCATCATGACCGGCGAGCCCCTGCAGATCTTCGAAGACGGCCACCAGACGCGTGACTTCGTGCACGTTGCCGACGTCGTCGCCGCGACCTGCCGCGCCCTTACCGAGCCACCGGCTGAGCCGGTGGCGATCAATGTTGGCGCTGGCAGCGGCGTCGATCTGCTGAGTCTGCTGGGCCATGTCGAACGGGCGCTTGGTCGGCAGGCGCATGCAGTGATCACCGGACAGTTCCGCGAAGGCGATATCCGACACAACCGCGCCTGCCTTGAGCGCGCCGGGGCCCTACTCGGTTTTGCGCCACGTGTGTCGCTCCAGGACGGAGTCGCGGAATTCGTTGCTTGGGCCAACGCCGAGCGCGGCGCCTTGGTCGGATTCGCCGAGCGTTACGCCGCTTCAATGGCCGAGATGCGCCAGCGGGGCCTGATTGCATGATTTCCGATCGCTTGCCGCGGCGCGTGGCAATCCACGACTTCGGAGGCTTCGCCTTCCCCGTCCAGCTCGGCCGTGAGCTCGCCCGGCGCGGCCATCACGTGAAGGTTCTCTATTCCGACCTCGATAGGCGCGGCGGACGCCTGTCGCGGCTTGAGGGGGATCCTGAAACCTTCTCGGTCAGTGAGGTTTCGATCGGTCAGCCGTTTCGCAAGGACGAGCTGCTGCGCCGCGCCAGCCAGGAGCTGGCATATGCGAGGGTGCTGGGTCGCGAGGTTGCGCACTTCGCGCCGAATGTCCTGTTCAATACCAACGGGACCATGATCATGAGCCTCTGGTTACGCCGATGCGCCGCAGCACATGACTGTGCCTACGTACATTGGATGCAGGACATCCACACCCATACCATCGGCTATATCCTCAGAAAGCGCTTCGGGCGACTGGGCGCGTTGGGCCAGCGCCTCATCCACTTCATCGAGCGCGACGTCGTTGCCGGTGCCGCTGCGGCAATCGTAATCTCCGACGATTTCAAGGCTCAGCTGGCCGCTTACGGTATGCGGCCACGGGCGGTCTTTACCATTCCAAACTGGATGCCCTGCGAAGAGATCACGCCGCAGCCAAAAGACAACGAGTTCTCGCGCTCCTTTGGCCTGGCGGGTACTTTCAACGTTGTCTATGCCGGCATGCTCGGACATAAGCATGACATCGCGCCTTTCGTCGCGCTCGCACGGGCCTGCCGTGACCTCGACGACCTGCGGGTCGTGATCGTGGGCCGTGGCTTCGGTGTAGAGCGTTTGCGCCAAGCGCAGCGGACATGTGGCCTCGCCAATCTGTTGTTGATCGACTGGCAACCGCACGAGCGCTTGCCGGATGTGCTCGCCACCGGCGACCTGCTGATGGCGGCCATCACGCCGCAAGCTTCGCCCTCGTCCGTGCCCAGCAAAATTCTGAGCTATCTCTGCGCCGGCCGCGCCGTACTGGCGGTTGTACCGGAAGACAACCTTGGGAGGCGTTTGGTCGAGGGGGCAGGTGCCGGCGTGGGAATGGATCCCGGCGACCATGCTCAGTTGGTCGCGCTGGTACGCACGTTCCACGCAGCACCGCAGGGCCTCACCTCATTCGCCGAACACGCACGCTGTTATGCCGAAAAGACCTTCGCCATCGGCCCGATTGCCGATCACTTCGAGATCGTCATCGACAATGTCGCCCCTCGTCGCGAGATTCCGCCCACTGGACGACGATCAAGGCGAATCGACTAGAAATGCTTGCCAGTACCGGAGGGAATCGGGGTCAGCTCACCTTGGGTGGCGCGCCTTCCAGATAGGTGCTCTTGCCTGGCGCGAAGGGATCCAGCACCGGCCAGACGAAGAGGACGCGCGCAATACCCGGGCCTTCCGTTCCCCAGGCATGCGGCGTGCGCGGCGGGATGATGACGGCCTGGCCGGGGACGGCGGACACTCTCTTGTCGCCCAGTTCGACCCAGATCCGGCCCGCCTCGACCAGCACGATCTCCTCGTATTCGTGAAAGTGTTTGGGGACGGCGACGCCCGGCTCGACAGTGTTGGAGAGCACGCTGGTCGTGGTGGCACCATGCTCGTGGCTGGTGATCCACTTGCCGGTGATTCCAGCCCGCATGGGGAATTCCGGCATTGCCGCGTAGTCGACGACTGGCATCGCTTACCTCCTAGGCTAGGATGCCGCGACAAACAGAGGGGCCGCAACATGGATTCAATCACCCAGATCGAGATCGACCAGCGCATCTACGATCTCTACGACGAATACTGCCATGGCCGCATCGATCGTCGCGCGTTCCTGCAGCAGGCCGCCGTGGTGACGGTGGGTGGCCTCGCCATGGCGCAGGCCCTGATGCCGCGTTATGCCAACGCCCAGACGATCTCCTTCACCGACGATCGCATCAAGGCCAACTACGTCACCTATCCGTCACCCGGCGGCACCTCCGGCACGATGCGCGGCTACCTGGTGCAGCCCTCGGTAGCCAAGGGGGGCACCGGGCCGTTCCCGGTGGTCCTCGTGGTCCACGAGAATCGCGGCCTCAATCCCTACATCGAGGACGTCGCCCGCCGCGCCGCCACCGAGGGCTTCCTGGCGCTGGCGCCCGACGGCCTGTTTCCGGTCGGCGGCTATCCCGGCAACGACGATGACGGCCGCGCACTGCAGGCCAAGCTCGACCAGCCGAAGCTCAGGACCGACGTGCTGAACAGCGCGCGCTATCTCAAGACGCACGCGCTCTCGACCGGCAAGCTCGGCGTCACCGGCTTCTGCTGGGGCGGCGGGACGACCAACTGGCTGGCCACGGCGCTCGGCGCCGACATGCAGGCGGGCGTGCCCTACTACGGCGCCGCGGCCGAGACCGCGGCGGTGCCGTCGATCAAGGCGGCGATGCTGATCCAGTACGCCCAGAACGACGAGCGCATCAACGCCATGTGGCCGGCCTACGAGGCGGCGCTGAAGGCGGCCGGCACGAAATACGAGATGTTCACCTATCCCGACACCCAGCACGGCTTCCACAACAACTCGACTCCCCGCTACAACGCGGCGGCGGCCAAGCTGTCGTGGGAGCGCACGATCGCCTTCTTCAAGAAGAACCTCGCCTAGCGAACGCAGCATTCGTTTCAGGCCTCTCAAGCTCTGCTGACATCGCGCCCCGGCCGCCCTAACATCACGGGCCATCAGGACGAGGAGGCTGGAGCGATGACAGTCACCATTCGCCAGGTCGGGCCCTGCTTGGGGGGCGAAGTCGACGGCATCGACATGCGCCGGCCGCTCACGCGCGATGAAGTGGCGGCGATCCATGCCGGCATGGACAAGTACGCCGTGCTGGTGTTCCGCGACCAGAAGATCACCGACGCCCAGCAGCTCGCCTTCACCCAGAGCCTGGGCGACATCGAGCATGCCATCGGCACCAGCCTGCGCGCCGCCAACGAGACGCGGCTGCCCACGACCTTCGCCGACGTCTCCAACCTCGACAAGAACAACACGCCCTATCCCCGCGACGACCGCCGCCGGCTGTTCGCCATCGGCAACCGGCTGTGGCACTCCGACAGCTCGTTCAAGACGACGCCGGCGAAGTACTCGCTGCTGCACGCCGTCAGCATTCCCTCGAAGGGCGGCGACACGCAGTTCGCCGACATGCGGGCGGCCTACGATGCGCTCGATGAGGAGACCAAGGCGGAGGTCGAAGGGATGGTGTGCGAGCACTCGCAGATGTTCTCGCGCCAGCTCATCGGATTCAGCGATTTCACCGACGAGGAACGCGAGCGCTTCCGGCCGGTCCGTCAATGCATGGTCCGCACCCATCCGGTGACCGGCCGCAAATCGCTGTACCTGTCGTCCCATGCCGGCGAAATCGTCGGCTGGCCGATGCCGGAGGCGCGAGGCTACCTGCGCGACCTGATCGAGCACGCCACCCAGCGCGAGTTCGTCTACACCCACAAGTGGCGGGTCGACGACCTGGTGATGTGGGACAACCGCCAGACTATGCACCGCGCCCGCCCCTTCCCGGCGCACGAGCCGCGCGACATGCGCCGCACCACCCTGGCCGGCGACGGCCCGACGGTGGCGCAGGTGGCGGCGTAGCCAGCCTCTCGTCTATCGTTCCAAGCGTCCACAGCGTTCACCCTGGAGATTTCGCCAAGGCTGCCAAAACAAATACGATGGGAGGAAACAAACAATGCGATGCATGAAAGCCGTAACCGCGGCACTGCTGTCCTGCTGCCTGTTCGGCGCCACGGCGCTGGCCCAGAACAAGGCGGTGAAGATCGGCGTACTGGACGACATGTCCGGCCTCTACGCCGACAACACCGGCCCGGGCGACGTCGCTTCGGTCAAGTTCGCCATCGCCGATTTCGGCGGCTCGGTGCTCGGCAAACCGATCGAGCTGGTGACCTCCGATTTCCAGAACAAGGTCGATGTCGGCGCCGGCATCGCCAAGCGCTGGTACGACGAAGAGAACGTCGACATGATCCTCGGCATCCCCAATTCGGCGCTGGCGCTCGCGCTCGTGAGAGTGGCGGAGGAAAAGAACCGAATCGTCATGCCGACCGCGGCGGCGACCTCGGAGCTGACCGGCAAATCCTGCAGCTCGCACAGCATCCACTGGATCTACGACACCTACGGCCAGGGCAAGACCATCGTCAATGCTCTGAGCAAGATGGGCGGCGATACCTGGTACTTCATCACCGTGGACTACGCCTTCGGGCTGGCGGTGGAAGCGGATGCCACCACTTTCATCAAGGCGGCCGGCGGCAAGGTGCTGGGCTCGGTGCGTCATCCGCTGAACACGGCGGACTTCTCCTCCTACGTGCTGCAGGCGCAGGCCTCCAAGGCCAAGGGCCTGATGTTCGCCAATGGCGGCGGTGACATCGTCAACGGCATCAAGCAGGCGTCCGAGTTCGGCCTCATGAAGCAGGGCATGCGGATCAGCGCACCGCTGGCGCAGTTCCCCGACATCTACGGCATCGGGCTGAAGATCGCCCAAGGCACGTTGATCTCGAGTCCGTTCTACTACGACATGACTCCGGAGGCGCGCACCTTCACCGACCGCTTCACCAAGGAGCGGGGCCGGCCGCCCTCCTTCATCCAGGCCGGAACCTACGGCGCCGTGATGCACTACCTGAAGGCCGTGCAGGCGGCCGGCACCGACGAGGCCAAGGCCGTGATGGCCCAGATGAAGAAACTGCCGATCAACGACTTCATGACCAAGGACGGCCGCGTTCGCGAGGACGGACGCGTCATCCGCGACATGTACCTGATGCAGGCCAAGACGCCCGAGGAGTCGAAGGGCGGCTGGGATCTTGTGAAAATGGTCGCCACGGTGCCGGGCAACGAGGCCTTCCGGCCGATGGCGGAAGGCGGCTGCCCGCTGGTGGCCAAGAAGAACTAGAGGCGGCCCGAACCCCTCCAGCCCGGAGGGCCGAAGGGGTTCGGAGGGGGCCGGAGGGCGTTCCGACCTTCCCCTCAATCCATCCGCTTGAGCAGCTTGTCGCGGACGACGGGATCCTTCTCCGCCACCCTAATGATGGCGGTGTATTCCTCGACCGACAGGCCGTGCTTGGTGACCGCCTTGGTCATGGCATCGTCGGCCTCATCGATCAGGCGCTGCTTTTCGGCGGCGGGGGCCCGAGCCACCTTCTGTTCGTAGCTCTCCATCACGACGGACACGCTTTTGACGGCGCCCGCCGCGGCGTCGATCTTGTCGTCGGGAATAGTCGCGGGCGTCGTCTTCTCGGGCGGCGATATCACCGACTGCGCCAGGACGGAGTTATCCTGCGCCTTTGCCGGCGTACACACGCCAGGCACGAGCAGGAGACCGGCCGCGGCGAGAGCCGTTGCGCCAAGCCGGATTGTCGATGTCGTAATTATCATGTCGGATCTCCTTTCTCCGGACAGGCGTCCGGCTAGTGGCGGCTGTCGGTTCCGAGATCCACCACCAGGTCCGTCGCTTCGGGCTGGTGAGGTTGCAGGCTCTCCGCATTCTCGTCGGCCCAGCTGGCGAGGTTCACCACCACGCCCCGGCCGGTGCTCTTTTCCGCCTCGACGGGCTCCACGATGTTGAGGCCATTGCCGTCGAGAAAGTAGGTGTGATCGCCGAACAGCCGCTCGAGCTGCGGCATCATCGGATGTTCCTTCGGAATGGCCTCGGCCTGGATTTGATTGAGGGTCTTCTCGATCTGTGCGGGCTTCATCTTCATCGCACACTCCTCTCGATTGGAGTTTCGGGGTCACGCTTCGGGTTTTTGCGGGGCCTCCCACTCAGGCGTGGTTGGGGGCGTGTTCGAGAACCAACGTTCGTCCTTTTCGGCCGTTCCGCTGCCTTCAGCTTAGGATCGCCGCCTGGGCAATCAACCCGCCGACCTGTGTCATTGCTGTCACCGACAATTCGCGCGCGTCGGGCAGCAAGTTGCCGCCCGAACGCCAGTTCCTGCTTCACGGAAAGCCGGGAGCAGGCTCCAAACCCAGTAGCAAACGGCCGGCACTCTGCCAGGTGCCATCGGAGAGGAACGCGTGCTGGGGAACCACCAGCGCGTCCTGCAGCGTCTGGGCGAGCGGATGATCGGTGAAGATTCCGGCGGTTCCGGCCATCGCGTAAGCCGCGCGGGCGACGTCGGCGCCGACTTTGGCGGCGTTGCTCGCACCCAGACGCAGCAGCGTTTGTGTCTCGAGATCGAGAGCCTCGCCGGCAACGAGCCTCTCATAGGCCTGGTCGGTCGTTTCATAGAGGAAGGCGCGGGCCGAGCGAAGCTGCGCCTCTGCCCGGGCCAGCTCGATCTGCACATGGGCGCGCTCGGCCAGCCGCGGCCCGCCGGTGATCGAGGTACGTCCGGCCGCCATCGCCACGACCTCGTCGAGCGCGGCGCGCGCCACGCCGAGGCCGACCACCGCCAGGACCTGCGCCGCGATCGCCATTGCCGGATAACGAAACAGCGGCGTCTCGAGACTGGAGCGGCCGCCGCGGACGAAGGTCCACTCGCGGGGCACCACGACCTTCTCGACAATCATATCGTGGCTGCCGGTGCCTCTCAGGCCGTTGACATCCCAGTTGTCGACGATCCGGACCTTCTCGCGCGGGAGGACGGCCAGGCGCGGAAGGCCGCTGGTCGGCGTTCCGTCGTCGACCTTGATGCCGACGCCGATCAGCGCGGCAGCGGTGCAGCCGCTGCCCCAGCCCCAGCGCCCGCTGACCTCGAAGCCGCCGGCGACAGCCATGGCCGACTGTGGCGGGAAGATGCCGCCGGCAAAGATCACGTCGGGACCGTTGGCATAGATCGTCTCGAGCGTCGTCACCGGCAAAGCGGAAAGATAAAGTGCGGCGTGACCGAAACTGGCGACCCAGCCGGTCGAGCCGTCGGCCGCCGATATGCGTTCGATGAGCCGGTAGAAATCCGAGGGCTTGTCCTCGTTGCCGCCGAACCTGCGCGCCACCAGGGAGCGAAAGACACCGGCCTGCTTCAGCAGCGCCACGACGTCGTCGCTCAGCCGCCGTTGCGCAGCGAATTCGGCACGCCGTACCCGGACCTCGGACAAAAGTCTCTGCAGCGCCTGCTCGCGATCGGAAGCGGGCGCGGCGGGCTTGCGGCTGGCGACATCGGGCATGGCGTCTCCCTTCAATCCGCGCCCGCGAACGTCGCCGCCGTTCCTGTCATTTTCGCGGCAGCAATTATCCCTGCAGCACCATGTCCGCTGCTTTCTCGCCGATCATGATCGAGGGCGCGTTGGTGTTGCCCGAGGTGAGGGTCGGCATGATCGAGGCATCGGCGACGCGCAGGCCGGCAATGCCGTGGACGCGAAGCTGGGCATCGACGACGGCCATGGCGTCGCTGCCCATCTTGCAGGTGCCGACCGGATGGTAGGTCGTCTCAGCCGCGGCTCTGACCCAGTCCAGTATCTCGTCGTCGGTATTGCGGTCCACGCCGGGCGCGATCTCGCTCACCTGCAGCGGCGCCATCGCGGGCGCGGTCATGATGGCGCGGGCGATGCGAACGGCACGCACGGTGAGGGCGGCGTCCACGGCCGAAGAGAGGAAGTTGAAGTTGATCGCGGGCGGCTTCCTCGGATCGGACGAGACGACGTGGATGTGGCCCCTGCTCTCCGGCCGCATCGGGTGGGCGTAGCAGGTGACGCCGGACTGCCGGGAGATCTTCGGTCCCTTGGGGCCGGGCTCGGTCAGCATCGGCACCCAGCCCAGCAGCAGATCGGGCGCGGCAAGGCCGTCGCGCGAGCGCACGAAGGCGCGCAACGGCGCGCCCACGCTGCCGAGCAGGCCTCGCCCGGAGAGGGCGTAGCGCAGCGCCTGGCGCACGAGACCGAGGCCGCGGGCCGTGTCGTTGTAGGTTATGCCCTTGGCGCCGACGGCCCACTTCGTGCGGGGCGCATAATGGTCGCGCAGATTTTCGCCGACGCCCGGCAAGGCGTGGCGCACTTCGATGCCGAGCGCCTGCAGGCGCGCAGGCTGGCCGATGCCCGACAGCTCGAGAAGCTGCGGCGAGTTGATGGTGCCGCCGCTCACCACGACTTCGCGCGCGGCCCGCGCTTCTCGTCTCGCAGCGCCGACGGCATAGCGCACACCGACGCAGCGCTTGCCGTCGAACAGCAGGGACTCGGCAACCGCGCCCGTTTCAATCCGGAGGTTCGGACGCTTGGCGGCCGGGTCGAGATAGCAGCGCGCCGTGCTCATGCGTCGGCCCGACGCGATCGTGGCCTGGCTCATGGCGATGCCGTCCTGCCGCGCGCCGTTGTAGTCGGGGTTGTGGGCGATCCCGACCTCCTCAGCCGCCTTGATCACCGTGGCGAAGAAAGGCTCGCGCGGCTCGGGGTTGGTGACGCGGAGCGGCCCGTCGCGGCCGCGAAAGGCGTCGTCGCCGCCGCCGTCATAGCTTTCCATGCGCTTGAAGAACGGCAGGACGCTCTCATAGCTCCAGCCCTGGTTGCCCATCTGCGCCCAGGTGTCGAAGTCCTGCGCCTGGCCACGCACGAAAGCCATGCCGTTGAGCGCGCTGGAGCCGCCCAGCATGCGGCCGCGCGGCACTGGAATCCGGCGGCCCTGCGTGTTGGCGTCGGGCTCAGAGCTGTAGAGCCAGTTGACGGCGGGGTTGATGATCATCCGGGCGGAGCCGACCGGGATGCGGGTCCAGCGATAATCGGCGGGCCCCGCTTCCAGCAACAGCACCTTATTGCGCGGATCCGCCGAGAGCCTGTTGGCGACGACGGCGCCGGCCGACCCGGCGCCGATGACGATATAGTCGTACTGCATCGGCGGAAGTGTCGGTCAATTGCCTGGCACTGCCAACATGCGTCAGCCGCAGCGCGAAGTGCAGACCTTCGCGGTCTTGCCATTTCCGCCAAGTCTCGTCACAGTGCCGGCGCTTCGAGGGACACTTTCGAAATGGATCAGCGCTAACTCACCTCTTTCGGTCTCCTGTCGTCTGACAGGAAGGGCACGGCATGGCCGTGCGAGTGCGCTGTTTTCGGAGTCCCCCGTGTCCCATCCCCTTCTGACCGCGCCCATCGGGCGGAGCCTGCTGCGCCTGGCCGGTCCCACCACCGGGTTCATGGCGGTGCAGATCGTCGTCGCCATCGCCGAGACCTGGTTCATCGCCCAGCTGGGCGCCGACGCGCTGGCGGGTTTTGCACTGGTCCTGCCCTTCCTCGTGTTGATGCACAACATGGCCAACGGCGGCATGGGCGGCGGCGTCGCCTCCGCCCTCGCCCGCGCCCTGGGCGGCGGACGTCTCGACGATGCCCGGGCCCTGGTGCTGCACGCGCTGGTCCTGGCCGCGGCCCTTGCCCTCGTCTTCGCGGTCCTCGGCTGGACCGTGGCGCCCGCCTTCTACAGCCTGATGGGCGGCAGCGGGCTGGCGTTCGCGCAGGCGCTTGCCTTCAGCAACGTCATCTTCGGCGGCTGCGTGGTGGTGTGGTCGAGCGCCTTTCTCGCGGCCCTGCTGCGCGGCGCCGGCGACGCGGCAACGCCCGGCCGCTACGGGATCGCGATGTCGATCGTCTACGTACCTCTGGCGGGTGTGCTGACGCTCGGGTTCGGCAGCTGGCCCGGCGTCGGCATGGCCGGGCCCGGACTTGCCGGCATCGTGACCATGGGCGGGCAGACTCTATTACTGGCGCGCGCCGTATGGCGCGGCCGGCTGGGTGTCGCGCCGCACCTCCTCGGCGTCCGGCTGCAACGCCGGCTGTTCTGCGAGATTCTGAACGTCGGTGTCATGGGCTCGTTCACGACGGTCGTGGGCAGCCTCGCCGCGCTGCTGATGACCGGCCTGGTCGGCCGTTTCGGCATCGAGGCGCTGGCGGGCTACGGCGTCGGCATGCGCCTGGAGTACATGGTGTCACCACTGGCCTACGGCATCGGCACGGGGCTCACGACCCTGGTCGGAGTGGCGGCGGGCGCCCAGGACGCCAAGCGCGCGGTGCGGGTCGCATGGATCGGCGGGCTCGCCTCCTTCGCCCTGATCGGCGCCATCGGCTGGGCTGCGGCGCTGTTGCCGGAAGCCTGGTCGCGCCTGTTCACTTCGGATCCGCCGGTGATCGCGGCCAGTACCGCCTACCTCACGCATGTGGCGCCGTTCTATTGCCTGCTGGGCCTCGGGCTTGCGCTCTACTTCGCGAGCCAAGGCGCCGGCCGGATGACGGTGCCAGTCTTGGCGGGCCTCTTGCGCGTGGCGGTGGCGACGGCCGGCGGCTGGTTTGCGGTCGAGCACATGGGGTCGGGGCTCGACGGCGTATTCATCGC
>Ga0207952_1000155_pt1 | contig 69096 bp, 63 predicted proteins | sample SubbioR12Aug_8Ca_FD_184831 | JGI IMG/M metagenome (GOLD analysis project Ga0207952, IMG submission 184831) | Serpentinite rock and fluid subsurface biosphere microbial communities from McLaughlin Reserve, California, USA - CR12Aug_8Ca (SPAdes) | ecosystem: Environmental > Terrestrial > Deep...
ATAATATAGACGATGCGCGTTTTTCTATTAAGAGAACCAAAGCCTTTGGGGCGTTATCGGTGAAGAGTTACAACCAACCGCGTCGCGACCAACGCCAACAAGTATTACAAGCCGCTCGTGAAGAAGGCATTAACGTAGTGCCTGAAGGTGGTTCGAACTTTTTCCATAATATGAGCATGGTGATTGACGGTCATACGGGCGTAGAACACAACATTCCGATCACTCCGGTTTACAAAGATGTATTGACTCTTTGGGGCAAAACCGGCGTGGGCTATACTCCTACCCTGATTGTAAATTATGGTGGTTTGAATGCCGAGTATTATTGGTACCAAAAAACCAAAGTGTACGAAGACAAAAAGCTATTGCAATTCACGCCAAGAGGCATCATCGATTCGCGTGCTCGTTTCCGTACCATGGCTCCGGATGAAGAGTATGAAAACGATCATATCCTAACCGCAAAATCGGTTAAAGCTTTGGCCGATAAAGGCGTTAAAGTGAATATGGGTGCCCACGGACAGTTGCAAGGTTTGGGCGCGCATTGGGAATTGTGGAGCATCAACCAAGGCGGCATGAGCAATTTAGAAACTTTAAAAACCGCCACCATCAATGCCGCTAACTACATAGGTGCCGGAAAAGACATTGGTTCCTTAGAAGTAGGCAAATTGGCTGATATTTTAGTTTTAGATAAGAATCCGTTAGAAGACATTCAAAACTCGAACTCGTTGCGCTATACCATTGTGAACGGCCGCATGTACAATTCCGATACCATGAACGAAGAAGGCAATGAACCTAAAGCCCGTAAAAAATTCTACTGGGAAAACAGCAAATACAACGCGGCTTTCCCTTGGCACGAAGAAACCGAGAGCTTTATGGAGCACCATTGTTGTGATGCGGTTCATAATTAAGGGATAAGTAAAAAGGGATAAGAGATAAGAGATAAGGGATAAGAGATAAGGGATAAGAGATAAGGGATAAGAGATAAGAGATAAGGGATAAGAGATAAGGGATAAGAGATAAGTTTCATCACTAGTCCCTTTTCCCTTTTCCCTTTTTTACTTTTTTACATTTTACTTATTCCAACGACATCCTCTTCTTAGCCCCTTCGAGAAGCTGTTTTTCGTAGGTTAACAACTGTTGTTGGAGTATGAGTTGGTATAACGCATTTGAATTGTTTCTTGCCAACATTTTATTGTTTTTACGGGTAATGAATTCCAATACGCTTTGATGAGCCTCGCTCTTTTCCTGTGGTCGATTTTGAAGATAGTGCAACAGCTTTTGTGCTTTGACTAAGTTGGATAACTTCTTTTGCATGGCATTGATTTTTTGGGCAACCAAAAGGAGTTGGTAATCATTCTCCAAAATCAGGCGTTTGAGTTGCTTTTCTGTTATCAACGGCTGCGTAGCTTCGTGAGGAAGAGGTTTGTTTTTAACTTCTGAATCTTTTACCTGTTTGAGCAGTTCAGCCAGCAGGAGCTTGGCCGGGTTCGGCAGGCTACCCAATCCCAATTCAAATTTGGCCAACATACTGCGCGTAACCCCTAACAACATGGCCAACTCTTCTTGGGTAAACCCTACGCTATCTCGGATACTGTTTTTATTTTTAGGTGTTTTCATAGTAATAAACGATTATATTTTACATTCAAATAAAAACTATGCCAATGCGAACACGTTTTTCAAAATAAAAATCTTGTTCGCAATTACCGAACAAGATTTAAAAAATAAAATTCCTGTTCGGAAGTAAAATAGTTTGTTCTTGTAAAAGCAATCTAAAGGAAGTGATAAGACGTACAGCCTACAACAGCCTCTTAACAGCATTGCCTATTCCCTAAACTTGGAATTACTTTAAAAAGAAAGTTCTTTAAAAAACAAAGAAAGTTCTTATATTTACAAAGCAGATAATTAAAAAGGATTCGGTGAAACGAATCCTTTTTAATTTCTTTTACTTGATACGTTTCTATTAAGGAAAGAGGCTTTAAAAAGTCTGTAGTGCACAATTTAAGAAAAATTGTCACGCTATACCAAAGCCGTTTTGGATTAAAACATAAAAATATGAGCAAACTTGCCATCCCTATTAGTGAGCAAATTGAAAGATTAAAAAAAAAGGGATTAGACACTAGCTGTTTTAGCGAAGATAAAGTCAAAGAGATATTATTAGATATCGGTTATTATCGGTTTGGCTATTACTGTCATCCTTTTATGGATAATACCAGTGACACCTTTAAGGATGAGACTAAAATAGGGACTATCATAGATTTATATTATTTAGATACTGATTTAAAATATCTTCTTCAGAAATACATTAATAGAATTGAAATAAACTTTAGAACAAAATTGATCTATTTTGTTTCTATGAAATACAAAAAAGACCCAACTTGGTTTATCAATAATGAGGTCATGGAACAATCATTTATTGATAAATTTGAAGATATTTATTCTGAAAAATTTAAAACCGAAAATTTAACTATTAAAAAGCATCATAAAAAATATCCTGATGATTCATTTGCACCGGTTTGGAAAACATTTGAATACCTAACTTTAGGAGCAATAATAACCGTTTTTTCGAATATTAAAGATGAAGATATCAAAATAAGAATTTCAGATTGTTACGGAATTAGAGATTTAAATAAATTTTTAAGGTTATTGCATACCGTACGACAAGTGAGAAACATATGTGCTCACAGCGGTGTTTTATTTGACTACCGTTTGCCTCAGAGTATAAATTCGATTCCACAAATTACATTCAACGGAAGTGATAGAAATTCTGTTGATGCCTGTATAAAAGTTATATGTTTTTTTACAAAGTGCATCTCTACTAATCGACACAATGATATAGAGAAAGAAGTAAAGGAATTATTTTACTCATTCGAAAAAAATGAACAAATAAAAAAAATTATAACAGATAAGATTAATTATAATTTTTAATCATGTCATTATATATCCCAAAATTATTGTACATTTGCTCCGTATTAAGTGCCTCATTATTCGAATGCTTTAATGGTGCACTCTAAAAAAATAATAAAAAACCCAGTCTAGTAAATAGCACTGGGTTTTGTTTTATAAAAAATACCCCGCTCGTGCGCGAATCCTTTCGCGTTCGACAACCACAAATAACAAAAAAAAGGAGGTCAAATGACCTCCTTTTTCATTACATCACTTTAATCCGTATTATGCTAAATCATAACGGTCGGCATTCATAACTTTGGTCCAAGCCGCTACGAAATCTTTCACAAATTTTTCTTTGTTATCGTCTTGGGCGTACACTTCGGCATACGAGCGCAAGATAGAGTTAGAACCAAAAACCAAGTCAACGCGTGTCGCAGTCCAACGGGTTTCGCCGGTTTTTCTGTTTACAATGTTATAAGAGTTTTTACCGGTTGGTTTCCATGAATAATTCATATCGGTTAAGTTCACAAAGAAGTCGTTGCTCAACACCCCAACATTATCGGTAAATACGCCGTGTTTAGAACCTCCGTAATTAGTACCTAAGACACGCATTCCTCCTATTAAAGCTGTCATTTCGTGTGCCGTTAAGCGCATCAATTGGGCTCTGTCTAACAACATTTCTTCCGGCTGTACTTTGTAATCGCTTTTTACCCAGTTGCGGAAACCATCGTGCAACGGTTCTAATACGTCAAACGATTCGGCATCGGTCATTTCAGCTGTAGCATCACCTCTGCCCGGTGCAAAAGGCACTTTGATATTTACGCCGGCAGCATGAGCCGCTTTTTCTACCGCTGCTGTTCCGCCCAACACTATCAAATCGGCTAAACTTACTTTTTTGCTCAATCCGGCTTGTAATTCGGTTAACTTATCCAATACTTTTTGCAAACGCTCCGGTTCGTTGCCTTGCCAATCTTTTTGAGGCGCTAAACGAATACGGGCACCATTGGCACCACCACGGAAATCAGAACCACGGAAAGTACGAGCACTATCCCAAGCCGTGTTGATTAACTCGGTTGCCGTTAAACCACAATTTAACAATTTGGCTTTTAAGTCTTCGATTTCTGCCTCAGTTAAAGTATAATCTACTGTAGGAACCGGGTCTTGCCAAATCAACTCTTCTTGAGGCGCATCAGGTCCTAAATAACGACTTCTTGGTCCTAAATCGCGGTGTGTTAGTTTGAACCAAGCTCTGGCAAATACATCTTCAAAATAAGCCGGATCATTGCGGAATTTTTCAGAAATTTTGCGGTATTCCGGATCCATTTTCAACGCCATATCAGCATCGGTCATGATTGGATTTCTTCTTACACTCGGGTTATGAGCATCCACCGGCTTGTCTTCTTCTTTCATGTTAATCGGTTCCCATTGCCAAGCACCGGCCGGACTCTTTTTCAATTCCCATTCGTGGTTGAATAAGATGTCGAAATATGTGTGGTTCCATTTATCAGGGTGCGAGGTCCAAGCGCCTTCCAAACCACTGGTAATGGTATCTGGACCATTGCCGTTGCCTTTAGGATTTAACCAACCAAAACCTTGGGTTTCGATGTCGGCTGCTTCCGGTTCAGGTCCTAACGCATTTGCATCACCATTTCCGTGGGCTTTCCCTACGGTGTGACCACCGGCAGTTAAGGCTACCGTTTCCTCATCGTTCATGGCCATACGGGCAAAAGTCACACGCATGTCTTGAGCCGTTTTTAAAGGATCAGGATTACCATCAACCCCTTGTGGATTCACATAGATTAATCCCATCATTACGGCTGCCAACGGATTTTCTAAATCTCTTTCGCCTGAGTAACGGCTGTTTTCACCACCGGATACTGCTAACCAAGTATTTTCGGAACCCCAATAAATATCTTTTTCCGGGTGCCAAATGTCTTCACGACCACCGGCAAATCCGAAGGTTTTGAAGCCCATAGATTCGTAAGCCATATTTCCGGCTAAAATCATCAAATCGGCCCAAGAGATTTTGTTTCCGTATTTTTTCTTGATAGGCCAAAGCAATCTGCGTGCTTTGTCTAAGTTTCCGTTATCCGGCCAGCTGTTTAAAGGAGCAAAACGCAAGTTACCGGTTCCGCTACCGCCACGACCATCGGCTATACGGTAACTTCCGGCACTGTGCCAAGCCATACGAATCATTAATCCGCCATAGTGACCCCAATCGGCCGGCCACCAATCTTGGCTTTCGGTCATTAATTTTTTCAAATCGGTTTTTAATGCTTCAAAATCCAATTTTTTAAATTCTTCGGCGTAATTAAAATCTTCTCCTAAAGGATTGGTTTTGGTGTCGTGTTGGTGTAGAATGTCTAAGTTTAGCGCATTAGGCCACCAGAAGCTATTGTTAGGAACGTCGGTCCCTTGTTTTACTTGAGCACCGGAAAAAGGACATTTTCCGCCACTGTTGCTGTTGTTTTCCATATTATAAATTGGTTTTAGTTGATTTCTTTTTGGCTAAGTTAAAGAGAAATCAACTATGAAAAACACTTATTACAATAGAAAAAAACTATGAAAATATACAACAAACATTATTGTCAAGGATTAGAACAAAATAACCGGAAAGCTTTATTTGGCTAACAATTAACAACTTACCCTTATTAACTGTTGCAAATTGGCAATATCCAGTGGTTTTTCGAGATATCCCTTCAAAATAGAATATTTGGTAGCTAGTTCTTTGTCTTTGACATTCAATGAGGATGTCAGGATAAAAATATTCAACTTACTGTAGTTGATACCTTTATTTTTCAAGAGTTCATCTAAGAATTCAAAACCGTTCATTTCGGGCATGTTGATATCTAACAATACAATATTTGACTGTTCATCATTATTGCTTTTAAGGTATTGCAAAGCTTTTTTACCCGAGATAAAATCGGTTACTTCCGCTTCTAAATCATTTTTTTTAATCACTTTTTTGTGCACCAAATTAATAATGGGATCATCATCAATGAGTATGTATTTCATTTCTTAAAGATTATTTATCGGCAGTTTGACATTGACTTCTGTTCCTATTTCTTTTTTTGATTTTAAAGATAATGTACCGCTAAGTTTTTCGGCTATTTCCTTGCAGATATAGAGCCCTAAACCCGAACCTACGCTCGTGCTGCAACCTCTGTAAAACATTTCAAAAACTCTTGGTAAACTGATTTTGTCAATTCCTTGACCATTGTCGCTAATTTTAAACGATATCATCTTATTATTTCTTTTGGACAATGAAAACTTAACAAATGAATGGGTATTGTTCTTTTTGTATTTAACAGAATTTCCTATCAGGTTTTTGAGCAATACACTAATCCTGAATTTATCGGTTATAATGTTGTCATCTCCGTTACTTTCGTAAATCAAATCAATATTCGAATCGCCTGAATATTTAATGTCGTTAAATATTTCAAAAACCATTTCCTTGAGATTGACATCTTCCAATTTAACCGCCAATCTTGAATTTCTGGAATACTCTAAGATATCTTGTATAGAAGAATCCATGCGACTGGCGCTACTTTCAATTAGTTTGATGTATTCTACTAAACTTGGATTTACTTCATCATAATCAATTAATGAAATCAAACCTTTAATTGAAAGCAGTGGTGATCTTAAATCATGCGACACTCTGTACACAAAGTTATCAAGTTCTGAGTTGACCTTTTGAAGCTCAACGTTGTTTTTGAGTAGGTCTTTTTGAATCTTATTTAGTTCGCTAATATCGACGCCTGATAAAATGATGTATTCTAATTTATCATTGTTAAAAAACGGTAAAACGGTATTGAGCAATTCGACTTCCTTGCCGTTTTTAAGAACCATATCTTCATATTTAACCGCTTTTTTGTCTTTAATAGCATTTTGCATATGAAAGATAAGTTTGTTTACTATGGATTGATTATTGGCATCCGCTGTGTAAACATCATAAACCGATTTGAAAAGATAATCTTGCCAAAAAGGATTGCACTCCAACATGGCTTCGTTAAAATAAATCAGCTCACAAGTATTGTTAAAAACAGCAATCTTATTGGGTAGGTGATTTAGTATACTTTCATAAAATTGTTTTAGAGAAGCTACTTTTTCATCGGCTATTTTGGTATCGGTTATATCGATAGAACTACCCACCAATCGAATAACTTCTCCTTTGGCATTTTTTTCACCTATAGTAAGGGTTCTTAAATATCTGACAGATTGATCGTTTTGACGAATGATTCTGTAGTCTTGTACAATACTATCTATTTCACAGTTTAAGACCTTATCCCTGTTATCAATTACTCTCTTTTTGTCTTCGGGATGTAAAGAATTGAGCCAAAATGAATAAAACCCATTTTGAATTAGTGCACGATCGGCTCCGTATTGATTGATTAAAATATCATTCCACGTAGAGTCGTTGAGCTCTTTGTTCCATTCCCAAATTCCAATTTGAGATTTAGCGGAAATCAACTCAAATCGAGAATTCATCCTGAGTATTTCGGCTTTAAATTCTACCTCGTTAGTGATATCTTTAATAACAAAAATGTTGTTGATGTGCCTTTTAAGCTCGTCAAAAACCGGGATAATTTCAATTTGGCTGTAGTATAGTTTGCCTTCTTTGGTATTATTGAGCAAGGTTAACTCAATGTTCTGTTTGTTTTTGAGCGCTTTGGAGATTTTTTTCTTTTCTGAAAACTCTACTATAAAATTATCAAACAAATCCTTGGTTTGCTTACCGTAAACATCTTCAAAAAAGTATCCTGACATTTTTACAAACGATTCGTTTATCCATTCTATGACCCCTTTTTCGTCGGTGATAATAACCCCGTTTTTGGTTTTGGTGGCTATGAGCGATAACTTTTTGAGCTCAATTTCTGAGCTGGATATTTTTACAATTTGGTCTTGTATTTTTTTATTCTGATAAAAATTAGTCAGTATGGAAAGAAACTGTTGGGCAAATAAACTAAAAATAGTTTCGTGCTTATCATTCAATCTTTCATAAAAAGGTGCTTTTTTTACAGAAACCAGCCCTATCAAATACACTGATAAGTTTAAAGTCTTGTCTTCGGCAAAATGAAAAACAGCATCTGAGTAAGCTGATAGATAATCAAATAATGACAATCGCTTGGAAGATATTACAGAAGATTTAGACTTGGCTACTATTTCTGCCAAATTCAATAAATCTGAGGCTATCTTTTGTTGCTCTCCACCATCTTTCAAATGCAAACTTTCGTTAAAAAACAAAGTATTACCGGTATCTTTCTCTACAATCAATATAGCCGAAGCTTCGACTTCCAAAACATCTATAATACCCTCAACAGACATGGTCAAGAAGTCTTCAAGTTTGTTGCTTTTAAGGGCAGAGTTACTGAACTTATTTAAACGTTTGTATAAAACCAGCTCATGGTCTAATTTATCCTTAGCATTAATTAACTGCTGTTCTATATATGAGAAACGAGTAACGCGTAATTGTAATTCTTTGTATTCCCTAAGCAATGAATCAAAATTATTTTTTGTTTTCATCGGGAGTCCTTTTTATCTGTAAATTACATATAATGCCGTAGTATAATTGTGATAGGTGTTTTTTCCGCCTAATCTGGCAAACTCACCAAACCCATACATGCCTAACCAAGGCGGACAAATGCCGTTGTCAAAAAATGGCGTTTGCATTTTATGCACCAACTCTTCTTTTAAAATGCGATTGGTTAAAAACCGCCCTCTGGCCAAGCAATCTGCATGAAAAACAGCAACCGGTTTTTTATGATTATTTCTGTTGTTGATGTTTTGAACAATACGTTCCATTTCTTTAAAAATAACTTCTTCATCTCTTACCGTTAACCATAATTCGGTTCCTATTGGACAGGTAGTTGCATAGTACATATCATCTCCATCATGCTTAGTAACCACTCTTAAAATATGATTGTTACCATATTCTTCAGCCAATTCCTTTGACAATTTTTCTGCCAAGGCGCCTATAGGAATAGTATTTCCGCAATCGGATTTATCATCCAATCCTAATCGATTTAAATATTCTGTCCAAGCCGGTTTTCCGTTGAGCTCTTTAATGATATGTCCTTCAGACTTAGTAACCACCATAGGTTCACCAATAGCAATAAAACCATGTGTTGCCTGTGTATCAACTGTTAATGAAGGATCACAAAATCCGATAGCATAAGCGCCGTGTTCATAAACCACATCGTTTACAGCTTGATAACTAACATAACCTTTCATATTGTCGGATGAAGTAGCTCCGAAAATGGTTACCTCAGGACCAAACACTTCTTCAAACGCCTTGATGCACAAATCATTGTCGATATCAATTCCGGAACCTAAAAAATAAACCATATTGATTCCTTCTTTTTGCGAAGCTAACGATTGAGCCAGCCCTAAGGCTTTCTCGTAAGAGTTGTGACCATACAATCCATCGGTAGAGGCTAAGGCATATTCTTTCCCTTTGATAGCCATCACGGCAATATCTTTCATAGACTCGCTAACGCCTTCCCTACCTACCACTCCGCAACAAGAAGCAGCCACCACATCGGCATGTGGAACCAATCGCTTTGATTCTTGTATAATTTCAGTAAAATCGTGTCCGATTGAGGCATGAAATATCAGTAAGTCGACAGCGTTGTAATCACCATCGCAGGCCACCTCTAAACATTCGGCAACACCCCTTTTTGTATTTACTATTCTTGTTGAAGCAGAGTAAAATTGCAGCATAATTGAAAAGTTTTAAAATTGTAAGATTTGGATTTAAACTTTGGTCGAATTCAAACGACATCAAACAAATTAGTAAATCTTTTACAAATCAATCGTTCAGATTAGACAAAGAGACTTTATAAACCATTAATCGGTCTTAATTCATAGACGAACGACAAATTGATTTTGCAAACAACCAAGTTTAAACACTTGTTAATCATAAAAAAACATCATTTACAACCTTTTATCTAATACAATATGCTATTAAAAGAAAAAAATAAACCGTTTAACCTAAAATTATAAAACTGAAATCTTACGATTTTAAATTTGAGTAAAAAAATAGTTTTCAAGTTACTAACAGTTATGCCAAAAAATAACATTATCAACCTTTTAGAAGCTGTAAATTCTCCTATCATAGCATTTAGAAAAAAGGAGCTGTTTTTTGCCAACGAAAGTGCCAATGTTGTTTTGCAATCTTTTCCAACAAAATACTTTCATACTTTCTTTGAAGAGTTGGAATTAAGCGAGATTACTTTTCCTTTTGTGACCAAAAAATATTGGAATGACAAAAAAGGAAACATCGTTGAATTAGAGCTCACCATATCCAAATATGAGATTGATGAAACTTATTTCCTGGTGGCTTTTAAACAAAATGCTACGGCTGATCCCCAACATATTTCGCTTGAAAAATCCGATTTAGTTCGAAAAAAGTTAGGTCTGTTTGAAGTCTTCATCAACCAAATCAAAGAAGGTGTTTTTGTTTTCGATTCGGAAGGTAAACTGGTTTACAAAAATGCAGCGGCGGAAAAATTAGTTAAAGTTTCTGATTCCGACTTAAAAAAAACGGCTATATGGGAGATTTTCAGGTATTTTCAAAACAGCATTAATTGGAAAGAAACACTACAAAAAGTTGACAAGAAAAAAGATTTCCGCTTTACAGAAAAAATCAAAGGCAAGTATTTATTGATCGAATTCCAAAAAAGAAATTTCGAAGGAGACGACTATTACTTGCTGATTTGTAACGATATAACAGAAAAATTTAAGGATAAAATTACCATTGAGGAAAAGGATTCTCAAATTGACTTTTTCCAAAAACATTTTCCGGTAGCCATGTTTCAGTTTCACGTACTGAAAAACAAAGTCCATTATTTTCACTATGTCAGTGATTCTTTTTATGAACTTTTCGGGTACAATATTTTAACCCATTACAAGTCCTGGTTAACCCGATTAAACATTCATCCCGAAGACGTTTCCTCATTTCTTGAAACTACACAACAATCTATTTTATATAACGAAAAATTCAAATTTACCGGTAGAATGATACTGAAAGACAACAGTATCAAATGGTTTGAAGCCAATGCTATTCCGGTTTTTCAGAACAATAAAATTGTTTTTAATGGTATCATCTGGGACATATCACAACAAAAAATAGCCGATTTTGAAATCAAAAAACGAAGGGAGTTTAACGACTCTGTACTGTTCAACATCCCGGCTGATATAGCAGTTTTTGATAAAAACCATAACTATCTCTTTATCAATCCCAATGGCATTGCCGATCCTGAACTTCGCAACTGGATGATTGGAAAAAACGATTTTGATTATTGTATCAAAAAAGGGATTGATGACACGATGGCCGTCAGAAGAGAAGAATATTTTCAGGAAGCCAAAAGAACCGGTAAACAAGTTGAATGGGTTGACGAAGTTGTGAAAGAAAACAGAACCTATTATATTCTAAGACGTTTTTATCCTTTTTATGTTGAGGGAGAACTTGCGTATATGATAGGTTATGGAATTGATATATCCGATATCAAAAATTTACAAAGCATACTGTCCAAAACAGAAAAACAAAACAATCTCATCATGCAATCTTCCATGGATGGTATCGTTATCATTGATGAGAATTGTACCATTTCATTTTGGAATACCAAAGCGGAAAAAATATTTGGTTGGACACTCAACGAAGTCATTGGAAAAAACTTACCAAACCTTATTCTCTCTGAGGAAAACGGGTGTTTTGAAATCAATGATTTCTTCAAAAAAATCGAACTTTCCGGTCAAGCTAACACTACTTTGGATTTGATAGCTGTTGATCGTAACAATAAAACTTTCCCTATCGAACTCACCATGATATCGGTTGATGATTTGGATTACAAGTTCAAGTATTTTGTTTTCATACGAGACATCAGTAACCGGAAAGAGAAAGAGCTTCAAATCCAACAGCAAAATGAAATATTAAAACGACAAAACACTGAATTAGAACAGTTTAACTACATAGCTTCACACGATTTACAAGAACCTTTGCTAACCATTATTGGTTATTCTGATTTACTGATGGAAGAATTCAGTAATGACTTGAATGAAGAAGGCAAATTGTTTTTAAACTTCATACACAACTCTGCCAACAGGATGCGCTTTCTGATTTCCGGTTTGTTAGAGTACAATAGAATCAACAAAAACAGTGAAATCCAATCGCTTGATTTGAACAAAACTTTAGCTGACGTTTTAGAAGACTTATCGGTTAACCTTAAAGAATCGGATGCCAAAGTGTACTACAATAAGCTGCCTGTTATCGATTGCTATCCGATTTTCATCAGATTACTATTCCAAAATCTAATCAGCAATGCTTTAAAATTCAGAAAAGAAAATACGGCTGCCCAAGTTTATATCATGGTTGAAGAAAAAGAAGATTGCTGGCAGTTTGGCGTTAAAGACAATGGAATAGGAATAGAAGAAAAATATTTTAATCAAATTTTTCAAATCTTCAGAAGGCTCCACACTGCTGAAGAATACAGCGGTTTTGGTATCGGACTTGCTCATTGCAAAAAAATTGTCGATATACACAACGGAGCAATCTGGATTGAATCGCAAGTGAATGAAGGTGCTACCTTCTTTTTTACAATTTCAAAAAACCTAAAAAATGACAACTAATACAATCATTCTAATCGATGACGATTTATCGGTAAACTATTTTCATCGAAGATTAGTAACCATATTAAACTTAACCGACGATATACATACCTTTTTTAACGGAAAACAAGCTTTGGAAGGAATAATGACCGTAAATAAAGCCTCAGAACCCGGCAAAAATGTGTTAATTTTTCTCGATTTAAACATGCCTTTGATGAGTGGTTGGGAATTTTTAGAAGAATTTGAAAAGCTAAAACACAAACTCCACATCAATTGCAGTATTCACGTTATCTCGGCTTCCTTAAACCCGATGGACAGGGAAAAAGCGGAACAAAATCCGAATGTGATGAGCTACATCAGCAAACCACTATCAAAGGAAACCTTACTCAATTGTATCTAATAACAATTTTGAAATTATTTGTCAATTCGACATAAAAAAGGCACAATTGCTTGTGCCTCTTAGTATTTAATATTGTTTTAATAAGCCAAAAGCTCTTGTAAAACAGACTCAAAACGCGCTTTAGGCAGGTATTGATCTTCAAGCGACTTCACAAAAGGAATAGCTGTTTCCAAACTTCCCACTCTTCGAACCGGTGCGTCTAAATATTCAAAACAAGCTTCGGTTATCATGGCAGATAGATCACTCGCAACACCACCAAACAAGGTATCCTCTTGAAGAATTATAACTTTTCCGGTCTTTTTAACCGAGGTAAATATTGCTTCCGTATCCAAGGGCTGTAAGGTTCTCAAATCAATCAAATCAGCGCTAATATCTTGATGCTTGTTTAAAGTTTCCAATGCCCAATGCACTCCGGCTCCGAAAGAAATAACGGTAACTTGAGTACCTTCTTTCAATAAAGCGGCTTTGCCGAACGGAATGGTATAATAGTCTACCGGGACATCTTGATAAACAGAACGGTAGAGCTGTTTGTGCTCAAAATACATCACCGGATTCGGATCGTTAATGGCTGTATTCAACAATCCTTTGGCATCATAAGGAAAAGCCGGATACACTACTTTCAATCCCGGTGTTTTGGTAAACCAAGCTTCATTGGTTTGCGAGTGAAAAGGACCGGCTTGGGTACCGCCGCCACAAGGCATGCGGACCACTACATCCGATTTTTCGCCCCAACGATAATGCTGTTTAGCCAACAGATTGACAATCGGATTGAAACCGGTAGACACGAAATCCGCAAACTGCATTTCCACCACGGCTTTATGACCATTGATGGATAAACCGTTAGCTGCCGATACTACAGCGCTTTCACAGATAGGTGTATTGCGGACGCGGTCTTTACCAAATTGCGCTACAAATCCATCGGTGATTTTAAAAGCACCACCGTATTCGGCTATGTCTTGTCCCATAATCACCAAATTCTCGTGACGCTCCATCGATTGTCGTAAGGCTGAAGATATGGCATCTATGACACGGATATTTTCTTTTTCCTCTCTCGGCTCAAAAACTTCAAAATCGTAAGGCTCGTAAACGTCGTTAAGCTCTTCTTCCAGATTGGCTTCACACTCCGGTTCGGCCACTGTAATCGCCCAATGTTCATCGATTTCGGCTTTAATATTGGCTTTAAACTCGGCATCCAATGCTTCCGAGAGCACGCCAACGTTCATCAAATAATCGCGATAATTGGCAATCGGGTCTTTAATCGCCCACATATCCATCAATTCTTGCGGTACATATTTCGTTCCGCTGGCTTCTTCATGACCACGCATTCTGAAAGTCTTAAACTCCAACAATACCGGACGAGGATTAGCAATCATTGACGCCTTTAATTCGGCTATTTTAGTGTAAACTTCTAATATATTGTTCCCGTCAATAATATGACTTTCCATACCATAACCTATACCTTTATCAGCCAGATTTTCGCAACGGTATTGTTCATTTGTTGGAGTCGATAATCCATAACCGTTATTTTCAATCACAAACAAGACCGGTAATTCCCAAACTGCTGCTATGTTCAATGCTTCGTGAAAATCGCCCTCAGAAGTAGCGCCTTCACCGGTAAAAACGGCAGTCACTTTACCGTTTTGCTTTAATTTATTGGCTAAAGCGATACCGTCAGCTACACCCATTTGCGGACCAAGATGCGATATCATACCTATAATTTTGAATTCCTGAGTACCAAAATGAAAACTGCGGTCTCTTCCTTTGGTAAAACCGCTTTTCTTGCCTTGCCATTGCGAGAACAATCGGTGCAACGGAATGTCTCTTCCGGTAAATACCCCCAAATTTCTGTGCATTGGCAAAATGTATTCGTCCCGGTCTAAAGCAGCCGTAATTCCCACGGAAATGGCTTCCTGACCTATACCGGAAAACCATTTAGACACTTTTCCCTGACGGAGGAGAATCAACATTTTTTCTTCTATCAAACGAGGTTTGAGCAATCTTTTATACAAGTCCAACAGTTGGATATTGGACAACTCTTTTCTATCGAAATTCATTTCAGTTGACTGTAATTTTTGTGGTCCAAAAGTAAGGATTTAATCTTCATTTTTCGACTTAAAGCCGGAATAAATTCAATCGATATTGTTAATAACTTTGGGATTTTATAAACAAAATTTACTTACATTTGTAGTTATGATTGGGATTTTCTCAGTCTGAGTTATTAACAAAAATTTTTTAGTAGTATGCAACAAATTCCAAGTGTTGACTTACGTGATTTCCTGTCGGACGATCCGACACGTAAACAAAAATTTGTAAATGAAATCGGAAAAGCTTACGAAGACATCGGCTTCGTAGCACTAAAAGGTCATTTTTTAGATGACAAATTGGTAGAAGACTTGTATGCAGAAGTGCGCAATTTCTTCAACCTGCCATTGGAAACCAAAGCCAAATACGAAATTCCCGGAATTGGCGGACAAAGAGGTTATGTTTCTTTCGGAAAAGAACATGCTAAAGGTCGCTCTGCCGGTGACTTAAAAGAATTTTGGCACTTCGGACAGTATGTGAGTGAAGGCTCAAAATACGCCAACGAATATCCGGACAATGTGGAAGTGGCCGAATTACCTCGCTTTAATGAAGTGGGTAAAGAAGCCTACAGAATGTTAGAAAAAACCGGTGTTTATGTTTTGAGAGCTTTGGCTTTATACATTGGTTTGGATGAGTTTTATTTTGATAATTTCATCAAAGACGGTAACAGCATTTTAAGACCAATCCATTACCCGCCTATTACTGATGAGCCTAAAGACGGCGCCGTTCGTGCAGCCGCTCACGGTGACATCAACTTAATTACATTATTGATGGGTGCGCAAGGTAAAGGATTGCAAGTACAAAATCACAACGGCGATTGGATTGACGCTATGGCGCAACCGGATGAGTTGATGATTAATGTAGGCGATATGTTGTCGCGTCATACCAACAACAAATTAAAATCGACGATTCACCAAGTAGTAAACCCGCCAAGAGAATTGTGGGGAACATCGCGCTACTCTATACCGTTCTTTATGCATCCGGTAAGCGATATGCCACTGAACTGCTTAGAAAAATGTATCGATGCAGATCATCCGAAAGCCTTCGACGATATTACAGCCGGAGAATACTTGGACGAACGTTTGGTAGAATTAGGACTCAAAAAGTAAAGGTTAATTCAATACATTTCATTAAAGACATTGAGTTTTCCAACTTGATGTCTTTTTTGGTTTTTTTACTAAGGTGCTAAGACACTGAGGCACTGAGGTAAAAAACCTTAGAGCTTTAGCCACTCAGAACCTTAGCACCTTTAAAGAAAAAAAATGGACTTACAAGAGCAACTCAAAAAACTATTCCCCGATCACGAACCTTCCAATGAACCGGAGGAAACAGTAATCGAGAATCATGAGCTTTTCATTCAGGCAGCGCCCATGATTTGCAAATACGAAAAACGCAAAGGCAAAGCCACAACCATCATCGAAGGCTACGAAGGCAGTGACGAAGATTTTAAAATCTTAGCGAAAGAAATCAAAACCAAACTTAGTGTCGGTGGTACGTTTAAAGACGGTGCCATCATCATACAAGGCGATTACCGCGACAAAATCATGAAAATGCTGCAAGACAAAGGTTTCAAAACCAAACGTGTAGGCGGATAAACCGGTTTCAAGTTTAAAACCCGAAACTCGAAACCCGAAACTCGAAACCCGAAACCCGAAACTCGAAACTCGAAACTAAAAAAATATGATACAATCTTCAGAATTAATATTAAATCCCGATGGTAGCGTTTACCATCTCAACTTAAAACCGGAACATATTGCCCACGACATCATCTTTGTTGGCGATCAAAACCGCGTAGAAAAAATCACACAATTCTTTGACAGCATTGAATTTTCGACCCAAAAACGCGAATTCAAAACCCAAACCGGTTATTACAAAGGCAAAAAAATGACGGTGATGTCTACCGGTATCGGTCCGGACAATATAGACATTGTAATGAACGAGCTTGATGCATTGGTCAACATTGATTTAGCAACGCGTAAACCCAAAGAAAATCTTACTTCACTCAACATCATCCGCATCGGAACTTCGGGTTCATTACAAGCCGACATTCCGTGTGACAGTTTTGTGATGAGTCAGTTCGGATTGGGCTTAGACAACATGCTTCGCTCCTATTTAATCGACGATATTTCGGAAAAAGCCATGGAAGATGCCTTTATCAGTCAAACCAACTGGGACATGAGAAAAGGACGTCCTTACGTAATTGCTTGCTCAGAAACCTTGGAAAAAAGATTGGAGAGCAATCAAATATTCAAAGGATTTACCGGTACGGCCGGAGGATTTTACGGTCCGCAAGGTCGCGTCTTACGCTTGGAAATCCAAGATCCGGAACTCAATGCCAAAATGGACAGCTTCGAGTTTGAAGGCATCAAAATGACCAACCTCGAAATGGAAACCGGAGCCATCTATGGTTTGGGCAAACTTTTGGGCCACGAGTGTTTGTCGCTCAACGCCATCATTGCCAACCGCGCCACCGGAAACTTCAGCGAAGATCCGTACAAAGCCGTAGACGCTTTGATTGCTTATACTTTGAACAAATTAGCCGAATAATTTTAGGAGCTTATACCCGCTTTCCGCAGTATCTTTTTTCCCGTTAGTTCCGGTGTTCTAATTCAGGATGTATCGAGACCGGTAAAAAAGGATACTTGCTGCAATCGGGGCTAGGCCATCATCTTGCTATGAACTTAATTTTAGAAACCGACCGTCTTATTTTACGTCCGCTCGAATTGTCCGATGCAGAGGCCATGTTTGCTATGGATAAAAATCCGGAAGTCCACAAATACCTTTGGCAAACTCCGGTACAAAAAGTAGAAGAAGTCATCAAAGTGATTCACTACGTTAACGAGCAATACAAAAGAAACAACATCGGTCGATTTGCTACTATTCTAAAAGAAACCGGAGAATTTATTGGCTGGACCGGAATTAAATTCGTAGACGACCATGTGGAAAACGGTAACACTAATTTTTACGATTACGGCTATCGCTTGGCAGAACCATTTTGGGGTAAAGGCTTCGCTACTGAGGCGTCATATGCTTGGCTGGATTACGGTTTCAAAACAATGAACATCGACAAGATGAACGCTTACACCCATGCCCAAAACGGAGCGTCTAATCATGTATTGCAAAAAGTAGGCATGAAATTCATGGAAGACTATCCGGACAAAGACGGCGTAATTTGGAAATGGTGGCAAATGGAGAATCCTGCTATCTCAGACCTATAGAAACGCCCTTTAGGCTACAGATACGCTTCGCTTTAGACCGTTAGAAGCTAACAATTAAAATAAATTCTATCTAATAATCTAAGAAGTCTAAAAATCTAACCCTCTAAATGAAAACAGTCAGAATAGCCGGTGTACCGGAACATTTTAATTTACCTTGGCATTTGTGCATCGAAAACGGCGAGTTTGAGGAAGTCGGCATTGATTTGCAATGGACCGATGTGCCCGAAGGTACCGGAAAAATGTGCCAACTGTTGCGCGATAATGAAACCGACATCGCCGTAATTTTAACCGAAGGCATTGTTAAAGACATCGTTGGCGGTAATCCGAGTTCTATAGTTCAAACTTATGTGGAAAGTCCGCTTATCTGGGGAATCCACGTTGCAGCTGAATCCCAATACCAAACTTTATCCGATTTAGAAAACACCAAAGTGGCCATTTCACGCTACGGCTCTGGTTCTCACCTGATGGCTTATGTTAACGCACAAAACCAACACTGGAATACTGAAAACTTACAATTTGAAGTGGTCAACACTATAGACGGCGCTGTGGAAGCCTTAACCCATGGGAAAGCCGATTACTTTATGTGGGAACGTTTTATGACAAAACCTTTAGTAGACAAAGGAATTTTTCGTAAAGTAGCCGATTGTCCAACGCCATGGCCTTGTTTTGTTATAGCGGTACGCAATGAATTCTTGGAAAGTAATCGCCAAACCATTGCTTTATTGCTGGAAATCATCAACAACACTACTATAGAATTCAAAGAAATTCCAAGTATCGACAGAACATTAGCGACTAAATACAACCAAAAGTTAGAAGACATTCAAACTTGGCTATCACTCACCAAATGGGCACAAAAATCTTTAGAAGAAAAAGTGTTAAACAAAATTCAAAATCAATTATTTGACCTCAAAATTATCGAGAAAAAAGGTACTTTTGCTGAAATCGTAAAAGCCGTTTAGCTTTTGCCATGGCAAGATGATAAAACCCGAAAATCTTACTTATCAGCAACTTAAAGAAAAGTTCAGGATAAAAAGTCCTTGGGACATGATTATCATTTTTGTCTTGAACATCCTGATTACCATTCCGATTTTTATCATTGCCCACCAAAACTTAGTGGTTTTAGATTGGGCCAACCACTTCGACAGAATTTTGCTTTTCATCGTTATCTTAGTAGTTATTCAACTCTTGTTGAGAGCTTTACGAAGAGTAACACTCATTTCTGTCATACTCTATTTTATCTTGTTGCTTTTCGGAACATTATCGGGGAAATACGGCTTTAAAAGTGTGTTTGAAGATTATCGTTCCATGGTTTATACTATGAGTGAAGACCCGTATCCGCAAGACATCATCATTTCCAAATTGTTACCGTTTCCCAACAAATCGAAAATTTTGGACGCCATAGAATATCAAAATCCGAGAATTCGCAATTTTGCCATCATGGCTACCAGCAAACACTTCAGAGACGTAAAAGGTTACTATGAAATTCACACTATAATACAATCGTTTGCCGTTTTTAAGGAAATCAATTCGCGTTGGAACTACGTAAGCGATCCCAAAGGAAGAGATTACATCGCTAAGGCCACGGAATCGTTACAATACCTTTCCGGCGACTGCGATGATCATTCGGTTTTCATGGCGGCTTGTATCAAATCGATTGGCGGCACTACCCGATTGATCCATACCAAAGGACACATCTACCCCGAGCTTTACATTGGAACCCAAAAAGATTTAGAGCAGATTAATTATGCCATTAAAAAAGTATTGTTCCCCGCAGAAAGTAAAAATCAAACCCTAAATTACCACATAGACGAAAGAGGTGATGTTTGGTTGAACCTTGATTATACCGCCAAATATCCGGGTGGACCTTTTATGAATGAGGAAATTTTAGGGGCTTTAACCTTGGAATAAATCTTTTGAAATTTATCATACACAACCACTTTATTTAGTATATTCGTTTTTGTTAAACAAACCCAACATGAAAAAAGTCTTACTGCTGTTACTTTTACTGTCTACAGCCACGCAAGCGCAAGAAAAAAGCACTATCGATTCCCAAAAAAATGAATTCCGAGTAGATGTGTTGTCTGCTTTGGTTTGGCAAAAAGCCAGTTTCAGTTATGAGCGCTTTTTTGGTGGTGCTTTCTCCACCGGATTTAATTTGAACTTCTCGGACAGCAATAAATTAAACGATGATTTTGAACGTGGCTACCGCAATAATGTTCCGAAATTTGAATTCAATCCGTATGTGAGATACCAATTATCTAAAGGCAAAACGAGCTTTTATTTTGCAGAAGTATTTGCTTCCTACAATGGCGGCGATTACAAAGAAATCGTTCGTTTAATTGACGAAAACATCAATGGTTATTACACCACTAAAAAATCAACTTACACCGATTTTGGTTTGGGTGGCGGTTTAGGCTATAAAATGTACCTCAAAGAAGCATTTGTCATCGAATTCTTGGCCGGTTTCGGTTCCAATTTAACCAATCGTGATAAAAGTCCGGATGTGATTTCCAGAGTGGGTTTTAACTTAGGTTATCGATTTTAAAAATTAAGTCATGAAAAAAATACACTATATAGCACTACTTTTTGTTGGATTGTTGTTTTCCAACTGCGACACCAATGATGATGATTTCTACAAGACCATTTATGTAGAAGGCGGGAACAATATTGTTAGAATTGAAACCCAATCCTCATACAATGTTGGCGATTATTTGTACGTGAAAGCCGATTTGGCGCGTTATATTCCTGAGCCTGGACAAACAGAAACGGCTCTTTTAGACATTTACAAAACTACCGGGAATGCCTCACAATTTGTATTCTCTTATGTAATCGAGAGAAAAATCAATGCAACCGATTGGGAAGTGGTTACCGTAAATGACAGCCAATTGGATGTTATTGCAGGATCAGCCCAAAATGGCGCTTATGTTTACGGCATTTGCAATTACAACGCTACCGATGAATACTATCGCTATAATGTTGGTTTCCCGTTGTTAACTGCCGGGAATTATCGTCTTACATTTGGCTACAACAGTTCTTCCACTAACAGTGTAGAGATGGTTTCCTTGAGTGCTCCGAAAGACTTAATTGTAAATATCAATGCGGCTGTTTCTAATTTAGATAACAACGGATATTATTATTTCACCGTAAACTAAATTACCAACGAATAGGCTCTTTTCCCAGACTTTCTAAATATTGATTGGTTTTACTGAAATGCTGATTGCCGAACCACAATCCACGATTAGCACTAAGTGGTGAAGGATGTCCGGTTTCTAAGATATGATGTTTGCTGCGATTGATTTTGGCACCTTTCTTTTTGGCGAATCCACCCCAAAGAAGGAAAACCACATTTTCTTTAGCATCGGATATTTTCTGAATAACCGCATCAGTAAACGTTTCCCAACCCTGATTTTGATGGCTTCCGGCTTCGCTTTCGCGCACTGTTAATGTTGCATTGAGCAACAAAACCCCTTGGTCGGCCCATCGCTCTAAATTACCACTGATAGGAAACGGGATTTGCAAATCGGACTCAATTTCTTTAAAAATATTTTGAAGCGAAGGCGGAAAAGCAATGCCGTCATTCACCGAAAAACACAAGCCGTTAGCTTGACCCAAACCGTGATAAGGATCTTGCCCAATAATAACCACTTTTACTTTGTTAAACGGACAATGATCAAAAGCTGCAAAGATTTGACTGCCCTTAGGAAAGCATCTTTTAGTGGCATATTCTGCTTTTACAAAAGAGACCAAACGGTCGAAATATGGTTTGTCAAATTCGGCTGAAAGTTGTTCCTGCCAAGTCGGCTCCATTTTGATTAACATCTCATAAAATTTTACCAAAAATACTATTTTCTGTTGCAATATGGATTTTATCCTTTGTAACTTTGAAGCATAGACCATGACAGCATGATATCGATTACAGACAAAACATTACAAGATTTAGAATTCAATACGGTTTTACAGACCATTTCCGATCGATGCAACACTGAAATCGGGAAGGAAAAAGCACTCAACATCGTTCCTTTTAAAAATAAAGAAACTTTGATGAATGAGCTTGTACAAACTTCTGAATACTTATCTTCTTTTACTAATAACAACGCTATTCCCAACCACGGTTTTGAAAACATTACCCAAGATTTAAAATTCTTAGCCATTGAAGACAGCTTTTTAGAAGTGGGCAGTTTTCGTAAAATCGCCACTTTGTCCGATACGGTAAATGTAATGTTGTTGTTTTTGAAGAAGTTCCACGATTACTATCCGAAATTAAACGAGAAAGCAGCCCAAATTGAATACACCAAATACATCACACAAAAAATTGATGAAGTAGTCGACAAATATGGGGAAATCAAAGACAATGCTTCGCCCGATTTGATTAACATCCGCCGCGATATGAATGTGGTTCGCGGGAAAGTCAACCAAAGTTTCGGTCAGGCATTAAGCCAATACAACAGCTTAGGCTATTTGGATGAGATTAAAGAAAGTATCGTTGAAAACCGACGTGTTTTAGCGGTTTTAGCCATGTACCGAAGAAAAGTGAAAGGTTCCATTTTAGGCAGCTCCAAAACCGGAAGCATTGCTTATATCGAACCCGAAGCTACACTGCGCTACTCGAGAGAATTGAACAATTTAGAATACGAAGAAAGAGAAGAAATCACCCGAATTTTAAAGAAACTTTCGAATGAAATCCGCCCTTATGTTGATTTACTAAAGCAATACCAAGACTTTCTGAGTGATATCGACGTAGTGGCTGCAAAAGCCAAATACGCTCGTAAAATCAATGCGCTATTGCCCAATATTACAGAGGAAAAGCGTTTGTTTTTCCGGGAAGCCTATCATCCTATATTATTTTTAAATAATATGGAGAAAAAGGAAAAAACCTTTCCGCAAACCATTGAATTGAAAAACGACAGCCGGATAATAGTAATTTCCGGTCCGAATGCCGGTGGTAAAACCATTTCGTTAAAAACAGTCGGCTTACTGCAATTGATGTTACAATGCGGAATTCTGATTCCGGTACACGAACGAAGTGAAACCTTTTTATTCGACAGAATACTTACAGATATAGGAGACAATCAATCGATAGAAAACCATTTGAGTACTTACAGTTACCGATTGAAGAACATGAATTACTTTTTGAAAAAATGCAACGCCAAAACCTTGTTCTTGATCGATGAATTCGGAACCGGTTCCGATCCTGAATTGGGTGGTGCTTTGGCCGAGACATTTTTGGAGGAATTCTACCATCGAGAAGCTTTCGGAATCATTACCACGCATTATTCCAACTTAAAAATTTTGGCCAACGAATTGCCTTACGCATCCAATGCCAATATGCTTTTCGATGAAAAGTCTTTAGAACCGTTATATAAACTGATTTTGGGGCAGGCCGGAAGTTCTTTTACTTTTGAAGTGGCTCAAAAAAACGGTATCCCCTATGGTTTAATTAATCGAGCCAAGAAAAAAATTGAAGGCGGAAAAGTGCGTTTTGACAAAACTATTGCCACACTGCAAAAAGAGCGTTCCAAACTCGAAAAAACATCGCTAACCTTAAAAGAAGAAGAAAGCAAAGCCCGTGAAGAAAGCAAGAAAATGGAAACCATTAATGCTAAGATTCAGGAAAAATTAGAGCGCTATCAAGAATTGTATGATGCCAACCAACGACTGATATACATTGGTCAGAAAATCGATGATTTATCTGAGAAATACTTTAACAACAAAGACAAGAAAGTCTTGATAGGAGAATTTTTGAAGTTGGTGGAAATTGAAAACTCCAAGCGTAAAAAAGCTACTGCGAAAGAGAAAAAGGAAAAGGAAATCATCCAGAAAAAGGTAGTAGAAGAAGTTAAAGTTAAGGTAGAAGAAATTCGAAAGGAGAAAAAAGAAAAGAAAATTAAAGCCCAAAAGCTCGAATCCGAAAAGCCTAAAGTAGTTTTAAAAATTGGCGATCGTGTTAGAATGGTTGACGGAAAATCGATTGGAACGATTGATAAAATTGAAAAAAATAAGGCTGTGGTAAATTATGGCATCTTTACTTCTAAAGTAAGTTTAGAAGCGTTAGAATTTGTTCAAGCTACTTAATTATGGAGATTGCTGATTTGCCCCGAGACAAAAAAATCATACTATTTGATGGTGTATGTAACCTTTGTAATGCTTCGGTTCAATTTGTTATCAAACACGACACTAAAGACCTCTTTCGATTTATTCCTTTGCAATCAGACTTGGGTCAAAAAATACTGAATCATATTGGTATCAATCGTCAAAATACAGATAGCATCGTCCTTTACGAACCCGGGAAAGCTTATTTTTATAAAGCGGAAGCCGCTTTGAAAATTGTAAGTGAATTTGGCGGCATGTACAAACTACTGAACATCTTTAGTCTATTTCCAAAGTTTATTTGTGATGCTATTTACGATTATATAGCAAAAAACCGTTATCGATGGTATGGGAAACAAGACGTTTGTATGATGCCAAATCCTGAATTGGCTACAAAATTTTTGGCATGATAATTATCATACTGTATTAGAATCTATCAACGTAATTTTGATAAACTCTAATCGATAAATCATGACATCACAAAACATTTCTCTGTATTCGTGGGATAACGGTGCATTTATTATGATAGGCGTATTTGCGCTGGTTATTATAGCTTTGGTAGGCGCTGTATTCTTAATGATGAACAGTAAGAACAAAAAAAACGACTAAGTAATCTTAGTCGTTTTTTATTTATGAGTAGTTATAAATTATTGCTTTACAATCTTTTTAACAGCTACACCTTGATCAGTAGTGATAGTCATCATGTAAATACCGGTAGCTAAATCGTTAATTGATATTCTACCTTCAGTAGCGTTGATGCTAGCTGATTTAACAACTCTTCCGTTTAAGTCAGCCATTTCAACTGTACTAACGATTGCATTAACATCATTAGAGAAATTAACCTCGTTGTTTGCAGGATTTGGATAAACAGAGAATTTAGAAGTTAAATAATCGTTTGTTCCAAGTACTGAAGTGAAATTGATTGAATCTAATCTTAACGTAGCAGTAGCTTGAGCAGTAGAGATGTCATTAAATCCGAAATAGTAAAGTCCGGCCGAAGGAGCAGTGTAAGTTGCAGTGAACTGAGTGTAAGTTGGATTATTCAACGCTGCATTCGCCCATAACTGTGTAGTTTGAGCAGTAGTAGTAGCAGCATTACCTACAGTCAACCTTAAACTTCTTGCAGTAGCACATCTAATCCAAAAAGTAATAGTTACTGCTTCATTAGCTTGTAATGCAAAAGGCGCAGAAAACAACCAGTTGTTTGAAGCGGCAGTGGCATTAGTGTTAAAGATCCAGTAGAAATTACCGGCTTGTGCCAAAGTTGGTGCACTGGCACTCAAACCGTAAGCACCGTTACCGGATGTAGTCCAACCAACTAAACTTGCATTCGTTTCAAATCCAAAAGATTGAGGACAAACTTTTGCAGTAGTGAAAGAAAGCGAAGGAGACCAAACACTATAAACATTTGATCCGCAATTAGTACGGATAAAATAAGAATATGCAGTTGAAGCAGCTAAACCGGAAATAGTAACAGAGTTAGTTGTAGTATTTAAAACGGTTCCGGTACCTTGGGTAAAACCAAACGGACCATACTCAATTTGGTATCCCACAGGAGAATTTGTAGCAGGATTCCAGTTAAGTGTTATGGAATTTGGCGTAATGTTGGTTGGATTGTTTAAAACTCTAATAGCAAAACAAGAAACCGGTTCGAAAGCAACAGAGAAATCAAAACCGCTATCAGACCAACGATTGTCCCATTGAATGTAATATGTATTTCCACTTACTACATCAAAATCAAATTCAGTTAAATAGTTAGTAGCGCTAAAATCGTCGCCACCACCAACACAAACTAAAGATCCACAAGAACCAGAATAAACTGAAACTCTGGTATCATCACTGTTAGGAGCTACATTTTGTGGCAAATTTGAACTGATTGTAAGTATTCCATTTGCAGTTGCAGTATAGGAATACCAAACACCAACGGCACCAGAAGCTAATTCTCCATTAACGTTATCACAAGCCAATTGGTAGGTACCTGCAATAGTAGGTACAGTTACGGTTTCCCCATCGGCAACCGGAACAGCAGTAGCACAAGTATTTTGAGCATTAGCGCTAACAAAACCGGCTACGGTAAAAAATAAAAGTAAAAGTTTTTTCATATAAGTAGTTTTTTAATCGTAACAAATTTAGTAAAGTATTTGATATATAGAACACTTTTAACTTTCTTTTTCCCATTTCCCAACCACCGAGGTAGCAATAGCGTTTCCTAAGACATTGGTAGCGCTTCTGAACATATCGCAAAAATGGTCAATCGGGAGAATTAAAGCGATACCGACTTCCGGAATTTTAAACATCCCACAAGTAGCTGCAACGACAACCAAACTGGCTCTCGGAACACCGGCAATTCCTTTACTGGTAAGCATTAACACCAACAACATAGTCATTTGTGTTCCGGTATCTAAAGGTACTCCGTAAGCTTGAGCGATGAATATGCTGGCAAAAGTCATGTACATCATACTTCCGTCAAGATTGAAAGAGTAACCCAACGGCAACATGAACGAAACTATTTTGTCTTTAACACCAAATCGCTCTAATTCTTCTGTTAATTTCGGAAAAACAGCTTCACTACTGGTTGTACCGAATGCAATTACTAACGGACTCATTATTCGCTTCAACAAAGTGGTCATGTGACCTTGCAAAAATAAGTATCCTACGAACAACAGTACTATCCATAGCGTCCCGATTCCAACCAAAAAAGAGCCGAAAAAATAGATATATGTAGTAATCAATTCCCAAAAATCTATCATCGCCAACACACTCGCAATAGCACCAAAAACACCAAACGGTGCAAACTTCATTACGTAGTTGACCATTTTTAAAATAATGTGTGATGTTTTGTCTAAAGCATTTATGACAGGTTTAGCATGTGATCCGATAGAAGCAGCAGCCAATCCGAAGAAAATAGAGAAAATTACTATTTGCAAAATTTCATTTGTAGCCATTGCTTCGACTACACTTTTCGGGATGATATGTTCTACAAAGTTTTGCGCGGAAAAACCTTCTGTTTTTTGAACGATCTCGGTAGCTTTATCAGCATCTAAATCGGGTAATTGTATTTTTTTTCCGGGTTCTAAAACATTCACCCAAAACATACCTATCAACAAAGAAATAAAGGAAGCTGTAAAAAACCAACCCAAAGCTCTTCCGCCTATTCGTCCCACCGATTTAATATCGCCTAATTTGGCTATCCCTACCACCAAAGTAGTAAAAACCAATGGTGCTATGATCATTTGAACCAATCTGATAAAAATGGTGGCCAACAACTTGATATTTTTGCTGAAAGATTCACGGAAAGTTTCGTCGAAATTCTTAAAAACAAAAACGCCTAAAACAGCACCAAGGACTACTGCTATTAAGATTTGAAAAGTAAGATTAGAAAGTAATGATTTTTTTGACGTTTCAGCTGTTTCCATTTATTTTTTGATAGGTTTTGTTTAGTAAATAAAAGTCGGCCAAGACCAAGGCTGCCATCGCTTCCACAATGGGAACGGCTCTCGGCACTACACAAGGATCGTGACGTCCTTTGCCTTGTTGTTCCACTATAGTATTTTGATTGGTTAAAACTGCTTGTTTTTGCATCAAAGTCGCTACCGGTTTGAAGGCAACTCTGAAATAAATATCCATACCATTAGAAATTCCACCTTGAATACCACCGGAGAGGTTGGTTTTAGTCGTCCCATCTTCGTTAAATAAATCGTTGTGCTCACTGCCTTTCATGCGAGCGCCGCAAAATCCGCTACCATACTCGAATCCTTTTACGGCATTGATGGAAAGCATGGCTTTGCCTAACTCAGCATGCAATTTATCAAAAACCGGCTCACCCAATCCAATAGGTACGTTTTGAATTACACAGGTTATCGTGCCGCCGATGGTATCTCCTGCTTTGCGAATTTCTCTGATGTACTCTTCCATTTTAGCCGCAGTAACTGGATCCGGACAACGAACCGGATTGCTTTCTGTTAAAGAGAAATCTAAATCTTGGTAGGGTTTATCGATAAAAATGTCACCCACAGAAGAAACAAAAGCGTTAATTTTTACAGAAGACAGGATTTGCTTGGCAATGGCTCCGCCCACTACTCTACTGACTGTTTCTCTGGCCGAACTTCTTCCGCCGCCACGATAATCGCGAATGCCGTATTTTTTTTCATACACATAATCGGCATGACTCGGACGGTAATTGTCTTTAATATGACTGTAATCATCAGATTTTTGATTGGTATTCGGAATGATAAATCCGATGGGCGTTCCTGTGGTTATACCTTCAAAAATCCCGGATAAAAACTGCACTTCATCTGCTTCTTTACGTTGGGTTACTATAGCAGATTGCCCTGGTTTTCTGCGTTGCATTTCGGCTTGAATGGCTTCAAAATCAAGCGCTAATCCGGGTGGACAACCTTCAATAATACCGCCTAAAGCTTCTCCATGAGATTCTCCGAAAGTGGTTATTTTAAAAAGGGTTCCGTAACTGTTGCCGGCCATATCAAATCGATTTTAAACAAATATAGGGCAAAGTTTAAAAGTGCAAAAGTTTATTATTCAAAAGTTAATCCTATGGTAAAGTTAGCCTAACACCTTAATCCTTAATTTGTGAAACCTTAATAAAGAAACATTTTGAAAAAAAGAAAACCGGACGTAGTGGTAATTTCCGATGTTCACCTTGGTACTTTTGGCGCTCATGCTCATGAACTTAGCTATTATTTATCTTCAATTAAACCTAAAATTTTGGTGTTAAACGGCGACATCATCGACATTTGGCAGTTCAGGAAGTCGTATTTCCCTAAATCACATTTAAAAGTTATTCAAAAGATTCTAAACTTAGCTTCCAAAGGCACTAAAGTCTACTATATCACTGGTAATCACGATGAATTCCTACGCAAATTCAGTGATACTTCGATTGGTAACTTTAAAGTTTTAGACAAACTTGTATTAGAACTCGACCATAAAAAAGCTTGGATATTCCACGGAGATGTTTTCGATGCTTCTGTACAACACTCCAAATGGGTGGCCAAATTAGGCGGAATTGGTTACGACTATCTTATTTTAATCAACCGATTTATCAATTGGTGTTTGAAAAAAATGGGGAAAGAACCTTATTCATTCTCCAAAAAAATAAAAGCAGGAGTCAAAAAAGCGGTGAAACACATCTCCGATTTTGAAACTACAGCTACCGATTTGGCTATTGAAAAAAATTATGATTATGTTATTTGCGGCCACATTCACGAACCAAAAATAATCCGAAAAGAAAACAAAAACGGCTCAACAACCTATCTCAATTCGGGTGATTGGGTAGAAAATTTGACGGCGTTGGAATACCAAAATAAGCGCTGGAAATTATACCGTTATGAAGACCACACCGAACTTGAAACAGAAGAAGAAGACTTGTTTGAAATGGAAAGCTATATTGAACAACAACTTATCGCTTCGATAATTTCTTCTAAGACACCTTAACAATTTTAACAAAAATATAAGAGTGTGTTTGGCAATAAGGCGAGTATTTCTTCGTTTTATGAGTATATTTGTATTAACAAAAAAACACATTATGAAGAAAATCATTTTATCTGCTTTTATGCTAATGGGATTAGCATTCAGCGCACAAGCTCAGGACATTTCAAAAAATGCTTTAGGTTTACGTTTGGGCGACAACGATGGTTTTGGTGGTGAGATTTCATACCAAAGAGGGTTATCAAAAGAAAATCGTTTAGAGTTAGACCTTGGCTGGAGAAACAGTGAAAACATCGATGCTTTCAAATTGGTTGGTTTGTACCAATGGGTTTGGAACATTGACGGCGGTTTCAATTGGTATGCCGGAGTTGGTGGTGGTGTCGGAAGTTGGAGTTATGACGGACCGGGTAGTGCAGATCCTGACGGAGGAACATTTTTGTTAGCAGCAGGTGACATCGGAATTGAATACAATTTTGACATTCCGTTGCAATTGGCTTTGGATTTCAGACCGGAATTGTACTTTGGTGACAACCGTAAAGATTTTGACAATTACGACAGCTTCGGACCGGATATTGCTTTGAGCATTCGTTACCGTTGGTAATTCAATTGAAATAGAACAAAAATCCCGATTCTTTTCGAATCGGGATTTTTTATTTAATCGTTATGGGTTTCTTAGAATTGATTTTGATAATCGTGTAAGGATAACTGATACTTTCATCATTTAAATCGGCTTCTGTTGCCTTTTGGGTATCTTTTACATACACTACAATCTCTGTTGGGGTTTCCTCTACCTTGACAACTTTTACCCTATTGTATGGCTCTTTCGTTGGGCCGGAATTCAAAATGATAAAACTACTTTTCTGTGTATCTTCTTGCTTGATTTTCTTTTGCAATGTCTCGTCACCCAATAGCATCATGATTTCTTTAGGCTCGGTAAGTATTTCATAAAACTTTATATTCGCACCTCCATCATTGTTGGTTACTAAAACTTCATACAATGGTAAAGGTGCTGAAGATTTTGAAGTAGAACAAGAATACAAAACCAGTAAAGCCAGTAAGGGAATTATTTTTCGCATCGGGTTTCTTTTATGGCTTGAATATACAAATTTTCATAAAGCGGTAAGATATTTTTAATATCAAACTGCTTGGCTATATTTAAGGCATTCGCTCTGAAAGTAGCCAAAGTGTCGTCATCAACTAAAATTTTAAGCGCATTCTCAGCCATATTATCGATATCGCCAACATTGCTCAAATAGCCCGAAACACCATCAAAATTTACTTCAGGCAAACCACCGGAGTTACTGGAAATAACCGGAACACTCCAAGCCATAGCTTCTAAAGCTGCCAAACCAAAACTTTCTGTTTCCGAAGGCAATAAAAACAAATCGGAATACGACAAAATCTGATCAATTTCGTTGCTGTTTCCAAAGAAGATAACTTTATCCTGTATACCTAAGTCTTCACATAGTTGTTCCGCCTTGGCTTTTTCGGGACCATCTCCAACCATCATCAATTTGGCCGGAATTTGTTGCTGAATCTTATAGAAAATCTTAACAACATCGGGAATGCGCTTTACCTTTCTGAAATTACTGATATGAGTAACTATTCGCTCTTCTTTTTTAGCCATAACCGAGCGTTGACAGGAAATCAAACTTTCGTTTCGAATTTTGTCTAATTCGATAAAATTCGGAATGACATGTATGTCTTTTTCAATAGGAAACAAGTTGTAGGTATCATCTTTTAAGCTTTGTGATACCGAAGTAACCACGTCTGATTTATTGATACTGAAACTCACCGCCGGTTTGTAAAAAGGATGATTCCCCACTAAGGTAATATCTGTCCCGTGTAGCGTTGTGACCATTGGAATATGAATTCCTTCATCTTTCAACATTTGCTTGGCCATATAACCGGCATAAGCATGAGGAATGGCATAATGCACGTGTAACACTTCTATTTTATACAATTTTACCATATCTACTAACTTACTGGACAAAGCCAACTCGTAGGGTTGGTAGTGAAATAGCGGATACTCCGGCACATTCACCTCGTGGTAATGCACATTCGGATTTAACAAAGCCAAACGCACCGGTTGCCGATAGGTAATAAAATGGATTTCGTGACCGCGATGGGCTAATTCGAGTCCGAGTTCTGTGGCTACAACTCCGCTGCCGCCGAAAGTAGGATAGCAAACAATGGCTATTTTCATAAACTGATTTTCTTGGTACGAATTTAGGGAAAATAGCGAAGTGAAATCGTAAAAAAGCGTTAAAGAATTAACGCACTATGATAGCGTCTTGAATAATCTTCTGGATATCTTCGCGAATGTTTTCCTTGGAAAGTTTGTTTGGCAAATTTGAATCAGGGTAAGTTCTGTTGGATAAGAAAACATAGACTATTTCTGTTTCAGGGTCGGCCCAAGCAATAGTTCCTGTAAAACCGGTATGACCAAAACTCGATTTGGAAACACAACCACAAGTTGGGCCGCCACCACTGATTTGTGGCTTGTCAAATCCTAAACCTCTTCGATTGCCTTCGGTACAAAAATGACAGGTATTGAATACCTCAAAAGTTTCCGGAGAAAAGTATGAAACGCCGCCGTATTGACCTTTTTGCAAAAACAACTGCATCATTTTTGCTACATCCAAAGCATTGGAAAAAATCCCGGCATGACCGGCAACGCCACCTTCCATAGCGGCTTCCATATCATGTACATAACCTTGAATGGTGGTTTGGCGGAAATAAGTATCTTCTTCCGTTGGGGCAATCACACTTTTATCAAACTTAGTCAGCGGATTGTACAAAGTGTAATTCATTCCTAACGATTGGTAGAAATTCTCGTAAGTGAGTTGGTCCAACGATTTTCCGGTTTTCTTTTCTAAGAATTGTTTCAGAATAATAAAAGTAAAATCGCTGTACTTATATTCTTTTTTATCCAATAGCGGACTGTCGATAATTTGTTTCATGATGCTGTCGTGGTAATCATCTCTTAGAAACAAACTGTCACAAACTCTCTTGCTGAATCCGGGAAGGGCGGTTTTTCGATAATAGCGGTCCAACGGTTTTTTATCGGCGCCAACAGTGGCTTTGTAAAACGGAATCCACGCTTGTAATTGTCCGTAATGTGACAACAATGTCTTAAAAGTTATACCCGCTTTATTTGACCCTTGAAAACTCGGCAACATTTCACCTAATGTAGTTTCAAGATTCACTTTTTTACGATCGTACAACTGCATTACATTGGGTAAAGTGGCTACCATTTTGGTTAAAGAGGCTACGTCGTACAAATCTGTGTTCTTGACCTTTATCTTTCCGTCATAGGTTTGATGGCCAAACGATTTTTGATAAATGACTTTACCTTTGCGTGCGACTAAAATTTGCATACCCGGCGCCATTTTTCCGTCGATGGCTTTGTTGGCTAATTTTTCAATTTGATTGAGTTTTTCCGAACTCATGCCCATATTTTCCGGTGTAGAAAATCCTAAGCGATTAAGCTTATCAGTAGCTAATCCGTGTCCGACTTTATAATCATCATTTATCGACACTGATAACTTTCCTTTGGATTCAATCGCTCCAAAAATCAATTCGGCAGAAACTTCCTGAGCTATTTCGGCATTTTGATAGGAAACAATAATCCCTTCAATGGCATCAAAGTTCTGAATTTTAGATAAGGTGTATGGTTTCGTAAAACAATCCAAAATCACTTTCTTTTGGGCCGCAATTTTATCAATAAGCTGTAGCTCTGTTTCCGTAAACTCATAGGATTTCCACCAGGTTTTATCAGACTTGTGATATCCGATAATAACGGTTTCGAAATTGCCTAATTTGACCAAAAGAGAATCAGCATTAACATCCGCCACTTCGGTAACATCAGTATATTTCTTCAAAGTTGACACAAATGAACTGTTGTGGTCTTCGCCCAATTTAACATAGGCAATTTTTTGATTTAAATTGCGAATCGGTAAAACAGCTTCATTTTTTACCACTGTTACAGCGTTTTCGTAAAGTTCGTACTGTAATGAAAGATTGGATTTCGGATTCAACTCGTTGTACAAGTTGATTTCCTCAACCGGCTCATAACGGTTTAAACCGGCTTTAAACTTGTAGCGCAAAATCTTTTTAACCGATTCGGCCAAACGATTCTCAGTAACCAATCCTTGTTGAAAAGCAACTCTGATTTTATCAACTGCTAAGGGCACATTTTCGGCAAACAGCAAAATGTCGTTTCCGGCCATAAAGGCTTCTAAATCAATATCGCCGGGCTTTTTAAAATTACTGGCGCCTTTCATATTCAAGGCATCGGTAAAAATTAACCCTTCGAAACCCATTTCGTTTTTCAACAAATTGGTCACCACCGGTTGCGAAATGGACGTCGGATATCCTTCACGAGGCTCTAAACTCGGCACATTCAAATGGGCCACCATTACAGAAACTAAACCTTCATCGAACATGCGTTTGTAAGGATAGAGTTCAACTTTTTCGATGTGTTCGGCAGAAGCATTAACAACTGGCAAAGTATGGTGCGAATCTGTAGCGGTATCTCCATGACCCGGAAAATGTTTACCTGTGGCGAAAATACCTTGGCTCTGTGTTCCGCTCATTAAAGCAATGGCATGTTCGGCAACGCTGACTTTATTTTCTCCAAAGGAACGAAAACCGATAATCGGATTTTTGGGATTCGTATTGATGTCCAAAACAGGCGCAAAATTAAAGTGTACACCCATTCTTTTGCTTTCTTTGGCCATGGCTACGCCAACTTTTTCCACCAACTTCAAATCTTTGATAGCACCTAAAGTCATATTGAACGGATAACGGAAAGTCGAATCTAATCGCATGCTCATACCCCATTCGGCATCAATCCCAACAAACAAAGGTACTTTGGCTAACGATTGGTATTGGTTGGTTAAACGCGCTTGTCTTCTCGGACCACCTTGAAAGAAAATTACACCTCCGATTTTATAATCGCGAACCAATCTTTTAATGGCATTGGTATGAACAGAATCTTTATTAGAATAGGCGGCAACCATAAACAATTGCCCGACCTTTTCTTCAAAAGACATTTGATTATAGATACTGTCAACCCATTGGTTTTCGGCTAAGGTTTCCGGGAAATAGTTCTTGCGTTCCGATTTTATGTGCGGAATGTAGATTTCTTCCTCTTCAGCAATGCCGGCTTTGTTCAGGGTCACAACCGATTTTTTGTCTTTGGTAGTCGAACAATTCGTCACCAAAAACAACAAAGCGCTGAATACTGCTATTCTGAACAAAAACTGCTTCATGAAAAAAGGGAATTAAAAGAAACGACTATGCCAACTTTCGGCAGCGGGAACTTCCCAGCTTTCGTTGAATTCTTCGATGGTATTGACCAAATTATTAAACACGATGGTATTGGCGGTAACCGCTTTTTCTTTGGCCATTCGCTTAAAGTCGATTAAGGATTTGTGTGCGATATGCTCTCCGTTTTTGAAGGTCACGTTCATTTTATCCAACAAATCCACTTGGTATTTTTGTTCCAAACTTTGGATAAACGAAACCGAAGCATCGATGGAACAACCGGTAGCTTGTTGCACTTGCTGATTCACCGCTATAATGATGAAACGGTTGTACTTTAACAAATAAGAAGCTTCTAAACCGGTGCCGTGTGCCGACCAATTTTCGAGGAATGCTTTTAAATCGCTCTCAATTTCAGCCATTTCGTCATCGGAAAATTTGCGATTGGATTGGTAAATCCAAATGCGTGATTCTTCGGGTAAACTTTCAAAGGGAACGTACATGGAACTCAGAATTTTAAATTTAATGGATTATAAATCTTGTGCATTCGCGATAAGCTCGGCTACATCCATCACTTTTACGTTGCCTTCTTGCTCTTTGGCTTTTACACCATCGGTCATCATGGTATTGCAAAACGGACAACCCGCTGCAATGATTTCTGCTTTGGTCTCTAAAGCATCTTCCGTTCTTTCCACGTTAATGTCTTTGTTCCCGTTTTCAGGTTCTTTAAACATTTGAGCACCACCGGCACCACAACACAAACCATTGGCTCGAGAGCGTTTCATTTCGACTAATTCAGCATCTAATTTCTGAATCAAATCTCTCGGTGCTTCATACACATTATTGGCACGTCCCAAATAACAAGGGTCGTGGAAGGTGATTTTTTTGCCTTTGAATTGGCCGCCTTCAATGGTTAAGCGTCCTGAATCTAATAATTGTTTTAAAAATTCGGTATGGTGAACCACTTCATAGGTTCCGCCCAATTCGGGATATTCGTTTTTTAAAGTATTAAAACAATGCGGACAAGCCGTAACGATTTTTTTGGCTTCATAAGCATTGAGCACTTCGATATTCATCATGGCTTGCATTTGAAACAAAAACTCGTTTCCGGCGCGTTTGGCCGGATCACCGGTGCAACTTTCTTCTGTTCCTAAAACGGCAAACTCCACGTTGGCGCGATTTAAAATACGCACGAAAGCCTTGGTGATTTTCTTGGCTCTGTCGTCAAAACTTCCGGCACAACCTACCCAAAACAATACTTCGGGTTGTTTGCCTTGAGCCATCATTTCTGCCATAGTCGGCACGTTTAATACTTCTGACATAATCAATATTAGATTTAAGATATCAGATATTAAATATTTTAAAATTTAATGTCTGATATTTGATATTTGATATTACTCGTGGTGCTCGTCGTCGAACACTTGTATGGTTACTTCTTTTTCGACTAAATCGGTAAATTTACCTCTGTAACGCGTGGCTTTCACCAAGTGATTGTCAATCCAGTGGTAATTACCGCCGCGTGGTTTACCGAACAGGATTCCGTGGTATTTGAAACCGTGTTGTTTTAACCAACGTTCGGTGTAATCTCTGTGCGCTTCGGTTCTGGATGTGAAGAAGAAAATAATATGTCCTTCATCATACCATTTGTTCAAGGTAATTAAAGCATCCGGATAAACTTCAGCAGTTAGCATTCTTTCCGGTTCTTCATTTGGGATATCATCGCAAATCGTGCCGTCGATATCGATTAAATAATTCTTGATTCCTTCCGGTAAAATCGGACTTAAATGTTGGCCATTCTCTGTGATGCTTTGTAATTTTTTTTCGATGTCTTCCGCTTTCATTGGGTTACTTTTTATAGTTATCAGATACATTCGACAAATTCCCAAGCCTCACAATTATGAGAATTTATCCTTTTTTTATGGTTAATTTTCGTCTTTCCAGTTCAAGCGATCCATTTGATTGTATTGCCATGGAGCGCCGTTGTTTTCAATATTGGTCATCATGGCATTCAAGGATTGAGGCGCAGCGCTTTGCTCCATTACCAAATACCTTCTCATGTCCATAATAATGGATAACGGACTGATATTTACCGGACATTCCTCCACACAAGCGTTGCAGGAAGTACAAGCCCAAAGTTCTTCCGTAGTAATGTAATCGTTCAATAACGATTTGCCATCCGGTACAAAAACCCCTTGGTTAGCGTCCATATTTCTTCCTACTTCTTCCAAACGATCACGAGTGTCCATCATAATTTTTCGCGGTGATAGTTTCTTCCCGGTTTGGTTGGCCGGACAAGAAGAGGTACAACGACCGCACTCCGTACAGGTATAAGCATTAAGCAATTGCACCCAATTCAAATCTTGCACGTCCGAAGCTCCGAATTTACTTGGCACAGCATTTTCATCCACCGGTTGAGCGGCAAACGGATCGGCATTCGGATCCATCATTAATTTTACTTCTTTGGTTACGCTTTCCAAGTTGTCGAATTTCCCTTTCGCATTTAAATCAGCGAAATAAGTATTCGGGAAAGCCAATAAAATGTGTAAATGTTTAGAGTAGTACAAATAATTGAGGAATATTAAAATCCCTACAATATGCAACCACCAAGCCGTTCGTTCGATAATAGTAACCGCTTCTAAGGAAAAAGTATCAGGCGAAGGCGTTAAAAATTGCGAGATGATATTACCGGAATTCATATCCTGAAAATGCAAATCGAATGCGTTCATGATTAAGAATAACGACATCAAAACTACTTCGAAATACAAGATGGTATTGGCATCTTTTTTGGGAGCACCATTCAAATCAGAACTTTTGAATCGGCCTATACTAAGTACATTTCTTCTAATCCAAAAAGCCGCTACAGCGACCAAAACCAGTACCGCTAATACTTCAAAAGAGCCAATCAAAAAGCCGTAAAACGAACCCATTTTTGAAAACACTCTATGTGTTCCGAACAAACCGTCGATTATGATTTCAAGTACTTCTAAATTGATGATGATAAAGCCAACATAAACGATTAAGTGTAAAAATGCCGCTATCGGTCTTTTTACCATTTTGGATTGACCAAGCGCAATCATAGCCATATTTTTCCAGCGAGCCGAACTATTGTCGGTACGATTAACGTCGCGACCCAGATTAATGTTGCGTTTGAGCTTTTTTACATTTCGGGCAAAAAATCCAATTCCTGCAACCAAAATCAGAGCAAAAAGTATGTTGTCGATGTAAAGCATAAGATAGTGTTTTACTTGGTAATAGTATCGTTAACCGGCGCTTTATAAGGCTTGTTTTTCTTACCGAAAAGCGAAACATTGATATAGCGGGTTGGGTTTAATCGTAAATCTTGCAAGAGCAATTCTAACTCTTTAGAACTCTTAGCGAAATTGTTGTACAAAGCTTCATCTTTGGCTAATTTGCCTAAAGTTCCTTTCCCGGATTGCATATCGGCCATTAGCTTGTCTACGCTGGCCAATGTTTTTTCGAGATTTTTAACTGTTTGGGCGATATTGGCTTTGGCTAAAGAATCGGACATTTTAGTCAAATTGGCCGACGTCTTCTCGAAATTAGCCATCGTGCTGTTGATTTTCCCTTTGTTTTCTGCCAACATACCGTTTACTGTAGCAGAAGCTTCTTTAAACTCGGCTAAAGTCTCGTTTAGGTTTTCTAAACTACCTCGAAGATTTTGTTTGGTTTTATCGTCTAATACCTGATTGATGTTGACCAACATCGTATTGGCATTTTCCAAAACCTTATCTAATTTTTCTTTGATAGGTTTAATTTGATTGGAGACTTCTTCCGTCAATCCCAATTTGTTGGCCGACTTTAAAAAATCACCGGAAACGGCTATTTCTTGGGTTTGTGTATTCGGTAAGATGGCAATTTGTTTACCGCCGATAGGTCCGGGAGCATACAATTCGGCTATACTGTTTTTAGGTATTTTATAATCGCCATTGATTTGAAGCTCTACTAAGGAAGTCCAATCGTCTTGTAGTTCAATTGAATTTACTTTTCCGACTGTCAAGCCGTTGATAGTAACCGGTGCAGCAGAAACCAAACCGTCAACATTCGTATATTTAACGTAGTATTTATTGTAACTTGACAATAAATCTCTTCCTTTCAAGAAACTGTATCCCCAAATAAACAATAAAATAGAGGCAATAACTAGAATGGCTGTTTTAATTTCTCTGGTAATTTTCAAAGCTTATTTTTTTTTGGCAAAGTTAAAATAAAATACTAAAACTCCTTATTATTATTGTTTTAAAGCTTCTTGCACAGACACTTTTTTACCATTTTTAAAAGCAATTACAAAAGCCGAAGTATATCCTTTGGCTTTAGCTTCGGCTAACAACCTTTTGGCTTCCTCATAACTCGATGTTTCGCCGTACATATATTTGTATAATGTACCTTCGTTGGAAACGGAAATATTGTTTAATCCTTTGAAATTACTCGGAATAGGCTCCAGTTTAGTACCACTAGCTGACAATTGCACTTTGAAAGTAGCAACACCGGTATTGGCTACAACGGGTTTTGGTTCAACTTTAGGTTCAGTCTTTTTTACCTCAGGAGTTTTGGTGTTTTTGGTTACGGCAGGAGAATCAACTATTTTGATGTTCTCTACTTTTTGAGAAGGCTTTATAGTAGTATCTCCTTCACCGGTTCCGTAAAATTCCTTCTTATATTTGACAATAGCATTAGCAATGGCTTCGGCAATGGCTTGCTGACCTTGTTCAGAATCCAATCGACTGCCTTCTTCGGGATTTGAAATAAACCCCATTTCGATTAAAACTCTAGGCATGTATGCCTTGTGCAAAACCATAAAAGGAGCTTGTTTTACACCACGACTTTTAGATCCGGCTTTCATAAAAAACTCTTGTACATTTCCGGCCAAGGCAATACTGCCTTCCATGAATTCTTCTTGTTGCACCACCAATCCTATAAAGGTTTCAGGAGATTTAGGGTCAAAACCTTGGTATTTTTGTTTGTAATCTTTCTCCATCGTAATTACCTCATTCTCCTTTTTAGCAGCTTCTAAGTTGGACGCATTTTTGGACAAACCCATCACATAAGTCTCCGAACCACAGGCGGCTGTATTTTTGTTGGCGTTACAATGAATGGATACGAAAATATTGGCATCGGCTCTGTTGGCAATATTGGCACGTTCAATCAAATCGATAAATACATCTGTTTTGCGCGTATAAATTACGTCAATCCCTGGGTTTTTCTCCAAAATTTTCCCTACTTTAAGCACTACTGCCAAGGCGATATTTTTTTCGATATGTCCGTGGTATACGGCTCCGAAGTCGTGATCACCGTGACCGGCATCAAGCGCTACTTTGAATCTCTCACCCGATTGGGCTACTGATAAGTTGGAAATAAAAAATAAAATTGCCCCTACAACTACGCTGAATCCTTTCATTGGTTTTATCAATTTCAAATATTGTATTAGAATTATTTTATGGCTGAAGTTTTTCCGTCAGTAACCATTACTATAAAAGCATCTGAAAACCCGCTTTTTTTGGCTTCTTGACATAACTTTTTAGCTTCGTTCAAATCGGAAACACTGCCATAGAAGTATTTATATAAGTTGTTATCAAAGGTAAATGTAATCTCTTTTAACCCTTTAAAGTCAGGCGAAGTAGCTTCTCTTTTTTTGGAAGAAGCAAAAAGCTGAATTTTGTATTTTCCGTTTTCAGACATCGGCACCGCTACCGTTTCAGGCTGTTTGTTTTCGATTACTGCTTTGGCTACTTCTTTGGTTTCTTCTTTTACTATTTTCGGACTTTTAATGATTGGCTTTTCCTCATCCTCCGTTCCGTTTTCGCTAAAATATTCTTTCTTGTAAGCTATAATAGCTTTGGCGATTTGCTCTGCCATTTGGTCCTGGCCTTCATCAGAATTCAAATATTCTCCTTCTTCTTTGTTAGACAAAAAGCCCAATTCTATTAAAACACCGGGCATATATGCGGCATCTAAAACCCAAAGCGGCTGCTGTTTCACACCACGGGTTTTTCGGTTCAAATTTTGGGTAAAATTGTCTTGTATTATTGAAGCCAATGTGATACTACTGTTCAAGTTTTCTTCCTGCACTATTTTCAAACCGGCTAAACTTTCAGGCTTGTGCGGGTCAAATCCTTCATAAGTCTTTTTGTAGTTGTCCTCGAGCAAAATAACCGAGTTCTCCTTTTTGGCCACTTCTAAATTCATATTGCTTCGCGACAATCCCATCACAAAAGTTTCAGTACCCGCCGGTGTTTGATTGGTCACCGAGTTGCAATGTATAGATACAAATAAATCAGCATTGATTTTATTGGCCACTTTCGGACGGTTAACCAATTCAATAAAAACGTCGGTTTGACGGGTATAGACTACCTCAAAATCTTTTTGTTTCTCCAGTAAACTACCAACTTTCAGCGTAGTTTTCAAGGCTATTTCTTTCTCTACAAAGCCGTGATAGGAATTCCCCGGATCTTTTCCGCCGTGACCTGCATCCAATACCACAGTAAATTTTGCGTTTTTTTTCTGAGCGAAGGTCGCCAAAACACAAAATGACAGCAGCAATAAAAATATATTTCTGTTTGTAAACAAAAGCATTAAATCTAAAAGTTAATTTTAATTAAAACCGAAAGGTTATAAAATCATTATTTCCTTATTTTTGACCGAAAATATTGTTTAAGTTTGCCACGTCAAAAACCAAGCCATACTTCTACAAAAATAGCATTAAACCTTTGCAAAGAAAGTTAATTTATATCGTTTTTTTAACAATTTTCCTAACAGTAGGAAAGCACAAAACATATTCGCAAGACGGTCCTCCAAAAAGCGGTAGCTTTCCGGCTAAAAACCAACCAGATAGCACTAAAGTAGAAATAACCGAGCTGACCAAGGTGATTGATTCCACTAAAAAAGACAGTTTAAAACCCAAAAAAGCTTTATTGGAAGATAAAATCAAAAGGAAAGCGGTTGACTATGAAAAAATCGACCAAAAAAAGAAGCAAATTACCCTATACAACAAAGCTGAAGTTTACTATCAAGACATTGAATTGAAGTCGGGTATCATTGTTATTGACTATGAAAAAGATGAAGTTTATGCCGGTAGAATTAAAGACTCAACCGGAAAATACACTCAGTTACCGGTTTTTAAACAAGGTAATAACGTAGTCGAGCCCGATTCGATTCGTTTTAATTTCAAAACCAAGAAAGCTTTGGTGTGGAATTCACGCACGGATCAAGGTGAATTTAAAGTCAAAGCAGCCATCACCAAAAAAGAAAACGACTCGGTTTACTTCATGAAAGGGGCTCGTTTTACAACTTCCAAAGACATTGAAAATCCGGAATACTATTTCCAAACAAATAAAGTAAAATTGGTTCCCGGCAAAAAGGTTGTAGTAGGTTTTACCAATATGGTTATAGCCGATGTTCCAACGCCTTTGGCTTTGCCTTTTGCCTTTTTCCCTATGACCGAAAAAGCGCGTTCCGGCATCATTATGCCAACATACAACGATAGCAACACCAGGGGTTTTTCATTACAAAACGGAGGCTATTATTTTGCCTTGAGCGATTATTATGATTTGGCAATTTTAGGAGATTATTACACCAACGGAAGTTATGGCTTTCGTTTTGAATCTTCTTATGGAAAACGCTACAAGTTTAACGGAAATGTCAATGTTCGCTTTGAAAACCTCATCAACAGTGAAAGAGGTTATCCCGATTACGCCAGAAGTAATATTTACAACATTCAATGGTCGCACTCTAAAGACGGCAAATCGAATCCGAACTCGCGATTTTCAGCTTCCGTAAACTTAGGAAGTAGTACATATTTCCGTCAATCATTGAACCAAATTAACGTAGGTTCAACCTTGAACAACACCCTTAGCTCTTCCATTTCATACTCCAAAACCTTCAACTCGGTACCGCAAGTGAATTTGTCGCTAACAGCTACCCACTCGCAAAACACCAATACCGAGCAAATTAACATGACCTTGCCTACGCTGCAAATGAGTGTTGACCGCTTATTCCCTTTTGCACCTAAAGAAGGAACTAAAAAGGGATTTTTCAAGAACATCAATTTCCAGTACAATTTGAGAGGTGAAAACCGAATCAATACCACAGATTCCCTGTTTTTCAAACCGGAAATGTTTAAAAATGCTTTGTTGGGTTTCCAACACAGCATTCCGCTGAGCACCAACTTCAAAGTTTTCAAATACTTTAGTGCTACAACCAGTATTAATTATAACGAAGTTTGGTATTTTAAGACCATTCAGAAAGAATTTGACGCTACACAAAATGCTGTGGTAAATAACGAAATTAGGGGCTTTGATGCCTTTCGTACCTATTCGTTTTCTGCCGGTATCGGAACTACTATTTACGGTACTTTTAATTTTGGCGATAAGAAAAAAATCCAGGCCATACGCCACGTGATGAGACCAAATATCTCCTACAGTTATACGCCGAGTTTTTCAAAATACTACGACACTTACGATCCGGACGGTAGCGGCACTATGTTAAAAGAATATACCCGTTTTGAAGGCGGTATTTTTGGTGCTCCTGGTCAAAACATGTCCAATAACATTGGTTTCACTTTGAGCAATACTTTTGAAGCCAAAGTAACCGACAAAGATTCGACCAAGACAGAGCCGAAAAAAATCATGTTGTTAAACAACTTGAACTTTTCCACCAGTTATGACATCACAGCCGATTCCCTTCGATGGGCACCGATGCGTGTCAGCGGTGGGACTCAAATCCTGAATCAGAAAATGAACATCAACTTTGCGGCGACTTTGGATCCGTATGCCATTAACAATTCAGGACAACGCATCAATACTTGGAATATTGACAACGGTGGCAGTTTGTTTAGAATGACCAGTGCCAACCTAACCATCAACTATGCCTTTGCAAGTTCTGATGGTGAAGGCGAAAAGAAAAACAAACAAGGAGAAAGAAATGGTGGTCGAGGTGATGATTTATTTGGTACCAATACCGACTTAAGTGATCGAAGAGACAGCCAATTTGACGATAGCGGTGGCAATGAAAATGTTGTGTCCGACTTTTTCAAGTACAAATTGCCATGGGATATGAACTTGGCTTATGCCCTAACCTATTCCAACAACCGCAGAGAACAAAAAATAACCGGAAACTCATTAATGGTTTCGATGAACACCGATTTAACACCGAAATGGAAAATCGGCGTTTCTACGGGGTACGATTTTGTGCAAAAAGGCGTGACTTTTACCCAATTCCGTTTTGAGCGCGACTTATTAAGTTGGCGCATGGATTTTAACTGGGTTCCTTTTGGCGACAATGCCTATTGGGGTTTCTTTATCGGAATTAAATCGGGTGTGTTGAGCGATATCAAGTGGGACAAACGTTCGTTACCGGATAGAACGCTGAGATAGACGTGTTGAGCACGTTGCGGATTGGGAGTTTAACCACTTGAGTTTATAAAACTATATTATAAATAAAGTAGAATTAATTTATGAAAAAAATAATCTTTACCGACAAAGCTCCGGCGCCGATTGGTCCGTACAATCAAGCCGTTTTGGTTGACAATACTTTGTATACTTCCGGTCAGATTGCTTTAAATCCGAAAACTATGGAATTGGTTTTAGACGATATTGAAACCGAAACCAAACAAGTAATGGAAAACATGAAAGCCGTTTTAGCAGCTGCCGATATGACTTTTGCTGATGTGGTTAAAACAACCATTTTTATTATGAATATGGGCGACTTTACTCGGATTAATGCTGTTTACGGCAGTTATTTTGACGAAGCTTTTGCTCCGGCTCGTGAAACAGTACAGGTGGCTTGCTTGCCTAAAAATGTAAATGTAGAAATTTCGATGATCGCTGTTAAATAGTTTTCAAAAACGATTGAATAAAAAATCCTTTGTTTAGCACAAAGGATTTTTTTATTCCTTAACCTCATCCAAACCCAATAACAACAATTGAGCTGTGGCTTCATTGGTAGCCAAAGGTACATTGTGCACATCGCATATTCGGATCAACATATTGATATCAGGTTCGTGCGGATGACTTGAATTTGGGTCTTTGAAAAACAAGACCATTTTGGTTTTGCCTTCCGCCACACGAGCGGCAATTTGAGCATCACCTCCCAATGGTCCGGAAAGCATTTTTTTGACTTTAATCCCAACGGCTTCTACTTTGCTTCCGGTAGTTCCGGTGGCGATTAGTTTGATATTTTCTTTTTGAAGGATGTGTTTGTTTTTATTGATAAACTGCACCATATCGGCCTTTTTGCCATCGTGTGCTATTATAGCGATTTCCATAGAATTGAATTTAGGTAAAAATAAAAAATCCCGACGAATCGGGACTTTAAAATGATTATTTATTCAGGATGTGATAAGCAATCAATCCGTCAATCGGACGACGCAATACATTGCCCAATTTTATGCCGTAGCTGTTTAAGACTTGCTCTAATTCTTCTTTCAAATAAAACGCAATCGAACCTACAAAATGCACCGGTACTTTGGTACAATTATCGAACTGCATGATGTAATTCTCCACAAAATCCGTCATTTCTGCTTTGATGAACTTCTGACAGAACTCGGTGTCTTTGTGTTTGATTAAAAACTTAGCGAAAGTGGCTAAATACGCATTCGGATTCGGCTCTTTATACAAATTTGCTTTGATGTAATCCGGATCAACGTTGTATTCTTCTTCAAATTCTTTGGCCAAATCGGCCGGCATTTTTCCGAAGTAATAGCCGCGAATCAAATGGCGTCCGAAGCGATTTCCGGAACAATCGTCCATAGCAATATAGCCTAATGATTGCACTTTTTGGTGCAATACTTTGCCGTCAAAGTAACTGCAATTAGAACCGGTTCCTAAAATACACACTATGGCTTCTTCGTCTTTTGGCGTTGTGGCATATACAGCGGCATAAGTATCTTCGTGTACCGAAACAACAGCATTGGAAAAATACTTTTCGAATACTTTGGTTAAAAAGTTTTTCATTCTGTCGGTACCGCAACCGGCGCCGTAAAAGAAAAGATGGGTTGCTTTGTCTTTGTTGTGTTCTATATCGAATTTATCATCTAAGCGATGAATGATTTCTTCTTCGTTTAGTACTTCCGGATTTAATCCTAAAGATTGGGTAGTAAATAGCACTTTACCGTTATCGTCAATGGCTATCCAATCGGCTTTGGTAGATCCGCTGTCAACTAGTAATTTCATATTTAATTAGGAATTGCGAATTAGGAATTACGAATTTAAATAAGTTTCAAATCATAAAACTTAATTCTCTTTATTATTTCGGTTTGGTTGTTTGTTAGGTATAAAAAATCCCGTCCACAAAACTGCAGACGGGATTTCAAGTATTATAAGTTGGCAATATGTACCGATAAATCGATTAATTTGCTGGAATAACCATATTCATTGTCATACCAAGAAACCAGCTTAAAGAAAGTGGAATTCAATCCGATTCCCGCTTTAGCATCAACGATAGAAGTTCTGGCATCACCAACAAAATCTTGAGAAACCACATCGTCTTCCGTAAATCCTAATATACCTTTCATTTCGTTTTCAGAAGCTTTTTTCAATACTGCCATGATTTCATCATAAGTAGTTTCCTTAGCTAATTTTACCGTTAAGTCTACCACAGAAACATCTACTGTTGGTACACGGAAAGACATTCCTGTTAATTTGCCGTTTAAAGACGGAATTACTTTTCCTACTGCTTTAGCCGCTCCTGTTGAAGACGGAATAATGTTTACACTGGCAGCACGTCCGCCTCTCCAATCTTTACGAGAAGGTCCATCGGCAGTCATTTGCGTAGAAGTTGTGGCGTGAACAGTAGTCATTAACCCTTCTACAATTCCGAAATTATCGTTGATTACTTTGGCTAAAGGCGCCAAACAATTGGTAGTACAAGAAGCGTTAGATACAACTGTGTCAGTCGGTTTTACTTCGTGGTGGTTCACACCCATTACAAACATAGGAGCATCGGCTGAAGGAGCAGAAATCACTACTTTTTTAGCACCGCCGGCTATGTGCGCTTGGGCAGTTTCCAAAGTAGTGAAAAAACCGGTACATTCGGCCACTACATCCACATCAACAGAAGCATCATCCCATTGGATTAATTTCGGATCTCTCTCGGCAGTTACGCGGATGAATTTATCGTTTACATACAACTTTCCGTCTTTTACTTCCACTTTACCGTTGAAACGACCGTGAACTGAATCGTATTTTAATAAATAAGCCAAATGATCTACATCTAATAAATCGTTGATGGCTACTACTTCTACATTATCTCTGTTAAAAGTTTCTCTGAAAACAATTCTTCCAATTCTTCCGAAACCGTTAATTCCTAATTTTACTTTTGACATTTTATCTGTATTTCTGATTAAATTATAATTGATATTGATTTTTGCTATTGGTTAAGTTGACATGATATCGGATACTCTCAACAATTCTCTGTCAATTTCCGAATGACCTTTGATGGCCTGTTCTAATGGAGTTAAAGCCACTTTATCAGCGATTAAACCTACCATAAAATTGGTTTTTCCTTCTAATAAAGATTCCACTGCTTTTACGCCTAAACGCGACGCTAAAACGCGGTCAAAACAAGAAGGCGCACCACCGCGTTGCATGTGTCCTAAAACGGAAACACGAACGTCGTATTCCGGCAGATTGGCTTCTACGTAGTCTTTTAATTCAAATACGTTTTTACCAATTTTATCGCCTTCAGCAATTACCACTATGCTCGACGATTTTCCGGAAGCTTTGCTTTTCTTAAGGGATTCCAACAAACGTTCTAATCCTAAATCTTCTTCAGGAATCAAAATTTCTTCTGCTCCTGCACCGATTCCGGCATTCAAAGCAATATGACCCGCATCGCGTCCCATTACTTCTACAAAAAACAAACGGTTATGTGAACTGGCGGTATCTCTGATTTTATCGATTACTTCAACTACTGTATTTAAGGCAGAATCATAACCCAAAGTATGGCTGGTTCCGAAGATATCATTATCAATGGTACCCGGAATACCCATTACCGGAAAGTCGAATTCATTATTGAACACTTCCGCTCCGGTAAAAGAACCGTCTCCACCGATAACCACCAAAGCATCTACTCCGGCATTTTTTAAATTTTGATAGGCTTTTTGACGACCTTCCTGTGTCATGAATTCTTTAGAACGCGCCGATTTCAAAATAGTCCCGCCTTTGTTTACAATATTGTTTACACTACGCGGACCCATTTCTTTAAAATCGCCTTCAATCATTCCTTGGTATCCTCTGTAAATTCCGATACATTCCACATTGTGGTAAGCACAAGTTCTTACTACAGATCGGATAGCGGCGTTCATACCGGGAGAATCACCTCCGGAAGTAAGCACCCCTATTTTTTTTATATTTTTAGACATATTTGATGTATTAAAATGTAAAATTAGCAAAGAGAGTGTAGTTTTTTACCCATATTATCAAGATATTAATAATATGACTAAAATTCAATCGTTTTCGTTGATAAGTTTTTTATTTGGGCTGTAGAAAAGAAAGTGAAAAGCTAATCTTCGGTAGGAATAGCTTCTTTGTTTGTGGAGGATTCGGGTTTCTTTTTGTCTTTTTCTTCCCCTTTTTTCGGCTTCATATTCATCCCATCCGGAAACATTTCAGAATCGTGATCGTCATGATTTTCTGTTTTAACACGGTCTAATTTAGCATTCTTGAAAATCTTGTTGATGAGTTCCTTCATAGTATCAAAATCAACCTCATAAGACATTCCAATGCCTTGGGTATATCCAATACCTTGTCCTATATATGTGATATCATTCTCTCGGTTGAATACACGCATGTTCAATGTACCGTCTTCGTTCACACGGTATTGCACTTCCACATCACCTACTATAGCGGTTTCGGATATACCGCCAACCGGAACCCCTACTTTACCGTTAACGGTTATGCGGTCGTTGATTTTTGAGGAAACGGTTACACCTATTCTACCATCGGTTTGTTGTCCTGTCGCTGTTCGGTCGGCCACCACATATTCAGGAGCAATTGAAATTTTATCATTGTCGCCCGAGAATATTTCTTTGAATAAGCTACTTGCTTTCTCATACAAGTTATTGGACAACTGGTTTTGGTTGACTCCTTCCTGACTCAAGAAACTACCGGTAGATAGCAAATAAAGTGCTTGTGTTTGGCGCTTGTCTTTATCGTCGAGCTGGTATTGAATTTCAGATTTTAAAGTACTGCCGACCGTAGGGAAATTAATATTGAAATCGGGTTCCGGACTGGATAAGCTTCCTCTTACACCTATCACAACTTCTACATCAACCTTTTTATTGAAAGACGGATTATCAATCAATACTGAAGGATTGGCCGTGGTATTGTAAACCGCTTCCAAATTGAGTGTAGCTGCCATCGGGTCGCCTGACCAAATAATGGAACCTCCTTTTTTTACTTCAAATTTCTTATCGATTAAACCACCGTATTTGAAATTATAAGAACCCTCTAAGGCTATAAAATCTCCAAACATTTCAAACTTACCCATCGTATTGATTCGGAACAACAAGGTTCCGTATCCTTTGCCTTTCATTCCGTGGCCGGAATCACGATCCAAAATCACTTCAATATCGGCGTCTTTTGTAATTTCAAAGTTAAAATCAAGTTCAAGTCCGTTATACTTTTTATTCTGCACCAACTTATCCTTGTTGTTCTTAATTTTTTCAGCCGGTGTTTTGAAATGAATAAAACTGTTTTCTTCTACGGATTCGGCTTCATTTATTGGAATCTTTACATCAGTTCCTTTTGCAGATTCGGCATTTACCGTAATCATTAAACTTTCGGTTGGTCCTTTTACAGTGGCCGAACCATTCATAAAAGCTTGACCGAAATAGGCCGCATCTTCATGGTCTTTTGTATCGAGTGCCAGGAGTCGATTAGAATTTACTGCCAAATCCAATTGCCAATCACCAAACTGTTTGTGTTTGATAAAACCGCTTAAACTTCCCTGAGTATCAAACTTAGTATCGGTAATGGTTGTTTCCCGGATGATAAACTTGTTCTCGGTCACGTCGACTATAGAATTGTTTACAAACTGATAATCCGTGTTCAGATACGGGATGGTTAATCCGGCTTCATTGATGAAAAGTCGGCCATTGTAATCCAAGCTGTTGATGTTACCGTCTATTCGTGCGTTTCCGGAGGCAAATCCTCGAATGTTAGTAATAACATCGCCACCGATTTTACTTAAAATTCCCAGATTAAATTTATCAAAACTCAAATCGACGTCCAACAAAGTTTGGTCATCTACAATTTCGAGTTTTCCGTCGGCTTCAAAGGAATCAAAATTTTCATTTTCCAGATTGGAAGTCAAATAAAATTTCTTGAGCGATTCATCTCCCGAGATATTCAAGTTGAGTTTTCCTAAGGCTATACCATTAACCGACAAACTGTCGATTTGCAAGGTTGATGTTGGCTGAAAAACCGTATTGGTTTGTTTGAAGTTTATATTCCCGTCCAAAATTCCGTCAAAGCGAAACTTTTCGACATCGGGTGTCACTTTATTCAGATTGACATCCTTGAAAGTGAGTTGCAAATCTTTATTGACTTTATCGGCTATCAATCCCACAAAATTGATACTCTGATTTTCGTGTGAAAGGATTAAATCTTGGAAAGAAAAATTGGTCAGTTTTTTATCGAAAACAATCTTATTTTCTTTCAAGTCATCTTTTTCATTGAGATACCAAAGATAGTCTTTGAACTGCAACTCCGATTTGGTGAAACCCACCACATTTTTGTTTTCGTTGTTGATGGTATGGTAAAAATTCAGGTTGTAAAAATCCAGTCCTTTTTTACCGCCTTTGAACTCGGTTCTGAATTGCAAAGTATCATTAGCAAAGGTATTAATCATACTGAAATCCCTGATTTTGTAGTGCTTTGTTTTGATAGAATCCATTTGAACGTAAGCGTTGTACAATGGGTTTTGGTTGTCGACTTGCAAAGTCACGTTGTCGAAAACATTCTCATAAGCGGTGACTTGCTTAGAATTAAAATCGAGGTTAAAACTCTTACTGTCGGAACCAATATTTCCTTTTAATTGGGTATTGGAAGACAACGAAATATCGGGATTAAAAATCTCAATTATCTTACTGTGAATATCAAAATTGAATTTCATGTACTGACCGGGCAAAACTTTGTTTGGTTTGTAATTGGCATAAAAACTGCCCAGTGAGTTTTCAACCATTTCTTGCACCTGATTGAACTTGTACTTACCAACCACCGCACCTTGAATTGCATCAGGTGAATTGACAATTATGGTTCTTTCTCCGGATTGATCAAAGCTCGAATTGATTTCCAACAAATCCACAAAATAGATGTCTTTTTTGTTTTGGTAGGAAGCGTTGGATAATACCAAATTCCCCTTCAAATTATCAAACGAATTCCCGGTAGCCTTTACTACGATATCGCCTTTGAAAACAGCGATTGAATCTTTAATAAAATTGAGTTTATCGAGGTTTACGTAATCAATTTTACTGTGGAAATCATAAATGTTTTCCTTGGCAGATAAATCTACTGTTCCGTTGAAATCCATGTACAGATTCGGGTCGTTTGCAATTACTTTTCCGGAAAATATGGGTTGTTTGAACTTTCCGTCCACAATAATGTTACTGTAGTTGTAGTTGTTGAACTTCAGCTTGTAAATATCGCCTACAAAGGCAGTATTCAAGTATTTTTGAGTAAACCCTTGCCCTTCAATATCCAGATCGAGACTGGCTTTACCGATAGTTTTGTCGTTTATCAAGGTTCCGATGTCAAAATTATCTAAGATAACATAGCCTTTGTATTTGGCGTTGTCGATGTTATCAATATCAGACATTTTTAAACTGGATTCTACCAATCCCAATGCGGTATTCATTACAAAATCGGCATCGATGTGTTTTTGAGTAACCTCAGCTTCGCCCGTAAATTGAAACTGTCCGAGTTTTTGTAAAGATGTTGGCAATTTTTTACCGAGTATGTTCGGCAATAACTTCGTCAAATCGTTGTAATTGGAAGAGATTTTATCAAAATCGCCTTTCATGTAAAACTCGCCCGGACTGCGCGGAAATAGGTTTTTAAAATTGACATCGCCGCGAATAATTGAGTTTTTATCGTCTCTCAAGTACAAATTAGTCGCCACAAAATTGTTCAGCGTTCCTTTGATTTTCGATTTTAAAAAGAAGGTTTTGTCCTTACCCAACTCTGCATAAAAATGACGAATATCGTTAGTGGCAATAGTCGCTTTGTCTAAGGCAACATCAAAAACCACTTTGTTGTTGAAGTTACTGAAATCTTTGTTTTCACGACTGTAACTCAGCACCACTTTACCTTCCAAATACGATTCATCGGTTTTAAGTGTCAGGTTTTCCAAACTGATGTTTTTCTTGGTATATCCAAAATCGGCCGTCAAATTTTTCACCCACAAACCGCGATGGTCTTGGAACGACATTTCAGCAATTTGAGCTGTTACATTCGGTCCTTTGATTTTGAATTGCTTCAGATGAGCATTGAGCTTGGTAAAATCGGCATCTTTAGGAATCGCTCTGTTGTAATCGGTTATCGTAAAGTGAGAATTCTTCACATACACGTTGGAAGAAGTCATTAAAAATTTCCCAGAACCCGGTTTGCCGTCGTCAAAAGCAGCTACAAACAAATCCAGATTGGTATCTTTTTCCTTTTTATAATTTACGATGTTCAAGGTCAACTTGTCAAACCGCAAATCCCCGAATCGGAGTTTACCATCGACTAAATTCTTGAAATCTAAAATACTGGTCTTAATCCTGTCGGCATAAATCAAAGTGTCATTATGATGGTCTAACACCAAAACGGTCTTCAGTTTCACGCCGCCAAAAACGGTAATCGCAACTTGATCTACATTAATATTGGTACCGAAATCTTCGTTGAGCTTATCGGTAGCATAATGGGCAATTTTGGTTTGCACTACCGGAAGTGAAAGCGCAATAGCCAACAAAAGCAAAAGCAAAAGCAACACGGCTAAGGTGCGCAATACAATCTTTCTGACTTTGATGAGCTTGCTATTTTTTTTATTTTTTTCCAAATGGTGTACTGACTTAGGAAAGAAAATTACCTTTGCAAAAAATCAGTACTTTTGATTTTTTGTAGGCTTGTCAAATATAAATCAAAATTTGTGCCTTTTATGCATACCGAAGAAGTTTTTATTCTGGCCATTGAAAGTTCGTGCGATGACACTGCGGCTGCGGTTTTGCGCAACAACAAAGTGTTGTCGAACGTAGTTGCCAGACAAAGCATACATGAAGAATACGGTGGTGTGATTCCGGAATTAGCTTCGCGGGCACACCAACAAAATATCGTTCCGGTGATAGACGTTGCTTTGAAAAAAGCCGGCATTAACAAAGAACAACTGTCGGCCATAGCCTTTACGCAAGGTCCGGGTTTGATGGGTTCGTTGTTGGTAGGCGGTTCTTTTGCCAAATCGTTAGCCATGGCGCTAAACATTCCGCTGATAGCCGTAAACCACATGCAAGCGCACATTTTGGCGCATTTTATAGACGAAGAAGGTTTTGACAAACCCGAATTTCCGTTTTTGGCGTTGACCATTTCGGGTGGACATACCCAAATTGTGCAGGTGAACGATTATTTTTCGATGGACATTATAGGCGAAACAACCGATGATGCTGTAGGCGAAGCTTTTGATAAAACCGCTAAAATATTAGGTTTACCTTATCCCGGCGGCCCGTTAATTGACCAGTTTGCGAAAGAAGGCAATCCGAAAAAATTCGCTTTTACCAAACCAAAAGTAGACGGGTTGGACTTTAGTTTTTCGGGGTTGAAAACCCAAATTTTGTACTTCATTCAGAAAAATGTTCAGGCTAATCCTGATTTTGTAGAAGAAAACAAATACGATATTTGTGCTTCAGTGCAAAACATCATTATCGAGATTTTGATGGACAAGTTGAAGATGGCTGTCGCGCAAACCGGTATCAAGCAAATTGCTATTGGCGGCGGAGTTTCGGCCAATTCCGGTATTCGCAATACCTTAAAAGCTGCTGAAGGCAAATACGGTTGGAAAACTTACATTCCGAAATTTGAGTATACTACAGACAATGCCGCTATGATTGGGATTGTGGGTTATCAAAAATATTTACAGGATCAATTCACAGATTCGACTGTAGTGTCTAAAGCCCGAATTGAATTTTAAGCCATGCAACTATTTTACAATCCAAACATCAACGAAAAAGCTACTTCATTTGTATTTGACAAAGAAGAAAGCAAGCATATTGTAAAAGTCTTGCGCAAAAAAGAAGGCGACATTTTATTCGTAACCAATGGATTGGGTTTTTTATTCACCACTGAAATCACGTTGGCTTCCGACAGTAAATGCACCGTCAAAATCAACACTTTCGAACACCAAGAAGCACCGAAATACCATTTGCATTTGGCTGTCGCACCTACCAAAATGAACGAACGCTACGAATGGTTTTTAGAAAAAGCCACTGAAATAGGCATACAGGAAATCACACCCATTATTTGTGACCATTCCGAGCGAAAAGTGATTAAAACTGATCGATTTCAGAAGATTTTGGAAAGTGCTATGAAGCAATCACTGCATTATTACTTACCTAAATTAAACGACGCCATTCTTTTCAAAGACTTTCTTAAAAAAGAATTCAGCGGACAAAAATTCATTGCGCATTGTGAAACAACCGATAAAAAATCGTTGAAAAACGAATTGCAAATTCAAAAAGATGTGCTGATTTTAATTGGTCCGGAAGGTGATTTTTCTGTTAAAGAAATCCAATTGGCGCTCGAACAACATTTTATTCCTGTATCTTTGGGACAAACGCGTTTACGAACCGAAACCGCAGCCATAGTGGCTTGCCATAGTGTGGTATTTAAGAATGAAGATTAACGATTTTTGATTTCAGATTTATGAAAAAATTAGGGTTGCTTTTTTTATTGGTTTCTTCCTTGGGATTCGCTCAGGAAATTGCGCTCCTAAAATACAATGGCGGTGGTGATTGGTATGCTAATCCGACCTCTTTACCCAACTTAATCAAATTTGCCAATCAAACCATTAATACCAACATTAAATCAAAACCGGCCACAGTAGAACCCGGAAGTCCTGATATTTTTGGATACCCATTCGTACATATGACAGGACACGGCAATGTGGTGTTTAGCGATGCAGAAATTGTGAACCTGAGAAACTATTTACTTTCCGGTGGTTTTTTACATGCCGATGACAATTATGGGATGGACCAATACATTCGCAGAGAAATCAAACGCATCTTCCCTAATCAGGATTTGGTTGAAATTCCGGCTAATCACCCCATTTTTCAAAAACCCTATGTTTTCGCTTCAGGCTTACCAAAAATTCATGAACACGACAACAAAAGACCACAAGCTTACGGCATTTTTGTTGACAATCGCCTGATTTTATTATACACCTACGAATGTGATTTAGGCGATGGTTGGGAAGATGCTGAAGTACACAACAATCCCAAGGAAGTTAGAGAAAAAGCCCTAAAAATGGGTGCTAATATTCTAAACTACATCTTTAACAATTAATCTTTTTCTTTCTTTTTTTCTTATCGGAAGTCATTATTCTTAAAAAAGAGTGATGTTCATCGATTTGTTGAAAACTTACTTTGTATTATTTTTATTTAAAAAAGTAATTCTATAAAATTGCAATAACTATTTAACCAAATTTTTATAGAATTATGAAAAAAATCTGTTTATCATTAACAGCTTTATTGTTGCTATTTTCTTGTCAAGAAGACGAAAAAAGCAATAATACCGATGCCAGAGTAGCCAAAAGAACTTGTGTTTCTCATGAAGTTTTAGAAAGACAATTACAAGAAAACCCAAGTTTGGCCATTAAAATGAATGAAATTGAGGCTTTCACTGAAAACGCAATACAACAGGGTCGTTTGGTAAACGGAAAAATCGAAATTCCGGTTGTCTTCAATGTATTGTACAGAACAGCAGCCGAGAATATCTCTGATGCCCAATTACAATCTCAAATTAACGTATTAAATGCTGACTTCAATGCTGCTAATGCCGACTTCAATCAGGTACCGGCTTTGTTTTCCGGAGTTAAGGCCAATGTTGGAATTACGTTTGTCTTAGATCAGGTAATCAGAAAATCAACAACCAAAACCTCTTGGGGAACAAGAGATGCCATGAAGAAATCTAAACAAGGCGGAATCAACCCAACTTCTCCAACAACCAAATTGAACTTTTGGGTTTGTACTATTGGCGGTGGCATCTTAGGTTATGCACAATTTCCCGGAGGCGCTTCTGCTACGGATGGTGTAGTAGTTGATTCTAAATATGTTGGAGTAACCAGTAATTCAGGTGCTTCTTATCCTTATAACTTAGGAAGAACGGCTACCCATGAAGTTGGCCACTGGTTAAACTTACGCCACATTTGGGGTGATGCCAACTGCGGAAGCGACTTAGTAGCAGATACTCCTACTCACAACACAGCCAATTACGGAGTGCCAACTTATCCGCATTACAGCACTTGTACCGGAACACCTGTTGAAATGACCATGAACTATATGGACTATACAGACGACAGAGGTATGTATATGTTTACAGCCGGACAAAAATCCAGAATTGATGCTATCTTTGTTTCAGGTGGTGCACGATTCTCCTTCGCACAGCCATAATTTTTATTTTTATAATTGGAAAAACTCGTTTGGTTATTCGTAATCGGACGAGTTTTTTTTTACTTTTAAACCAAATTAAAAATCATGGTCACTTCAAAAACAATTGCATTGGGAATCGCAAAAGGTGTCGGCATAATTGTATTAGCTGCTTTAGCCTTATACTTCTTGTATCAAATTCAGGCAGTGATTATCTATTTGGTCGTTGCCTTTATCCTAACCTTGATTGGCAATCCGATTCTTGATTTTTTAAAAAGAAGACTCAAATTCAGTCATCTTATGGCTACTGTAACTACTTTAAGCATTTTCTTGTTGATGATATTCGGATTAATCCTGATGTTTGTTCCGTTGATTGCAGATCAGGGCAACAATCTTTCGCTATTGAATACTGCTGAAATTGAAAAGAACTTATTGGAACTCATCAACAAAATCGTCGTTTTTTTAGAAAGCCACAATATTAACTCAGACCAATTTTTCAAAGAAGCCGATATCAGTTCTAAGTTGAATTTTAGTTTTATTCCTAACCTTTTTAATGCGGTAGTCGGTACAATAAGTTCTTTTGGAATAGGCGTAGTTTCGGTACTTTTTATCACTTTCTTTTTTTTGAAAGACAGGGTTGCTTTCATCGTGAATGCCAAAAAATTAATTCCTGACGCCCAAGAGGAAAAAATATTGAACTCTTTTGATAAGATTTACACTTTATTATCACGCTATTTTATCGGGTTGTTAATTCAGCTCTCAATAGTCTTTGTTTTATACCTGATTGTATTATTAATTTTTGGGGTGCAAAATGCTGTAGTGATTGCTTTCCTATGCGCCATTTTAAACATTGTTCCTTATATCGGCCCTTTGATTGCTTCGGTAGTAGCGGCCATATTGACCATGTTAGGCAATTTGGGCAGTGACTTTCAAACCCAAATACTGCCGCTGACCATTTATGTAATGATTGGCTTTTGGATTGTACAATTGATAGACAACAACGTCACCTCGCCTATCATTTTTTCAAAAAGTGTAAGCTCTCATCCGCTGGAAATCTTTTTGATAGTATTGATTGTAGGCTACCTTTTTGGCATCATCGGAATGATAATCGCTATTCCGTTTTACACCATACTGAAGGTTTTTGGGAAAGAGTTTTATCCCGAAAATAAAATCATCCAATTGCTCACCAAAGACATTTAGCATGGATCATTCCATACTGTCAAAAGTCGTCCAAGACTTTATAAACCGAAATATTACGACTAATGTTAGTGCATTGGCTTTACAGAAAAACCCAATGACAGAGGTCAATTGGACGCTGGTTTTACAACAAATTGCAGCCAAACAAAAGGCTGAGCATAAGTTGCCCACATGGTTTCAAACGCCAAATATTTATTATCCGAGCAAAGTTTCTGTAGAACAAACCTCATCCGAAAAAACAGCCCAATACAAGTCGGGTTTGGTTTCGGGCAAAACATTAATTGACCTAAGTGGTGGTTTTGGTGTTGATGATTTTTACTTTGCCCAACAACTCAAACAAGTGATCCATTGTGAAATTGATGAATCACTCTCTGAAATAGTTCGTTATAACTTTGAGCAACTGAAAGCAAGCAATATCAATTGCATTCCGGGTGATAGTGAAGTCACTCTGAACCAACTGCAAGCTCAATTTGATTGGATTTACATTGATCCTTCTCGAAGAAATGAAGCCAAAGGCAAGGTTTTTATGTTGAAAGATTGCCTACCGAATGTACCGGAAAAATTAGATTACTATTTTGGTTTCACTGCAAACTTAATGATAAAAACCGCTCCAATACTCGATATTACAGCAGGCTTAAGTGAGTTAAGAAACGTAAAAGCCATCCACATTGTGGCTTTGGAAAACGAAGTCAAAGAACTCTTGTGGATTATAGAAAAAGACTGGGTAAAAAGTCCTGAAATTGTTACCGTTAATTTGACCAAAAAACGAACCGAAACCTTTAGTTTTGAATGGAATTCGACTGCAATAGCCGATTATGGAGAGCCTTACAAATACTTGTATGAACCCAACGCCGCCATCATGAAATCGGGTGGATTTGATTGGATTTCAGCCCGGTTTAAGATAAAAAAACTTCATCCGCATTCTCATTTATACACATCGGATACTTTGATTGATTTTCCGGGAAGAGTGTTTGCAGTAGAGCAAGTTCTGGCTTATCAAAAATCAGATATGAAAATTTTAGTAGGTCAAAAAGCGAATATCTCGGCAAGAAATTTTCCCGATAGTGTAGAAAACATTCGCAAAAAATGGAAAATCAAAGACGGTGGTGATGATTATAGTTTTTTTACTACCGATATAAATAACCGCAAAATAGTTTTACTTTGCAGCAAATTATAACCTAAATATGAAAAGACTATTCATTGCGATACTATTACTTTTAAATTTTATAGCTTTTGCCCAAAAACCCTGTGAAATAGACCAAAACATAACCGATAGTTTAGGAACCTTCAAATCCACCAAAGCTTATGTTATTTTTGAACGAAGTTTTGCCGGTAATTCGACCAATATCTTTTTTTCGCTCACCAATAACAATGGTATTTTGGGATTAGAAGTTCAATTTCTGCTAAGAAGTCAAGACTTTATCAAAGCGGCTTGCTTTGATAATAACTCTAAAATTCACCTGCAATTGAGTAATGGTAAAATTGTAACTTTGCTTCACATCGGTAATGAAACTTGCGGTACACTTTTAGTAGGTCAAGACAATGTAAACAATCGTGTTATGACCGGGCGTTTTGTATTTGCCAAAGAAAATTTTGAAGATTTAAAAACTTCACCGGTAACCTTTATGCGGATTAAATTTGCAGGAGAAACGCTGGATTATCCATTCAGAACTGAACTTATTGCAGAAATAGACAAAGTAAAATACGAGCCTGAAAACTACTTTATCAATTATTTGAAATGCTTGGGGAATTAATCTTCACAACGCCATTTTAAATTAGAAACCTCATCGGTCGCACTGTTATCCAAATTATAATGCCACCATTCCGAATCGAAAGATGTGAAGTTGTATTGCAGCATTATGGTTTTTAACAATTGTCGATTGGCTAAAATTTCCGGAGAGAGGTTGGTATAGCTGTGTCCGGCTTCGGGACCGAAAAAATCAAAACCGGTACCCATATTTAATTCCACTCCCAAGGAATCCACCAAAGTAATATCAACCGCACCGCCTTTATTGTGAATGGAACCTTTCTTTGGATTGGCTACATAAGTGGGATTGGGTACAATTTTCCACATTTTTTTTTGGATGGCTAATGGTCTGTAACAATCGTACAATTTAATTCGGTAACCTTTTACTATAAATGCTTTATTGGCTTGCAACAACGACTTTATGGTTTTAACCCTGAGAAAACATTCGTCGCAAGGATAGACTTGTTCTTTGAGAAAATTATCCGCTGTGGCATATTTCATATCGAAGACAAAATCATGACTGTAGTTTTTCAGATTTACAAAAGCATTGTCGTCTTTCTCCAGATTGATATCGAGTAATACCGCTGATTTTTTCGAGCTTAAATAAGACGATTTACAGGAAACCAAAAACACAACCGACAGCAGTATAATAAGTTTCTTCATAGTTAAATTTCATCGCTGGTAAACGTGGTAAAACTTCTTTTTTTGTAAGGCCGTACAATTAATCTGCCTTCACGGTCAAAACGAATGTAATTGTACACCCAATTCATAAAAACAACCGCTTTATTTTTAAAACCGATTAAAGAGAACAAGTGGACAAACATCCAAACAAACCAAGCGAAAATTCCGTTAAAATGGTATTTGGGTAAATCTACTACAGCCAAGTTTCTTCCTATAGTTGCCATCGAACCTTTATCGTGGTATTGAAAAGGTGTCATGATTCGACCACCAATCAATTTGATTAAATTATCGCCTAAAAGTTGGCCTTGCTGAATGGCCGGCTGAGCCATCATGGGGTGTCCTTGCGGATAGTCGGGCGTTTCCATCAGTGCGATATCACCTATGGCAAAAATGTCTTCATATCCTTTAACTTGGTTGAATTCGTTCACCCTGATGCGTTCAACTTTATCCAGTAAAGCCTCTGCTTTTAAACCTCTAATGGCTGCGCCTTGCACTCCGGCGGTCCAAATTACGGTAGCAGTTTCAAAAGTTACATCGGAATTGGTAGTAACCGTTCGCCCGTCGTAATTAGTCACGCGCAAATTTTTCCAAACTTTCACGCCTAAACCGGTTAAAAAGGCTTCGGAAGCGGCTGACGATTTTTCGCTCATCGTGTTCAAAATCCGGTCGCCACTTTGAATCAGATTGATTTCCATTTTGGAGATGTCCAAATCCGGGTAATCTTTTTGCAATATGGCTTTTTTCATTTCGGCTAAAGCACCTGCTAATTCAACACCGGTTGGTCCTGCCCCAACTAAGACAAAGTTCATTAACAAACTCTTTTCGCTTTCTTCCCTTTGCAAAACCGCTTGCTCGAAATTCTCCAAAATCAAACTGCGAATATTTAACGATTGCGGAATTGTCTTCATCGACATGGCGTTGCGCTCAATTTCCTTATTCCCGAAATAATTGGTTTTAGAACCGGTGGCGATTACCAAATAATCATAATGTAAATCGCCTATTTCCGAAATGACTTTCTTTTCTTGGGTATCAATTTCTTTGATGGCTGTTAACCTGAAATAAAAATCAGGGTATTCTTGAATTACTTTTCGGATGGGATAAGCAATCGACCCTGCTTCTAAACCTCCTGTTGCCACTTGATACAACAAGGGCTGAAAGGTGTGGTAATTGTGCTTGTCTAATAAAACAACCTGAACGTTTTTGTTTCTTAATTTCTTGGCCAAAGCAATACCGGCAAAACCGCCACCAATAATTACCACTCGGGGTTTATTTGAAGCTGGTATATTCATAAGTTAGTCTTCATTTGAAAAAGCCACATCGCCTTTCCAATTCATAAAACCACCATCAAGATTATAGGTGTTTTCAAATCCCATTTGATTCATAATCTGACAAGCTTGTGCACTACGTCCTCCGGCTTTACAATACACATAGTATTTTTTGGATTTGTCTAATTCGTCTACGGCATAAATAAAACCTTGTCCTTTGTAAATATCTATATTGATAGCTTTAGGAATATAACCTTCACTGCATTCTTCAGCAGTTCTGACATCTAAAATAACCGCATCCGGATCTCTTTCCAATTGCGCTTTCCAATCTTGTTGTGATAAATTGATCATAGTATTTTTATTAACTTAACAAATATAGCGCATTTCTCTGTTGGGCAAAACCATTTAAAACCCTATTCTACTCGGTTTTTTTAAAAATTAACAAAAAAATAACAAAACATTTGTATATACAAATAAAAATGTTTTTACATTTGTACCTACAAATATTGTAATAGTAATTATGAAGATCGAAGAAGTCATAAAATCAAATGTAGCGTTGAAAGATGCCAAAAAGGTGATTTTAAACATCATTTACACACAAAACGTGTTAAGTGACAAATTCAACGAAATTCTCAAGCCATACGACTTATCAAGCGAACAATACAATGTATTGCGCATATTGAGAGGACAAAAAGGCAATCCGGCCAATATGTGTATCATCCAAGAACGTATGTTGGCTAAAAACAGTAACACTACTCGATTGATTGACAAACTATTGTTGAAAGACTTAGTAACTCGAGAAGTTTGTCCGGATAACCGTCGTAAAATTGAAGTCTTAATCACCCAAAAAGGCTTGGATGTTTTAACAATGCTCGATCCAAAAGTGGATGAACACGAACAGCAATTTGCCAACAACCTAACCGAGGAAGAGCTAAACCTTTTGAATAGCTTATTAGAAAAATACAGAACATTAATTTAATTCCATATTGCTATGAGTAACTTTATAAAAAATGCCAATTGGCGCTATGCCACCAAAAAATTTGATGCTACTAAAAAAGTATCGGATACCGATTTACAAACCTTAAAAGATGCTATTCGCTTGAGCGCTTCCTCTTACGGCTTGCAACCTTACCAAGTTATTTTGGTTGAGAATCCTGAATTGAGAGCCCAATTGCAACCGGCTGCTTGGGGACAAGCGCAAATTGTTGATGCTTCTCATGTTTTGGTATTTGCTAATGTTACCAATATTGGAGATGCTGAAATCGATGCTTACTTAAACAACATGGCTGAAACCAGAGGCTTACCATTAGATGCTTTGCAAGGATATGGCGACTTTATGAAATCAAAAATCAGTTCGCTATCGGCTGAACAAAAAAACACCTGGACTTCCAAGCAAACCTACCTTGCCTTGGGCAACTTGTTGAATGCAGCAGCCGAGTTAAACATCGACGTAACGCCTATGGAAGGTTTTGAACCGGAAAAAGTAAATGAGATTTTAGGGCTTAATGAAAAAGGCTTAAACGCCAGTCTAATTGCAACCATTGGTTACCGTCACGCAGAAGATGCCACCCAAAACTACGCTAAAGTGCGTAAATCAGAACAAGAATTATTTATCAATTTATAATCAATAACTAAAAATTACTTACAATGAAAAATTTAAAAACTATGGCTCTTGCCTTATTCGTAGCTTTCGGAGTTTCAACAGCTACAGCTCAAAACAAAAAAATCAACGTTGAAAAAAGTACCATCAATTGGGTTGGTAAAAAAGTAACCGGTGAACACAGCGGAACCATTAATTTCCAAGAAGGTATGTTGATTTTTAAAGGTCAAAAAGTAGCCGGAGGTAACTTTACGGTAGACATGACTTCTATCAACACAACTGATTTAACCGGAGAATGGAAAGCTAAATTAGACGGACACCTAAAAGCTGATGATTTCTTTGGAACTGACAAATTCAAAACAGCGACTTTGAAATTCACAAAAATTGCTGATAAAGGAAACGGAGTATACGGAATTACAGCCGATTTAACCATCAAAGGCATCACCAAACCGGTTACCTTCGACTTAAACGTTAAAGGAAATAATGCTACTGCTACAGTAGTAGTAGATCGCGCTAAATACGATATCAAATACGGCTCTAAAAGTTTCTTCGAAGGTTTAGGAGACAAAACCATCTACGATGAATTCGAATTAAAGGTTAGCTTACAATTTTAATTCAGGGAAACATTGTTATGAAATAAAAACCTCGAAAGTAAGTTTCGAGGTTTTTTTATGTCTAAAATTATCCCATCTTTGCTTTAATTGATGTATCGAACATGAAAGAGATTGTTGTTATTGATAATTACGATAGCTTTACTTACAATTTGGTTCATTATTTAGAAGACTTGGGAGCTCATGTTACCACTTATCGAAATGATGAATTTGAAATTGAAGATTTAAAATCATTTGATAAAATCCTTTTATCGCCTGGTCCGGGCATCCCCAAAGAGGCCGGATTACTTAATACTGTTATTGAACATTACTACACTTCCAAAAGTATTTTAGGGATTTGTTTGGGTATGCAAGCTATTGGAGAAGTCTTTGGCGGAAGGTTGAACAATCTGGATAAAGTATATCACGGCGTAGCAACAAAAATAACACAAACCACAACCAACGAAAACCTATTCAACTCGCTGCCCACATCATTTTACGTTGGCAGATACCATTCATGGGTAGTAAGTAAAACAAATTTTCCTGAATCATTAGAGATTACCGCATTAGATGAAAACGGCGAAATTATGGCACTAAGACATCGCATTTATGCAGTTAAAGGCGTGCAATTCCATCCGGAAAGCATTTTGACACCTGAAGGTAAAACCATTTTAAAAAACTGGCTAGAAGAATAAAAAAATAAATTCTATTAAATTGAAAATTAATATATTAAATTAATTGATTTAATGTTTAACTTTAAATTAAAACTTCAAGTTCCTTTCCAAAAACCACAACAGAGTAAAACACCTTTTTAAGTTTCGTGCTGAAGCCAAAAATCTTGGGTTTTTAATAATCAAAGCTAAAAAAACAGTTAAATCAACATCGATTTAAAGCTGTATTATTTATATGAGATTTAACTTTATATAATTAAAATCAAAATCCTGAAAAACAATTTATTAAATTTCAATAATAGATTTTAACTATACCGAATCCCTTCAAACCGAAAAGCACCTCAAAAAACCGCTAACCACTTAGTTATCAACATTTTTGCGTAATTTCAAAAGAAATCCCTAAATTTGATAAACATCAAGCAAAACATCCAACTCAAAACTATACAAAAATGGGACTTTTCAATAATCACGAGAAAAAAGTTATCGCAGAACTTTGCAAAAAAAGCGAAGACATCAGTAATGACATCAGCAAAGAGATTAATGAATTGCTGGATGATTTAAAAACCGAGTATGAAGAAAACAAAATAGTTTTGAAAGAGTTCAATGATTTTGTCAATGAGCTCGAAAACAAACTTTCCCCACAAGACCTAGAAAAATTGCACTCGTTCTCTACCCGATTATACAAAGTTAAACGCTGTGCTAAAAAAGGCGTGGAAGCCATGAGAGAATTGGCCAGAGATCAACGTAAAGCCGCTAATGAAACGCTTAGAGAATACCAAGAATACTTGTATTTGTAGCTATCGGGTAAAAACTAAAGTATTCCCTTTACTCAAATTAACATCAAAAGCATAGCCTTCGTAATTAAATCCTTTTAAATCATCTATGGTCTCAGCATTGGTATCAATAATGTAACGAACCATCAACCCTCTGGCTTTTTTAGCAAAAAAACTAATCATTTTGAGCTTACCATCTTTGTAATCTTTAAACTCAGGGGTAATTACGGGCACTTTTAAGGCTTTAGCATCAACAGCGCTAAAGTATTCGTTACTGGCTAAATTGAGAAACAACTCGTCTTTTTGCAATTCATCGTTCAAAGCTTTGGTGATGGTTTTCTTCCAAAACTCATACAGGTTTTTGTTTTTACCTATCGGCATGGCCGTACCCATTTCCAAACGATAAGCCTGCATTAAATCGAGTGGTCTAAGCAAACCGTAAAGCCCTGATAAAATTCGGAGTTTATCTTGTAATACAGACAGTTTTTCTACAGGCAAGCTATAAACATCCAATCCGGTATAAACATCTCCGTCAAAAGCAAAAACAGCCGGCCTTGCATTTTCAGGCGTAAAAGGAAGTTGCCAATCCTGATTGCGCTGCCAATTGAGTTCAGCTAATTTTTCGGATATATCCATTAAAACCGATAATTGACTTGGCTTTTTCTTCTTCAAAGTATTCTGAATAGTTGCCGCTTGTTTTAAAAACTGCGCTTCAGTATAAGTGTCAATAGGCAAAGTTTTGTCGAAATTTAACGATTTGGCCGGTGAGATAACAATTTTCATTGCAAGTGTTTTTAAGAATTCCAAAAATACAAATTAGACCTCTAAATCCGACGGTAAAAAAAATGAATACTTTCGATAGTAATATCAATAGAATTGATATTATCAAAATGTTAATCTGTTAGGCTTAGACTATTGAAAACAGTACATTGCTGACTCAAAAAAAGGTATGCGAAAAACGTTAATCTTACTTAGTATTTTTTTTCTTGTCTCCTGTAAAACAAAAAAAGGGGCGACAGAAACTGCAATCACCGAAAAAAGAACCGCTGTTGTTTTGAAGCCGGAAGAAGTTGATAATGCCAAAAAATCTCGAGCTTACGACTTAAGCAAAAGAGTATTAGAGGCTTGTAACACATCCAGATTCAAGGCATTTACTCCTACCGAAGCAACACCAAAAGTAATCGCTAATGCTACTGCTGAAAAAATCTCGGCCACTTGTCGTAAAATCATATTAAGAAATGGAAAATTTATAGGTTTAAATCTAATAGAAGTAATTTATAATGAAGTAGATAATGAATATTTATTCAGGTATGACATTAAATATGAAAAGACTCTTTTTAAACGGGAACTAAGGGTTACGATTAATTCAGAAAACAAAGTCTCTGCTCTATCTACAAAAGAAATAAAAACCAAACCGCTGTAAACCTTTTGTTGTTTTCGGCTATTTATCGTAAATTAACCCAATCATCTACACCTAAAAAATCATCTTATGAATTCATTGTGGGAAAAAATCATCATTGAAACCATACTAAAAAAACCACGCAAAAAGAAAGGCAAAACCAAGAGCTATTCCAAGTACGAATTAGCCAAAGGCTATCGTGAATTCATTATACTAGCCAAAAGAAATTCTAAAGATTTTATATTGATTACTTTAGGGATTTTTTCCGCTTCTTTTGGATTCAAAGGCTTTCTACTCACCAACCACTTCATAGACGGTGGCGCTACCGGTATTTCATTATTAATTTCAATTCTAACCAAAACACCATTGTACTTACTTATTATTGGGGTAAATTTACCATTTGTGATAATGGGATACCGAGTCATGGGCAAAGCTTTTGCCATTAAAACTGCTTTAGCTATTTCAGGATTAGCTGTTTGTTTGGCCACTGTAACTTTTCCCAATGTTACCAACGACAATCTTTTGGTTGCCGTTTTTGGCGGCTTTTTTCTTGGTGCAGGCATTGGTTTATCAGTAAGAGGTGGTGCCGTTATTGATGGTACCGAAGTATTGGCCATTTACTTGAGTAGAAAGTTTGGGACTACTATAGGCGACATTATTATTATCATCAATATTCTTATCTTCTCTGCTGCAGCTTATTTTTTAGGGATTGAAGTCGCATTATACTCAATGATAACTTACCTGGCAGCTTCCAAGACATTGGATTTTATTGTTGAAGGTATCGATGAATATATCGGAGTAACAATCGTTTCCTCCAAAAGCAACGAAATTCGACAAATGATTATTGAAGTGATGGGCCGGGGAGTTACAGTTTACAGTGGCAAACGTGGTTATGGCAAACGTGGAGAAACTAAAGAAACCGAAATCATTTATACCGTAATCACTCGTCTGGAATTGAACAAACTCAATACTGAAATTGAAAAAATCGAACCCGATGCTTTTGTGGTAATGAACAGCATCAAGGACACTAAAGGAGGAATGATTAAAAAAAGACCTTTAAAGCATTAGAAAAGCAAAAACACCACCATAACCAATGTTTAAAAAAATTAAACTAATTCATCAAAATACAATATTTATATTTTTGATTTTTACAGCTTTAAGTTGTAAAAAAGAAAATAAAGACATTAACTCCCCTGACCTTAAACCCAACAAAGAAACTCAAACAAAATCCATTCATATCGGAAATTGTTACAAGGCTAATTTAGAGGGTAACATTATTGAGTTACAAGTTCAATACAACGACAATAATGTTAGCGGAACACTTACTTATGCTTTTGAAGGTAAAGAAGTTTCTCAAGGAACGTTTAAAGGAAAAATGAAACAAAACATTCTGATAGCAGATTATGTTTATCTGTCAGAAAATAAAACACGAGAGCGCCAAATAGCCTTTAAAATGATTAATCATCAGTTTGTTGAAGGTTATGGTGAGCGATTGGAAAATAGTACTAAGTTTAAAGACATTTCTAAGTTGAAATTCAATTCCAATATGCCGTTAAAAAAGGTTGACTGCCCATAGTTATGAAAGAAAGAGCACAAACCCGACAAGAAGAATTAGCCAATGCCTTAACGCACGGATTAGGTGTTTTACTGTGTGTATTGGCTATGCCTGTTGTTTTATCCATTACCTACAACAATAATGACATGACAGCTTTTTATGCTGTTGCGGCTTTTGCTGTTGGTGTATTATTGGTTTACAGTTCATCAACCTTATATCATTTTGTTCAGGAAAAGAAAATCAAAAACATCCTCAAAATTGCCGACCACATCAGTATTTATTTCCTTATTGCCGGAACTTACACTCCGCTGATGATTAAATACCTCCCGCATTCAACTGCTTTTGTCTTTTTAACCACGATGTGGAGTGTAGTTATTTTTGGTACACTTTTTAAAATTTTCTTTATCCATAAATTCGAATGGTTTTCGGTTATATTATACTTGGTAATGGGTTGGATGATTGTTTTTGTGATAAAACCTCTTATCAATAATGTTCCCTTAACTGTTTTTTGGTGGATTTTAAGCGGTGGCTTAAGCTATACTTTAGGCGTTTACTTTTATGTTAAAAGTCACAAACCCTACTTCCACGCTATATGGCATGTTTTTGTACTCCTCGGAACTATAATGCATTTTATAGCCATTTGTAAAAGTCTGTAAGCCATGGAAATATTCATCATTTCTATTACTGCTTTCTTGGTTGCTGTTTTAACCTTTTTTTCCGGTTTTGGATTAGGCACAATCTTAACTCCGGTATTTATGATTTTCTTTCCAACCAACATTGCTATTGGCTTAACCGGTGTAGTTCATTTTTTCAACAATGTTTTCAAGCTATTTTTAGTAGGCAATAAAGCTGACAAAACGGTAATCTTTCGCTTCGGAATCCCTGCCGTTATTGCCGCTGCTTTGGGATCGTGGTTACTTTTGAATCTATCCTATACCCAACCCCTATTCAGCTATACATTAGGCAACAAACTCATTGCTGTTTATCCGGTGAAATTTATCATTGCG